>LWDU01043648.1_pt1 | contig 24347 bp, 21 predicted proteins | sample 727161 | NCBI WGS metagenome assembly LWDU01 (sample SAMN04566230, study PRJNA314399) | hydrothermal vent metagenome | isolation source: deep sea hydrothermal plume seawater | place: Mexico: Gulf of California, Guaymas Basin | collected 2004-07-11
TTTGATGTGGATGTTATGGGGGGACTTGCCTTGAAAGAAGTATTTGGCTCGTCAGCAATTTCTGTTTTTGTAACACCTCCATCTATGGAGATACTCGAACAAAGACTAAGAGGTAGAGGTACCGAATCAGAGAAAAATATAGTGCGTAGGTTAGCTAAGGCAGACACTGAAATGAAGTTGGCAGAGTCTTTTGATGTAAAACTTGTAAATGATGATTTACAGAAGGCAATATTAACAATTATAAATACAGTATTTGAATTTCTAAAGCCATGACGGGAAGAACAAATAAAGGTAATGTGGGTCTCTACTTCGGGTCCTTCAATCCCATTCACTTAGGCCATCTTGTTATTGCTAATCACATGGTAAGTAGAGGTGGGCTAGACCAAGTTTGGATAGTTGTCACCCCCACGAGTCCCTTCAAACTGTCCGACGAGATGATTCCTGAGGAACATAGGCTTCAGATGGTAAAACTGGCTATTGCAGATAATCCATTTATTTTTTCTTCTGATATAGAGTTCAGGCTAGAACGACCTAGCTATACTGCGGATACTTTGAAGCATCTAAGGGATAAGTTCCCAGAGGTAAATTTTTCTGTAATTTTAGGTGAGGATAACTATGAAAACCTTCATAGATGGAAGAATTATAAGTCAATTCACGAAAACCACAGATTACTTGTTTATCCAAGAAGGTTGACTAAAATGAGCGGTTTGCTGCTAGAAAAGACCCCAAACAAGGATAATCCTTTGCGGTTTGACTCCACTAAAGCGGTTATATTCACCGAAGCTCCTATGATTGCGATTTCCTCAACCTATATAAGAGAAGCGATTTTAGAAAAGCAGGACGTACAATATTTACTACCAGATACGGTTATTTCATATATTGGAAACAACCACCTTTACGAGATAGAATAGCTATCTTATTTATCCGTATTGATAGCATTCATAGACCTTTCAAGTCCAATAGCGCAGAAGCTCTCAACAGCTTTTTGAGAACGAACGCTAATTTCCTGTAAAATGAGCCCCTCCTCTTTAGTCCACTCTCCAAGAACATGATTTATTTGGTGACCAATGCTGAACTGGTCTCCTATTCCTACTCTTAATCTTGGATAAACAGTAGACCCTAAAACTGATTGAATATCCTTTAGTCCATTGTGACCACCGTCGCTTCCCTTCCCTCGCAGTCTGATTTTTTCAAAAGGAAGGTTTATATCATCTGCGATTATGAGAATTCTTTCAATAGGTATTTTCTCGGAATCCATCCAATATCTTACCGACTTACCGCTTAAATTCATAAAGGTTGATGGCTTGAGCAGAATTAGTGTTCTACCCTTAAAATGAACAGTGGACACCGCGCCGTGACGTTCGGAGGAAAAAAGCCCTCCGTGCGCATCAGCGATGGTGTCCACCACTCTAAACCCGATATTATGTCGAGTATCCTCATATTCCGCTCCGGGATTACCTAGACCGATAATGAGATACTTCATCTTAATTATGCTTTTCCACCATCAGATTTCTCACCTTCCTTAGAAGAACCATCTTCTCCACTTCCTTTTCCTTCACCATCGCCTTTTACTTCTCCCTCTCCTTCTTCTCCTCCTTCTCCTTCTTCTCCTCCTTCTTCTTCTTCTTCTTCTTCTGACAGAGCAGCACGAGTAACCTTACAAGCAAATAGAAGAACAGACTCGTTTAAAAGGATACGGCACCCCTCTACGCTCAAATCACTTACACGAAGGTTGTCTCCTATCTTAAGAGGGCTTACGTCAGCGGTTAGTGCATCAGGAAGGTTTTCGAAAAGACCTTGAACAGGAACACGACGAAAAAGAGTTACCATGCGCCCACCGTTTATCACACCTTTAGCTTTTCCTTCAGAAATAAGAGGAAGGTTGACCTTAATCTCTTTTCCATCAAGTATCTCTAGAAGGTCGACGTGAACGATCCTATCCGTTACTGGGTGAAACTGTACTTCTTGAATGATGCACTTTCTAGTTGTGTCGTCAATATCAAGTTCTACTGCAAATACGTCAGGGTTGATAACGAGTTTGCTCAGTTTAACCTCATCCACTGCGAAGTGTGTTTGGGTTTTACCTCCGTATAGAACACCTGGGACTTGATTCGCAGCGCGCAATGCAGAAGCACCTTTCTTTCCTACGTTCTTTCTAGAAGAACCGCTCAATGATGCAATTTTCATAATTGTCTATTTAAATAATAAAATGTGTACTAATACTTTCGTTGTTCATTAGGCATGTGAGTACCTGAGCAAACAGATCGTGCACGGGCAGGACCTTAATTTTTTCTGTTTGAGCACCTTTCTTTAGAGGAATGGTGTCTGTGACTATTAACTCTGTTAGGACGCTATCTTGAATTCGTTTGTAAGCTGGGCCACTAAGGACAGCGTGAGTACAAATTGCGCGGACAGATAACGCACCGTGCTTCATCATAAGTCCCGCAGCCTTAGTAAGAGTGCCGGCAGTGTCACACATATCGTCAACGATAATTACGTCTTTTCCTTTAACATCACCTATAACAGTCATCTCAGTCACCTCGTTTGCCACTTTTCTTTGCTTGTAACAAATAGCCATATCCACTCCCAACCTCTTTGCGTATGAGTTTGCACGCTTTGTACCCCCCGTGTCAGGAGTTGCGATGCAAATATTTGATAGGTCTAAGCTATCCTTAATGTACTTAAGAAAAATTGTTGAGCCATATAGGTGATCAACTGGAACTTCGAAGAAACCTTGGATTTGGTCTGCGTGGAGATCCATTGTGATAACACGATCAACACCAGCTGCCATAAGCATATTAGCTACGAGCTTGGCTCCAATAGCCACCCTTGGCTTATCTTTTCTATCCTGACGTGCCATTCCGAAGTAAGGCATAACAGCGATAATGCTCTTAGCGCTGGCTCTTTTAGCTGCGTCTATTAAAAGCAAAAGTTCGAAAAGATTGTCAGAAGGGGGAAATGTCGATTGAACGATTACAACTACTTTCCCGCGCACTGTTTCCTCAATGCTTACTGAGAATTCACCATCAGAAAACTTTGTTGTCTTTGAATCAATGAGTTCAGAACCGTATGCCTTGGCTACACGTTCAGCGAAATCGAAAGATTCAGTACCTGCAAGTATTTTAATCGTATCTGACACAAGAGACCTGTTTAGGGGGCGCAAATATACGGATAAGTAGGTTCTAATTAACCCTCAGGAGCTATGAGTTTAAAGCCTTTCCCATGAATATTCAGTATTTCAATCCTCTCATCCTCTTTTAGGTGTTTGCGAAGCTTTGCAATGTAAACATCCATGCTTCTTCCATTAAAGTAATTGGCATCACCCCAAATTGCAGCAAGAGCATGGTTTCTCTCTAACAGACCATTGCGTTTTCTCACGAGTAAAAACAGAAGCTCATTCTCTTTTGTAGTAAGTCTATATTTCTCACCGTCAAGATTTAATTGTTGAATATTGTAGTCGAAATCAAACTTTCCCACCTTGTATTTTGTTACCTCTTCTCCCGCCTGAGGCAGAGACGCTGTCCTTCTTAAAATAGCCTGGACTCTCACAAGGAGTTCTTCCATTGAAAACGGCTTAGTCATGTAGTCGTCAGCCCCGACTTTAAAACCTTCAAGAGTGTCTTCTTTCTGTCCTCTTGCTGAGAGAAATAAGATGGGAATATGCTTGCTTTCGTGCCGGATTTCAGTAGCCACCTCGAAGCCATCTTTTCTTGGCATCATTACATCTAGGATGATGAAATCGAATGTTCCTCTGTGAAATTGTTTGACTCCCTCAGCGCCATCTTGTGCCCATGTAGTTTCGTATCCTTTCGCTTTGAGGTAGTCAGAAAGTAATTTACCTAGATTAGGGTCGTCCTCACAAAGTAGGACTCGTATAGGTGATGTGCTCATTTTAAGTTAGAATCAAATTTCAATTTTACGACGAATGTACTTCCTTTATCAGATTCGCTTTCGACATAAATATGTCCGCCATGTCTTTCAATTACAGTTTTCACGTAACTCAGACCTAGACCAAACCCTTTTACATCGTGAACGTTTCCAGTAGGAACTCGAAACAATCTGTCAAATACCTTGCCAATGTATTCCTTAGGGATTCCCACCCCGTTATCTTTTACGATTAACTCGACACCATCTTCTTTTTGGTTAGATATAATTTCAATCTGAGCTCTATCTGGAGAGTACTTAATGGCGTTGTCTAAGAGATTGAAAACAACGTTAGTGATATGAATTTTATCAGCTAGTATTATAGGATTCGGGGCTTTTAGAGAAAGCTCAACTTTCCCACCTTGTTTTCGCACTTGCATGGCAACATTTCGAACAACATCCTTTATGACATCGTGAATGTTTAGCTCAACGGGGTAAAGTTTGAGTGACTTTGAATCTGAGAGACTGGCCTGAAGCACCTTTTCTACAAGAACTCCTAGCCTTTTGTTTTCGCCTCGTATCATTGAAATGTAATAGTTCTTTTTCTCTTCATTAAGTTTTAAATCGGAATCACCTAATGCTTCACTAGCAAGCCCTATTGTTGAGATAGGGGTTTTTAATTCGTGGGTGAGGTTATTCATTAACTCTCGCCTTATTTTAACGAGCTCCTTAGATTTTATTACTGAACGCATTACGTAAGCCAAGCCTACCGCAATGAACAAGAGCATCACCCCAGACAGCATAAAAGCTCCTACTATAGATTTTATGAGATGTCGCCCTAAGTCGGGGAAGTACACGCGTAATTGAAGCGGGCCAAGACCTACAGAGTATCCTTTATCAACTAGCTCGTCGCGATAAGCTTCGCTGCGCTCGTCTAGATAGGCAGGTTGACCATATCTGTCGAATGCCCCGAAAACGACACTTGTTTCGATTCCATGCTCACTTAAAGAAAGCGAGAGAAGCGAATCCATTGGAAGGGTTTCCATTCTAAGTAAGATGGCTCTGGATTGGCGTTGCAGACCATCAACGATAAGCTGATCTACTTGATCCTCACTTTCGTGATCAATTTCGAGAGATGCGAAATCAGCTTCAACTAAGATCCAATGAGAAACTGTATTTAATAACTGTTCAACACTTTGGTCAAAAATCTTCTTTTGTAAGTCCAATGATGTTTTTAACCACTTAACCTGTATAAGGCTGATAAACAACACAGCAACTGCGATTGCACCAATTAGCCATGATATTTTAATCCCTCGCATTGCCGCAAATTACGCTTTCAATCAGTAATAATTCAGTGTTCAATTAAAAGTACCCTAAATTTTAGAAAGGATTAACAAATACGCTTCTTACCTTCGCTTTCGTGATACCTAAAGAGACAGTTGAATTAATACACCAAACCGCCGTCATAGAAGACGTCATTGGTGATTACGTTGAGTTAAAAAAACAAGGCAGCAGTTATAGAGGCCTTAGCCCATTTACGAACGAAAAAACACCGTCTTTTTATGTCGTTCCAAGCAAGGGAATTTTTAAATGTTTTAGCTCGGGAAAGGGAGGTTCACTCGCTACATTTTTAATGGAGCAAGAAAAGGTGAGTTACCCCGAAGCTCTTAGAATTATGGCAAAACGCTATAATATAGAAATTGAGGAAAGAGAGCAAAGTCCTGAAGAGATAGCTGCTGCAAGTGAAAAAGACAGCTTGGGAGCGCTTGTTGTTTGGGCTCAAAAATGGCTTAAAGACCAGCTACACAATACCGAAGAAGGTAAGGCTATAGGACTTAGCTACTTCAAGAATCGGGGGTTCAGAGATGAAACTCTCGAGAAATACGACATAGGATTTTGCCCCGATGGCTGGGAGGTCATGACTACCGCCGCGCTGGAAGCTGGATACACGAAAGAACGCCTAATAGCCACTGGCTTAGGAAAGGAGAAAAGCAGCGACGGGAAATTATTTGACTTCTTCCACGGAAGGGTCATGTTTCCCATTAAAGACGTCACAGGAAGGGTTATAGGATTCGGCGGAAGGACGCTAAAGACGGAGAAGAAAATAGCTAAATACTTCAACAGTCCTCAAAGTGAGCTGTACGACAAGTCGCGCGCTTTGTATGGGATCCACGCAGCAAAGCCTCATATTAGTAAGGAGGATATGTGCTTGTTAGTCGAGGGATATACAGACGTGATGGCCTTGAGTCAATGTGGTGTTGAAAATGTGGTTTCTTCAAGCGGGACAGCTCTCACAGTAGGCCAAATTCATCTCATTCGCCGTTTCACAAAAAACGTCACCGTTCTTTTTGATGGAGATAGAGCGGGTATGGCCGCGGCTCTTCGCGGAATAGATATTCTACTTTCAGAGGGCATGAACGTAAAGGTTGTGACCTTCCCTGATGGTGACGATCCCGATAGCTACTCAAAGAAGGTTAGCTCAACAGAGCTTCAGAAGCATGTACGCGAAGACGCCCAGGACTTTCTTGCCTTTAAGTCAGATTTACTAAGCGAGGAAGCGGGTGATGACCCCTTAAAAAGATCTGAACTGGTTCACAGTATTGTGACGACCATTGCCTGTGTTCAAGATGCAATTCAAAGGTCAATCTATATTCAAACTATAGCCGCTCGATTAAAACTACCGGAGGATTTACTTCAAGGAGAGGTGGCGAAAGAGCTTCAAAAGCGACTAGTCCAAGATTCGAAACGCTCAAAACAGTATCAAAAACCCTCAATACCTAGACAAACATCTCCCCCCAGTACACCATTTCCAGGGGATACTTTTGCAACTCAGGTAGAAGATGATTTGGCGCCGGGGATTCCTGCTAGAGTTCGCGCTAAGAGAGATATTTTAGAGGATAATCTTATACGATTGCTGCTTGAACATGGTGAATCTATGGTAGAGGTAGAAATAGAGGTGGAAGATGAAAAAGAGACAGAAGGCCAAGATGAATCAGTGAAAGAATCTGTTTACACTAAAGTTACTTTTGCAGAGCTTTTAGTTCACCGAATGGAAACTCATCAGTTAGCTATGGAGGGGGATTCCACACAATTTATTTTATCTAAATATATTGAAAGTTTAGATGATGGAGCCCTCCCTACTTCCGCTTCGTTTTTTACCGATGCATCCCCAGAAGTCCAAAGTAAAGCCGCCAACAGCCTAATTCATAAGTACAGCCTCAGTGAAAATTGGGAGAACAAACACCACATTTTTTCTGTAGTAGAAGAAGACGTTCTAGAAGAATCATTATCGTCCGCTACTACTAGATTACTGTTGTTTGATGTGCAACGTAACATAGATAAAGTAATCCAAGCCCTTGCATTAAAAGATGTATCGGAGGATGAAACAACAAGACTTCTAAGAGAGAAAATCTCCCTTGATAGAATGGTAAAAGACCTAAACTCTTCTCTTGGAGTTGTAATACTTCCCAAATGATTAACGAATTTCTTTCAAAAAGCCTACAGTTTGGAACCTATGATTTAAGTGTTCAAGAAGTTTTAGAAGTAATTCTTGCAGTTTTTGCGGGAAAATTTTTGATTTATGTGACCAGGAAAACGCTTAGTAAATTTGCAAAAAACAGAAAATTAGACGAGGGCCGTAGGTTTTTAATTTTCCGTCTGGCGAGAACATTTATCTACATCATTACTATTTTCATTGTGACGGATATTTTCGGATTTAACCTCACCGTAATTTGGGCTGGTTCCGCGGCTTTATTGGTGGGTGTGGGTATAGGTCTTCAAAGCTTCTTCAACGACGTTATTTCAGGGTTCGTTCTTCTATTTGAGGGAGGCGTCAGGGTGGGAGATGAGTTAGAAGTGGGAGGAGATTTAGTTAGGGTAAAGAACATCGCATTGCGAGCCACTAGCGTGGAAACGGTTTGTGGAGACCTTGTCGTTATGCCTAATTCTAAGATTGCTGGTGACTCGGTTCGCAACCTAACTCAGGGGCAGAGTACCACTCGTATTAGTGTGGAAGTCGGCGTGGCTTACGGAAGTGATGTTAAGATTGTTTCAGACATTCTTTTTTATTCTATGCAAGTCCAAACCCAAGTCGTTCAAACTCCCAAGCCTCAAGTTATCTTTAAATCATTTGGCGACTCTTCCTTGGTTTTCGAAGTCCGTGGATGGGTAAAATCCCCTTGGGATAGAAAGTTAATTGAGAGTGATGTTCGCTTTAAAATCGATGCTGCTTTCAGAGAAAACGACATTACGATTCCATTCCCTCAAAGAGACGTACACGTTCACACGAATTTGTGAACACGAATATCTCGTAGGTGTAAATTCAAAGTAGATTTCCCTCGGAAAGTGTTTCTAGCGAGAGTGAAAACCAAGTCAAAGGATCTCCAAGCCCTCACCTCATCTATTCTTTCTCCCATTCCGAATCCTATAGCCTCAAATCTATGAAGTGGGTTTTCTGCAGATTGAACAACAAGTTTTAAGTGCCTACCTCCATGACCTACCGTTCTTGGAGGAATGGCAGTCACCACCCCCTCAGCCATAAATACAGGAACCTCATTACATGGCCCAAATGGCCCCAATCGCTCAAACTCCTTGTACATTGTAGGGTTTAATTCGTTAAGGTTAATAGGCATGTGGAAGGAGACTGTGGGCTTGGGGATATGACCTTCTGTTTGTGCTGCAATTGCAGCATTTAGCTCTGATGTAAAAGCATCCATATTTTCCTTACGAATAGTTAAACCAGCAGCCATAGGGTGACCTCCGAATTGTTCAATAAGATGTCTGCACTTTTCGAAAGCCTCATGAATATCTATCCCGGGCACACTACGCGCACTACCTGTTAGGACTTCATTCTCCTCCGAAAGTACAATTGTAGGGCAATACCGCTGTTCAACAAGCCTACTTGCGACAATCCCCAATACTCCTCTATGCCAACCCTCGCCATGTACAATTGTGCAAGACCTGCCAGGTGGCTGTTCTGCCATAAGAGCAATCGCCTCCTCGGTTAAATCTTCATCGATGTCTCGCCTTGCCTGATTCATGGTTTCTAACTGACTCGCCAACTCAAGTGCGCTACCCTCATCATTTGCCATTAGAAGCTTGGCAGCTGTTAATGCGTGACCTACACGACCAGCAGCATTGATTCTGGGTCCTAAGCTGAAACTCATGTCTCTGACGGTTTTAGGAGCTTCTTCAATTCCTGCCACTTGAAGCATAGCCCTAATTCCCGGTCTCATATGCTCTCTTAAGTTGAGCATTCCATGGTAAGCCATAATTCTATTCTCACCAGTAATATCGACCAAATCTGCCCCTATGCTTAAAGCCAATAGATCTAAATGATCATAGACGGAATCCATAGTAAGCCCTATGTAAGGGACAAGAGCAGATAACATTTTGAATGCTACGCCCGCACCTGAGAGTTCTTTAAAAGGATATTCACATCCTGGTTGTTTCGGGTTAAGGAGCGCAAAACAATTGGGAAGTTCATCAGCTGGAAGATGGTGATCACAGACTATAGTATCTATCCCGAAGCTTGCGGCATATTCTAAAGCTTCAAAATCTTTGGTACCACAATCTAACGTAATTAGGATTGTACATCCAGACTTTCTAGCCCTATCCACCCCGTCTTTTGAAACCCCATATCCTTCTTGATACCTCATAGGGATATAGGGAACTATTTGGACATTTAAACCTTCTAAAAAAGTGGAAACCATAGCAACAGAGGTAGTGCCGTCAACATCATAATCACCATAAACCATGATACGCTCACCTTTATTTATAGCCTTATTTAACCTTTTTACGGCTTTTTCCATGTTTAACATGGTCTCCGGGTCGTGCAAGTCTTCAAGCTTGGGCCGCATGAAATTATCAGCTTCAGATAGAGAGGTAATCCCACGCTGCACAAGGATTTGTGCAACCATATAGGTTAACCCAGTCTCCTTACACAAGTCTTTTACAGCCTTTTTTTTAGGAGATTTAGCCGCTTTCCATTTGAGATTATCCATCTATATGATTCTATTCCTATCTTTGAGCACATGTTTTTACGGCACGTCGAAAATACGCATATAAAACACCTACAATGAAACTGCATCTATCTTCTTTCAATACTTTTGTTACTTTCCTCTTCGCTGTCTCGTTTTTAGCATCTTGTAGTGGATGTTTAAATGATGACAATCTTATCGGTGAGAATTGTTATGATGGCGAGTTAAATAACGGCGAAGAACTCATCGATTGCGGTGGAACTATTTGCGACCCCTGTGACCCATGTGAAAATGACCTGTGGGATGCTCTTTTAGGTGAGCAATGGGTTGATTGTGGTGGAGAATGTGGTCCCTGCGACCCTTCTTTCAACGGTCAGCTTGATCCAGGTGAACTCGGAATTGACTGTGGTTGCGATGGTTGCCCAGCTTGCCCTGAGCTATGTGGTGATGGTTTGCCTAACGGATTTGAAGAAGGCGTTGATTGCGGAGGCCCTAACTGTGATCCATGTCCAACATGCACAGATGGTGAAATGAATGGATCTGAAATTGGTGTCGACTGTGGTGGTTCTGATTGTGATCCGTGTCCAACAACAGGAGATTGTACAAATGGTCTTCAAGATGGTGACGAATTATACATAGACTGTGGTGGTTCATCTTGTGAGCCTTGTGAGGGAGCTATCGCTTGGAAAGCAAATGGCCAACAGTTTTATGGAGATGCTTCAGCATCAGCTATGATGAATGGAACAAGTATAGCTATTGAAGGTGAATCTGTAACGACTGCTCTGATTGGCTTTATTATGGCTGAACCAGCAACTGGATGGGAGAACGGAGTTGTTATCCCTATGAACTTAGCTACTGCACCAGGAACAGCAGGAGCATACGAGGCTATAGGAGCTGCTGTGACATATGCTACCTCTAACGGTGGAAACATTACGATGGAACTTACTTATGTAGTTTCAGGTTCAGGAGGGTATGTAACGGGTACTTTTTCTGGAAATATGCAAAGCACAGCTGGTGCTGGAGTTACTATTTCTCAGGGTAACTTCGCGATTCCAATTAACTAGAATTAACCTTAGAGATTGACATTTTAGTGTGGATAATACGCTTGGATAAATGTCAAATTAGATCATAACGTGTAGAACTTGCACTGTTATGAGGACATCTACATTTCCCGCAATAATAATTGCAATAATTCTGCTTTCTGGTTGTGTAACAGCTAAGCAGTTCGATGAGTTACAGGATAATTGCGAACAAATAGATAAGGAAAATACTGTTCTAAGGCTTAATAGTCAAGATGTTGAAATCGAAGTTGTAGAGCTAAGAGGACAATTAGAGACATTGACAGAAGCAAGGGAAGAGCTTTCAGCAGACACTTCCCGAATGGGTAGGTTTGTAGCTGAATCAACAGATGAAATCAATCGTCTTCGTCAATTAAATGATGCGCTTACAGACCAAAGCGGAGGTCGTTTGTCATCACTAAATGCAGAAAACAGAGCGCTCCTTGAAGATGTAAATAGAATAAGAAAACAACTTCAAATCAGAGAAGATGCCCTTCTCGATCTAGAAAAAGATCTAGCTGAAAGAAGCGCTGCTCTCGAGTCTAGGAGTGCGAGAGTTGAAGAATTAGAAAACCTCCTTGCATCTCGTGATAAAGCTGCTAAAGCATTGCGTAACCGTTTAGAAAGGGCTCTCCTTGGATTTGAGGGGAGTGGTTTAACAGTTGAGCAAAGAGACGGGAAAGTTTATGTAAGCTTAGAGGCAGAATTGTTATTTGCTTCAGGCTCTGCTGTTGTAGACGTAAAAGGTAGAGAGCTCTTAGCCTCCCTAGGTTCAGTTATAGCTGAGCAAGAAGATTTGGAAATTGTTATCGAAGGACACACGGATTCAGATAAGCTTGTCTCTCCAAGCTTCCCACATAACAATTGGGAATTGTCTGTGCTTCGCGCAACTTCTGTCCTCGAGATTATAAGCGCCCAACCTGGCGTTGATCCATCAGTTCTCACAGCATCCGGACGAGGAGAGTTTCACCCCGTTGACCCAGAGGATAAATCGAGAAACCGTAGAATTGAAGTTATCTTAGCCCCGAAACTTGATGCTTTATTTGAACTCTTAGAGGACTAGAGTTTAATACAAACGTTTTGAGGTTCCGTAAAGAACTGTAGTGCTTCGAACCCGCCTTCTCTCCCCACGCCTGAGTTTTTAACTCCTCCAAATGGCGTTCTTAAGTCTCTCAAGAGCCAGCAGTTTACCCAAACAATTCCAGTGTCTAATGCGGCTGCCATGTTGTGAGCTCTTTTTAAATCTTTAGTCCAAACTGTAGCAGCTAGACCATACTCTGTGCTATTCGCAAAATAAACAGCTTCATCATCTGAGTCAAAAGGTTGAATGGTAACTACAGGACCGAAAACCTCTTCTTGATTTACCCGGCAATCAAAGTTGAGCCCCTCTATAATAGTAGGTTGAATGTAATAGCCTTCTGACAAATGTGGTTCATTTTCCGGAGTTGTCGCATTACCTCCACATAAGATTTTCCCACCTTCTGAGCGAGCTAAATCTATGTACGATAAAATTTTATCGCGATGATCTTTAGAGACAACAGCACCCATTTTTGTAGTGGGGTTTTGAGGGTCGCCGACCTTCATTTTCTTCGCTTTTTCGACCAACATATCCCGAAATTTCGGGTAGAGAGATTTCTCTACAAGAATCCGAGAACCGCAAAGACAGATTTGGCCTTGATTGGCGAAAGAAGAACGCATGGTCGTCGCTAATGCATCCTCTAAATCGCAATCATCAAATATGATGGCAGCATTCTTTCCGCCTAACTCCAAGCTTAATTTCTTAAAACGCGGAGCCGTGACAGAAGCTATATGTGCTCCAGTTTCTGTACCTCCTGTAAAGCTAACTGCTGCTATTTTTGGGTGACGAACTAAAGCGTCTCCCACCTCTGTCCCCAATCCGTGTATAATGTTAAAGACACCATCTGGGAAACCAGCCTCTTTCACCCATGTACTCAATAAGTATGCTGTTACAGGAGTTATTTCTGAGGGTTTAGCAACTACGCAGTTCCCAGCGGCTAATGCAGGCGCGACCTTCCAAGTAATTAGGTAAAGCGGAAGATTCCAGGGTGAGATGCACGCAACGACACCTAAAGGCTTCCTAAGGGTGTAATTGATAGCCACTCCCTCCATAGAGTGTGACTCAGAAGCAAAATGCTGAATTGCCGAAGCGTAGAATCGAAGATTTGATTCAGCCCTTGGAATATCAACCGACGTAGCTAACGATATAGGTTTACCATTGTCAGTTGATTCTGCACAAGATAGTAGAACAGCATTTTTTGCGACTAAATCGGCAAGTCTATTCAAGCAAGCAGCACGTTCGCTACTAGGTGTATCTGACCAGTTTTTAAACGCCTTGCTGGCAGATTCTACAGCAAGATTTACATCTTCAGACCCAGATCTAGGCAGGCGACCGTAAACATTGCCTGTGCTGGGGTTAGTAAGGTCAAGCCATTCACCGCTTTTGGCAGAAATAAGCTTGCCTTGAATGAGATTTAGTACTTCCATTTAGGACTGCAATTTACTTAATAAATTAGTCTAACTTTACTATCTTTGCACACGTTTTTGCCCCATGGTGTAATGGCAACACATCTGCTTTTGGTGCAGACGTTTCAGGTTCGAGTCCTGGTGGGGCAACACTGCAGTTTTATAAAACCTCGTTATCATTGAGATAGCGAGGTTTTGTTTTTAGTTGTAATACTTGGCGGCGAGTTTGTCGTTGAGTTTTGGAAACAACTTATTTAACCAAACAGTGAGCTGTCCAACAGAAGTAGGTCTAACATATCTTTTTCTCCTTTTTACTCCGTTGAAAATATACCTTGCAGTCTCTTCGGCGGACATCATACCCTTTTCTTTTACAGTTTCTCCATAGCCAGGCGGGAACTGACTTGATTTATAGTCATCCTTAACTATTTTTCTAATGTTTGTTGATGTGTATCCAACGTATGTAATTAATACGTGAAGACCTTTGTTTAAATATTGCACTCTAAGCGAACTCAGGAAACCATTCATTGCAAACTTAGAAGCGGAATATGCTGAACGATTTGGGAGCCCCACTTCACCAGCGATTGAGCACACCCCCACTAGACTTCCTTTGCTCTTAAGTAAATGAGGTAATGCGTACTTGGTACATTGAACAGTGCCAAAATGGTTTGTGTCGAGTATCTCTCTGTGTTTTTCAATGTTGATACCATCTTCATTACTTTCATACCAAGTAATACCCGCATTGTTAATGAAAACGTCAATTCTGCCGTATTTCTCAATCACCTTATCAACCAGATTCTTACAATCGTTGTCTACCCTAACATCTGTTTTTACGGTTAAGATTTCATGCCCTTCCGAACTAAGATCAGACTTAACTTTTTCAAGAATTTTTTCAGACCTAGATGCAATTGCAACTTTATAATCTGCGTCAATAAAACAATCGCATAACGCTCTACCAATACCAGAGCTCCCACCAGTTATAACCACGATTTTATTGTCCATCTAGATAATTAGAGATTTAACCAATCCTGTAAAATACAAAAATGTTTTGATAAATAAGTATAGAAGATTTGTGTTTTTTAATATCTTTATCAACCAATATTTCTGGAGAGTAAAAGAATGAAGACAATACCTGTTTTATCGAAAAGAGAGATTAAGAGATTTCACAAGGTTCCATTCACGGTTTATAAACATGATGAAAATTGGATTCCTCACATTAAGCAAGAGGTTGAAGATGTTTTTGACGAGAAGAAAAATCACCTATTTAAAAATGGAGTTGCCAGAAGATGGATATTAATAAGTGATTCAGGTGAAGACATTGGAAGAATAGCGGCTTTCATAGACTATAGGCAATCAAAAAAAGAGAGGCAACCAACAGGTGGTTTTGGTTTTTTTGAGGCCATAAATGATAAATCTGCTGCCTTCACTTTGTTTGATACAGCTAGACAGTGGCTTGAGGATTTAGGCTCTCAAGCAATGGATGGTCCTATTAATTTCGGAGAGAGAAATAAGTATTGGGGGCTTTTAATTGATGGGTATGATAAACCGCCCATTTATGGAAATGCTTATCAACCTTCTTACTATCGTGGGCTTTTTGAGGAATATGGTTTTAAAGTTTTTTTCTCACAGTATATGTATGAAGTGGTAATCCAAGACCCCATGAAAGAAACTTTTAGTAGAAAGATGAGTCAGATGAGTGACAGAGAGGGATATAGCTTTCGTCATATTGAGTTGAGTAAATTGAGCGAATACGCAGAGGATTTCAGAACGATTTATAATACCGCGTGGAAAACACACTCAGGTTTTAAAGGTATCAGCTCAGAAAGAGCGCTTCTCATCTTTAAGAAAATGAAGATGGTCATTGATGAGAAGTTGGTTTGGTTTGTATATCACAATTCAGAACCTGTTGCTTTTTTGGTATCCTTGCCTGAATTAAATGAGGTTTTTAAACATATAAATGGGAATCTAAACCTTGTAGGCAAGTTGAAATTCTTATTCTACAAAAGATTTAGAAAGCCTCAAAATGCATTTGCAGTCGTATTTGGGATAGTGCCGAAACACCAAAAAAATGGAGTGGAAAGCTTGATGATGCATGAGATTAAGAAGGCTCTGAGACGCCATACAGTTCAATACAAGAAAATGATCATTACATGGATTGGAGATTTCAATCCCAAAATGATGCACATCGTTAATATTCTTTCAGAGACTCCATACCAGAAACTGAACACGTATAGATTGCTATTTGATCCAGATGCAGAGTTTGTGAGGTGTGAAGACGTAAAAGGTTAGCTTTACTCAGGGATGAAGTAGATTGATTTGGTTTTGAAGATCGGCAACGATTCCTTGTAAATTTAAAATTAAATCTTCTAAGGTAGAAATCTCAGTTTCAAGCGCAATCATACTATTTGAAAGAGCTACGTTTTCATTTACAAGATCAACTCCATTAGCAGTAATGGACCCTGAGATTGTGAAATCACCATTTATAAGACCTCCAACAGCGTCTATTTCAAAGATATTAGATCTCAAAGAATCAGCTGTCCCATTTCCTACAACTAGTATTGTCCCTGTTCTATTTGAGAGATTGTATTCACCCAATGTAGTGGAGTAGGCTTGGTCTGCGATAAGTTGGAATCCGTGCGCAAACGAGCCAGTAGCAGAGGCGGTAGAATATCTCCCCCCAGAGTGTGAATAACTAGCAGATGCGATAGTACCATAGCCTTCAGCATGGGCAGTGAATCCACTTGATAAAGTGTTCATTCCTTCCGAGTGCGATGCGTCTGCAGTAGCACTCGTGTTTTCCCCCTCTGCATGAGCGCAGGTAGCAGTAGCTGTCGAATTGCGGTTTTCTGCGTGTGAGAACAACCCGCTGGCAAGAGTTCCGTAGCCTTCTGCGTGAGCAGTGGTATTAGACGCTGTAGTATTTTGACCTTCAGCGTATGAAGCGTAACCAGTTGCCGAAGTTGACACACCTAAAGCGGAAGAGTAATCTCCGTCTGCGATTGTTGCACTTCCCTGTTGAAGTTTACCGGTAAGAGTGAGATCACCTGTGATTTGGGCGGAGGGATTTTCTTCTCCCAAAGCTGTGATGTCAGAGAAAAGAGATATCGCGAGAGCAAGGCGGGCATCTTCTGCTGTAATTGCTCCAGTACCACCGTTTTCTATAGGTATAGCACCCTCAATAACAAAGGGACTTCCATAAATAGTTAGAAAATCTACTAAGTCTACAACCGTAATAGAGCCACTTCCATTTGAGTCTGGATTGTATGGCATGGGATTTTCAGTGGATTGAGAAAAGACTAGAGATACAACAAATAAAAGCATCGAAAACACACTTATAATTTGCTTAAAATAAGATATTTGCATAATAAAGAATTTAATTTTCGAAAATAAAGTTAGCTTACAATGTTAACGATTCGGCCTTTCACAACGATTACTTTTCTGATTTCTTTGCCGTCGAGTTGTTTGATGGTTCGCTCGTCGGCCACCACTATGGATTCAACCTCCCCTATATCAGTAGATGCGGGAAGATTTAATTTGAATCGAACTTTTCCGTTAAAAGACACAGGGTAGTTAACCTCGTCTTCTACTAAATATGATTTTTCAGCTTTAGGCCAAACAGAATCAATCACTAACCCCTCACCGCCAAGGGCTTTCCATAGCTCTTCAGCAAGGTGTGGAGCGTATGGGCTTAAAAGCGTTACTAAAGGACTGAGCCCGACATGAGATTTCACAGACTTGAGATCATTTAAATCATTGACTGCGATCATTAAAGCACTGACTACTGTATTGAAAGCATGACGATTTAAATCAGAGGTTACTTTCTCAATAGTCTTGTGGACAATTCTAAGCTCTGGCTTAGAAGCGTCGCAATTTTCTGAAGCTAAAGCGAGTTTTGAGAACTTCCTTAGGAAATTATGAACCCCTGAAATACCTTTAGTATCCCAAGGTTTAGATTGCGTGAGTGGACCTAAAAACATTTCGTAACATCTTAACGTGTCTGCTCCGTATTTCTCTATAAGCTCATCTGGAGTCTGAACGTTGTACTTAGACTTAGACATCTTTTCGATCTCGTACCCACAGGTGTAAGTTCCATCATGACATGTAATAAATTCAGCTTTTGCGAATTCAGTTCTCCAAGATTTAAAACTATCGATATCCAGCTTATCGTTTTCTACAAGTGAAACGTCAACGTGTAAACGCTGAGTTTTATGTGCTTCTCTCTCCTCGTATGTCACGAATGTAGAGGTTCCTTGAATTCTGTATACAAAGCTTGACCGCCCTAAAATCATACCCTGGTTGATCATGGTTTTGAAGGGTTCGTCAAATGAGATTTGGTCTAAATCGAATAAAAACTTAGTCCAAAACCTTGAATACAACAAGTGCCCCGTAGTGTGCTCAGCTCCTCCCACATAAAGATCTACCTGACCCCAGTAATCCGATTTTTCACGAGCGCAGAACTCCTTTTCGTTGTGGGGGTCCATGTAACGTAGAAAATACCAAGACGATCCAGCCCATCCAGGCATTGTGTTGGTTTCCATTCTATCACCCTGGAAGACAGGCCAATCTTCACGTTTTGCCCTAGCAAGTGGCGGCTCACCATCAGCTGTAGGAAGGTACTCATCGACTTCGGGTAGAGTTACCGTTTCGTTTTCGATAAGTTTCGGAATATCATTCTCATAACAAATAGGGAATGGTTCTCCCCAGTAACGCTGTCTTGAGAAAACGGCATCCCGCAATCTGTAATTTATTTTCCTCTCTCCACACCCTCTCGACTCTAATAAATTTAAAGCGGTAGATATTGCATCAAGTTTAGAGAGCCCATTTAGTTCTTCTGAATTTTGTAGAATGGCTTTTTCGTCAGAATTTACAGCCCCATCAGAGTCATGCCCTTTAAAAATTGAAGGAATATCGATATTAAAATACTTAGCAAATTTCCAATCTCTCTCATCTCCAGCAGGCACAGCCATTATCGCTCCTGTACCGTAACTAGCTAGCACGTAATCAGAGATATAAACCGGGATATTTTCTCCACTAAATGGATGGATAACATGACCTCCTATCTCAACACCAGAAATATTCTTTTCTCCTTGTCTTTCTCGTTCGCTTTTTTTAGAGGCCGCCATGATATAGTCATTCACCTCCCTTAGTTTCTCTTCAGAGGTAAACTCATTGACTAATTTATGTTCTGGGGACAGTACCACAAAACTCACACCGTATAACGTGTCAGGTCTGGTTGTAAATACGTCAACTTCACACTCAGAAGCGTTCCCACCCCCTTTAAAGCTTACTGTAGCACCTTCTGATCTGCCAACCCAGTTTTTTTGGGCTTCTTTAATACTATCAGTCCAATTCAGATCATCTAATCCTTCGATAAGCTTGTCGGAATAGGCTGTGATTCTCATCATCCACTGGCGCATACGTTTGTGCTCAACGGGATGGCCACCTCTCTCAGAAAGCCCGTCCTTAACCTCATCATTTGCGAGCACCGTCCCAAGTTCAGGGCACCAGTTCACCTCTGAATCCGCTAGGTATGCAAGTCGAAACTGCATAAGAATGGCGCTCTTCGCTTGCTTACTCATGGATTTCCAATCAGTAGCAGTGAAATCTCCTTCAAAGTGTTTTCCTAAATGAGGGAATAATGTCAAATCTAAATTTTTCCACCAGTCCTCATCGCAGGCAGCTTCTATGGAGTAATTACCATTCTTTTCAAAGGCATCAATTAAAGATTGTAAAGGTTTTGCACTCCCACTTCCTAAATCATACCAACTTTCGAATAATTTGCCGAAAATCCATTGTGTCCATCTGTAATATGATGGGTCAGAAGTCATCACTTCTCTGCTCCAGTCAAATGAAAACCCAATTTGTTGCATTTGGGTTCTGTAGCGATTGATATTCGTTTCAGTGGTAATCGCAGGGTGTTGTCCTGTAGCAATAGCATATTGTTCTGCAGGTAGCCCAAAGCTGTCAAACCCCATCGGGTGCAAGACGTTAAAGCCGCAATGCCTTTTATACCTAGAAATAACATCTGAGGCGATGTATCCAAGCGGGTGTCCTACGTGAAGTCCCGCCCCTGAAGGGTATGGGAACATATCCAAGGCGTAGAACTTAGGTTTATCCTTTAATTCTTTTACTTGGTAGGATTTTTCTTTAGCCCAAACCTCTTGCCAATGCTTTTCAATACTGCGAAAATTGTATTCCATATGATCGACAAAGTTAGTTATTAGAAATCAAATTTCTATCTCACGGGCAACCCTTGTTTATGAAACTCGTCAAATTAGTGTATGATCATGAATCGCACCCCCCTTTCTATACACAATATGGTAAAGTCAGTTCTATGGCGAGTACCATCTATTGATGCGTCAAAGAATGTATATCTAACATTTGATGACGGTCCCCACCCACATTTAACACCTTGGGTGATGGAGCAATTGAAAGAGGCCGGGGATTTAAAAGCTACGTTTTTCTGTGTGGGGGAGCAGGCAGCTCGCCATCCAGAAATTATACACGATTTAAGAGCGGCAGGTCATGAAGTTGCTAATCACAGTCAGGGTCACGAAAGCGGATGGTCAACAACCAGGAAGTCTTATTTAAGGAGCTATCTTAAATGTGAAGAAGAACTGGGTTCGACAACAAGGTTCAGACCTCCTTATGGTAGGATTACACCTCGACAAGCTCGAGCTCTTTCGACAAGAACACAGGTTGTTATGTGGGATGTCCTTTCCGGAGATTTCGATAGATCTCTTTCAGGCAGCGATTGCTTAAACTCACTTAAAAAGCTTACAAGATCTGGGTCTATTATCGTGTTTCACGACAGCGAAAAAGCAGCTCCTAGACTTCTCTACGCACTTCCTAAATATCTCAAATGGCTAGCAGATAGCGGATATAACGTTCAACCTCTTCCCGAGAACAGATCCACTAAATCACACGGTAAGTGGGCGGGTGGACATACGGGTCAAGCAAATATTGGTCTAACAGACTCTCTATAATTTATTCCCCGCGTTATTTGTCCGCGTTATTTGTCCTCGGCCTCCCTTAACATCTTGAGTTTTGCCTTAATTTCTTCAACCTCACGTTTGTAAGATTTTATAGATTTTTCAGCGTGGTCACGAATTGATGGTGCTCCTTTTCCCGTAAAGCGCTCCATGTTCTCTTCTGTTTGGATTACACGAGTATTAAGACGATTAATCTTATCCCTTAAAACAGCTTGCTCACGACGGATGTCATTGCCACCACCTCTTCCACTATTACCACCTTTTGATAGGCGCTCAACGCGATTTTGATAGCTTGCTACAGAACGTTCAGACCTTTGAGCGCTTAAAGCATCGTAGTGCTTATCCATCGCCTTGGTAAAACGATCAGATAAATTCTCAAAACTTTTCCTAGGAACGAACCCGATTTTACGCCAATCACCTGAAAATTCTTTTAGAGCGTTTAAATCAGCGATTCTATTATCTGTAATTTTAAACGCTTCCACTTTTTCAAGCAGAGCGTTCTTCAATCCTAGATTTACCTTCTCCTCTTTATTTCGATCAGCGAACTGAGCTTTCTTGGCTTTAAAGAAAATATCCTGAGCTTTATGAAAACGCCTCCATAATTTATGCTCATCTCCTGGAGGGCATGAACCTGCGGTCTTCCAATCCTTTTGAAGTTGTATCATTACAGCGGTTGTATCTTTCCAATCGTTGCTGTCTTGAATTGCCTCTGCCTTTTCACAAATAACGATTTTTTCTTTCTTAGCGTCTTTTCCCTCTTCCTTCATTTTATCGTAGAAGACCTGCTTTTTTTCAAAAAACACATCAGATAATTCACGGAATTGATGCCATAAACTTTCGTTATGCTCCTTTCCAGAAAAGCCGATTTCCTTCCACCTTTTCTGCATATCAATAACTTTAATTGTCAAAGTTTTCCACACCTTATGACTTTCTTCGATATCTTCTGTCATTAAACCCCTCAACTCTTCTATAAGCGCTTCTTTAGAAACCTTATGCTCAACAAAACTCTCTCGGAGTTTATCGTATTGAGCTTTTACTTCATCAAAAACTGGACGAGTAATTCCGAAGAAAGTGTCTGCCATTTCTTTGTAAGTCTCCCTTGGAGATGGCCCCACATCGAGCCACTGTTTTTGAAGTTCACGAGCTATTTTTTCACGTTCCTTTAGATCTTCAACTGCTGCAAGACCCTTAGCTTTCTCAGTTAATTCAAGCTTTGTGGCATGATTTTTCTTCAAGTCGTGATCCTGAAGCTGCTTGTAGATATTAATGTTATAAAAGAACTCATCGCGCAGGCGGTGGTATTCGTCATGAATATCCTTATAGTTATTTCCAGGAACATCTCCTATAGCTTCCCACTCCGTACGCACCTCATTAAAGGCACTAAACGCTTTTCCTATATTTTCCTCTTCTTGGATTGTACTCCTTAGCCTTTCCAGAAGCCCTTGTTTTGTGACTAAATTAGCCCTCTGTTCTTCTGCAATAGTAGCTTTCCAAGCTTTCTCTCTTTCTTTAAAAGAATTCGATAGTTCTTCAACTACAGCTTCCTCTTCAGAAGGTTTGTAAATAAAAGATTCATCAGACTCGTGTTCTTCCTTTTCCCAAGCATCACGTTGGCGACGAACCTCATCTTGTGTGAGGGCGTGGAAGGATTGTATAGCACTGCGCACATCTTTTCGGATGGCCTCCAGATCTTCGTTCCCGAGTAGATCTTGGATACGTTGCAAAAGTTCAGACCGCATTACGGTTATAAAATGGGTGTTATTAGTTTTGCAAATATCGGGTATCTCAACCCACCTTGCGACTTAGAAATGAATCTAAAATTATTATTACATAATTGGTTGTGAATTGGCAGGAAAAAATAACTCGATGGTGTGCTCGAAGCGAGCGTTCTAAGGCTGAGGTGCTAAAGCGTCTAAAAGAGTGGGAAGTACCCAACTCAGAAGCAAATTCGTTTCTAGTTAAGTTAGTAAGTCTTGATTTTGTTAACCAAACTCGTTTTCTATCAGCCTTCACTAACGACCATTTCCATTTAAAGCAATGGGGACCCTACAAGATAGGTGAAGGCCTACGTGCTAAAGGCTGTTCCTCCAAAGAGATTTCATCTGCTCTCTCTGTACTCACGCCAGAAATAGTAGCGGAAAAGCTCACTCAGGTCTTAAACTCTCGCCTACAAACCTACCCCTCTGACCCTACTTCTAATCGCCCTCGCCTAATCCGCTATCTTCAATCTCGAGGATTTTCTTTAGAAATGATACTATCATCGATCAAGTCGATTTAACTTCTTTACTTTTGTCTCATGCTTACAGTTGACTCTATCGAATTCCTTTCTTCTCGTGTCGAAGCCTTAAGAGGCTATCTGAACATTGAACAGAAAAGGATGGAGGTGATGGAGGATGAAAAGCAAACCCACGATCCTGAGTTTTGGAATGACTCTAAAAAGGCAGAGCAAGTGATGAAACTCATTAGATCTAAGAAATCGTGGGTAACGAAATTTGACGATTGTGCCTCAAAGGTTGAGGACCTCTCCGTACTTTTCGATTTTATGAAAGCTGGGGAAGAAGATCCCTCCGCGGTTGATTCTGCCTACTCTGAAGCGACTGAGACCATTGAGGGCTTAGAGTTTCAAAACATGCTTTCAGCAGAAGAGGATTCACTCAATGCTGTAATGCAAATTACTTCCGGAGCCGGAGGAACAGAATCCTGTGACTGGGCTGCAATGCTTATGCGCATGTACAAGATGTATGGCGATAAAGCAGGTTTTAAAGTCCGCGAACTCCACCTTCAAGAGGGTGATCCCGCAGGAATAAAACAAGTAACCCTTGAGTTCGAAGGCGACTTCGCATACGGAATGCTAAAAGGGGAAAACGGCGTCCACCGATTAGTCAGAATCTCACCATTCGACTCTCAAGCTCGTCGCCACACTTCATTTGCCTCAGTTTACGTCTACCCACTTGTGGACGACTCCATTGAAATAACGGTTAACCCCGCCGATATTTCGTGGGACACTTTCCGTTCAGGCGGAGCTGGAGGCCAAAACGTCAATAAAGTAGAAACAGGAGTACGTGTGCGTCACGCACCCACTGGTATAGTTATCGAAAACACAGAAACCCGATCTCAACTCGGCAACCGTGAGAAAGCGATGCAGCTCTTAAAATCTCAACTCTTCGAACTAGAACGCGCCCGTCTCAACGAAGCCCGTGATGAAATTGAAGCTGGGAAAATGAAAATAGAGTGGGGTTCTCAAATCCGATCCTACGTCATGCAGCCATATAAAATGGTAAAGGATGTCCGGACCGGCCACGAAACCTCCAACGTTGATGCAGTTATGAACGGAGAAATCGAAGGATTCCTCAAAGCCTACCTTATGGAGGCCGGCGCCGCATCAAACAACCCTCAAGATTAACACGAATTTTAAATCACCACACCATGTCAGATTTCCGAATTGAAAAAGACACTTTAGGAGAAGTAAAAGTCCCATCTAACGTCCTTTGGGGAGCCCAAACAGAACGATCACGAAATAATTTCCGTATCGGACCAGCTTCCTCTATGCCACTCGAAATAGTTCACGCCTTCGCTCACCTCAAGCGTGCCGCAGCAAAAACGAACTGTGAATGTGGCATTCTTCCATCAGAAACGCGCGACTTAATATCTTCGGCTTGCTCAGAAATCCTCGAGGGCATACACGATTCTCAATTCCCCCTCGTTATTTGGCAAACGGGTTCCGGAACCCAGTCTAACATGAACGTCAATGAAGTGGTCGCTAACCGCTGCCATCAGCTCTCAGGAGGAACCCTTGGCGAAGGAACTCGCCCTGTCCATCCAAACGATGACGTAAATAAGAGTCAATCTTCGAACGACACATTCCCGACTGCCATGCACATTGCTGCCTACACCCTCATCGTCGAGAATACCATTCCCGGCATAGAGACCCTTCGCGACTCCCTCGCCTCGAAATCTTCCGAGTTCGAGAGTAT
>LWDU01043052.1_pt1 | contig 24339 bp, 24 predicted proteins | sample 727161 | NCBI WGS metagenome assembly LWDU01 (sample SAMN04566230, study PRJNA314399) | hydrothermal vent metagenome | isolation source: deep sea hydrothermal plume seawater | place: Mexico: Gulf of California, Guaymas Basin | collected 2004-07-11
TCATTGGTCATTGGTCATTGGTCATTGGTCATTGGTCATTGGTCATTGGTCATTGGTCATTGGTCATTGGTCATTGGTCAGGGTGCGGGGTTCAGGGGTTATGGCTTCTCACTAATCAACTTTACTGGCCTACCCCCAAAAGTATCGCCCCAGCCCTTGGCATCAGGTTTGCGGTAGATGGTGGGGGTGGATTTGTTGAAAAGGCTCCTGCCCGCATTTGGAGCATCTCCAAGAAATGTTACTTCTGTAAGGCTTGTGCAATCATTAAAAGCCAATTCTCCCCGCAAACCCCCGATACTGCTGACTCTGTCAGGAATCGTGATGCTCGTCAGGCTCTCGCAGCCCATGAAGGCTCCCTCCCCGATACTGGTAACTCCATCAGGGATCGTGATGCTCGTCAGTTTATAGCACTGAGAGAAGGCACGATCCCCTATACTGGTGACGCCATCAGGGATCGCGATGCTCGTCAGGCTGCTGCATCTCCAAAAGGCACTTTCCCCGATGCTAGTAACGCTGTCAGGGATTGTTATACTCGTCAGGTTGCTGTGGTTAGAGAAAGCATGTGCTCCGATGCTGGTAAGTTGACTATTTTTCCCGAAAGTAATGCTTGTCAGGCTGGTGCATTCATCGAAGGCCCTATCCGGCATGTAAGGTCGCAGGTTCAAGTCCTGCAGGGAGCGCTTTCCCCTGATCTAGTTAGTTTATTTTACCTTTTTAAGATAAGGCCGCATAAAATATCACAAGGCTAAAAGTATTGAAATATAGTGATATTAACTCATATAATTGTCATTTAAGAGATTTATAATGATCAATCCCATCCTAAACTTCTTACATTAAATAATAAAAACCAACTTGCGACTATCGAGGAAACAAGTAGAGTCGATCCTTCAAAAAAAGCGCGGGTAGCTCAGTTGGTAGAGCAGTTGGCTTTTAACCAATTGGTCCTGGGTTCGAGTCCCAGTCCGCGTACTTCCCCTCAAATAAAAGAACTGAAATTAGTGACTAAAGATCATTCCCAGTTAGATCAAAATAGTTAGTCTATTTATACTAAATCTAATTAAATTGCAGCTCAGAAAGCATCTTATAGACACCGCCTTTCTTACAAGAGAGTTCTTCATGCGTTCCCGATTCAATAAATCTACCATCTCGGAGAACAAGTATTCTGTCAGCTCCTCTCACAGTAGCTAATCGATGAGCAATAATGATTGATGTCCGCTTACTCATTAAACTTTCCAAGGCTTCATGGACCAACCTCTCACTCTCTGAATCAAGCGAACTAGTTGCCTCATCAAGCAATAAAATAGCCGGATCAGCTAGAATAGCACGCGCAATCGCTATACGTTGACGCTGTCCACCTGAAAGCTTAACTCCCCGATCACCAACGATTGTTTGATAACCTTCAGGAAAAGATTGGATGAATCCATGAGCATTAGCCTTTTGCGCAGCTTCTATAATATCAACCTCTTCGGCTTCTGGACATCCATATGCAATATTATCTCTTATCGACCCCCCAAACAATAGAACATCCTGAGGCACGATTGCCATCTGATCTCTCAAATCACTTAGAGAATAATTTGCAGCATTTTGGCCATCAAACTTTAACTCTCCAGAGGATGGGTCATAGAACCGCATAAGTAATTGGAATAGCGTTGATTTACCTGCTCCACTCGATCCCACAATCGCCACTCTCTCACCTGCCTCGACTGAAAGATTAATTCCTCTTAACACCTCGATATCCTTACGCGAAGGATAACTAAATGACACATCACTGAATTCAACTTCTCCACGCAAACGCGATAACTGATTATCATTATGAGCTTCTTCAGGCTCCTCACTAAGAATTTCACGAACTCTAACGGTTGCCCCAACCGCTTTATGAAGCTGACTCAATATATCAGGAAATGAGCCTAAAGCAGCTCCAACAAAAATACTAAACAATACAAATTGAGTGAACTTTGCTGCATCAATTTCCTCCCTCTCAAGCATACCTGCTCCATACCATACAACAAAAGTAATCACTCCAAAAAGCGCAAAAATAATAAATGAAACAAATAACGCGCGAGCTTTAGAAGCACTGAGAGTCAAGTTTACAAATCCTTTAAGAGACTCTGAATACCGAGACACTTCATAATCCTCATTAGTGAAAGCTTTCACGCTAGCTATTCCATGAAGAGACTCTTCCACTACAACATTACTAGCCGCCAACTCATCTTGCGCCTCCCTCGTCTGCACTCGGATACCTCTACCAAAAATTCCCATCAAAATAACGACAATAGGAACACATAACATCATGACCATTGTTAACTTCGGTGATGCCCATGCAATAAATGAAATGCCACCGACCAACATTACAGACTGTCGAATTATTTGCGGAACAGTGAGAATCAAAGTGTCTCTAATTAATGTGAGATCGGCAGATATACGACTGCAAAGCTCTCCAACTCTACGCTCCGAAAAGTAACTCATTGGCAATCGAACAAGCTTGCCATAAGCGGCCTTTCTTATATCAGCAAGGGCTGATTCACCAGCAAATGCAAACCACCGGATACGCCAATATGCTACAAATGCCTGTACAGCTAGAACCGTAACCAGAATTAAAGCTACCCTGTTAATATTTTCTTCAACACTTTTTGGATCTGCAATACTATCGCCTCCACCCATTGATCCACCTATCAAAATCCCCATCAAATAAGGAAACGCAAGTGACAAGGCAGCTGTTAAAAAAAGACAAACTAATGCCGAATAAAAATACAACCGATAAGGATTGAGGTAGATAACAAGTTTCAATAATTCACTCAAGCCCTTATCGGTCTCGTCATTATCCACGTTCTTCTTATGCCTTTTCCACATCTTTCTGGACGCCAACTGAAGGAGCTATAAGCAAGAAACGCAAGCATCCTTATTGCTGATGATCGATTGCAACTATAATGTCCCTGTTTAAGCTATTCAAAAGAGTGGCTATTATGCAATTCCTAAAGAAAAACACTGTATTGCCGATAATTGTTATTCTGGCTGTGCTTATAGGCACAGGATTACGATTTAGTGATCTTGAAATTCGGCCAATGCACACTGATGAAGCAGTGCAGGCGTACCGAATGGGTAATCTACTGGAGGGTGACGGCTTTGAATACAATCCGAGCGACGGACACGGCCCGGGCCTTTTGCTCTTCTCCCTTCCCGTCACCCTGGTCAGGGGAGCCACATCATACCTACAACTTGACGAAACGACGCTGAGACTTACACCCGCTATCTTCGGCATCGCCCTCATCACAGCGACCCTGCTTTTCCGCAACCTAATTGGCAATACTGGGACCGCTATCGCAGCCCTGCTAACAGCCATTTCACCAATGCATGTGTTCTTCAGCCGCTACTACATCATGGAGTTGCCAATGGTTCTTCTACTCGCGGTCTTCGTGTTCTGCATCTGGAAATATTTCTGCCAGCAAAAACTAAGATGGATGACCTGCGCCGGGGCCATTGCTGCATTAATGCATGCCACCAAGGAAACCTTTGTAATTTCAATCTTTGCCCTGGTTGCCGCAGCTCTCATTATCTGGTTTATTGAGGAGATCACCAGCCGACGGGCGGCAAGGCTGGCTATCATTCCCCTAATCAGACATATCACGATAGGGCTGCTACTCTGCCTGGTCATTTCAGCTGCACTATATTCAATCTTCTTCACAAATCCCGAGGCCATCCCAAAGAGTTACTCAACCTACCTGAACTATATGGAGCGTGCCGAAGGAAGCGGGCACGAGAAACCCTTCATGTACTACGCGAAATTGCTCGGCTGGAAAAAAATGGAGCTTTACACATGGAATGAACTATTAATCTTGGTGCTTGCCGCAGTTGGCGCACTTGCAACGTTCCTCAGGCGTGACTTGCCGGAGAAAATACAGGTGTTCCTACGACTTCTTGCCGTCTATGCGCTGTTCACTCTCCTGATCTACTCAGCCATCTCCTACAAAACTCCCTGGTCAATCCTCGCCTTCCTGCACGTGGCCATCCTGCTGGCCGGCTTCGGCTTCAGTTCCCTCCTCAAGCTATGCGGGACAATTCCCAACAGATTCATTGCCAAGGGCACTTGCCTGTTAGCAACCGCGATACTCCTCCTCGGGAGCTGCAACCTATTGAAGCAGGACCAGATCGCCAACTTCAAGGCCACGCGAACAGAGCCCCGGCAAAAAAACAAGCCTAATCTCGGCATCCTTGAGAAGTTCTGGCACAAACATTTCAATCCATTCCCCAGCTCACGTTCACAGGCCCCTTTCAATTCCGATCGAAATCCCTACATCTATTCCCACACCTCCCCCAGCCTAGTTTCCAGGCTTGTGGCACAGGTTGATGAACTACGCGAAATCAATCCCCAACTTTCAGTGCTGGTCTGTCATCCGGAAACCGGTTGGCCGCTGCCCTACTACTTCCGGAACATTCAACAAGTCGGCTACCCCCAACACCCTCGGGACCTTAAGGCTGCAGTGGAAAGCGACCTGATCATCTGTGATGCAGCATATGATGAGCAACTTACCCCCAATCTCGGCGACCGTTACATTGGTCCCGACATGATGAATCTTCGAGATAACCTTATGCTTCATATCTACATCGAAAAAGAACTATTCTTTGAAATGGTTAATCGACGGTCCGAGAAATGATTATGCATGAAGGGATACACAGGATCGGATCTCACGCAATGGCTACCGAGTTTCAAATCTATGTAGCAGGTAGTAATGAAGCCAAAGCGATGGCCGTGGCCTCAGCCGCACTAAGAGACCTCGAGTCACTAGAATCGGAACTAAGCCGTTTTAAAAGGAACAGTGACATATCCAGATTGAATCATTTACAAAAAGGCGAAAGTACACCTATAGGAATTGCGACTCTAGACTGTATACAGCTAGCACAGGACATTCATACTGCCACAGAAGGAGCTTTCGATATCACTATTGGCCCTTTAATTGCCGTCCTAACGAACCCTGATCACAGCCCCCGGGATCCATCCGAGGAAGAGCTTTCGAAAGCAATTGACGCTGTTGGAATTAATAAAATAAAACTCGATCATGAATCATTAACTGCCACTGTTTTGAGTGATGATATCTGGATCGATCTTGGCGGAATAGGTAAAGGATATGCTTTAGATCAAATGGCATTAATTTTAAAAGAAAGCGGCATCAACAATGCAATGCTAGATGCAGGAGGGAGCACTCTATTAGCATTTGGAGATGGCCCCGATGGTAACGGGTGGGTCGGAGGTTTAGGTGAACCAAATTCGCCTGAAATTATATTAAAGAACAACTCTTTAAGCGGATCAGGATTCAGTGAGAGAGGCGAACACATCATTGATCCAAGAAAACATTGTCGAGTGCCTATGAAAAAATGCAATGCGTGGGCCCTGGCTCCTTACGCCGCTCTTGCGGATGCTCTTTCAACTGCATTCCTTGTCATGACACCCAAAGAAATTCAAAATATATGCGCAAAACACGAAGAAATTGAAGCCATCTTGCCTTCAATTTAATTCCTCACTTTCATGAACATCTTATCCATGATAAAGGAAAAATGTATAAAGCTAATTTGAGGACTCAATAAAACACAATACCTTGATACTCATCTCATTGAATCTTTAAATTCATGCTCAGGAACTCAAAGAATAATTATCTTAAAAGCATAGTTCCATTGCTAACTGCCTCGATCATTTGCTTAACTATTTTTTGGCTCTGGTTGAGATTCGAAATTGCAAGGCACGGGGCCTCACAACTTCACTTCGCAGGGATCGACCAATCAAAAGGAGACACAATAATCAGACAAATCTTAACGGGAACATTAATTCTAAGCCCTACGCTCTTACTAATAATTTATTCCCGTTCAAAACTCTTAACTAAATATATTATTCGGCAGATCATTCTCCCCTTCAGTTATAGCCTAGGAGGATTCATCGCTATCTGGCTTGTCATCGATTTAAGCGATAACGGTCCAGACCTTGCAAAAGCGGGCGCTACAATACTTGGCATAGCAAAATACTACCTTGTTCAAATACCTCAGATTCTTGTAACCATACTTCCAATCACTCTCCTCTTATCCATACTATACGCTTTAGGGCAATTATCTAAAAATAATGAAATTATCTCGATGGTCAGTTCTGGCCTTAGTCTTAACAAAATACTAACACCTGTTTTTTTTATAGGCCTTTACTGTTCATTAATCTCACTAACATTAAATTATGAATGGGCACCAGAGGCAGAAGCCCACAAAGAGACAGTCTTGATGTCGTTTGACAAGGCTGACACCCAATCTCAAAACAAACAATACAAACTAAATTCTCGACTTTACCGAAACAGAGAAAGTTATCGAACTTGGTTCATTGGCGCGATGCCTCCTAATCTTGCATCAGCAAAACTTAAAAATGTTGAAATATACCAATCAGATAAAAATGGGAAACTAATTCAGTCCTATTATTCAAACCAAGCAAAATGGAATTATTTAGATAATTCTTGGACATTGATCAATGGCACCATCATTCAATTCAATGAAAACAGCGAAGACATCGTTCAACGAAAATTTCAAAACCTCGTCATTGCCGACTGGAATGAAACGCCATGGAAAATTTACAGCGGAAATCTATCTCCTGAAGAACTAGGTATACCCGGCCTTTCGTTCCATCTAAAAAGCAACTCAGAAAAACCCGCTAAAAGTCTAGCCGCTTTTAAAACCCACTGGCACTATCGGTGGGCCCTGCCGCTAAGCTGTTTAGTCATAACGCTAATTGCATCACCACTTGGGATAATTAGTTCTAAGCGAAACTTAACCACTAGCGCTACCGCAGCGATGATAATTTTCTTTTTAATGTTACTATTAACAAATCTTTTTCTAGCCCTTGCCCAGGGAATGAAAATTCCAGCTCTGCTCGGAGCCTGGTCAACGAACCTGATAATCACTTGCCTCGGAATAATGTTAATAATATCACGTCGAAATAATAGTGAAATTTCAATACTCTCTATTACAAATTATTTGAGAAAGAGCTATAGGAAATTATTGTCTCGCCAACAAAAACAGACAAGTAGCCGACTCTCTTCGTAACACCAATAAAAAACTCACCATCTAAAACAATCCACACTATGCCAATTAACGACTCATGGAATATTAGTCCTCGCTCCAATGAGTGCAGCAAGACAAAACAGTCATTTCAAGATGGCGAACTTTTCTATGCTGCAATATTCAAAGACAACAAAAGCGAAACATATTCACGATTAGATTTCAGTATAAAAGCTTGGGATGAGCTACTCAATAATAAGGACAAAGAAGGTCTATTTTCATTTTGGCGTTCAAAATTTGAAGAAGAAACCCCGGCCCAAACAAAAGAAGTTGTCGCAAAAGAGAGCGCAGAATCAATGCTCCGAAGACTCATTGATGAAAATGAGGAAAAAAGTGAAAATGCTAGATATATACTAGCTGCAATGCTCGAACGTAAAAAGATATTAAAACCCGTGGACGTAAAAGAAGATGCCAATTCAAAAATGTTTTTTTACGAGCACCATAAAAGCGGCGAAGCTTTCATTGTGCGCGATCCTCTTCTTAATCTCAGCGAACTCGATGCAATACAAGAAGAAGTTTCAGGCTGGCTAAGAAGCAATGAAAATACACCTAAGGAAGAAGAGAAAACTCTCTCCAACAGTACTAAGCAATCAATATCCTAGCAGCGCTATAATCTTTCTGACTTTCCCGATACGATAGCGTTTTTCAAAAACCTTAAATCTATCTTTTCTTATTTTTTTAAGAATCAGATAGTAAATTCTACCCATGCAACGAGCAGTTCTTAACGAAGCGTAATCTCCTGCACAAATATTTGCTTTTGCTTCTTTAAAATAATACTCCGCTCGATCCGCTTGCAGCTCCATAAGATCAAGAAAAGCACGACTGTTCGCAGAACTAATTAAATCTTCTTTCGTTATATTGCACTTCTCAAGGTCTTCGTCAGGAATATAAACCCTACCCATCTTGTAATCCTCGCCAACATCTCGAATTATGTTAGTCAGTTGCAATGCGTACCCGAGATTGATAGCGTAATCCTTACTTTGAGGATCATTTGCACCAAAAATCTTCAAGCATATCAACCCTACAACAGAAGCCGATCGATAGCAGTATCTTTTCAAGTCATCGAATGTCGCATACTCTGTTCCGCAAACATCCATCTCCATCCCTTTAATGATTTCGACAAAAAGTTCTGGCGAAATTGTATATTTTTTTCTTAAAACCAACACTTCATTTTGAAGTGAATTCGGATCCAAAAACCCATTAAACAAACCTTCTTTCCATTCACCAAGCATTTCCATTCGCTGCTCATAGTCAAACCCCGGCTCATCTGCTATATCATCAACAACTCGGCAAAAAGCATAGAAAGACTCCATATCTTTTCTTTTCTCTTTCGGAAGACACAAAAGTGTAAATGCTAAATTCGACTTTGCATTTACCGTAATGGTCTTGGCGTCTACTCCCTTCACTCAAAAAAACCTAAATTAATATCAACTTTTGAACAAATAATAAGCATCATAATCATCTGGCTGATAATTAGTTGGAAATTGCCTAACGTATCCTTCCCCAGTGCTCAAAAGGCCAATAAACCATTAGCCCAGGGCCTAATAGATTCTCCTCAGGAACAGTTCCCCACATCCGACTATCTGCACTATTATCACTATTATCACCCAAAGCAAAATACTGCTCTTCTTTTAATGAAATCTTATTAAGCCCCATTCGGTCTGGCATACCTGGCATACGCCTTGTTATCGTATACCCATCATACTCTTCTGACACCCTCACAATCCCAAATTCAGTTGCAGGATTATCGTCAACATAGAGGGGGCCTCCATTTTGGCGAATTTCTAATTCATCTCCAGGCACTCCACATAATCTTTTTATATAATGTTGAGATTTCATGCCACCCCCAATGCCTATAATACCTTTCGTGTTAAAAACAAAAACTTCACCCCTGTTGGGCCTACGAAAGTGATAGGACATCTTATTAACCAAAACTTGATCTCCTGTATCACAATGGCCTCGCAACACAAAATCTTTTTCTATCGGCAAATGATTACCGTTAACCCAATGAGCATTCACCTCTCCATTGTTAAAATTTGAAGAGCGTCCAATATTTAATGCTGACCTTAACCCTAGACCTCCGCTGTTCTTTTCCTGAAAAATATTTTTAAGCGGCACCCCAATTTTAATTGGATCCATATTGCTATCCTCAAAATAAATACGGGTAGAAGTAAAAAATTTAAACCTGGTTACTTCTTGAAATCTTTCAATTTTGGAACCTTTTGGAATCGTAATATCAACGTATGTTCTACCCTGAGAGAATTTGTCCCAAACGGTTTTAATTAAACTCGGCTTTGAATACTCCGGATCCCTGTCAGGGTCATCCACATGACAGATAATGCCGTTCAATGTGGGCTGCATTGAACCTGTAGGAATTCTAAAAGGCTGCAAACAATATGACCGAATCCCTATAGCTATAATTATAGCCACAAATATGACTTCAAGATTTTCACGTATTATAGGATTTCTAGGCGGTCTTACTGTTTTTTCACAAATCGAGGTCAATTCTGTTGCCGTTACCTTTACTCGTTCTTTATCCTTCTCAGAAATAGCCTGATCAAAAGCTTCAAGTTTCTTTTCTATCTCTTCGTTATCTTGCCCTGAAAGAAGATCCTTTTTATAAGAAAGAAATTTTCTAACCCCTTTCCTTAAAAGTTTCGCTCTCTTTAAATATTTTGGACGCAACATAATACCTAGTTAGAAGATGATTTTAAGACTTTAATAAAAGCTTCCTGAGGAATATTAACTTTACCAATCGCTTTCATCTTTTTCTTTCCTTCTTTTTGTTTTTCAAGCAATTTCCTTTTCCTGGTAATGTCACCTCCATAGCATTTTGCCGTAACATTTTTCCTCATAGCAGTAATTGTCTCACGAGCAATAATATTACCACCTACCGCAGCCTGAATAGGAACTTTAAATAATTGCTGTGGAATTACTTCTTTCAGCTTTTCGCAAAGCTTCCTTCCATAATTTTGAGCCTTGTTCGTATGAACAATCGAACTAAATGCATCCACGGGCTCTTCGTTAATTCGTATATCCATTTTAACCAACTTTGCTGACTGATATTCAGCATGCTCATAATCCATTGAACCATAACCACGAGTCATACTCTTCATTCTGTCATTAAAATCCACGAGAATCTCATTCAAAGGAAGAACAGAAGTTAGTATCACTCTCGATGAATCTAGAGTCTCGGTATGTTCGACTGAACCACGCTTTTCAATGATTAGTTGGATTAAATCCCCAATAAATTCATTGGGTGTAATAATGAAAGCTTTGACAGTAGGCTCTCGGATCTCATCTATTTCGGCTGGATCAGGTAAAAAAGTCGGGTTATCAACAAACACTTCTTCGCCATTAGTTTTACTCACTTCATAAATAACGCTCGGATATGTTGAAATGACATCCATATCGAACTCTCGCCGCAAACGTTCTTGTATAATCTCCATGTGGAGAAGCCCTAAGAAACCACACCTGAAACCAAATCCAAGCGCAGCAGAGCTTTCAGCTGAAAATTGAAAAGCGGCATCATTAATTTGCAGCTTCCCCATTGCTAATTTCAATTGTTCAAAATCATCATTAGTCACAGGATAGATTCCAGAGAAGACCATTGGCTGAATCTCTTTAAATCCGGGCAAAGGCTCTGATGCTGGCCTCTGAACCTCAGTGACCGTGTCTCCTATTTTTACTTCAGAAGAAGTCTTCATATTAGCAATGAGATAGCCTACATCTCCTGCTCCTAAGATTTCTCTCTTTTCCATTTTTGGAGTAAAGATCCCCACTTCCTTCACCTCGTAATTCTTACCAGTGCTCATCATGCGTATCGCTGTCCCTTTCCCCAATTTCCCTGAAACTACCCGTACATATGAAACAACACCTCTAAAGGAATCAAAAACTGAATCAAAAACTGAAGCTCTTAGTAACTTATCCTTAGGCTCAAATGGAGGAGGAACTCTCTCAACTATCGCCTCTAATATATCCTCAATCCCAATCCCAACTTTAGCGCTGGCTTGTATGGATTCCTCTGCGGGTATCGCCAATATGTCCTCAAGCTGTTGGCGCGCCATGTCTAGATCAGCACTTGGTAAATCGATTTTATTAATTACCGGAACAATGGTAAGATCTTGCTCGATCGCTAAGTTCAAATTTGCAACGGTTTGAGCTTCTACCCCTTGAGCGGCATCTACTATTAATATGGCACCTTCGCATGCAGCCAAGCTTCTAGACACTTCGTAAGAAAAGTCGACATGGCCAGGAGTGTCCAAAAGATTTAATTTGTAAGTCTTTCCATTAAGAGCCGTGTACTCCATCGTCACGGGATGTGACTTAATTGTGATACCTCGCTCCCTTTCCAAGTCCATAGAATCTAATAGCTGATCTTGCTTTTCCCTTTCTGAAATAGTCTGAGTAAACTCCAACAAGCGATCCGATAGGGTAGTTTTCCCGTGATCGATATGGGCTATGATTGAAAAATTTCTTGTTTGCTCTGTATCCATACTTAAAGGCTCCCCAATAAAAGAAAGCCTAATCCATAAGAACCCTTATAATGGGGCTGGACTTTAAAGCGCGAACCATGCGTTGTAAAGCCCCTCAGCCACCTTGCATCGGGGGCATGAGGGCCACAACATGGCCATCTCTCAATTTATAGGCCCTATCGACATAGTCATGATCTACAGCAGCCCTTATAACGGAATCCCATTTCCTTAATTCAGCCCATTTCTCATATAGAAATTGTAGAAGTTCATCTATGTTGCACTCGCTGAAAGGCATTTCTATTTCTATTTGCTGCTCTCCTACAGCATCTCGCAAAACCGAGAATAAAATAATTTTCAAAACCATAATTTATAAAGTTGGATTTGCGATGATCCCTTTCTTTAACTCACCTATTACAGGGAGATTTCGATACTTCCCATGATAATCAAGTCCATATCCAACCAAAAACAAATCATCAACCTCAAACCCAACGAAATCTGGAGTTATATTCACTTTTATTTCTTTTTTTTTCTTCAACAAAGTAAGGCTACTAACTTTTATCGGATTGCATTCACAATTTATCCTCTCAACAACTGCCTCTAAAGTTTTCCCTGTATCAAAAATATCATCAACGACAAGCACGTGCCTCCCAGAAAAATTAGGCATTCTTATACTATTAATAAAAACCTCACCACTACCCTTTGTTTCACCATAATAACTCTCCACATTCAAACACCTCAGATCAAAATCAATTTCTAAGCGTGCGAGCAAGTCCGCAGTAAGCATCAGACTTCCGTTCATTATGGATACGACTGTTAATTTACATTTATCATATTGATTTGAAATACTTTCAGCCAACTCATCTAATCTGGAATTAATTTCGTTCTCATTGAAAAGGACTCTCTCCAAATCGTTAATATTATCATTTGTAGACATCTAGAAATTCTGAACCAACATGGTTAACAGGCACAAAATATAACATGGCTCAGAATCAACATAATATATCAGATTTAAGAATTTCTTACACAAAAGCTAAATTAAATATTGAGGGAACAGATCCTTGTCCCATTAAACAGTTCGAAAAATGGCTCAACGAAGCTATCGAAACCAAAACAGCTGAAGCCACTGCCATGTCTCTCGCTACAGTCAATGAACAGGGTCAACCCTCAGTTAGAACGGTCTTGTTAAAAGATTTCGACTCTGAAGGATTCGTCTTTTACACAAATTATGAAAGCCGCAAAGCTTCTGAAATTGATTTCAACCCAAGCGTAGGCATCTGCTTTTTGTGGAAAGAACTCGAACGACAAGTGACTATAACAGGAGCCGCTTCAAAAATCTCAAAGGATGAATCAAAGAAATATTTCAAAAGTCGTCCAATCGGACATCAAATAAGCGCCTGGGCTTCAACCCAGAGCAGTAAAGTTCCCAACAGAGAATGGATGCTTGCCCGGAAAAAAGAGCTGGGCACCAAGTTCTCAGATGGGATTGTCCCATATCCAGAGTTTTGGGGAGGGTTCCAAATATCACCTACCGAAATAGAATTCTGGCAAGGTCGTGAAAATCGTTTTCATGACAGGATAGTTTATCGGCTTGAAAAAGCGAACTGGTCACGATCAAGACTAAGCCCATAAATAAAATTAATTATTCCCCTATAGAACTAACCGCTGTCCATACACTAGGGCCAAACTCAACCCTAATTTTATTCAAAAGCTGATCAGCTTCATCAGGATGTTGGCACAAGGCATATAAGGTAGATCCCGATCCGGACATCAATGCAATTTCTGATTCCCCCTGCTCAAGCAACCACATTTTCATATTCGCCAAACCTATATATTTCTGAAAAACTGGAAGCTCTAGATCATTATAAAATGCCCCCCATGCAGTGGATTGAGGAACATAACTAACCTCCGGCAAAGGCTCAGCTGTAGCCCATTTAGAATAAGCCCATGCACTTGAAACTCCAAACTCAGGCTTAACTAATACTACTGAATAGGCAGGCACAGAATCTTTTAATACTTGTATCTTTTCACCACGTCCCGAACAAATTGCTGGGCTCCCGTCCAAAAAAAACGGCACATCTGAACCAATCTTTGCCGCAAGTGAATGCAGCGACCTCGAAGAAAGAGGGCATTCTAGAATTTTATTCACTGCTCTCAACGTTGCCGCAGCATCACTGCTACCCCCTCCCAACCCTGCCCCAACTGGTATCTTCTTTACTAATCTTATTTTCCCATGGAATCCATTGCCAGCCTCACATTGTAAAGCTCTCAGCGCTTGAAGAACTAAATTATGTCGATCCGATTCCAAACTAAAATCATTACATTCAAATATCAATTTCCCTGACCCCAAGTTCAAATCAAAATGAAGCTCATCCTTAACAGTTGCAATCGGAACCATTAGGGTTTCAATCTCATGAAACCCATCTTCACGCTTCTTATGAATCTTCAACCAAAGATTCAGCTTGGCGGGAGCAAATTCAAGGTGTCTCATAGAATATAATTAATGGGACTTTAACCCAATATAACTAACACCCAAACAGCAATGACTCATAACGTATTTTTCTGGCTTAAAGAAAACACAAGGGATAACAAATTTGAAACAGAGGCAAGGAAACTCTTTGAAATTGATATTGTAAAAAGTGGATCCTTAAGAAAACTTGCAGGAACACCAGAAAGACCAGTGACAGATAAAACATTCACATACCATTTATGCCTTGAATTTAGTTCCATAGAAAATCACAATGCCTACCAATCTCATAAAGTACATCACCATTTTATAAGCGGATGTAAAGAAATGTGGGATCAGGTCGTAGTCTATGACTCAGAAATAATCTGATTAATATTTAATTCCCTTCAATTCCAATCAGGGCAAGCATCCTCCCTGTCATCCCCATTTCACTCCTGTATGAATAGTATGCTTCTAAATTTTGCGAAGTGCACTCAAGATTATCATGAATGGAATTAGCTGGTACCCCACATTCTAAGCAATCCCTCCGTATCCAGGATGCAAAATCAACTTCGTACGCAGGAGGCCTGATACATGGACTCAACTGTACCACTAAGTCGCCTGAATCTACTCCATTAGCATTCATCAACAATAATACTTTTTTTACTATGCCCAATTGACTTCCCTTTTTCCCGGAATGAACAAGAGCAACTGCGCGGGAATGCTTATCCGCTATATAAACAGCACAACAGTCAGCTACATAAATACCTAACAATAAATTTTTTTGGAAGGTTATTAACCCATCAACAGAAGAAATCGGAGATTCAAAACCTTTTGCTGTATCAACAATATAGACCTGATCACTATGCACCTGCTCAGCAACAGCGACATCATTAGCTGAATAGCCTAATGCCTTTATTCCCTCTTCATGATATGGCGTTAAAAGCTCAAGGGCTTTATCTTTGGAATAAAGATTAACAGGCAATTTAGGGTGCCTAAGTATAAAGGTGTGTTTTATATCAGGAATTGCCTCGAGGGAATTAAACCGACTTTGATTAATCTTCACAATATTTACGACCGGTTATTTTTTATATCGTTATAACTAATAACCTTGAACCATAAGAGCTATCAAAAGAAAAAGCCTCGACCTATATTAGGTCGAAGCTTTTTCTTTTTAACTTTGAATGTATTAATTATTTACCAATCAACTCAGAGGCCTCCATCACGGCCGATGTGACACCAGAATCCATCTCAGCCATCACTTCGACTAAATTCTCGATAATATCTTCTCTCATCTTATCAACCAAATCGATGCCCTTGCGGGTGATTTGAACCATCACTTTCCTACGGTCATCTGATGCATGCAATCTTTGCACATAGCCAAGCTTCTCCAAACGATCAACTAACCCTGTCGCTGCAGCAGTTGAATGGCCCATTTTCTTTGAAATATGAGTCATTGTTAAGTAATCCTCTTTTGCTAGGTACCCTAGTAAAAAGAACTGAGCATAAGACACATTGCCCTTGTTAAGTTCCTTAGATAAATTCAAAAGGAATGAACGTTGTGTGAACATTATGAAATCAGCCAATCGCCCAGCGTCCTTCCTTACAGTTTGGTTGTTATCAGTTACCACTTGCATAATTCTTTATTGTTTAAGATTTTATTTATTATAATTAACAATAATATTGTAGTTTATATAATATCTATGTCTATTATAATTTCTAGGTTTTTTATATTTAACTAAAGTACTTAGTATCCGTTGATTTATATAATACCCAAATAATGAATAATATCAAATATGTTTTGCATAAATTTTAAAATTTCTTAAATATGAGAAGTTTGGATGGTCGGAATTTTAAAAATATGAAGATTACAAGGACTTTAACTCTTAAAAAATTTAAATATTATGAATTTATTAATAAGATAAATGGTACAGATCGACTAACTCCCCCGGCTCAATACTTGAATTTGGATTTACCTTCAATAATGAATCAGATTGAGAAAGAGCGAGCAGATTATTTGATCTCTGATTACCTATTGGCTCGAATTTCCCTCCATTTATCTTACCACAAACATAATGAGGCCGGTCAGTCTTGTTTTGAAAGTGTGAATTCATTTGAGCCGTCAATTTGTTTAAATTAAGCCCCTCTTCAGCTGCCCCAGCCCTCAAACGGATTGCAGGAAGAACAAATAAATGAAAGCACACGAATGCAGAAACAGAATTACCAGGCAAGCCAAACACTTGGCCATTTTCTCCATAACTCCCATAATACATTGGTTTCCCAGGTTTTATTCTTAAACGCCAAAAAATTTCATTCACCCCACATTTTGTTAAAGCTTCTTTTACATAATCTCGATTCCCAACACTAATTCCACCAACAACTAAAATAATATCGGCCCATTTCTTCATTTCGATAAACTCACTAGAAATTTCTCTCAAATCATCTCTAGTTCGAGTAATTTCAATTTTTTCCACTCCAACTTTTGATACTGCGGCTTTCAGCATCAATCCATTACAGTCATATACTTGGTGACGTTTTATCTGAATTTGTCCGAAATTTATTAATTCATCACCTGTTGTTATAATTCCGATACTTGGAAAACTACCAACGGAGACTTCACTAATGCCTCCTGCAATTAATGCACCCAAGGTTGAAGCTTTGACACTACTCCCTTGATTCGAAATTTTCTGACCTTCTAATAAGACCTCTCCAACTCTCCGCACATAATCATTAGGGGAAACTTTTGCGTTAATCGAAATCAAACCATTAGGTAAAACTATAACATCTTCTTGCATTACTACAGCATTTGATCCCATTGGAATCTGAGAACCAGTAAACACTCTGAAGGCTTCTCCGCAGTCTATCGACACATCACACGCTGCCCCTGCAACACTCTCTCCCACTACACTTAGTTTTTCTAAATTTCCTTCACAATCTGAAGCTTTAACCGCGTAACCATCTACTCCAGACTGACAAACCTGGGGTAAATTTATTTTGGCGCGAGCATCGCTCATTAAAAAACAACCAACGGATTCAGAAACAGGAACATTTCTTTTCACCGGTAAAGGTGTTGACTTAAGAAGTTTTTCTAAAGCTTCAGATTCCTCAATCATTTAAAACCTTATTATTTGATTCACCCTCCGGGATTAAGCTATGAAATCTATTCGAATCTCCTGCGGGTTGCTCCAAATTCAATGGGGGCACTTTAACATTGCGTCCATCTTTACTTTCCCCTCCTGGCACCCCTTCCTCTATTTGGTCTGCCCTCAACTTAAAGAAAACCCAATCTCCTAAATTAGGTTCGCCGGCCAAAATATCAGCGACTATAAATCCTGGTCTTCTTTCCGGACTGACACTTAATTTTGCTTTTAAGTTAATTCCACCTTCGCTCATTACATGGAGGATAGTTTCTTTTCTTGGCTTCAATTTAGAAGATTTTATTAATACAAATTCTAATGACTCCTGAACGAGACATATTTCACCAATAAAATATTTAGCTTCACTTCTTTTATCTGGTTTTTTTTCTTCTCCATTAATTCGATCTGTTGGCTTTTCTTCTCTCTTCCCAAAATCATCATTAAAAACACAACTTTGCAAAACTGTGGAAATTAAGGCTACATACAGAATCATGTGAAGTTTAAACCAATTCATTAAGCGTTTTATATCTAGTGGACTATAGAATTGATTATAGCAAAAGATTGACTCCGCGGTGAAGCTTTGTTTTAGTCACCCAATTCAATCGCTTCGCAACAGAAAACATCAATTTTAGGTGAGATGGCTGAGTGGTCGAAAGCGCTTCTTTGCTAAAGAAGTGAACCTCAAAAGGGTTCCGTGGGTTCGAATCCCACTCTCACCGCCACCTCAAACATCATTAGCGACGCCTAATCTCCTTTATCTTTCTCAGGCAATTGAAAACAACTATCCTATCTAGATTTATTAGAAAAAATAAGCACTAGCCCCCATATATAATAAACGACAAAATAAACCAAAGGCGCTAAAACAATAGCAGTAATAAGAACCCCAAAAGTAGCGAAACTCATTGTCTGAATATCAAACTCTAATTCCTTTCCTTCGTATCCGTCACTAAGGTAAAAAATCGCCTTCCCTAATTTGCACTGATAAATAAAAAGAGGGACAGTCGTTGCTGGGTTAGAAATCCAAACCGCCGATGCCGCTGCTGGTATATTTGCACGATATCGAACCGCTAGAGCAATTGCCAAGATAGTCTGAATCGGCAGTGGTGGCAACATTCCAACGGCAACACCCAAACTCAAACCAAGAGCAACTCGATGGCGACTAGGTTTCCACAATTGTCTCTGCACAACACTTTTGGCTATCCAATATTTAATCCCCTTCCTCGGCCCCAATCTATTACTCCTCAATGATTTGTATATTTTGCGAACAAACCTTACCCACCTAAGCTTTGCTTTGATAAATGACACCTAACTAAATATAAGCTAATTCACTGATCGCTGTTATAATATATAACATCAAAATATATTAATGACTTTAATCGACGCTATTATCTTAGGGATCGTTCAAGGACTCACTGAATTTCTTCCCGTCTCTTCATCAGGACACCTTGCATTATCTCATCAATTATTAGGATTTGAAAAAGAATCGGCCGGCATTGAGTTCGATATATTGCTTCATTTTGCGACTCTCCTCGCTGTACTAATTTACTTTAGACGAAAACTTATCTCAATGATCATGTCGCTTTTCAAAAAAGGATCCAATGAGGACAAAAAGATGATCTACTTGTTGATTATAGGAACACTTCCGGTTGTTCTTATTGGGCTACTACTTAAAGACAGAGTAGAGACAATAAGTGCTAGACCAATTCTAGTGTCCATCTTGTTGTGTAGTACTGGTATTATTTTGTTCATACCAGTTTGGTTAAAGAGTAATAAAATAAACAAACTAGGAAATGATTCGGCCTTAATCATTGGTTTCTCGCAAGCGTTGGCAATATTGCCCGGAATAAGTCGTTCAGGAGTAACTATAACAACTGGAATGATACTTGGTGTGTCTCCAAAAATAGCAGCTGAATTTTCATTCCTGTTAGCCATTCCTGCGATACTTGGCGGCACTATTCTTAAAATGAATGAGATTTCATCTATTCCAGCAGATCAATTTGGAATCTACTTGGGTGGCATGATCACTGCATTTATTACTGGATTAATAGCGATTTTCTGTGTTTTAAATTTGATCAGCAAAGGTAAGTTCGCTTACTTCGGGTTTTATTGTCTATTCATAGGAACTACAGGGTTGATCTATTTCGCAACGCGTTAACAATACAATCTATTCCTCAATACGAAGGCATAATAGACACACAGTGGATTCTATTAATCAAACTTTCTCAACAATATTTTTTCTGATCTTCTTTGCATTAACAGGCAAAACATTATCGGTTTCAAATTCCGCTGAAATATTACCCGCAACAGGATTCGATTTTCCAGTAGGAACTCCCAACGCTGAAGGCTACTATAAAGCGAGAGGGTTCTGGCCTAATGGCCACGTTGGAGAAGACTGGAACGGGAAAGGTGGAGGCAATTCTGATCTTGGTGATCCTGTATACGCGATAGGTGAGGGAATCGTCGTTCAGTCTCGTGATGTTCGTCGGGGATGGGGAAACGTTATTATTATACGTCATGCGTTTATTGATAAAAACGGTACAGCAAAATTGCTTGATTCACTATATGCACACCTCGATTCCAGAAACGTAGTACTCAACCAAATTGTCAAAAGAGGGCAAAAAATTGGAACGATAGGAAATAATAGAGGTATGTACCTCGCTCATTTACATTTTGAAACTCGTAAAAACTTAGCAATAGGAATGCACAGAAGCAGTTTCTCTAAAACTTATTCAAATTACTATAGCCCGACTTCATTTATCCGATCTCATAGACAATGTCCTGATTTTAGAAAAGCTTTCAAAGTTCCTATAAATACATTTGCACCTTACCCTGGAGCATATCCAAAAGGCAAAAAAGAACCGAAATCAACGATTATTGCAAAAGCTAGCTCGAGCAAAACAATCAATCCTATTAAAACAATTCTAAATAAATCGCTACAAAAAAAATCACCTAAAATAGTTATTCTCAAAAAAGAAACTACGCCCAAGTCAGAGCCAAAAGCAAAACCAAGCATTGCAAAAAAGAATATTCAAAAACCTCCATCCAAATTAGATCCTCCAAAGAAAAAACTTGGTTTACTTGCTCGCCTAAGAGCAAGATATCCAAGCACAAAAAGTGGGACAGGAAGAGTTAAGCGGAATAGATTTTCACCGCGCAAGAAACGCTAGTTTTATTCTCAATAATTTTATTTCTTTAGGGATCGGAGAAGATAAAATTCAAAACTATCAACAAGAGCTTTCCAACTTGCTACAATTATATTGTCAGAGACGCCAACAGTTCCCCATGTTTCATCACCATCAGTTGAAACTATAAGAACACGAGTCTTAGCGGCGGTCCCAGTATGACTGTCTATGATTCGAACCTTATAATCACGCAATTCTATATTCTGAATAGCTGGATAGAATGGTTCCAATGCTTTGCGCAACGCACCGTCCAGTGCATTTACTGGACCGTCTCCCTCTGCCACCTCATATGTGCTCTTATCATCCACCTCAAGTTTCACCGTTGCTTCGCATGTCTCAAAATGAGTTTCAGGATGACGCCGTGTTGAACAATGATATTCTTGCAATTTAAAGAGTGGGCGATAGTCATCAATAGCTTTACGAACGAGTAATTCAAATGATCCTTCAGCTGCCTCAAACTCATACCCATCTTTTTCCAGATCTTTAAGTTGGGTCAGAATTTTTATAGCGGTTTCACTGCCCTTTTCCAAATCGTGACCAAGTTCCTTTGCCTTCATTAAAACATTACTCTGCCCTGAAAGTTCAGAAATAAGAATGATTTGAGAATTTCCAACCGTCTCCGGCTCTATATGCTCATAGCTACGCGATAACTTTTGCACAGCATTAACGTGCATTCCTCCTTTATGAGAAAAAGCAGTTCTACCTACATAAGGGGCGCGTTCATTGTGAGCATTATTCCCAAGGTCATCTACAAAATGTGATATTTTGGTTAATTTTGATATATCCGCCCTTAAGTTAACTCCCATCTTCAATTCTAAGTTAGGTATGGCCGAAGTAAGATTGCAATTACCGGTTCGCTCTCCGTAACCATTAATGGTACCCTGAACATGGGATACTCCAGCAGTAACTGCCGCAAGTGCATTAGCAACACCCACTCCAGTATCATCATGCGTATGAATTCCTAGAGGCACACTCAGCATTTTAAAAATATCTGCAGTAATCTTTTGAATTTCATGAGGCATAGTACCTCCATTAGTGTCACATAAAACAATGACATCAACACCCCCTTGTTCAGCTGCAACTATAGTATCTATTGCATGCTGAGGATCGTCCTTATATCCATCAAAAAAATGTTCAGCGTCATATATAACCTCTCGCCCCTGCTCCTTTAAGTAATTAGCAGTGTCTCGGATCATTGCTTGGTTTTCTTCTGGCGTTGTCCTCAAAACTTCGGTGACATGCAACTTCCAAGTCTTTCCAAAAAAAGTAATTACTGGGGTCTCTGCTTCCAATAAAGTTTTAACCTGAGGATCAGTTTCAACATTTTTATCAGCCCTTCTAGTACTGCCAAATGCAGCAATTTTTGCATTTTTCCATTCTTTTTTACGTGCCTCAGAAAAGAAGTCTACATCTTTAGGGTTAGATCCTGGCCACCCTCCTTCAATATAATCAACTCCAAAATCATCGAGCTTTTCCGCAACTCGAAGTTTATCCAAAGAGCTAAACGAAAGACCAAGACCCTGGGTCCCATCACGCATAGTGGTATCATATATAACGATTGATTCAGGAATAGACATATTTAGAATTATAGTTTGGAAGATCTAATGTTCCAGATTGGCGCTTTTGAAGAAATTATTAATGATACAGAACCAATTCATCAGCGCCTAAGCGATGAAAATGGGGATGTGAAGAATTCGTATAGACAGCTGCATCAATATAAATGATAACTCCACACTTTTATTCTGACAAGTGGAAACAAGCAATTAATACTAAGACAAAACATGAATTCGATTTACTTATCTGATTTTTTTAATAGAAAACAAAGCTTACGATCTCAATAGGTTAATCAATGTCCATATTAGCGGACCTAAGAACCTATCTCTTTTCTATCACAGCGTACGCATTATGATTGTGTATGGATTCAAAGTTTTCTGCTTCGATTCGATACCATAAAATATTTGGAAGATCATTAGACTTTATTGCAATATTTCGGACAAGATCCTCCACAAACACAGGTTTATCATAAGCCTCTTCCGTAACATGTTTCTCATCAGATCTTTTCAAGAGGCTATACAGCTGTGAACTAGCACAAGATTCAACTAGACATATTAAATCCTCTATCCAAAGAGTATCATTGAATCTTACAGAGTAAGTTACTACCCCTCGTTGATTGTGTGCACCTCGCTCACTAATTGCTTTCGAACAAGGGCATGCTGTTGTAACTGGTATTTTTAATACAATCTTTGCATCGACTTCATCTTGATTGGCAACAGTTTCAAAATTGACTTCATAATCCATCAATCCGAGCGCACCACTTTGAGGTGATGATTTTTCAATGAAGTAAGGGAACTTGATTGAAACTTTCGAATGTTTAGCACTGAGGCGACCTAACAATTGTTGCGGGATAGAATGTAATTCGTTAACACTCATACTTATTGGGCTCTCATTTAAAGCCTCAACAAATCGGCTCATGTGAGTACCCCTACACTCCTGCGGTAAATTAACTGCTAAAGAAAATTCAGCTACTGTATTTTGTTTTATCCCTGATTTGTCATGGATTTGTATTGGATGCGAATACGAAGAGATTCCCACCCAATCAATTTTGATGCCTCTCTGATCAGGTTCTGATTGAGTATCTATTAAATCCTCCATGAAACTAAATCCCAACTATCTATAGGCGCAGATTCTCCATGTGGAATCCACCTAAAGTTAGCAAATCAATAAATACAATGTTCCATGAATGGAACCTCTACTTTAATGAGTATATCTCTCAATATTAGTAAAATTATTTAAGCAAATTCAAAGCACGTGAGCGTTTGATCTCTCTAGTAATCTTCCTATGAATTTTTGCTGAAACACCTGTGACCCTACGGGGCAAAATTTTACCTGTGTCAGTTGTAAATAGCGTTAGAACTTCCGGATTTTTATGATCTATCTTCTCGACAGGTATATCCAGACGCCTTCGGGGCATCTTGCGATTTGCTTTTCGAAAATTATAGGCGCGCTCCTCAGTTTTAGGTTCCATGAATTGATTATTAAAAATTAAATGAATTATCGAAGCTCTCGATGCAATGTTCTACGCTTAAGAAATGGATTGTACTTAACTTTCTCTAATCTCCCAGGAGTTCTTAGGCTTTTTTTATTCCTAGTAGTTACATATCTTGATGGAGGCATATCGTTTTCACGTGCCTCAGTACATTCCAATGTGATTATATCGCGAGCCATTATATTCTGATAATTTTAAGTTTGGGGTAGTGAGTTTAGACGATTTCTAGAGGTTTTCAACCCCAGATGCATCATCCATCAATCCTGAAATACCCCTATCAGGAAGCCTTCTACCTCCTCGATAGCCACCTTCTCGTTCAATTTGAGCCTGACATTCTACAGTGAAACGAGCAAATGGAGTCGCCTCAAGTCGAGCATTTATTATCTTTTTCTTAGATATTTCACAGATTCCGTATGTTCCGTAGTCAATACGCTTCAAGGCTTCTTCGATTTCATGAAGTGCGTCTTGCTCTTGGGATAATAGATTTAATGCAAAATCGCGATCATATGCATCACTCCCGGCATCTGCCTGATGCATTCCAAATGCAGAGGAATCACCTCCATCCGCATCTGACCTGAGGTTATCTTTAGCTACTCCCGCCATTGCATCCACGAGCGAATCACGTAAATCTAGGAGTTTCTGTTTTTGCTTCTTTTCAAAATTCGTAAGAACTAAAGACTTTCTAAGCTTAGGCCTCACAGGAATTGGAGGAAATTTAGCCTCTTCTTCCTTTTTCTTTTGCGCTTCAGCTTTCTTCTTTGCTGCTGTTTCGGCCTTCTTCCTTACTGCTTCAGCTTTCTTCCTTGCTGCTTCAAGTTTCTTCTTTTCTGCTGCAGCTTTCTTTTTTTCTGCAGCGGTTTTCTTCTTTTCTGCAGCGGCTTTCTTCTTTTCTGCAGCGGCTTTCTTCTTTTCTGCAGCCACTGCTTTCTTGTTCGCTAATGCAGCCTTCTTCTTTTCTGTCGCGGCTTTCTTC
>LWDU01000221.1_pt1 | contig 24332 bp, 23 predicted proteins | sample 727161 | NCBI WGS metagenome assembly LWDU01 (sample SAMN04566230, study PRJNA314399) | hydrothermal vent metagenome | isolation source: deep sea hydrothermal plume seawater | place: Mexico: Gulf of California, Guaymas Basin | collected 2004-07-11
GGAAATACGCATCTCCGCAGTAGCACGCAGAATTGAATTCAACGGTGTCACCTGAAAACATAACTCCCGAATCCGGAATCCAAACCGCTGTGTCCCCTGCCGTGTGAGCACGTCCGAGGTGCATGATTTCCACGCGGCGTTTGCCGAGGTATACGGTCATCTTGTTAGTGAATGTCAGGCTTGGCCATGTCAAACCAGGAATCGAATCGGCGGAATCAAACAGTCGCGGAAAGCGTCCGTACTCACTGTCCCAATCCTCCTGCCCACGTTCGTGGATAAGCGAATGGGTTGCTGCCGAAGCGATGATCTGTTCCGGCTGATATGCTGTTGCTCCCAATACACGAACGGCGTGGTAATGGCTCAGCACCACATATTTCACCGGCTTGTCCGTTACTTCACGGATACGAGAGAGCACCTCCTGCGCCATCACCGGAGTCGCCTGTGTGTCGATTACCATCACTCCATCGTCGCCGATAATGATGCCTGAATTTGGATCCCCTTCTGCTGTGAAGGCGTACAGCCCCTCACCGAGCTGCGTAAAACTAATCGTTTTTGCCTCAAGATCACCCTGTGAGGCGAATTTTTTTGTTGTCATATTTTCTTTATGATTTGAAGTTGGTTTGCAATATTGCTTTCAGGAAAAAGGTGGACGGGCTTCGCTTATCCACCATATTTTTCACATCATTGGAACAGTAATCAAGAAACATTTGATATAATCGTAACAGAATGACCATGACGCTGAAATAGTTTATTTTTCAAACGGTTCCCGTGCGATCCGCATTGCTTCATACAGTGCCTCGCTGTCCCCAATTTGATTGGAAAGCAACAGGATCAAACGGGCCTGTACCTCACGGCTTTCTGATTCGTTGAGGCCTTCGTATAACTGGATCAGTTTGTTATAAAAACTGTCCGGTTCATCAATATTCGGTTCCAGGTTTAATTGCATTTAGAGGTTTATTCAGTTACATGTTGCTCTGGCAAGTGCTTGATAGATTGCTGATGAAACATACCCTTTCCAGCGTGCGGTGATGTGCTGATCCGGACGCAACAGATAAGTAGTGCCGTTTTGGGCATCATAGCGCTGAGCAGCTATCCCCTGCAAGTCGAATACAGAAACGCCTTTGATTTCAGAATTAAGACCAAGTACCAAAGGCTGCACCGGAATATCGTTTTCGCACAATCTACGGAATTCAGACTCCACATCTTCCTGAACAGAATTTTCCGTGAAATACAGCAGCGTGAATTCACCCTTGAGCTGATCCAGCAGCCATCGTTTGCCCCTCGTGGTTTGCACCGGAGCATCAACGGCGGGTGCGCCTGGTAACAGCTTTCCGGACCATGAGTCACAATCCGGTGTGTTCAGCGGAGACTCACGGTGAATTGTTGGAGTTGAAAGCCGGCCGGTGTTAATGAGCGGAATTGCAAATTTATATTCTTTTGCCAGGGACAGCACTGCATTGCGGAACACGAGGCTGACCTCTCCTTTAGGTACGATAAAGTCTGTGCTTTGAGTCGAGTGCTGGACATTCTCCTCCGCAGCGTATGTACGTTCGGCGTTGTAACTGTCAAGCAGGGTTTCCGGAGCAAGTTCTTTCAGCACAAGCTGGAGTTTCCACGCAAGGTTTTCCGCATCCTGAATTCCGCTGTTAGCGCCGCGTGCCCCAAACGGCGAAACCTGATGTGCTGCATCTCCAGAAAATATCACTCGCCCATGTCGGAAATTCCTGATGCACCGGCTTTGGAAACGATAAACACTGATCCATTCCAGATCCGGCTCAATCTCATCTCCAAGCATTCCGCGCACACGACTCATCACCTTTTCGATCTGCATTTCCTTCGCGGCATCTGCTTTCGGACCGATCTGAAAATCAAGCCGCCAGACATCATCTGGCTGCATGTGCAGCAGTGCTGAATCCGCATCCGTGAAAGTCGGTGCAAACCAGAAGCGGCGTACAGGCGGCATGTCCGCTTTGGTCTTAATGTCCGCTATCAGAAACTGGTCATCAAAAGTACGTCCTTGGAATTCAAGACCCAGCGCTTTTCGGCAAAAACTTCGCGCTCCGTCTGCAGCGATCAGCCAATCACAATCCATTTGATATGAACCATCCGGAGTACTAACTGTAAGACGAACACCTTCTTCCATAGATTCAATCCCCTTCAATTCACTGAACCAGCGCAGGTCAATGAATTCCTTCAGTTCCAGCGCACGGTCTATAGCGTACAATTCCATGTAATACTGCTGGAGGTTGATAAACGCCGGAAACTGATGGCCGTCTTCCGGAAGCAAATCAAACTCGAACAACTGATCGTCTCCCAAAAACACCTTGCCGGTTTTCCAGGTAACTCCTTTGTCCAGTAAGCGCCGCCCCATCCCTAACCGCTCGAATATTTCCAAGGTACGCTTAGCAAAGCAAATCGCGCGGGAACCGTCACTGATTGTGTTCAGTGCTTCCAGCAAAACTACCGGAACCTGCTTGAGAGCTAGGTCTATTGCCAAAGTCAACCCAACCGGACCTGCACCTGCAATCACCACGGGGTGTCTTACGGGACTTGCCGAATCCTGATCAGGACTGTGTTGAAACTCGAAGATTGGATTGTTGTCCGGCATAGGTTTTCAAAATTGAAGACTAATTTTGTATGGTTAAAAGTAGATCAACTCCCCTTTTTCAACGTGCAAATTTAGCCCTTTTTAAGTATAAGTGGTTTGGCTATGGCATGTATGAAGGCAGTAGCAGCACAAGTACCGGGACAAAAACCAGTAAAGCCAAACGAATTACATCCGCAATCAAAAAAGGAATGATTCCCTTAAAAATCGTACTCGTAGGAACTTCCGGAAGAACGGAGCGGATTACAAACACATTGAGGCCAATCGGTGGAGTTATGAGACTGATCTCTGTGACAACAACCACAATTACTCCAAACCAAATCAAATCAAAACCCAGTCCTTCAACAATGGGATAAAAAATTGGTACCGTGAGTAAAATCATTGATAAACTTTCCAGTACAGCACCAAGAATCAGGTAGATCCCCAAAATACAGAAAAGGACTGCCAATGGCGTCCAGCCCAGTGTTTCAATAAAATTTGCCAGGTCATCCGGAAGTCCTGCTATATTAACAAAATTTGAAAATATAATGGCACCGATAAGGATGAAAAATATCATTGCTGTTGTTTGGACCGATTCTACCAGCACGACGTAGAGCGTCTTCCACGAAAGCCGTTTTCGCCCCAAAGCAAACAAAAAAGCACCGCTTGCTCCAATACCTGCCGCTTCAGTTGGAGTAAATACCCCCAGATAAATACCACCGATTACAAGAATGAACAGGAGTACGATACCCCATATTCCTTTCAGCAAATGGAATCGTTCGAGCATGGGAACACGTTCCGCTTTTGGACCGAGTTCAGGATTGAAAGCAGTCACCACCCAAACGGCAGCCATGTATCCAAGTATTCCAATAATGCCCGGGATTATTCCGGCGGCAAATAGCTTGCCGATGTCCTGCTGGGTCATGATTCCATAGATCACCAGAATCACACTTGGAGGGATGAGGATCCCAAGCGTTCCGCCTGCCGCAATCACTCCCGTTGCCAACGAGTCGGCATAACCGTATTTGCGCATCGACGGCATGGTGACTTTTGTCATGGTGGCAGCTGTGGCTAAGGAACTTCCGCAAACCGCACTGAACCCGCCGCAGGCCAATACAGTTGCCATCGCCAAACCCCCACGACGGTGTCCAAGCCATGCATTTGATGCAGCGTATAATTCATCCGACAGTCCAGCATGAGTCACAAAATTTCCCATCAAAATGAACAGTGGAACCACGGAAAGTCCATAATCCAATCCTGTCTCCATGGTCACGCTGGCAATCATGGCCAAAGACGGATCCCAGCCGATAAAACCGACCAAACCAAAAAATCCGACAATTCCCATTGCAAACGCAATCGGAACACCGATAAACATAATCACCATCAAAATGATGATGCCACTTAACCAAATTTCGATGGGACTCTTTTGGGAGAGAAAATGGAGAGAAAATGATCTTTCATTGCCGCTCTTTACCGCGAATAATCCTTGCAAATTGAATGGCAACAATCAGTGAACTTACTCCTAATAATATCGTCATAAAAAATGCAACTGGTGCAATTGGTATCAGCAAATAAGCAGTTTCATCACCTTGAACTAGCATTTCTGCGGCCTTGATCCACATGCGCCAGGCCATCACTCCAAAAACGAGGGCCATTATGATTTGTGTAATCAGACGTTGGAAATGCCGGATTTTAGGAGACAAAAGACCTATGATTAAATTGACTGTCACGTGCTGATTCGCACGGGAAACAAGAGGCAATCCCGCAAAAATCAGCATGGCCATCATGATTTCTGTCATTTCAAAAGCACCGGGCAGAGGAGCTAAAAAAAGGTAGCGCCCCGCAACATCAATAAAAGTGACAATCATCAGCATCATCAACACTGTTGCTGCCAGGAAACCCAGAAACTGATCCAGCACGATTTCCCAGCGTGTAAGTGGAGCAGGATTCTTAGTTTCGAATGTCTCTGACATGACTACCCTGTGTTTAAAGCCTTAATATCCTGCAGCTTCAGCACGGAGCATTTTCAACGCGGCCGCACCATCTACGCCTTTCGTATTTGCACGTCCAACAACTTTCGCTTCAATTCCGGAAAGTTTTTGACGTAAGTTTACCATCATGGCACTACTCGCGGTTTGGACTGCCATTCCTGAAGCTTTCATGGCAGCTAAACCTGCACGGTCAGCTTTGTTCCATCCTGCTCCTGCAAGTTTTGCAAACGCTTCACCGGAAACGCTCATGATCGCTTTTTGATCTTGTCCACTCAACTTGTTCCATTTCTTTTCATTCATTACAAGAAAGAAACTTGTATTGTAAAGTCCGCCAGGAATGTAGGTCGCATACTTGAGGAGCTTACTGATTTTAAAAGATTTGATTGACTCTTTTGGAAAAAAGATACCATCTGCTACTCCACGGGAAAGGATTTCATAAGACTTGGTGGCAGATTTAAGGATGGTTACAATGTTCAGGGCTTTGCCCACGTCAGAAACCACCCCACCTCCGACACGGATTTTCAATCCTTCTAAATCACCCGGCATATTGATGGCACGTTTGGAGTTGTATATATGTCCCGGCCCGTGCGTCATCAAGCCCAGGAGCTTCACACCGGAGTGCTCATTTGCCGCAGCAAGATATTTTTGGTGTACACGCCAGTAAGCAACTGAAAGTGCTTCTGCGTCATCTCCCAGAAAAGGAAGTTCAACGAGTTGGGTCAAGACGAAACGTCCAGGAGTATATCCATGAACGCCCCATGAAATATCCGCTATTCCGTCTTTGGCGAGATCAAAATGCGCAGGGGGCTTACCCAATGCTTTTTTGAGGATATTTATTTTTACTCGTCCGTTGGTGGCCTTTTCCACGTTCTCGGCCCACGGATAAATCATAAATGCTGCAATCGGGTGTTTTGGTGGAATCCAGTTTGACAAACGAAGGGTGGTTTTCGCCTGTATGCTGGATGCAATTAACAATGCGGTTGCAGAAAGAACCACTATGGCGGCAATTATCTTTTTCATACTATCTCCTAATAATAAAAGAACTCTCCCTGACAAAATAATTCCGAATTCCTGGGGAGATTACAGGATTTCGATTTCCATGACGGCATGATCCGTCCAGGAATTGATAAAAAACAAAATCCGGAATCATTGGCTAATCTCTGTGGACTATCACAATCTATTATCTGGGATTCCAGTTTCATATATACTTCGCCTATTCGTTCAATTCAGCTAATCCATAAGGGACATCGTGCATCCAGGCAGCATGTTTGGGTGCTTGTTTGGTTTGACTCCATTCTTCAATCATATCCGGAGAGACTTCATGCAGTCGTTCCAGCATTCCTGATTTTGTGGTGTTTTAGCTGCCTGTTCCAACCTGTGGCTCCGCTATTTGAGTTACATTATGTTTCGCATGAGATGTGGTTTATGTTGGAGTTAAACCCACTTAATCTAATTTAATTTTCTATGTAGTAATGTTTTAAATATTTAACTGCCGAACTATAAAATCACCAAGATTTCTATGATCAGTTGGTGATTGTGACATAAAATTCCAATTTTTGCAATAAGTTGTAAATCTTGTCGTTAAAATGAAATAAATAGCACTGGATATGAAAAAAATGGACTCCTGTGTTTTATGAAAAGTATTATTTATTGTGGAATCAAGAATTAATTTCATACAAAATGGTCTGTATCGCCTAAAGGTGATGCTCTGAAAGAAAGGAATATATATGTTGCAAGAGCGGATAGAAGGCAAATGGATTGAAACATTTGCCTCGGTTTTTAAACTCTGCAAGGTGGAATCAGGCACCGTGGTCGCGATTCTGTCGGAAACACAGTCTCGTCCCATTAATGTTCCTCTTCTCCATATGATTCTGAATTATTTCAGGAAACTCATTGTTGATTAACCCATATAAGGTCAAAATACCACACTTGTTTGTCATTCTTGCGAAAGCATGAATCTATTCCCAGATCAGGTAGAGGATAAGCATTTCAGATAAATACAAGTTCCTGGGTTCCCGCTTCCCGATCAGGTAGAGGACAAGCTCCGCGGGAATGACAACTTTTTACATACTTCTACAATTTAAAATAATATTTTTCTTTACATTTAAATTCTTTTGCTGTCTAATGCTTTCATTCTTTCTGTTCTAAGAAAGTTTTTTAAACCCAACAGTCTGTGATAACCACTTCATTATTTGATGTGTTTTGGCATGACAATTTTCTTTAACCCTCTATATTAGGAGAAACTACAATGCGAATAAAAACTATAAAATTAATTTCGCTGTTTGGAACATTGTTGCTGGCATTGTCGGCCGTGAGTGTGCAAGCCGAAACACCCAAACGTGGCGGAACACTGGTGTGGTCCATCGGCACCACACCAAGGCACCTTAATCCGGCGGTGCAATCGGGCATCGCGACCGGTGCGCCGGGTGCCCAGTTGTTCGCAACCTTGGTTCGCTTTGACGACAAATGGAATGCGCATCCCTATCTTGCCAAATCATGGCAGACCTCTGCCGATGGACTAGCGGTTACCTTCAATTTGGTTGAGGGGGCCACATTCCATGATGGCAAGCCTATCACCTCGAAGGATGTGGCCTTTTCCATCAAGACGATCAAGGCCAATCATCCCTTTAAAACCATGTTCCGCGCAGTCTCGAGCGTCGAGACGCCAAACGCCAACACTGTCGTATTTAAGTTATCGCAGCCACACCCGGCGCTGATGCTGGCGCTGTCCTCGCAACTCGGATCGATTATTCCAGAGCATATTTATGGTGATGGCCAGGACCCCAAGAAACACCCACGGAACTCTAAAGATGTTGTTGGTTCAGGTCCGTTCAAACTGGTCGAGTTTGTGCGAGATCAACACATCATCATGGAGCGCTATGAAAATTTCTTTATAGAGGGTCGTCCCTATCTGGACAAGCTCGTGATACGAATTATCAAAGACCCGTCTGCCCGCTCTCTTGGACGCGAAAATGGAGAAATCCACCTGTCTGCATTTGAGTCGACGCCACAGGATATTCTGCACTCCAAGAATGTTTCCCACCTGACGGCAACAGACCAAGGCTACGCCGCGATCGGCCCCATAACGTGGCTAGCATTCAATACCAAAAAGAAGCCCACTAGCGATAAACGCGTCCGCCAAGCAATTGCCTATGCCGTCGATAGGAATTTTCTAGTGAACGCAGTCATGATGGGTACATCAAGACCCGCATACACCGGCATTCACCCGGACAGTATTTTTCATGAACCCAATGTAGCGCGCTACGACCTCGACCTCGACAAAGCCAATGCAATGCTGGATGAAGCGGGCTATGCTCGCGGTGCTGATGGCATGCGTTTTCCGCTGACGATCGACTTCGGTTGGCCCAGTGCCAAGCCCATGGCCGAATACATGAAACCCCAACTAAAAAAGATTGGCATCAATGTAACGGTTAGAACATCTGCTGGGTTTCCAGCCTGGGCTAAGACTGTTTCAACCTGGGACTTCGACATGACTGTGGACGTGGTGTTTAACTGGGGAGATCCCGTGATCGGCGTGCACCGCACCTACCTCTGCAATAACGCAAAGAACGGCGTGATCTGGTCAAATACGCAGCAGTATTGCAACCCCAAGGTCGATACGATACTCGCCAAAGCTGGTCAGGAAAATGATCAGCAGAAGCGGATTGCATTGTACTCAAGCGCGCAGAAAATAATCGCAGATGACGTGCCCATCTACTTCACCGATACCGTCCCGTATCACACCATCTTCAATCACACGAAGGTCGGCAATCCACCGGCGACGATCTGGGGTACGTGCTCACCGCTGGACGAGGTCTATTTGAAGAATTGAACCTCGGCGGGATCTAATGCTGTTCTTGAAATGCCTGCTGCCTAGCAGCAGGCATTTCTGTTTCGGGTTCAGGACTTCATTCTTAAAGGCGTTATGCAGTTTTTAGCCATTACTCTAAGGCGATTTGGGTTAGGCCTTGGATTGCTGCTTGCAGTCCTGGTACTGAATTTTCTGTTGATGCACCTAGCACCCGGCGATGTTGCAGACACCATCGCACAGGACGCAGGTGGACTGGATGCCGAAGTGATGGCCCAAATTCGCAAAGATTACGGACTCGACCTTCCGTTGTGGCAACAAATGTTGAAATATTTTTACAGCGTTGTCCAACTCGATTTAGGCTACTCTTTTTATTACAACCAACCTGTTACCACGCTGATTCTTGAAAAACTTCCGGCAACACTACTGCTTATTATCAGCGCCCAAGTTGTCTCAATATTGATCGGCGTAGTATTCGGTGTGATTGCGGCTCGAAACCCGAACGGGCTTGCCAGTCATTTCGTCACTATCCTTTCCCTCGTGGGCTATGCAGCACCGGTATTTTGGACTGGCATCATGCTCATCATCTTGTTCGCATCGATGATCCCTTTATTTCCGATCGGCAACATGGTGGACGTTACAGTTGAAAGAACAGGGTTCGCGTACATGACCGATGTATTACATCACCTGGTGTTACCCATGTTGACGCTCGCTTCAATTTTTATCGCACTTTACAGTCGCTTGGCGCGGGCCAGCATGCTGGACGTTCTGGGATCAGACTACGTTCGTACTGCACTTTCAAACATGCCCTGCGGAATGCCCTACTACCGGTCGTCACCACGGCCGGCCTGGTATTCTCTGGTATCGTATCGGGTGCAGTGCTGGTAGAAACGGTTTTCAGTTGGCCTGGACTTGGAACGCTTGCGGTTCAGGCCATCGTTGCCCGCGACACACCAACGATTCTTGGAATACTGTTCTTCTCGTCACTGGTTGTGGTTGTTGCCAACCTTCTAACAGACATGGTCTATCGCATTATTGACCCGCGGATCAAGACCTCTCAAACCCAAGAGATGTAATCCGTGACAGATTATTCAATTCCGCAGAAAACGCTCGAACCTACATCTGTTCGTGTAGAGCACCCCTTGATAGAAACTTCTCGGATGTTTGCAGGAAACCGGGCCGCTCTCAGCGGACTGGCAATGTTCCTTATCATCGTCGTGGTTTCCCTGGCTGGGCCCTGGCTCTATCCAACTGACCCGTTTGAAATGGTCTGGTCGCCGTTCAGTCCTCCTGGGGTCAATGGGTTTCTACTGGGGACCGATTATCTGGGGCGTGATCTCCTGGCCCAGATCATTCACGGAGGAAGGGCGACCCTCGCGGTGGGCTGTGCGGCCGCACTGTTGAGTGTTTTTATAGGTATTACTTTCGGGGCGCTTTCGGGTTTCTACCGTGGCTGGGTTGAAGAAATATTGATGAGAATCACCGAGTTCTTTCAGGTTCTGCCGACGCTACTGTTCTCGATGGTCCTGGTGGCTTTGTTTGGTGCTTCGCTCCCCATGATCACATTTGCCATCGGTATCGTCAGTTGGACTGGTGTGGCGCGGATCACGCGGGCAGAGTTTCTGAAAATCCGGGAACTAGAGTACGTAACAGCGGCACGTTCTGCAGGTGCGAGCAATGCCAACCTCATTTTCCGCGTCATACTCCCAAACGCGCTTCCGCCAATCGTGGTGAATGCGGCACTGCTGATTGGTTTTGCGGTTCTCTTCGAAGCGGGCTTGAGCTTCCTTGGCCTCAGCGACGCCAACGTGATGAGTTGGGGGGCAATCATGGGCAATAATAGGCCTTACATCCTTCTGCATGGCTTCACTATCATGTATCCGGGGCTTGCGATTTTCCTGACTGTCCTGTCGATCTCTCTAATCGGCGACGGACTGAACGATGCGTTGAACCCCAAACTCAGAAACCGCTGAGGCTAGTATGACGCCACTCCTATCTGTCAAAAATCTCACCGTCGAGTTCACTACCCGCGATGGCACGGTTCCTGTCATCGATGACCTCTCATTTGATTTAGCACCGGGTGAAACGCTAAGCCTGGTCGGCGAATCCGGCTGTGGCAAAAGCATGACAGCACTGGCTATCATGGGGCTGATCCCATCACCCCCTGGACGAGTCCCTGCCGGTTCCATCAGTCTGCAGGGTGAAAACCTGCTGCAAGCAACCGATACCCGAATGCGAGCAGTTCGGGGCAACGACATCTCTATGGTGTTTCAGGAACCCATGACCTCGCTCAATCCAGTTTTTACCGTAGGTGATCAGATTGGCGAAACCCTGCGACGACACCAGGGCCTGACGCGCCATCAAGCAAAGTCAAAGTCCATTGAAATGCTGGATGCGGTTAAGATTCCTCTGCCGACACGGAGGATTAACGACTATCCCCATCAGTTGTCCGGTGGCATGCGCCAACGCGTCATGATTGCTATGGCACTTGCCTGTCGTCCAAAAATCTTGATTGCTGACGAACCCACCACGGCCCTGGATGTCACAGTCCAGGCACAGATATTTGATTTGATGCTGGCGGTTGGAAAGGAAACCGAAGCGGCTATCATTTTGATAACACACGACATGGGTTCAGTGGCTGAAATGGCTGAACGGGTGGTTGTGATGTACGCCGGACGCAAAATCGAGGAAGGAACGGTCAAGGAAATTCTCACCAACCCGCAGCATCCATACACCCAGGGATTAATTGCCTGTGTTCCACATCTCATCGATATCACTTCTCCGGAACGGCACGATCTTTTGGAAATACCGGGGATGGTTCCTCCAATGAGGGAATTTGGGAAAGAAGCCTGTTTGTTTGCTCCTCGCTGCCAATTTGCCGATGCACGCTGCCACAATAATCTTCCTCCTGAAAGGATACATTCACCAGAACACCGGTCGATATGTTGGTTGGAAAACCTGAAAAACGGAGCGGTTCTGCCATGAATGACACTCCTCTTGTCCTGGAAGTTAGAGATCTGGTAGTGCATTTCTCAATGAAGGGTAAACGTCCTTTTGCTCCTCTGAGTTATATTCACGCAGTAGATGGGGTTTCCTTCCAACTTCAGAAAGGGAAAACCCTGGGTCTGGTTGGAGAATCGGGTTCCGGTAAATCCACAACCGCACTGGCAGTAACAAGGTTGGTACCTGCAAACAGTGGTTCTGTGAAAGTGAAAGGGACTGAGTTTCTTGAACTTCGTGGGGAGGCCCTTCGTAACCATAGGAACCACCTGCAACTTATATTTCAAGATCCATATTCAGCATTGAATCCAAGATGGCGTGCCGGAAAAATTGTGGGGGAAGCGTTAGACTGGTTAAATGTGGGAACAAAAACCGAACGCAAAAATCGTGTTTCTGAATTGTTTGGACTGGTTGGTTTGAGCGTTGAGCAGGAGCATTTATTCCCGCATCAATTTTCCGGCGGTCAACGTCAGCGCCTGGGCATAGCACGGGCGCTTGCCACCCATCCGGACTTAATCATTTGCGATGAACCGGTTTCCGCGCTGGATGTGGCGGTGCAGGCGCAAATTCTGAATTTACTGCGCCGTCTTCAGCAGGAAATGGGATTGTCTTACCTTTTCATTTCCCATGATTTAGGAGTTGTGCAGCACATGTGTGACGAAATCGCGGTGATGTACGCTGGACAAATTGTGGAGCATACCGACCGGATTTCTCTGTTCCGAAATCCACTGCATCCTTACACTAAAGGCTTACTCGCCTCAGTTCCTTCGGCAGACCCAAATCACCCCAGAGACAGAAAACTGGGTATTTACGGTGAACCTCCAAGTCCAGTCGATCCTCCTCCGGGATGCCGTTTTGCCTCACGTTGTCACCTTGCGGAGGAAAGGTGCAAAATCGAAAATCCTGTGCTCCGAAAGATAGAAACTGGACATCGGGTGTCCTGTCATTTGGTATAAATTTATTTCCAGCTAGTGATTTCGCTGGCAATGATTTGCGTTCGTGAAATTTCTGAAAAATTGACAGGTGTCAATAAGGGAGAGTGAATCCTTCCGGATACCCAATTTGCGAAACGGAAGGCATCTCCACCGTACCTATTAACAAGACTTTGGAGATTCCAGAAAATTTGATTGATTTCATCTGTTTTAAGGTTTCGCTCCTGCCCACCTTCTGCCAAATCCATACGGTTTCCGGATTGTTATTGAAACGGATTATACCTTTCCCCCGAATAACGCTGGAAGGAAGTTGGTTTTTCCAATGCTCAAAAGCGGCTCGTTCTGCAGGAATTGAAGCCTGAAGAGAGATGCTGCTAAAATGTGTATGTACGTTTTGTGAAGAAAGGCTACTGATAGATTCCGAGTTACGGAGTTCCCCAAAAATCACTGGCAGCGCGACTTTAGCTCCAGAGGTTTTCAGGCGGGCCACAGATGGCGCAACCTCTTCAAGCCAGGTTTCCAGTCTGAAAAGTTCTTCTTCTTCCACCAAATCTGTTTTGTTGACAATCAGCAAGTCAGCAGTTTTCAACTGTTCCATTACCACGCTTCCTACATAGCGGTCCTCAAAATGACTGCGAACCTCTGCTGCATCCACAAGTACGATTGTGCCGTTGGGAATTAAATCAGGATCGAGGTGGGCAATATCCATAATGCTTGCCGGCTCTGAGACACCGCTGGCTTCTACCACAATTTGATCAAATTCCTCCGCTCTCTGCACCAAATTGATGATAGTGGAAATGAAATCATCGGAGATACTGCAGCACACACAACCGTTAGTCAGCGAAAGTGTCTCTCCATCATGGGCACGGATGAGTGACTCGTCAATATTCAACTCCCCAAAATCATTGACCAAAACCGCGTAGCGCACTCCGGACGGCTCACCGAGTAGATTGTTCAGCAGGGTTGTCTTCCCAGCACCGAGAAAGCCTCCGATAACGGTGAAGGGGACAGGTGGATTGGTGGTTTCTGTCATTTCATTTCCAAATATTGTTTACAACCCCTGAAAAGGCATTCCGCCGACCACGGTGCCCCAGACCTGAACATCCTTTAGGTTTTCCGGTGCAACTTCGTAAGGATTATCCTCCAACACGGCGAAGTCGGCGAATTTTCCGGATTCGATGCTGCCGACAAGGTGGTCGAGCTTGAGCGTGTAGGCCGCTCCGATGGTGACGGCATGGAGCGCGTCTGCCACTGAAATTTTCTCTTGTTCTCCAAGAGTACGTCCGGACGCGGTCTTGCGGTTGACCGCGCACCATGCCGTGAAGAGCGGTCCCAGCGGCGTGACAGGCGCATCGGAATGGATTCCAAAGTGAATGCCATGCCGTTTTGCGGTCGCCGTCGCGTTCATGCGGGCGGCACGATCCGGTCCCATCGTGAGTTCCAAGTGCTGATCGCCCCAGTAGAAAAGGTGGTTGGAGAAGAGGTTTGCGCAAATCCCCAGCTTGGCCATGCTCCGAAAGTGCGCCTCCTCGGCCATCTGGCAGTGCTGCAAGGTGTGACGGTGATCCGCTCGCGGATTGCGGGTCAGCGCGGCTTCGAGTGCACCGATGGTCACTTCTGTCGCCTCGTCACCGTTGGTGTGGATGTGCAGATGCATGCCTTCGGCGTGGTAGGCGTCGATTATCTTTTTCAGCGTCTCCGGAGGCAAATACCACGCCCCCTCCGGACTACCATTGTAATAGCCAGGCCACTTCAGTCGTGCCGTGAAGCCTTGAATCGAGCCGTCCGCAATGATCTTACAGAGGCCGAAATGGAGCTTATCGGAATTGGTCCCATTCAATTCGCGCACCTGGGCTATGCCCTCCGGAATCGGTACTTCCTGAATGCGCATGGCCGGAGCGATGCGAAGGCGATAGTCATCCTTTGCCGTTACCTCCCTATATGCCTGAAGGGTTACTTCGTCAAACCTTGCTGCCAAGTCGGTGGCGGTGGTCACGCCCACATTACATGCGGCAGTGGCGAAGCGACGAAGCCCTCGAGCGTCCATCGAGTTGAAGAAGGGAGTCCCAGCGACTTTCTGGATCATGTAGCGGGTGGCCATTGAGATCAACTCGCCAGTGGGATTGCCGTCCTCGTCTTTGAAGACACCCTGAACTTCAGTTGAGGCGTCAATCCCGGCTCGCTCCAGCACGAGGCTGTTGACATTGATTAGGTGTCCACTGGCGTGCATGATGATGATGATGCGGCTCGTGGAGACCGAATCCAGGTGCTTCACGGCCATGCGTTCGGAGTGGTAGTAGATCGGATCGAAACCCCAGGCAAACAACGGTGCCTCCGGATCTTCCATGCTCCGGTCCTCCTCCCGGAGCCGTTCCAGCACCTCGTCCATGTTCTTGAGTTCGGAGTGCCAATTGCCCTCCGGGTCACGGCGTCCGAAGAAGCCAAGGTAGGTGTGGTCCCAAATCTGTCCCTCCGGAGCATGGCAGTGCCCCTCGACGAACCCCGGCATCAACACCTTGTCCGCAAATTGCTGATTCAACTCAAACTCTCCCCATTTTTGCAAATCCTCAAGAGAGCCGACACCAAGAATTTTCCCATCCCGAACTGCCACATGGGTAGCTTCAGGCAAATATGAATTCATCGTTATGATGGTCTTTGCCTGAAAAATAATTATTTTGTTATTCACGTAAATTCTTTGCTATGGAAGAATGTTTATTCATAATGATACTTGCAGTGTTTTATCGTCTGATATTTAAAATGAGACTCAGAATCTAATGCTGTCAAGCCTACGCCATCAGTCAATATTCTCGAAATTCTGTAGCTGGAACCTCCTGTATGACACGAAAAAACCAATCAACACAACTAATAATTCCAACGAGCTTTTTGTCAGCTGATCAATCCAGTTATAAAATCGTTTTGAGATCAGTAAAATCTGAATGCAATCAAATAAGTCACGAGAAAATACAGCTTCAAGAAGTTAAGGTTCAGGAAATATTGTTTTGAAAATTACCCATAAAACTAGTAGTTTTTTCATTGTCATCAGTTTTTTGCGCCACGAGAGTAAGAATCGTGTACACAGCCACCGTTTCATCCATCTGATTAATCACTTCCACAGCCCACGACACCACACCCTGCAGCACCTCACCTTCACGCGGTGCTTTGGGAGCCTTGGTTTTGCAGGTGAGTTTGGCTTGAATCGTGTCACCAATATAAACCGGCTGGGTGAAACGCAAATTCTCCAAGCCGTAATTCGCCAGCACCGGTCCCGGTGCCGGATCTACAAACAAACCCGCGGCGGCGGAAAGTACGAAGTAGCCATGCGCGACTCGACGTTCGAACACAGGCGATTCCTGTACGGCGACTTCATCAACGTGTGCGTAAAACCAGTCACCGCTCAGTGCCGCAAAATTTACTACATCCGCTTCCGTGACCGTGCGGCGGTGCGTCACCAGTGTTTCGCCGATTTCCAGCTCTTCAAAATACTTGCGGAAAGGATGCACTTTATCCAGCGTCTGCTCTGCCCCTCTGGTCCACTCACCGGTGATGTTCTTCAAAGTTGTCGGTGAACCCTGAAGCGCAGTACGTTGCATGTAATGCAGTACGCCTCTGACTCCGCCCATTTCCTCACCGCCTCCGGCGCGTCCGGGGCCACCGTGAACGAGGGTCGGCATCGGTGAACCGTGTCCGGTGGATTCCGGGGCGCTTTCACGGTTTAAAACCAGTACCCGCCCATGGTGCGGAGCGATGCCGAGCACAAGCTTGCGTGCAATAGTATCATTTGCCGTAACCACCGAACCAACCAAACTTCCTCCGCCTTTGGCCGAAAGTTGAATCGCTTCGTCCAGATCGGTATAGGGCATCACGGTGTTGACCGGACCAAAGGCTTCGATTTCGTGAACTGAATCGGTATGTAACGGTTCAGCACAGTAAAGCAGGGTCGGTTCGTAAAACGCGCCTTTGTTGCGGTCTGCGTCCACAACTTCGAATTCTTCACGCTCGCCGAAAACCAGTTCGGCATTTTGGCGAAGTTCGTCCACACGCTCACGGACTTCCTTAACTTGATCCAGTCCAGCCAACGGTCCCATGCGTACACCTTCTGCTTCCGGTTGACCGACACGCACCGTTTCCAGTCGCTGCTTGAGCGCGTCGATTACGGATTGCGTCATGCCCTCCGGAACAATCGTGCGGCGGATGGCGGTGCATTTCTGCCCGGCCTTGGCCGTCATTTCACGCACGATTTCCTTGATGAAAATCGTAAATTCCTCCATCTCCACAGTTACGTCCGAGCCGAGAATAATGCAGTTGAGCGAGTCAGCTTCCATGTTGAAGCGGATTGCCTGTTTGATAATGTTGGGGTGGCTCTTAAGTTTGCGTCCTGTGGTTGCTGATCCCGTGAACGTGACCACATCCTGACTTTCCAAATTGTCAAACAAATCGCCAACAGACCCGCAAATCAGCTGCAATGCACCTTCTGGAAGCAAACCAGATTCGATCATCACTGCAACCATTTTTTCAGTGAGGTAACTCGTCTGACTCGCGGGTTTGATGATGGCGGGCATTCCTGCGAGAAAGGTGGTTGCCAGCTTTTCCAGCATTCCCCAGCATGGAAAATTGAAGGCATTGATATGAACCGCTGCACCCTCAAGCGGAGTGCAGATGTGTCGTCCGATAAAACTTCCGGACTTGGAAAGCGGCGAAACATCGGTTTCCACATGAAAAGTCTCGTTGGGAAACTCGCGGCGACCGATTCCGGAGTACGAGAAGAAGGTTGCAATGCCGCCCTCAATGTCCACCCACGAATCTGCTTTGGTTGCTCCGGTTGCAGTGGAAAGTGTGTAGAATTCTTCCTTGCGGCTTATCAGGTACTTCGCCATGTCTTTGAGCAGCAGTGCCCGCTCATGAAATGTCATGCTGCGGAGTGTCGGGCCGCCTGTGTTACGGGCATGATCGAGCATCGCCTGAAAATCCAGTCCCCGGCTTGTGACCTCCCCGAGCAACTCTCCGGTGACGGCGTGCTTCACAACTTGTCCCGTTCCTTCGCCTTCCACCCATTTTTCTAAGGCGTAGCTTTTGAATTTTTGTGTCATGATTTAATCTTTTGTTCGTTTGTCCACAATCCGTCGGGCCTTGCCCATCGAACGTTCCACTCCGCCCACCGCCATCATTTGTACCTTCACACTGACGCCGATACGGTTCTTAACCTGTTGGCTGAGACGTCCGGAGCTTTCCTGAAGCACAGAATCGCTCAATCCTGATTCTTTGGGTTCGATCAGCAGCGTCATCAAATCCAGACGATCTTCACGTGTGAGTTCGATTTGGTAATTTGGAGAGAGTACCGAATCTTCCAATAAAATTTCCTCAATCTGCGTCGGAAAAACGTTCACGCCACGAATAATCATCATATCATCAGAGCGGCCCGTGACCTTTTCCATGCGGCGCATGATGCGGTTTCCGCCGGGCTGCAGCCGTGTGAGGTCGCGAGTACGATAGCGAATCACCGGAAACGCCTCCTTTGTCAGTGAAGTGAACACCAGTTCACCTTTTTCACCGTCCAACAGAACATCTCCGGTTTCAGGATCAATTACCTCCGGGTAAAAGTGATCCTCCCAAACATAAAGTCCGTCTTTCTCACGGACACACTCGTTGGCGACTCCGGGACCGATTATCTCGGAAAGCCCGTAGATGTCCACTGCATCCATGTCGAAAAGCTGTTCGATCTCACTTCGCATTTTATGAGTCCATGGTTCTGCCCCGAAGATTCCCACTTGCAGGCTCGATTTGCGTGGGCAAAGTCCCTGTTTGGCAAATTCATCGGCCAGCACCAGCAGATAAGATGGTGTAACCATAATTACTTTTGGTTCAAAATCCTGAATCAACTGCACCTGCCGTTCGGTCATACCACCGGAAACGGGAATAACTGTACAGCCCAGCTTTTCCGCACCGTAATGCGCCCCAAGTCCTCCAGTGAAAAGGCCGTAACCGTAGGCCACGTGAACCACATCCCCCGGTCGTCCTCCGGAGGCCCAAATCGAACGGGCACAAACCTCAGCCCAGGTGTCCACGTCTTTTTGCGTGTAACCGACTACAGTCGGCTTGCCGGTCGTTCCGCTGGAGGCGTGAATACGCAGCACTTCTTCTCTTGGCACAGCGAACATACCGAAAGGATAGTTCGCCCGCAGGTCCTGCTTGTTCGTGAACGGAAACTTTGCCAAATCCGCCAGCGACAAACAATCGTCCGGATGCAATCCGGCATCATCAAAGGCCTTCCGGTAATGTGGAACATTTTCGTAAGCACATCTAAGCGTCCACTGCATCCGCTCCAACTGCAGAGACTGCAACTCGTCCTTACTCGCGGTTTCAATGGGATGCAGGTTTATCGAATTGTGGTTCATTTTGAATCTCTTTCGGTTTATTTTGGAGAGCCCGAGTTTTCAAGTACGGTTCCGGAAATGGTCCGTGAATTACCACGGAAGTGAGCAATGGTGTCTCCTACTTCGTTCCGAACCTCTATGTCATAAATGCCGTTGCGTCCGTTTCTCGCAGTTTCTTTGGCGGTCGCTTTTAGTGTTTCTCCGTTTTTTCCCGGAGCAAGAAAAGTGATGCTGCAGTGCAGCGCAACCACCCGTTGGTTGTGGGAATTACAGGCATAGGCAAATGCGGTATCCGCCAAAGTGAAAATGATCCCGCCGTGGCAAATGCCGTGACCGTTGATCATCCAGTCCTCTACCCGCAGGGTCAGGACACAGCCGCCCGGTCGCATCGATTTTATATTCATTCCCATGTGCTTTGCGGTACTGTCCAGATCGTACATCGACTTTGCCGTCGCATCAGCAAGAGCTTGTGTGTCCTCAAAATCTTTCATCACCGCCCCTTGAACACCGGATTGCGCTTTTCAAAAAATGCAGACACGCCTTCCCGAAAATCTTCAGAATGCCCTAATTCGTTTTGAGTGTCACGCTCCAAATCGAGTTGAGTGTCAAGACTGTTGGCAAAAGAATTTTGCAGCATCTGCTTGACAGCACCAAGTGCCTTAGTTGGTTGGGTTGCTAAATGCGCGGCGTATTTGCGGGCTTCCAAAAGCAGGTCTGTATCCTCCACAACTTTCCAGATTAGCCCCCAGCGTTCTGCAGTTTCGGCGTCAATCGATTCGCCGGTGATAGCCAGCGCTTTTGCTTTCGCTTCCCCGATCAGGCGCGGCAGGAAATAAGTTCCACCGCTGTCCGGAATGAGACCGATTTTGCAAAAAGCCTGTATGAATTTAGCAGATTTTGCAGCGAGCAGCAGATCTCCGGAAAAAGCAAGATTTGCCCCAGCTCCTGCTGCAACACCATTGATAGCCATGATTACCGGTATTGAAAGAGCACGTATTCGTCTGATGAGTGCGTTATAATTCTTGTCAACAGTTTCACCCAATTCCGGAACAATGCTGATGTTGCTGTATGCACCCAAGTCTTCTCCAGTGCAGAAAGCACGTCCCGCACCAGTGAAAATCACAGCCCTGATTTCAGGATTCTGCTCAATCCGTGTCATCTCTTCACGCAGTTCTTCGTGCATGTTTGGGGTAAAAGAATTGAGGGAATCCGGGCGGTTTAGAGTTATTTCAACGTACCCTGCGTCCTCACGGTATTCAATTGTTTCAAAGGTCATTTCACTATAATTTCACAATTCGTTTGATTCTTTTTGATCTGGACAAAATACTTCCGGAAAATTATTTCCCTGAAGTTTTATTAAGTCCTGTGATTCCATGCAGAAACACCTGTGCAGTAAGTTCTGCGAATTTTTCGTAACTCACCTGACCATCCTTGCGAAGCCAAGTGAACGTCCAGTTGATCATGCCCATAAGTGTCATTGCAAGCGGTTTGCGTAATTCCGGTTTATGCTTCAGCAAATCCGGACTCAGCGCATCGAGTATGGCGGCAAGTTCGTTGACCACTGTGCGTTCCCGTGAAGCGATGATTTCGTATTGTTCCCGTCCAAGTCGGTTGAGGTCATAGAGCAGCACGAAGTGAGTCGTCTGTGCCGATTCGTATATCCGCATAAAGCGCTGCAGAAACTCCATAAACTGCGCTTCCGGTTCCAGTTCCAATTTGCGCACATCACGGACTACATTCACAAGACGCTGTGTGTATTCATTAAAAATTTCGAAGAGAACTGCATCCTTGCTGTTAAAGTAGTGGTAGAACCATGCTTTCGATGCGCCGCAACGCTCGGCCAACTGTGAGATCGAGGAATTTGCAAAACCCTGTTCCGCAAAAAGCTGCACTGCCTGTTTCAGAATGAAAGCGCGTTTTTCTTCATAATTCTTGGAGCGAGTCCTTGCCATCAGTGTTTCAAAATATGGTGTGTCAACATCAAATGCACTTGAAATGTTCGAAAGGCTGAAGACAATTTTGGCAAACACGCAACGCTTTACAGGGTGTACTGCCAAACTCGCTTTTCAGGCGTGTTTCATCCGAACCGCAAAAGGTACAGTTTACCGAATTTTTTGCATTTCCAGAAGCACAGCGGCGTTCCGGAGGTGCAATGCCGTAGGTTCTCAATTGCTCTCGTGCTTCATCCGTGATCCAATCTGTCGTCCATACCGGAGCAATTTTGGTTTTCATCTCTACCTGTGGATATCCCGCTTCGTATAAGGCTTCGCGGATACTAGTTTCGATTTCCGCCATCGCCGGACATCCGGAATAAGTCGGAGTAATCGTAACCGTAACGCATTCCGGAGATTCCTCTATTTCACGCACAATTCCCATAGAAACCACATCCACCACCGGTATTTCTGGATCCGGAACAGAGCGTAAATAATCCCAGGCACTCACCATGTTGCTCCGGGATGAGTTCGCTGCAAAACCTGCATTTCTGCCAGTAGGAATCCCAAATGTTCCGTGTGGTATCCACCCCGACTTCCTGATGCAAAATACTGCTCTTCCCCGGGAAGATCGAGTGTCGCTTCACGAAAGGTTTCCGAAACGGTTTCCTGCCACGACGGTAGTAGTGCCTCCAAGTCAACACCGATCCTTTCCGCAACAAGGGTCTGGTCCAAATTGTCCGGAACGAAAAGTTCTCCGGAAAAGCGCCAAATGTCTTCCACGGCGTCCTGAAGGCGGCGGTGACTTTCCTCCGTTCCATCCCCCAAACGCATCATCCACTGCTGAGTGTGCCGCAGATGGTACTGTGCTTCTTTGAGCGCTTTGGCTGCAATTCCGGCAAGTTCCGGGTGCGTTGACAAACTCAGTTGATCCAGAAAAAGCACGTCATAGGCATCAAAAAGAAACTGCCTGGCAATCGTGTACGCAAAATCGCCTTTGGGCTGCTCAACGAGTTGCAGATTATGGAATTCCGAAGGGTCACGCAGAAAAGCAAGGTCGTCTTCGGTGCGTCCGCAATTTTCAGTTTCTGCGGCAAGTTTATAGAGCAGCGTGGCTTGTCCGATGAGGTCGAGCGCGATGTTGGCCAATGCCAAATCTTCCTCCATCATCGGAGCGTGTCCGCACCATTCCGATAGCCGGTGTCCCAAAACAAGCCTGTCATCGGCATGCCGCAACAAGTAGTCGAAAACTTGTTCACTCAATTTTTCAGTCAGTTCCATCAAAGCTTCACACTGCGGGGAATCGTGTAAAACTGCGGATGTCGATACACCTTATCCGCCGCTGAATCGAAGAACATCGGGCTGTCCTCCGGAGTGCTGGCGACAATCGCCTCGGCGGGAACCACCCAGAGGTTTGTCGATCCACGCCTTGCGTAGGAATCACGCGCATTTTGCAGTGCCATTGTGGCATCCGGAGCGTGGAGACTGCCGACATGTGTATGCGGTTTTCCAGTTTTTTCCTGAGAAAAAACTTCCCAAAGAGGCATATGCGTTTCAGTTTCAGTAGAAGTGACTTTTACCATTTTTTATTCTCAGTTTACTGGATGTCTGGAGGCGTATGCATGGGCGGCTTCCCTTACCCAGCGTCCCTCTTTATGTTTCTTGTGGAACATGCCCATGCGATCACGGTTGCACGGCCCATTTCCCTTGACAACCTGCCAGAATTCGTCCCAGTCGATGGAGCCAAAATCCCAGTTTCCTGTTTCTTCATTGTAACGTAATTCCGGATCAGGCAGCGTCAGCTCCACCGCTTTTGCTTGCGCTACTGAACCGTTGACGAAGCGTTGGCGCAGTGAGTCGTTACTGTGCAGCTTCACCCGCCAGCGCATAAGTTCCTCAGAGTTGGGGGATTCTTTATCAGACGGACCGAACATCATCAGTACAGGCCACCACCAGCGATTGACCGATTCCTGCACCATTTTTTTCTGCACCGAAGTGCCTTTCGCAAGTGTTGTTACGATCTCAAAACCCTGTTTTAGATGAAAGCTCTCCTCCTTACAGATGTGTATCATCGCACGGGAGTAAGGACCGTAAGAGCATTTCGCCAACGGAGTCTGGTTGATAATTGCCGCGCCGTCCACCAACCAGCCGATTACCCCGATATCAGCCCAGCTCAATGTGGGGTAATTGAAGATGCTTGCATACTTAGCTTTTCCGGATAACAACTTCTCAGTAAGGTCATTCCTGTCAACCCCAAGCGTTTCCGCAGCACAGTATAGATAAAGTCCATGCCCACACTCGTCCTGCACTTTCGCCAGCAACCCAAGCTTTCTCCGCAGCGTGGGAGCACGAGTGATCCAGTTTCCCTCAGGATACATCCCAATTACCTCGGAGTGTGCGTGCTGAGAAATCATGCGGATGAGTTGACTGCGATAACGCTCCGGCATCCAGTCCTTCGGTTCGATACGCTCTCCAAAATGAATCCGTTCTTCAAAACGTTTTTCTCGCTGTATTTCGTCCTCAGAAGAGTTTCCAGAGAAATCCGAACTGTGGAGCTGTGATTCCATAGTTTAAAAATGGAGTGAAATGTTAAATTTTATTTAATTAACCAACCGAACGGTAAAATTATATTATGAACTAGAAAAAGGTCAAACCCTAATTTTATTTAATGTATGAGAACTGCTTGAGTTCCTAACCCATCGTATTTTCATCACATAAATGTGTCACTGCTTATTAATTCTTCCCCATTTTCATTGTACAAACTGGGAAAGATAAAGGTATTATAAAATCACACTAATTCTTCACAGTCAGACTCCATCCACAACAATATTTGTAAAGAACAGAGTAAAGATTCGTTTTATATCGAATTTGTGTCGCAGTCCATAATCAAAATGTTTGGACCTTTTGGGGCATGGCAGGGGGGTGGGGTGGCCTATCTGAAAGTGGCAAATAAAACCCTGTTTTTATATGTACGATAATGCACATTAACGTACATAATCCTTTATCAGGCAGGTGTAATATCCTTTGCAATTGCTGCTCTTTCACCTTCCCATCTGTCAATAATAGCAGACAACTCCACAGGTGTCATTTCAGCCAGGTTCTGCTCATAGTTCCGTTGGGACTGTGAATGCTTCCCAATGTCTCCAGCTAACTCCAGCGAGGTCCTGGCAGCTGCTATCCTAGCACTAGCCGGTGCATCAGTATCCTCCATCACTTCTTTAAGAGTCCGAACAGCCGTGGACGCAAGCTCGGTTTGGTAAACCTTGTTTCGCTCTTGCCGAATTTTGGCTATGATCTTTGGTGATTGTGTCAAAGTAAATGCACTCTGTCTTGGGGCGGCAAAGCCTGCAAGACGGGCTGCTTCAGTACGTCCTTTGCCATGATGGACGAGGTAGAAGATAAAGCTGCTCTGTCTGTCTGATAATTGTACTTGTCCCATATGTTTCCCTTTGTAAATGGGTTAATTATACAAGGATATTGTACTTTCATTAGTATCAAATGAACAGTCGAAAACAGATAAAACAGGTGGGGGATACGGTGGGGGATAGTTTATTAATAGGGAGAAATACGTATTAATAATACGTTAAGTTATTGTTATTATTAGTTTTATAGGCAAGTAAAATATGGAGCGAGAAACGGGGCTCGAACCCGCGACCTCAACCTTGGCAAGGTTGCGCTCTACCAGCTGAGCTATTCTCGCTTTGTTGGATAATAC
>LWDU01035211.1_pt1 | contig 24326 bp, 20 predicted proteins | sample 727161 | NCBI WGS metagenome assembly LWDU01 (sample SAMN04566230, study PRJNA314399) | hydrothermal vent metagenome | isolation source: deep sea hydrothermal plume seawater | place: Mexico: Gulf of California, Guaymas Basin | collected 2004-07-11
TGCGACTGATGGAACTCGCCGGTGAGGTCTACTCGGGCTATTTCTTCGCCGACATTCCCGGTCCGCAGTTTATTTCCCCTGCCGCGCTTCGATTTATTCAGGGTCACAAAAACGACGCTGTTTTCTGGATCAATGCGGCCGATCCGGTTTCCAGTTGTGGCCTGCCCTTCGACAAGATTCGTGCGGTCCTGCCGCGCCGGGTTATGTCCAGTCACCTGACCTATCACGGTAAGGATCTGGTCATGGTATCAACCAGAAACGGAAAAAGTCTGGATATCAGGGTAAAGCCAGATCATCCACTACTTGACCAATACCTCGGCAGCTTTCGACACCTGCTTTATCGAGCATTCCAGCCGCTCAACAAGATCACCATAGAATCCATTAACGAGGAAGCGGCCAGGCAGAGCCCTTATTTTGGAGTTTTTGAACAAAATTTTGATGTCGTTTCCGATTACAAAGCCATCTATTTACAACGCAGAATCTAGTGTAGAGTTTGCACAGGTATCTTACAAAAAGGTCCTAAATGAAAAGCCTGCTTATTTCTCACCCTGATTGCGCCCGGCACGCAATGGATGGGCATCCTGAAAGGCCGGAACGCCTCGCTGCTGTCATGGACAGGCTTGAGTCTTCAGGACTGGTAAAGGATATGGAACAGATATCAGCCCGGGAAATCTCCTCTTCCCAGTTATCTCTCGCCCACTCGGCAGACTACGTCAATACCGTGGAAACCAGCGAAGTGCAGAACGAAGTCGTTCGACTGGCCGCAAAACTAGCTGCCGGTGCTGTCGTGCAGGCCACAGAGCAGGTGATTCAAGGAATCACAAAAAGAGCCTTCTGTGCCATTCGCCCTCCCGGGCATCATGCCGAACTTGCCGCAGCAATGGGTTTTTGTATATTCAATAACATCGCTGTGGCTACCAGGGTCGCCTTGGAAAATCCTGCGATCAAAACGGTCGCAATTTGCGATTTCGATGTTCACCATTGCAATGGCACTGTTGACATATTCAAGGACGACGAAAGAGTGTTGGTCTGTTCCAGCTTTCAGAATCAGTTTTACCCGCACCGCTATCTTGACTTTACCAACGAACACATCGTCAATACGCCACTTGAACCTGGGACAGAAGGTCTAAGCTTTCGTCATAGCATCGAGAACAGCTGGCTTGCCAAACTCCAGGAACACAAGCCTGATATTATTTTTATCTCAGCCGGTTTCGATGCCCACAGAGATGACCCTCTGGCAGAAATCTGCCTGTTGGAAGATGACTACCGGTGGATTACCGGGATGATCACTGACCTGGCTGAAAATTATTCCCAGGGCCGGATCGTTTCTACACTGGAGGGAGGATACAACCTTGAATCATTGGCCAGTTCCGCCCTGGCGCATGTTGAACGTCTATGCGAATAGCGATGGAACCTCTGGTTGGTACGGCACACCGAGATGCGGCACACCGACCTTAATCAGAGGTTCCCTTCAGGTATTCCTGAATATCCACACTGTCGATTTGGCTGGACCGGAGGAATTTATTTGCATAATCCATATAAACCCCACTGGTTAAGAAGAGCTTAAACAGGTCCGGATCCAGATGATGATCAAGTACCATTTTGCCCATTATCCTGATGCTGGTGCTAAGTGTTTTTGCCGGTTTATAGGGCCTGTCGGCAGCAGTCAGGGCTTCGAAAACATCAGCAATAGCCATAATTCTGGCGGGAATCGACATGTCCTTGCCGTGAATCCCTTTCGGAAACCCAGTTCCGTCCATCTTTTCGTGATGACCACCGGCGATTTCCGGCACCTGTTCAAGATGTTTTGGAAATGGCAGGCTCTCCAGCATGACAATCGTCTGCACGATATGATCATTGATCTTGAATCTTTCTTCCTTCGTTAAGGTGCCGCGGCTGACACTCAAATTGTAAACCTCACCCAGGTTGTACTTGTATTCCGGCACGTCGACTTTAAAACCGTATGAATTATTCGGGTCAGAAGAATGAATAACGACATCATGTTCAACAATGTGATCGTGACGATCCTCCAGTAGCAACTCCGAACAAGGAACCTGTTTCTGGCGGGTGCGATTCTTGCGGTTTGTTTCGTCAAAGGAGATGCCCAGGCGATCATCCAGTGTTCGGGTCCATTTAATTTCTGCTATTTTCCTGACCCGCTCGATTCGGTCCTCCGCCATAAATTCACCGCCGACATTGCATTCGGCGATGAACGCGAAGTCTTCGTCTAACGAGACAAGCTTCGCGTCTAACTCATCTTTTAGTTCCTCTGGATTTGCAGCACCGTCCAACAATTTTTTCTGGTACTCAATCATGTGTTCAGCTTTAACGAGTTCAAATCGCATTCGAATCTCGTGAATGCGGTCGGTAATGGTTTCAAGTTTGGTAGATTTGTCGACCACGTGCTCCGGGGTGATTATCTTGCCGCAATCATGAAGCCAGGCTCCAATATGCAATTCATACCATTGCTCATCGTCAAGATTGAAAGTCTTAAACGGTTCTGCGTTGGAATCACAAGCGGCTGCTGTCAACATCTCTGTTAATTCCGGTACGCGTTGACAGTGACCTCCCGTATAGGGTGACTTGGCGTCCACGGTACTTGCCATCAGGCTAATAAACGAATCCAAAAGATTCTTCTGGGAATCAAGTAAATTTTGATTTTCCAACGCAATTGCAGCCTGGGAAGCCAGGGCTTCTATCAACGGTTGGCTCTCGATCGAAAATGAGCAGACCTGCCCCGTTTCCGGGTCAAGCGAATTTATCAGTTGTAATACGCCGATTACATGGCCAGTGTTGTTTTTTAACGGCACCGCAAGGAGTGATTTGGACCGATACCCCATCGTGTCATCAAATATTTTGGCGCTTGTAAAATCGAACTCTTCCGTCGCGTAGGCGTCAGCGATATTGATTGTTTCACCCGTATTCGCCGCGTAGCTGACAATTGCCTTGAGATTCGGGTTGTCGGCGGTGTCGAACATCTCAATGGGTGCCATTGATATTTCTGTCCCGCTGGTACCGCCTTCGGCAATGCCCAGGGAATCTGTCCTCAACATTTCGAACTTGAGTGCATCCTCCCTGGTGCGAATGTAAAGCGTGCCCCCGTCTGCGTTGGCTATGTCCTTGGCCTCAAGCAGAATCCGCTCCATCAGGCGATTGACATCTTTCTCAGCAGACAACGCGATCCCGATATCAATCAACCGTTTAAACGAAATCTGCTCGGAAGTCATTCTTTACCCTAGACTGTTACCCTGGACTGTTAACTCATAACGCGGCTAGCTACCACCATTAACATAGAGTCTTTCACCGGTTACGTAAGAGTTTTTGTCAGAGACAAGATAGCGCACCACATTTGCTACATCCTCAGGCTGACAAACCCTGCCGAATGGCATATGTTCGTCCAAATCTCTCAAATCTTCAACGCCCTGCGTCGCGAGAACCAACCGTTTACCCATTTCTGTCTCAACCAATCCAGGCGCGACAACATTGACGCGAATGTTGTGCTTCAATTCTTCCTTGTAAAGGGTCGCTGCCAGCGCTTCAAGTGCTGCTTTGCCCATATTGTACGGGGCGCCGTTGGCAGACAAACCCTTGGTTGCGACGCTGGAAATCATGATTATGTCGCCGCGTTCACCGGTTCGCATTGAGGGTAATACCAGTTGCGCCAAATAATGCGCCGCGAAGGCATGAACGCCCACAACTTTGACAAGCTCTGCAGGGTCAGTATCGATCACGGCCCTACCTTTACTGGCTATACCGGCGTTGTTGACCAGTATGCCAATGGGACCCATTTCCGCATTAATGCGCTGCACCATTTCTTCATCCTGAGCATAATCCTGCACAGAAGCCTGGTAGGCGTTGGCTTTTCGCCCCAGTTTTCTGACCACCTCAACAGTTTCCGCGGCAGCGTCCGCATCCCTGGAATAGTTCACGGCAATATCTGCACCATCCTCCGCCAGACCAATCGCTATTGCTCTACCTACCCCACGACTTGCACCACTGATGAGTGCCAACCTACCTTCTAATGACATCTTGTTTTCCTATAGATTTTACCGTAGTTTAGGATTTTTTCCGTTGCTTGTCATTTCACCCTAGTCTTCGCTGGCGAGGCCAGCGCCGATCCTATAAGCTCCATAGGTTTGAATATTTATCACTAAACCAGTTCTTGTACCGGAAATAGACCGGAACTCACCAGCAGTGCCTGCCCGGAAATACATCACGATGAAAAAAATACCCTTTACCTATAAATATGATCTTGAATACGGCGAGCTGCAACAGCTCACTCCCTTGATCCGCAGAATTACTGCCAGGAACCCCAGCGGGTTTACTTACCGTGGCACCGGCACTTACGTTGTCGGCAAGGGTAAAGTCGCGGTTATCGATCCGGGACCGTTGATGCCAGATCATATTGAGGCACTTAAACAGAGTCTCAAAGGGGAAGAAGTCACTCATATTCTAATCACTCACACGCATCTGGATCACTCACCGGCTGCGAAACAGCTAAAACAGTATTGGCAATGTGAAACAGTGGGTTACGGACCCCATGGCGCTGGAAAAATAGCGCAAGGTGTACCCATTGAAGAAGGTGGTGATATGGATTTTCAACCTGATATTGAAGTCCGTCATGGCGATGTTATCAATGGCGAGGGTTGGACTATCGAGTGCGTCTATACCCCAGGACACACCTCTAACCATATCTGTTTTGCGTTAACCCAAGAGAAGGCATTGTTCACCGGTGACCATGTTATGGGCTGGTCGACGACGGTGATCGGTCCTCCCGATGGTGACATGTCACAGTACATGGCAAGCCTCGACTTGCTTTTGACCAGGGACGATGAGATCTACTGGCCAACACACGGAACCAGCATCACCAACGTGAAAAGTTTTGTCCAGAGTTACATCGATCATCGCAGGGAACGGGAGGATCAAATACTCCAGTGCCTGAACGATGAGGTCGGGATCATTTCAGAAATGGTACCGATTATGTATATCGATACCGACAAGAGTCTGCACGGTGCAGCGGGCCGATCGGTACTGGCAGCGATGGAACGCCTGGTGGCCACGGGTCGAGTGGAATGTTCGGACGAGAAACCTGGGATAAGTTCAAATTACTCACTGCGATAGATAGGCTACCCTAAGCACACACTGAAATCGCTACGAATGCGGTACATCTTTATCTGAGCCTCTAACGTGCTAACTCTGCCAGGTGATGCCAGCCTAGTAATCTAACCGCTGGTTCCCCCCGATACCGAACCGCACTGAATTCTCCTGCATCAAGTAGTAAATCATCCTTGGCCCAGAGTTCTGCAGCGTTGAATCCCCTCGCGGTCAGTTCGGCATCGCCAGACTCAAGCTCCATCGCATTATAACGACCATGGCCGTTGATTTTTATACGCTGATCGAGGGTAGTACCGGACAGTTTGATGTCGCCATGGCCCTGCATGGATACTTCCACGAGAGCAGACTCGATCCGACCGACGCGAATTTTTCCATGGCCTTTCATACTCAGTTGCAGACGGTCACTGACCACTTCGCCAACATCTAAATTGCCATGTCCATCCATTCGAATACTAACCACCTGTAGATCAATTTTGTCAATTTTGAGACGTTGATGTTCATTCAGGCTGACCAGCAGGCGAGTTTCCTGATCTTGGTTTTCTAGTGGATTCGCACTGTGGATAGTCAGCCTATCCAGGGCTTGCGTCCGTACGTAAGCAGTGAGAGAACCTGATCCCCGTGACTCGATAATAAGCTTGTCACCCTGTCGGACAACCCGGACCTGGTCGGAGGTTGGTTGCTCACCCACTATTTCCAAAAAATTTCCACCACCTTCGACGAGATGCAACTGCCCGGTTATTTTGAACTCGACCTCACTCACCCCATCAACATTAATCTGTTGGCTAACCAACAGATTCGGGTATAGAACTGAATTCAATTCTCTGCCGGATTCACTTCGAAGCGTGCAACCTGATGACAATAGGATCAGGGTAAATAACACGGATCTCATAAACTACCTCGCAGACAACAACCTGATGGACATTCGATATCGTGCATTCTATTTCGAAGATAAAGCACATTACGTGCCATACTCTATCCGGTTGTTTTAACTGATCTTTTTATCTGTCAGGGTTGTTTGGGGGTTATGTCTACACTAACTATTGGTAAAATACGCCAATAGAAATAGCACTCACAAAACTATCTACGGACAAGAAGCGGATTAGCAACACCCCGAATTGCCTATGCCGCATCTGTGATCATCGACCACAGGTTGTCAGCACCTGTTTGACATATGGCTTCACCTAGTTGAGTTTGCCAAAATGTTTCGTTGCCATACTCATCACGCCAGTCCCAGAGACGCCGGGTACGAAGATTCAAAGGATGTTCCATGGTGTACCCCATCGCCCCGTGCACCTGGTGAGATATATTGGCAACATTGGTCACTGCTTCACCGACGCGCGCTTTGGCTACCGCAATATCGAACGGCGTCGGATTATCCAGAACCGAATCAGCCGCACGCTGGCAGGCTGCGACCTCACCTGCCAATATGGCCAGCTGTTGCTGAATAGCCTGAAACCGGGAAATAGGTCGCCCAAACTGCACCCGCTCCAGTGCAAAACCGACAGAAAGGTCGAGAATTGATGTCATCGCTCCGGACATCATATTGACCCGGGTTCTGGCACCCAGATGCAAGGCCTCTTTCGCGGCATCGGGAAGCGCATATTCCTCGACGCCCGTTATCAGCTGATTCAAATCTGCCAGAGACCTGTCTTCGCCGGACAAACTCCGGTTGGTTTCGAGTGGCAGTGCCTCTGCAGGTACCAGACACACAGACCCATGGGACACCAGCAACACATGCTCACTTTGCCGTGCAAAGGCGACGTCATTGATCATACCGGTGATATACACGCCTGTAGCTTCAGGCTTAAACGTTAGGTTACCACTAGCCACAGTGATCACCCCCGGGGGACATTTCTGCCCAGCCTGCACCAGTAGTGTTGCGGCGATAAAGGTTTCTGCCAGGGGCAGAGGTGCGGCAAAAGACGCTGCTTGCCTGATTACAAGCAGCGAGTCCGCCATTGATCCATCAGAACCACCGGCAATCCCAGGAATTCCGGCCAGGGTCATCCCTGATTCTTCCAGCGTCTGCCATAAATTACGCGGCCATTGACCCTGCTCGGCGGCATCAACAACTTCCTTCGTGCATAAATCAGTAAAGATTCGTCTTGTTGTCTCGATGATGAGTTGTTGTTCCTGATTCATAAGCCCTGACACTCCTGATAAGTTCCTAACGTAATCCCAGTCCACGGGCGATAACTCCCCGCAAAATTTCCCGTGTTCCACCGCGAAGTGTGAATGATGGCGCATGCAACAGGCACTGGTTCAAGGTTGCCCTGAACCTTGGCGATACGTTCGTCGGTGCTAACAATCGTATGACCTCGGGAACGAGGCGTTCATAATCGTTCCCCAGATCTTTGATCAGAGCAGCTTCGACCGTCGGCGTTTTGCCCTGCTCCAGCATGCTAGCGACGGATATTGACATCCGACGCAGCGTGACCAGGTGAGATGAAAGTCGGCCTATCAACGCGAGTTGCGCAGGGTCGGGATTTCCTTCGACTTCCCTAACAAACTCCAGCAACACTCGGTAAGCACTCAGGAATCTTTCTGGACCACTTCTTTCGTAGCCCAGTTCACTCATTACCTGCTCCCAACCATTTCCCGCTTCACCCACTACATTTTCATCGGGGATAAATACATCGTCAAAAAACACCTGGTTGAAGTCACGATCACCAGAGAGGTTCTGAATCCCGGTGATCGTCACATTCGAGTCAGCCAGATCAACCACAAACTGGCTGAGACCTGCGTGACGATTCTCGGATGCTTTTTCGGTACGAACCAGCGTGATCATGTAGTGATTCATATGAGCACCTGAAGTCCAGATCTTACTGCCATTTAGCAGCCAGCCGCCTTCTACCTTCACGGCACTGGTCCGTATGGAAGCCAGATCAGAGCCGGAGTCCGGCTCACTCATACCAATGGAAAAAAAACACTCACCCCTTGCTATTCTTGGCAGGTATTCCTGTCGCTGCTGCTCTGAGCCAAATTTAAGGAACAAGGGGCCGCTCTGCCGGTCAGCGATCCAATGTGCTCCAACCGGAGCACCTGCAGCGAGCAACTCTTCTGTGACGACATAGCGTTCCAGAAACGAACGTTCACCACCCCCGTATTCTTTCGGCCATGTCATTCCAATCCAGCCCTGTAGCCCTAGCTTTCGGCTGAACTGCAGCGATTCTCCGGCATTGAAGTCAGAATTTGGCAGATAGCTTTGAGAATCATTTTCGGCAGTGCGACTGCTTAGTTCAGACTCGATGAATTTCCGGACCTGCAATCGTAATACACGTGTTTCGTCAGGTAATTTAAGTGCCTCGAACTGAAGACCCTGAAACATGAGGCTAATCCTATATCAAAAAAGATACACCGTAATTGTTTGCTCTTTTCATTGCAATGCGGCCTTATATAGCCTCAATCGGCCGATTCATCGGGTGCGTACGACGCAGCAGTTTCTCAGCTGATATCCTGAGTCTCCATAACAATCAAGCACGACCAAAAACACAACCAGGAATAAGATGCCACAAATGACCGCTGTTGTTTCCCTGAATGAAGTAACTAAGAAAGATATCGAGTCCGCTGGTGGCAAGGGAGCCAATCTTGGTGAACTAATCCAACACGGATTCCCGGTTCCTCCAGGTTTTATCATTACTGCGGGTGTCTACGCCGGTTTCATCAAAGACTTGAACTTGCCCGAAGCGATTAACGTATCTGACTGCGCTGCCATTCGGGCCCGGATTCTGGCAGCCGACATCCCAGCCAATATTGTTGATGGTATCGCCTCCCACCACAAACAGATCCAGTTGGCCACCCATACGGATGTCATCTACGCGGTCCGATCTTCTGCTACCGCTGAGGATCTGGGTGATGCAAGTTTCGCAGGACAGCACGATACCTATTACTACGTTAACGAACCCCGACTCCCGCTGATGATCAAACAGTGCTGGGCATCACTATGGTCCAACGCCGCGTATTCCTACCGTGAAGCACAGGGTATTGAACATAGTGCAGTCAACATGGCGGTCATCGTACAGGAGATGATTCAGTCGGACATATCCGGCGTTACTTTTACCGCAGACCCACTGACGGGAGATGCCGGTGTTGTGGTCACTGAGTCAAGTTGGGGTATGGGCGCTGCCATTGTCGATGGTCGAGTGTCACCCGATCAGTACGTCACCGACAAGGATTCCGGGGTCGTTAAGTCCAAACGTATCGCAGACAAAAAATTCATGGTTCCGGCCCAGGTCGAGGATAACGAATCGAGACTGGTACCGGTACCGGCAATGTTGCGACGCAAAGAGACATTGCCTCCCCGGAAAATCGAAACGGTAGTCCACTGGGCCAGGCGTTCTGAGGTATTTTTTGGCGACTGCCAGGATATTGAATGGACTTTCCGGGATGATGAATTTTTCATCCTCCAATCTCGCCCCATCACAGTCATGGGTAGCAAACAGGACGAAGTGCCGGAGGGAGAATATGTTTTATTCAAACCCCTCGCAGAAAATTTCACCGAACCACTATTACCCCTGTCCCAGGATATTTTTATTCGCCTGTTTCCGATCATGAGTATTATCCAGGGCAGAGTCTATCTGAGCCTGAAGTTCATTCGACCGTTTTTACCCTTCAAGATGGACAGTGAACAGGTTGCCAAACTGGCTTACCTGAGCAAAGACGACAACTTTGTTCCAAAAATATCCAAGTCGAGGCTCGTGCTTCTGGGCATCTTAGGATACATCACTTACCTGGTCGCAGGCGTCCTTTACCTGAGAACCAGAGCGCTGCCAAACGATTTTATGGATTCCTTCCGGGAGGTTTTCAACCAGGTGGTCGCGGATGAAACCCTTGATGCTTACAGCGCGCTCGAAAGACTGTTTTTTAAACCCCGCTTTTTCGATCCGGTGGGGAATATGCCGATATTCGTCAACATCAGCGCATCACGGTATATGCTCCTCATGGGGGTGTTAACCCGTCTCCTGAAATGGTGGATACCAGATGTCAGGAACGATGCCGCGTCGTATCTCACGTCGGGCACCGAAGGCATCCTGTCCACGGAGATGGGAAAACGCATCTGGGAGCTTGCTCGACAGGCAAAGAAGCACCCGCAGGTCAAACAGACAATTACTAACTACGAACCCAAACAAGCCTTGCTGGAATTACGTGGTCTGCAAGGGGCGGAAACATTTCTTTCGGCCATGGATGAGTTCCTGGCAATCCACGGCCATCGTACCTTGAAGGAATTCGAGATCAATTCAATTCGATGGGAGGAGGATCCCACGCCGGTTATCGCGATGATAAGAAATTATATGCATTCAGATGCCAATCCGACTGAAGCCCAGGAAAAGGTTAACCAGGCTCGATATGACTTTATCAACGAGATCAAAATGTCACTGCAGCATAAACCCCTGGAGAGACAGTTCAGTTTCCGCTGGCGAATAGTCCAGTACCTCCGCAACCAGGCCAAATACTTTATCCGGTTGCGGGAAAACTCCCGTTTCTACCACATCATGGGTTTCTATGCGGTCAGGAAAAAGATTCAGCAAATGGAAGCCGGGTTTATTCAGTCCAGGCAACTCAAATGTGAAGACGATGTTTACTACCTGCAATGGAATGAGATACTCGACCTGCACAACAGTAAGCTGCAATGGGAGGATGTTGAAGAACGAATTCGCGAGCGCAGGATGGAGTTTATTCGTTTGTCAAAAATAAGCCCGCCACGGACCTTCGGCATTCACATTGCATCGACTGAGGAACTCGAAGTGGATCACATGTCGGGGCAAGGTGCCTCACCCGGTACCTACGAAGGCGTTGCCCGGGTGGTGATGGACCCTGGCATTGACGCAGAGCTCAGACCAGGTGAGATTCTGGTCGCGCCCTATACAGATCCGGCATGGACTCCTCTGTTCCTCACAGCGAGCGCCGCTGTAGTAGAAGTAGGCAGCTATTTGTCACATGCCGGTACAATTGCCCGCGAATACGGTATGCCGTGTGTTGTCGACGCCCAACACTGTACTGCACTCATTAAAAGCGGTGACCGGATCCTGGTTGATGGCAGCAACGGAACCGTAACACTGCTACAGCCAGAACACCGTGAGGAAACAGTAAATGTTTGAATTTATTGGATTTATAGTTGGCATACAGCTTACGATGATGCTTCTGGCAGCACTCTATGGAATTCTTGATCTGTGGTATCGGATTCAGGACTTCTGGTTCGCGGTTATTGGTCGAATTTTGCTGATATCAGGGGCAATTGTCCTGGTTTATTCTGCCACCGGCGAAGGCTTTCAAAGCGGTTTTTTTGTTGGTCAGGTTTTCTTTGTAATCTTCCATATTGCGATATTCTGGCTCGGACGATTACAGATCGCCTATATGAGACGTCAGCGCTAGCCACTCACCTTTCGGGTTACCACCCATACTCAAAAACAATCCGTTACACCCCGTTTTACATAATCCTTGAATATGTAAGGTATAACTTACATATCAGTTTCTGGCAGGAAGGAACCAAAGGTCGCCGAACTAACTACCAGAGGCAATTGAAATGGAAATGACCACACTCATAAAATCCAGCGCAGTTTTTCTGGTACTCGCAGCCACCCTTTGTATTAACGCCGAAGATAACTTTGTTGTACGTTCAGGTTTCGACTATAGCTATGTCTACTCTTTGCTCCTGGCGTTGTTCTGCTCATCCATGATGGCATACAGAAACGTCTTCATCCTGATGGCTGCTATGGTATTTAGTCTTAACGCCAACATGCCCGTAGACTTTGACTTGAACCTTGGCCTTGACCGGGACATGTATGGCGGCGCTATGCTGGCATTGGTGTTCCAACCCCTACTGGGTAGATTTCTGGGTTGACAACGGACATCGCTAAAATCACATCGGGCATGCCCAAACAAAACAAGCTTATGCGGCTGCGCTCGCCCGCTCACTGACTCGCCCATACCACGCCATGATATTCGCGTTGTCAGTATTCATCGGTTGCCCAACCTGCGCGCCGAATTCAAGGAAGCTAAACAGGTGAACGTCAGCCATGCTGAACCGATCACCACAAATAAATGTTTTGCCTTCGATGAGGCCGTCGAGCCAGGTAAGTCGTTCCTGCGCCAGAGTTTTCAGGTCATCTGCAGCAATAGGAATACAGTGAACGCGATCCTGGAATAACGCCAGACCGTCGGAAAACCGAAACCCGTTCGTCAACGGCTCGACAATTTGTATATCGATGCGACGAGTCCACATTCTCGTCTCTGCCCGTTCTTCAGCGGTCGAACCAATCAAACTTGAGCCACCGTTCTTTTCAGACAGGTATTCGCAGATTGCGGTTATTTCCGAAAGGCAGGATCCATCATCCAATTCCAGCACTGGTGACTGGCCCGATGGGTTCTTCTTTAGATGCTCTTCCTGACGATTTTCCCCTTTCATCAGATCGATATCGGCGGTCTCGAGCGATACACCCAGTTCAGCCACAAACATTCTGACCATTTTTGGATTAGGTCCAACAGAATTGATTAACTTCATAGTCACTCCACAGTTATTGTTTTTCGCTTCAGCCAACTTCAGCATTTGCGAGCGCCGACAGTTTTTGTGCTGACGGTTTTCTTGTTTCGCTACCGCGTTATACCCAAATTCATTGCTGGAAACCACCAGGGTTATCTTTTTTCGGCATCTTCTTGTATTTTTGCTGAAAATGATTATCCCTCGACTACTGAAATAGATGGCATTGAAGTAGAAGGCAATCTGTTTCCGGCAGGAAAAACAGCAGACCAACCTTTTTGTTTCACAAACCAATGAAACGGAGACGCATGATGCATTTGACTAAACCGATACCAGCAAATTTTTGCTGAGCGGATAACGAGCATCTGAAGTCTCGCCCGCTCACCCACGAGCGGGGACATTTCTTTCAAAATTCCCAATCGCTACTGACAGAATGTTGTCAGGAGCGATCATTTAAACTTAGAACTTTCCGCTCATCATCACACCAGAGGCTTACGCCTGGGTGTTTTATGTTAATACAGTTTTTGGGGTCACAAAGTTTATTAAAGTGGCCATGTTCAGGAGCAGATTCGTGAACGATCATCGAAAAGCCAGACTACTGTGGATGTTGACGGCAGGCTACAGGACGATGTTCTCCGGTGCTATTGCCGCGATGGCAGTCGGATACGTCTTTATGTTTGGTGTGCCGATGGTCGCCAAGTTCTCCATTGATGCAATTCTGGCTGAAGAACTCGTCGTCCCCGCCTGGATTGAAAGACTCGGCACCCTGATCTCCAGTGACTCAACTGTAGGAATGTTCGAGTACTTGAGCCTGGCCGCTGTGGCAACCGTGGGACTCACCGTATTGATGGGTATCTTTATCTATATCCGCGACCGGCTGATCGCCGTTGCATCTGAAGGGGTTATACAGCGTCTGAGAAACCAGATCTTCGACCACCTCGAACATTTACCCAGTCGTTATCACGATCAGGCCGACACCGGAGACCTGGTGCAGCGATGTACATCGGATATGGAAACCCTACGCGTGTTTCTTGCGGGTCAGGTGATAGAAATTTCCCGCGCCCTGCTTATGTTGATCGTTGTATTGCCAATACTGTTCTCCCTCGACACCAACATGGCATGGTTGTCCATGGCCTCAATGCCGTTGCTGCTCATTGTCGCCGTGGTGTTTTTCCAGAAAGTAAAATCACTGTTTCTGGAAGTCGATGAGTCAGAAGCCAGGATGACAACTGTTCTTCAGGAAAACCTCACAGGTATTCGGGTAGTACGCGCCTTCGCTCGCCAACCATTTGAGACCAGCAAGTTTGCTGAAAAGAATGCCGATTTCAGGAACCAAAATACCCGCCTGATCAAGTTACTCGGTCTCTACTATGGCTTTAGTGACCTGGTCTGCCTCGGGCAGATTGGACTGTTATTACTCATTGGTTCCCACTGGGTAATCGAGGGCGCCTTAACCATAGGCACACTCTTCGCTTTTCTGACTTACGAAAGTATGATCATCTGGCCAATTCGACATATGGGGCGCGTTCTTACGGACTCCGGTAAAGCTGTTGTTTCAATGGGGCGGCTGGCCGAGATTCTGCTGGAACCTATCGAATCCCGGCATGAGAAATTCCCGCCGATGCCTCTCCGGGGTAATATTGAAATCAAGCACCTTCAGTTCGCCTATGAGAAAGGTAAGCCCATTTTAAAAGATTTTTCCCTGAGTATTGGCAAAGGACAAACCCTCGCAATACTCGGCCCACCTGGCTCCGGCAAGTCGACCCTGATGCAAGTCCTGATGCGACTTTATGACTACAAAGAAGGATCCATTAAACTGGATGGATCTGAATTGTCCAGTCTGGCTCGAAAATATGTCAGGGGCCAGGTGAGTATCGTCTTGCAGGAGCCTTTTCTCTATTCCGCGAGCATTCTCGACAATCTGAAAACAGGCAAGCCGCATGCGACCCTGGATGAGGTAAGACTGGCAGCAAGAAGCGCCTGCATCGATGAATCTATCCAACAGTTTCCCCGCGGATACAATTCAATGGTTGGAGAACGTGGCGTCACCCTTTCAGGTGGTCAAAGACAACGCCTGGCCCTGGCGCGGGCACTGTTGAAAAGACCGCCAGTTCTTATTCTCGACGACGCACTTTCTGCGGTGGATACAGACACCGAAACCCGTATTCTCTCGGCACTTAAATCATCGAGTGTAGAGCAAACACGTATCATCATCGCTCATCGTCTGTCCACGGTAATGCACGCTGACAAGATTGCTGTTCTACATAAAGGTAGAGTCGTCCAGGCCGGTAATCACGAAAGCCTGTCACGTGAGGAAGGTAACTACCGACAACTCTGTGAAATACAAGGTGCGATCCAGCAACAGATCGAAGGCGATCTCGATGAGCCCTCATTATATGTACCAGGAGCCCGGGAAGCATCCAGGGAGAAAACTGCCCGAAAATCGAATCTAGTGAGAGAGCCCAATGAGTGAATTTTTCGATGACGAGAATTACAACGATGGATTCGACGACAGCTATAAACGCGGAATGAATCTGGAACTGTGGCGTAGGCTGTTATCCTACACCCTGAACTATCGCTTTGAAGTGACTGTGCTCGCAACCTGCGCAGTCACCGTTGCGATTGCTGATATCGCATTTCCCCTGATAACCCGGGCAGTAATTGACGGTATCGCGTCAGAAGGCAAAGAGTTCGACTTGATTTTTTACGCCGCTCTCTATTTCGCCTTTGTAGTACTGTTGGCAACATCTGTAGCAGGATTCATCTGGTTTGGCGGTAAGATTCGCACCCACGTCAGCCACGACATCAGAAGGGACGGCTTTCTCAATCTGCAAAATCTGTCCTTTTCTTACTACGATTTCAGACCCGTGGGATGGTTGATGGCGAGAATGACATCCGATTGTGAATGGCTATCCAATATCCTTGCCTGGGGTTTGCTCGATCTGATCTGGGGCTCGACGGTGATGTTTGGTATTGCAATCGCCATGCTGTTTATGGATTTTACCCTCGCCATTGTCGTCCTGTCCGTAATCCCGGTACTGGTCTGGGTGAGCATTTTCTTTCAACGTAGAATGCTTAAAAGTGCACGTAAAGTTCGCAAAACGAACTCGAAAATTACCGGTTCCTTTAACGAAAGCATCATGGGTGTCCAGACCAGTAAGGCATTTGTTAAAGAATCCGAGAACCTGAACAGGTTTGGAAACCTGACTGACGAAATGTATTCCGCATCAGTGCTGAACAAGGTTCAGGCAGCATTGTATCTGCCCCTGGTGTTAATCCTGGGAGCTATCGCATCCGGACTGGCACTGGTCTATGGTGGCCTGGAAGTCGTCTGGGGTACGATAACAGCGGGAACGCTTATTGCTTTCTTAACCTACGCCCGTCACTTCTTCGAACCCGTGGAGGAACTGGCCCATTGGTTTGCAGAGATGCAAATGGCGCAAGCTTCAGCAGAGCGCATTATCAGCTTGATAGAAGCTGAGTCAGCTATTACGGATTCGACTGAAGTCCAGCAACGCATCAGCCAGGCTCGAGCCAGTAGATTCGCAGACGGGTTAGCACTGGATGGTCTGCCGGACAATATCTCACAAATCGAGTTTAAAAATGTCAGCTTTTCCTATGACGTCGGATCGAAGGTACTTGACGATATCAGTTTAACCATTAAGGAAGGTGAGAGCATAGCGATTGTCGGCTCGACGGGCGGCGGCAAGACATCCCTTGTTAACCTGTTGTGCCGATTTTATGAACCCACAGATGGCGAAATTCTGATCGACAATCTCGATTACCGGGAAAGAAGCCTGGCCTGGCTTCAGTCCAACCTGGGTATCGTACTGCAATCATCACATATTTTTGGCGGCTCCATTGCAGATAACATCCGTTATGGAAAACTTACTGCTACAGACCAGGAAATCGAGGACGCCGCCTAGAGATCCTGCGCTCACCATTTCATCACGGAAATGGACATGGGTTATCAAACCCAGGTTGGTGAGGGTGGTTCGAAGCTGTCCGCAGGAGAGAAGCAGCTTATCTCATTCGCCCGCGCCATACTGGCTGATCCGAAGATTCTCGTTATGGATGAGGCAACATCCTCTGTTGACACGGTGACAGAACGACACATTCAGCAAGGACTGGACGAGCTTTTACAGGGTCGTATTAGTGTTGTCATCGCCCATCGACTATCAACCATTAGAAACGCAGACCGGATCCTTGTGGTAGAGCGAGGTAAAATCATCGAGAGTGGAAGCCACGACGAGTTGTTGCAACTCAAGGGGCGATACTCAAAGCTCTACAACCAGCAAAGCCTCTCTGAATTTTCGCAACGGGAAGAGTCCTGGGTGAGTGCGTAGTAAAAGCCAACAGGGGCTTTTTCAGCAGCTTCCTAGCTTAGCGTTTCCGCAGCTGCCTTTTTTGTCTCGGGGGATTCTTCTTCAGTATCCCCATGGGCACTAACCTAGGCCATTGTGTAAAGCCATAGTGCCTTTGCAAAGATTATGGGAAGATTAATGGCACACAACGACGAAAAAACCTTTAAAAAGAGAGACTGAACCCTATGCCATTCAACTGGGATTATCCCTACCCCTCGACTCGTTCACCTGTGTTTGCCAGGAATGTTGTCGCAACCTCCCAGCCACTGGCCACCGAGGCCGGTATTGCAACCATGAGATCCGGGGGTAATGCAGTGGATGCCGCGATAGCCACGGCCGTTACACTGACCGTTGTTGAGCCGAACAACAATGGCATAGGCAGCGATGCTTTCGCGATTATATGGGACGGTTCAGAGTTACATGGCCTGAATGCTTCGGGGCGATCACCAGCGGCCTGGACCGCGGAACATTTTGCAGGCATGACACAGATGCCTGAACTTGGCTGGGATGCTGTGACAGTGCCAGGAGCCGTGAGCGCCTGGCGAGAAATGTCGAGCAAATTCGGCAGGCTACCCTTCGATAAGTTATTTGAACCAGCGATTCACTATGCTCAGCACGGCTACCAGGTTGGCCCTAAAACCGGATTCTACTGGCAATTCGCGAAACGTCGATACGAGGATTTCAAGGACTTTGGCAACACATTCCTCCCCGGCGGGCAGCCACCAGCGATTGGCTCAAAAATTACACTCCCGGATCATGCCCGGAGCCTGCGAATAATTGCCGACTCTAAGGGAGAGGCTTTCTATAAAGGCGAGCTGGCAGAAGCCATGGTCGCTGATTCCAGCCAGCATGATGGTTTGTTAACCATGCAGGATCTTGAATCACACCAGTGTGATTGGGTTGGCACCATAAAGCAGTCCCTGGGTGATGTAGATCTGCATGAAATCCCACCAAGTGGGCAGGGTTTAATGGCACTCATCGCCCTCGGCATCATTGAAAAGCTGGAGCCAGAGCAGTACGCGCTGGATTCCCTGGATTCTGTCCACCTTCAGATAGAAGCCACCCGTCTTGCCTATGCCGAAATCGAGCGTCATCTGGCAGATATCGACCATATGCGGGTGACACCCGACCAACTGTTATCGGCAGACTATTTGTCCCGACGCGCCTCATCTATCAGCCTTGTGTCAGCCAATCCTTCACCCCCCAGCCTCGGCGCAAGTGCCGATACGGTATATCTCACGACAGCGGATGAATCGGGCATGATGGTTTCCATGATCCAGTCCAACTACAGGGGTTTTGGGTCAGGTATCGTCGTACCGGGTACTGGCATCAGTATGCAAAATCGAGGTTGTGGGTTTACCCTCGAATCCGGCCATGCAAATCAGGTGGCTGGTGGCAAACGACCTTATCACACCATTATTCCGGGATTTGCCATGCGCGGTAATCAGCCGGTGATGAGTTTTGGCGTTATGGGTGGGCACATGCAGGCACAGGGTCATTTGCAAATGATGATCAGGGTTTTTGTTTATAACCAGAATCCGCAAACCGCTTCGGACGCACCACGTTGGCATCTCAGGCAGGATGGTAAGGTTTGCCTGGAGCGAGGATTCAGTGCGCGAATCGCGTCGGGTCTGGAACAGCGGGGACATGAAATCATCATTGACGCTGCGGAGCACACTTTTGGTGGTGCACAGCTTATTTATCAACTGCAGGATGGGTATGTTGCGGGCTCTGACCATCGCAAGGAAGGCATGGCGAGCGGTTTTTGATGAAAAACCTGATTGAAATCCAGCAAATGCTGGCAGGCCAATGGTCTGGTATCAACAGCCGCGATCTGGTCAACGATGCAACAGGATCATTACTCAATGACCCCGGGGATTGGGATCCACCTCGAGGAATTACACCCAGGATAAAAACCATTCCCCTCGCCATCGGCATTCCGGATGGTGCATCGTTACCAAAAGAAGAACTGTCTCAACTTGCCTCCAAAGTCATCACCCGGCCAGGAGAAGCTGCGTTTGTGTATGGTTTTGGCGTGGGGTACAGAGCATTGCGAGCCCAGCTCGCGCAGAAATACACGGCTGATCGAGGGCTTGAAGTCAACGAAGAATGGTTCCAGTTGTGCAACGGTTCTTCCGGCGCTATTGATCTGGTGTGTCGTACCCTGGTTCAACCTGGCGATGTCATCATCACGGAAGCACCAACCTACATGGGCACACTGCGTAACTTCAAGGCAGTTCAGGCAGACATTCGCGCCGTTCCCATGGACAAGGACGGCTTGCTGATTCCTGACCTCGAAGCCGCTATTCAGCAAGCGCTGGCAACCGGAAAAACCATTAAGTTTATTTACACCATATCGACATTCCAGAATCCAACCGGAGCAACTCTTTCAAGGAAGAGGAGAATCGAGCTGCTAAAACTCGCCGCAAAGTACAAAATCCTCATTCTCGATGATGACGCTTACGGCGATTTGTACTTCGATCAACGACCACCCGAGAGCCTGACGTCTTTGAGTGGCGGTTATGGCGTACTCACCGTGGGCACCTTCTCCAAAACTATCGCTACCGGGCTAAGAATTGGCTGGATTCATGGCCACCCCTCCCTCATCGGTTTGTTTGGGAAAATGCGTTTTGCCATGGGTTTGAACCAGATGATGGTAAGAATTATCTCTGCCTATATCGAAGACGGTTACCTGGAGCATCACGGTAAACTGGTGCGCAGTATCTATCGCGAAAAAATGGAGACCCTGGCGAATGCACTGGACAGACACGCCGCTGATTTCATCGATTATGATCGACCACAAGGTGGATTTTATCTTTGGATCAGGCTGAAAAACGGAATCAAAGCACAGGATCTCTGGCGCACGGCTGCGGAAGAAGGCGTAGGGTTCACCCAGGGAATCAATTTCTTTCCCAACCGCGTCGATCCGGAGCAACATATCCGCATTGCATTCCCATGGACTCAACTCAGCCAGATGGAAGAGGCAGCAACGAGATTCGGTCGGGCCTGTGCGCGGGTGTCAAAGGGAGACATAGCGTAGCAGACTGCTAGGCACCAGCTAGTTAAGCGGTTTTGGACTCTATTTCGGTCCAGGCAACAACCCGGTTTCGACCGAGTGATTTGGCTTTGTACATGGCCTTGTCTGCCTGGGATATCAAGTCCCTGGATAACAGTTTTTCGGTCGGGATTACTGTGGCATGACCAAGGCTGATGGTCACACCAATCTTGTGCCCATCTGCATCTATCTCTAAATTTTCAACATGCACCCTGACCTGTTCGGCCATCTGATGTGCATTATCGGCTTCAATATAAGGCAGAATCACAACAAACTCCTCCCCACCATATCGGGCAACAATATCCGACGGCCTGTGAAACATGCCCTCGACAGCACCTGCGACTGCGGCGAGGCACTCATCCCCGGCGAGATGACCGTGGCTGTCATTGACGACTTTGAAATGATCAATATCAATCAATATCAGGGTGACCGGATAACGCTGACGCAACGCACGCCGCCATTCCTGTTCAAACGACTGGTCGAAATACTGACGGTTTCGAATCGACGTCACTGGGTCAATGGTCGTGAGATCTTTAAGGATCACGTGGGCCTGGGTAAGTTTATCCAGGGCTTGTTTCAACTGGGCTGTACGTTCATCAACCTCGACTTCCAATTGCTTTCTCAGTTCAACCTGCTCATCCAGCAGATTCCGGTTTTCAAGCGCTACACTGGCCTGGGACGCAAGTGCTTCAACAAGGGGTATCACAGCTGAAGAGAAAGGGACTACCTTACCGCTGGTGCTCTTTGCATTTAATAACTGTAAGACGCCGATGGTCTCTTCCAGGGAGTTCCTCAAAGGTACAGTCAGAAATGACTTTGACTTATAGCCGGTAAGTTCATCGAATTTCCGGGTTGCAGAGCCGTTGATACTGGATTCAAGATAGATGTCTTCAATGACGATGGTCTCACCGAGATTTGCAGATCGTGCGGCGATGGTACCCATATTATGTTCGCCGTCGGAGTTAACCAACGGCACATCTGGTAGTGTCGATGCGCCCACATTTCCGCTCTGGGAAATATTCAGAGTGTCGTTAATGACAATAGCGAACGACAGGCTGGCTTGACCCGTCGCCAGATAGACTGTACCGGCGTCCGCATTGGTAAGCGTCTTGGCTTCCATCAGAATCCGTTCGAGTAAACTGTCTATGTGCTTCTCTGCACTTAAAGCAAGGCCAATATCGATCAAACGTCGATAAGCGCCTGAGTCAATTTTCACGTTCTACACTCAACCTGGTACCTCCATGCACATAGTGTTTGTCACTTCCCTTTGCTAATTCGTGCGAATTTCGTGCCAATACTTTAGATTAACTAGTTCCTATAACCCATTGTTTTTATAGATACTAGATAGCATGTTATCAATCGTGCATGATCTCATGACGATGGGCCTGACCCCTGGGGTTCACAATTACCAATATTTGTCACCTTCACTGATACCTGAGATAGAGCTACCGGTCGAGAAAAATCAGACTGACTTCAGGGACATAAGTGATAATAATCAACGCAACTAATAACACTAACATAAAAGGAATGGTCGCTTGATACAATTCAGTGATTGGACGTTTGAAGCGGTAGCTGGCAATAAACAGATTCATGCCAATAGGAGGTGTGAAATAGCCTATCTGCATATTGGCCAGGAAAATGATGCCAAGATGCACTGGGTCAATACCAAAGCCCATCGCTACTGGCACGATCAACGGAATCATGATCATCGTGGCAGAAAAAATATCCAAAATCGCACCGAGAATAAGCAGGGCGATATTCAGGATAACCAGAAAGGTGTACTTACCTTCGACGTAGATCTGAATCCACTCGAACAGCTGCTGTGGAATCTCGGCATCCACCAGATAGTTATTAAAGGCCAGAGAAACACCTAAAATAAGCAGTATCCCCCCCACCATCACCATTGACTCACGGATCACACCGGGAAGTTGTGAATACCTGACTTCACGATGAATCATGACCTCGACAATAAACACATAAAAGGCTGTGACAGCGGCAGCTTCGGAAACCGCGAAAAATCCTGAATAGATACCCCCAAGAATGATAAAGGGCAGAGGAATCTCCCACTTAGCGTCTTTCAGCGCGTCGATTGCGTCCCGGCGATTGTATGAGCCTGTTTCAATTACCTGGTCACGATTACTCCAGATGCTATAGGCTGTTAACAACACGATCATCAGAAATGCAGGTAATATCCCGGCGATAAACAATTCCTGAATGGTAAAAGAGTTAGGAAGATTCATTTGCTGAACAATTATGCCATACAGAATTAGTGGCAGTGATGGCGCCAACAGCAAACCGAGGCTTCCGGAAGTGGTCACCAAGCCAAGACTGAACTTGTCCCGGTAGCCTGCTTCAACCAGGGCTGGATACAAAAGTGCACCCACGGCCACAATGGTCACACCTGAGGCACCGGTAAATGCGGTGAAAAATGCACAGGTAACGAAAGCTACCACCGACAGGCCCCCGGGAAGCCACCCGAGGAATACCTGGGTCAATCGAACCAGCCGAGAAGACAGTTTACTTTCCGCCAACAGGTAACCGGTAAAGGTAAATAACGGTAATGCCAGCAACAGCGGACTGTCAACCAGTCTGTATATTTCAATGGTGATCACCGTCAGGGGAATATCCGCGAAATAGAATCCCAGCATGGCCGCAGCCAGGATAACCACGAACAAAGGAGTGCCCAGAAGAGCGAACAATCCAATCAGTACCGAAGCGACGGCAGCCATTACTCAGGAGTTCCTGTTTCAACCGAATTTCTGATGCCGGTAAAACCGGCAATAAAGAATCGAAGCGCCATTACCGAGAAACCCACGGGAATAATAGACTGGCAAACCCATGTGGGGACAATCCCAAAGGCGATCGTGCCATCCTCGTACTCGAACTGTACAAATTCATAGGCATAATACGCGACCACGCCGCAGATCATTGCAGAGAACAGGGCAATGACGACGCGAGACACCTGCTTGATCGTGGGTCCCAGATACCTGGACAGGGCATCGATGCTGATGTGGTTTGACTCCCGCGTCGCGACCATTGCCCCTAACATCGCTATCCATAACACGAGGATGCGTAGAAGGGACTCCGCCCAAAGTAAACCTGCATCGAAAAAGTTACGCAGGCAGATTTGGACCACCGCCATGACCAGCATTGAAACCAGCGCAGAAACCAGCACCGTGTCTTCAAACCGGTGAATAGAGCGAAGTATGGCCTGAATATTTGAACCCATTGCCGTTATTATCTACTCACCGGCTGTATCCGCACCATTTGACCGGATGGTATCGAGGTACTGTAGGAATAAATCGACACTTTCCTGACTGAGTTCATGAGATGCAACGAGTGAATCAACTGAGGCTCGCGCCGTCTTCCGCCAGGATTCCAGCTGACCCAACTGCGGTCTTATCTCGTTCAAACCCTGGGTAAGCAACGCCGCGTAGGCTTTGTCGTTGTCGGCGCGACTATCGGCGTCAACCTGCTGAAAAATCCTGTCCATCACTTCCCGGACGACATTCTGGTCTGCTTCAGCCATGGAATTGAACGCTCTTTTATCCATCGTCAGCATTGAATAGATGTACATTATCGGAATGTTCGTCACATATTCGACGTGATTGTGCCACTGCAGGGCCAGCGCAACGATGGGTGGCACCATGACGGCGTCAATCAGACCAGTCTGTAATCCGGCGAGAACATCGGTGATAGGCAGCGGGATTGGGCTGATGCCAAAGGATTGAATCTGTTTGGCAGCAATTGGATCACCACTGGGCACCCACATCTTGGATTTTCTCAATTCAGCAACGCTGCTGATGGGTTTTTTCGTTAACAGATATGCAAATCCGGTTTCTGTCAGGGTAAAACTGACCACGCCACTGTCATACAAGCCTTTGACGATGCGCTCATCCATCCTCTGCCGGACATAGTCGACTTCCTCATTACTGCGAAATTGCAGAGGTAAATTGTAAACCTGCAGATCCGGGTAGAAGCTGGTCAGAGAACTCGCTGCGAGTATGCCGCCATGGAGCTGGCCAATACGTATTTTGCGTAGAACCGTATAATCGTCACCCATGACACCGCCAGGGTATATTTTGAATTTTATCCGACCTTCGGTTCTGAGGTTGATTTCTTTCGCGCCACTTCGCAGTTGCTTCATCCATCCCAGCCCATCGGGTGAAATCGTGGCAATTTTGAACGTTTTGGCTTCAACCGGTGACATCGTGACGAGCGCTGCCATCGTGCAGATCATTACGGGTTTCGAAAATAAAGTTCTGAACATTAACGCTTTCCTTCTAAAAATAGTCATCAGACTCCGCCAGCAACT
>LWDU01040349.1_pt1 | contig 24313 bp, 24 predicted proteins | sample 727161 | NCBI WGS metagenome assembly LWDU01 (sample SAMN04566230, study PRJNA314399) | hydrothermal vent metagenome | isolation source: deep sea hydrothermal plume seawater | place: Mexico: Gulf of California, Guaymas Basin | collected 2004-07-11
CCGCCGAGGAGTTTGCATCTTCACTCGGCGATCTGGCAAAGGCTTTTGAATCCCGGAAGCTTGACCTCTCAGAAACCGGGGCGGTTGCAGAATTGAGCGGCATCGGCGCCGAACTGGTCGTGAATTGTGCCGGCCGTTCGCGCGATGGCTTACTCTTGAGGTCGAAGGGCGATTTCGTATCCGGTGTCCTTGCCGACAACCTGGAGTCTTCCATTTCGGTATGTCGTGTCCTGTTGCCGGCCATGCTCAAGGCTCGTTTTGGCAGGATCGTCAACGTGAGTTCGGTGGTGGCTTCGACCGGCAACGCGGGCCAGACTGCTTATGCTGCCGCGAAGGCCGGAATTGAGGGTTTCACGAGGGCGCTCGCTCGCGAAGTGGGTGGTAAGGGCATCACCGTAAACTGTGTGGCCCCGGGTTTCATCGAGACCGATATGACCTCGGCAATCGATGAACAACGGCTGCAGTCAGTGCTCGATTCCACCGCGGTAGGTCGGGCCGGCACGCCCGCCGAAATAGCCCATGCGATAAGCTTTTTGTGCGAAACAGGGGCCTCTTATGTCACCGGTGCCGTGTTGCATGTCAACGGTGGCTTGTATATGTAACCGGCGTTCCCGCGACGCTGTCGCGAGGCGGCGACCGCAGGGTTGCCGTTCGACCGGAGGGAGATAGAAGTATGGGTTCTGTAAACGAAAAGGTGCTCAAAATTATCTGCGAACACCTGACGGTTGACCCGTCGCAGGTATCCCTCGATTCCTCTTTCCTTGATGACTTGGGCGCCGATTCACTTGATATCGTTCAGCTGATCATGGGCCTGGAAGAAGAGTACGAGGTTGAAATCTCTGACGAAGACGCTGAAAAAATCCGCACGGTCCAGGACGTCATCGACTATGTCCAGGCCGACCAGAAGTAAGGGGTAATCAGCGATAGCGTCAGCGACCAAAGTTATCGTGGCCTCGGATCACGCCGCGGTTGCCGCGCGAGCGCTGGTTGTCAAAACACTCGCTTCGCTGGGATACGTCGCTACCCCGACTATGCCCAGGTCGTAGGCGAGGCCGTGGGTAGCGGAAAATCGGAACTGGGTGTGTTGCTTTGTGGCAGCGGCATCGGGATGTCGATTGCCGCCAACAAGATCCCGGGTGTCCGGGCTGCCCTTGTGCATGATGTAACCGGGGCACGACTTTCTCGGCAACACAACGACGCGAATGTCTTGGTGTTGGCCGGTGGAATGATGGGCGATCGATTGATCAAGGACGTAGTAGAAGCCTGGGCGAGCGCCTCTTTTGAGGGAGGCCGACACCAGGGACGGGTTAACAAGATAACCGCGCTTGAAAGTGCGGGGCGAGGTAGCAGCCGATGAGCCTGCTTGCACAACAGGATCCTGAAATCAGCAAAGCCGTGGGCGACGAACTTGCTCGGCAGGAGCGCAATCTCGAACTCATCGCTTCTGAGAACGTGGTCAGCGAGGCGGTGCTCGAAGCGATGTCGTCTGTGCTCACCAACAAGTATGCCGAGGGTTACCCAGGACGTCGCTATTACGGTGGCTGCGAGCACGTTGACGTTGTCGAGCAGCTGGCCATAGACCGGGTGCTCGAATTGTTCGGCGCTGACCACGCCAACGTGCAACCCCACTCCGGTTCGCAGGCCAACATGGCGGTTTATTTTTCGCAGCTTCAGCCGGGAGACACGATACTGGCCATGAACCTCGCCCACGGCGGGCACCTCACCCACGGCAGCCCGGTTAATTTTTCGGGGCGGTTCTTCAACGTTATCCCCTACGGGGTCAAGGAGCCGGATGGACTGATCGACTTCGACGAGGTGGCCGAGCTCGCGAGAGAGCACAAGCCTAAAATGATAGTTGCCGGTCACAGCGCTTATCCCCGGCAGCTTGAATTCAAGCGCTTCAGAGAAATCGCCGACGAGGTATCGGCGCTGTTGATGGCTGACATTGCCCACGTTGCGGGGCTGGTGGCTACCGGTCTGCATCCGTCTCCCGTGCCCTACTGCGATTTCGTGACCACCACCACGCATAAGACCCTGCGCGGTCCACGTGGTGGCGTTATCTTGTGTCGGGAAGAATTTGCCAAGGCCATAGACTCGTCCATTTTTCCGGGGAATCAGGGCGGTCCCCTTATGCACGTCATCGCCGCCAAGGCGGTCGCGTTTTCAGAAGCTCTCGAGCCCAGCTTCAAGGTTTACCAGCAGGCGGTGCTCGATAACGCGCGCGCTCTCGCTGACGGCTTGCTTGGCCGCGGTTTCAGCCTGGTGTCGGGCGGTACCGACAACCACCTGCTGTTGATCGATTTTCGAAAGAGCGAGATTACCGGCAAGGTTGCGCAGCATGCTCTCGACCGTGCGAACATTACTACCAACAGGAACTCGGTTCCCGATGATCCACGCTCGCCTTTTGTCACCTCCGGGTTGAGGCTGGGTACACCCGCCGTCACCACGCGGGGCATGGGGACCGGCGAGATGGCAGCGGTGGCCGCTTTCATCGAACGGGTACTGGCAGCGATAGACGATGCCTCGGTCGCAGTCGCGGTGGGAACCGAAGTGGCGAGTCTTTGCGCCTCTTTTCCCCTCTATCCCTCATCGGCACCGGCCCGACAAGCCCGCGCCTGAAGCGCGTGGCCCGGTGAGGCTGACGTGAAGTGTCCGTTCTGCAGCGTCGACGGTAACCGGGTCGTTGATTCCCGCGACAGCGGTGATGACACCGTCCGGCGGCGCAGGGAATGCGAAGGCTGCGGACGCCGTTTTACCACCTACGAGCGCATCGACGCGATCATGCCCCACGTTGTGAAGAAGGGGGGGCGCCGCGTAAGCTGGGACCGTGAAAAAATCGTTCGGGGGCTTTTCAAGGCTTGCGAGAAACGCCCGGTTTCGGTTGAAGCGGTCGAATCCACCGCCGATGCGATAGAACGAGAAGTGCAGGAACTTGGCCTGGCCGAACTCGACAGTTCGGTAGTTGGTGAAGCGGTAATGCGCTCCCTCAAGGGGCTCGACGAAGTAGCCTATGTGCGTTTTGCATCGGTTTACCGTTCTTTTCGCGACATAGACGAGTTCATGTCAGCACTGGAAAGCCTGGTGCGCGAAAAGGGTCAGGGAGATAAGCAATAATGAGCACGGTAGCGGCCGCTGATAGCAGGCGCATGCTTCAGGCCTGCGAAGAGGCCGAACTTGGTCTTGGCCAGACCTCGCCGAACCCGGCGGTCGGCTGCGTGGTGGTCAAAAACGGCAGGTTGGTGGGCCGGGGCTTTCATGCCGTCGCCGGGCAGGCGCACGCCGAGGTCGCGGCTCTCGCCGATGCGGGTGCTGCGGCGCGAGGGGCTACGGTTTACGTGACGCTCGAACCCTGCTGTGAGCAGGGACGCACGCCGGCCTGCACCGAGGCCTTGATCACAGCCGGCGTCAAGATGGTGGTCTACGGAAGCCGCGATCCCAACCCGCGGGTCAACGGTCGTGGTGGCCGCAAACTCAGGGCAGCCGGGATCAAAGTTGTCGCGGGTGTCGAACAGCCCGCGTGCGACCAACTTGTGAAGGGGTACCGAGAGTGGGTCCAGACTGGCTCCCCGCTGGTGGGCATGAAACTCGCCGTCAGTCTCGATGGGCGTATAGCCGCCAGGGGCGGAGCTTCCAAGTGGATTTCGGGGCCGGCCTCCCGTGCCCTGGTACAGCAGATGCGGCGACAAGCGGACGCCGTGCTCGTCGGCGCGGGCACAGTAGCTGCTGATGACCCTCGGCTCAGCTGCAGGCTTCGCGGTGCGAGACAACCGTTGCGCGTGGTTCTCGACGAACGCCTCGCGGTGTCACCCCTGTCACGGGTAGTTGCGGGGCGGGGAGATTGCCTCCTGGTTTGTGCCCCCGGCGAAGTCAGTAGCGGCAAGGCCGATGCCCTGCGAACTGCCGGTGCGGAGATCTACGGCATACGCGGGCGCGGGCGGGGTGCGTGGCACCGGTTGCTGGCCGAACTGGGCAGGCGCGATGTGCACGAATTGCTGATAGAGGGCGGAGCCGGGGTCGCCGCGAGCGCCGTTAAAGCCCGCGTGGTTTCTGAACTGACCCTGTTCTATAGTACACGGCTGCTCGGCGGCGATGGGGTGCCAATGCTTGATTCCCTTGGGGTCAGCTCTCCGGCGGGAGCACCCATGCTGAGTGATGGCACGATAGACAGGGTCGGCCATGACTTCGTGTGGCGCGGTCGCTTTGAAAAGAATGGTTGAGGTCAAAAAAGAAAAACCGGTAGAGCTTGCCGTGAGCGCTCTGGCCGCTGGCCGGGTCGTGCTCTTGACTGACCGTGAGCACCCGGAGCGGGGGGCCAGCGTCTGCGTAAATCCGGGCCTGCTTGATGCCGATACGATCAATTTTTTCGTGAGCCACGCCCGCGGTCTGGTATGCCTGGCGATGACTGAGCAGCGCATGCAACAGCTGGGCATTCCGCTGCTGGCCGACGATTCGGCGGCGGAAGGTAGGCCGGTCTTCGGCGCGTCCATTGAAGCGGCGGAAGGAGTGAGCACCGGAATTTCCGCGGCCGACCGGGCGCGGACGATACTGGTGGCTTCGCATCCAGATTCTGACGTGGCCTCCCTGGTCATGCCCGGCCACGTGCACTCGGTTCGTGTTTCGGACAGGGGGTCTCTGGTTACGGCGGCCCCCGCTGAAGCTGCTGCTGACCTTGTTGCCATGACCGGCTCGCCGCGCTCTGCCGCCTTTTGTTGCGTGCTGGGTAACGATGGCGAAGTGGCTGATGAAGCAGAGTTACGATCCTTGGCCGAACGCTTTTCGCTTCCCATGGTCGACGTCTCGGAAGTGGTGGATATGCGACTCAAAACCGAGCTGGTGGTTGAGCGGGTTGCCGAAAGGGAAATCGACAGCGCCTACGGTGGCCGCTATCGCGCCGTTGTCTATCGTAACGAGATGGACGAACACGAACACGTGGCCCTGGTAGCGGGAGTCCTTGACGGCCCGGAACCGATCTGGGTGAGAGTTCATTCACAGTGTCTTACCGGTGACGTGCTCGGCTCGGCGCGTTGCGACTGTGGAGAACAGCTCGCCATGTCGCTCGAGATGATTGCGCGCAGTGGTCGCGGCGTCGTCGTCTACATGCACCAGGAGGGGCGTGGCATAGGCCTTGCGAACAAGATCAAGGCCTATCACCTGCAGGACCAAGGCAGGGATACGGTTGAGGCCAATCTCGACCTCGGCTTTGGCGAGGACCTCAGGGATTACGGAATGGCGGCACAGATACTCAAGGACCTTGGCGTTGCCAGGGTCTGCCTGCTTACGAATAACCCAGCGAAGGTAAGCGGGCTCAAGAAGCACGGTATTAATGTGATCGAACGGCGCCCGCTCCAGCCACCGGCTCGTTCTCACAACGTGGACTACCTCAAGACCAAGAAGCAGAAACTCGGCCACCTTCTCGACAGCGGGGCGCTGGAGATCGTTTCCAGGGAGAACAGCGGTGGCGAATAACAAGACTCGAATCGCGGTGGTCGTCGCCAGTTTTAATTCGGCTGTGACCGATAGTCTGCTCGAAGGGGCGCTTTTGGCGGCCGACAAGCACGAAGCAGATACCGAGGTCTATCGCGTGCCGGGGGCGTTCGAACTGCCTTTGTTGGCCGCGAGTGCTGCCCGGAGTGGGCGTTATGACGCCGTTGTCTGCCTGGGGGCTGTCATCAGGGGAGAGACCCCGCACTTTGACTACGTGTGTGCCCAGGCTGCTGCTGGTGTTCAGCAGGTCGCACTGGAGGAAAACATGCCCGTGTCTTTTGGGGTACTCACGACCGACAACATAGAGCAGGCATTGGCCCGAGCAGGCGGAGAGTTTGGTAACAAGGGGTACGATGCGGTGGTCAGCGCGGTCGACACATTACTGGAGATGCGCCGGTTGGCCGCAGGCTGAAGGTCGCATGGGGGCACGAACCAAAGCGCGCGAAGCGGCCTTGCAGCTTGTCTACCAGGTGGAGCTTGGCGGTGAGCGCTCGCCCGAGGCCATAGAGCTGTTCTGGGCTGAACTTCCAACCGTCGGTGAGACCGTTCGCCGTTTCGGTTCGCAATTGGCGACGGCGGCGCTCGAGCACCAGGAAGAACTCGACGCTTTGATTTCAGGCGCGGCAGAAAATTGGGACATCCAACGCATAGCGCGTGTGGATCTGTGCCTGCTCAGGGTCGCTCTTGGCGAAATGATATACGTGGGCGACACGCCTGCGGCGGTGGTGATAAACGAAGCTGTCGAGGTTGCCAAGAAATTTTGTGACACCACCAGCCCAGCTTTTGTTAACGGGGTTCTCGACTCGGTTGCGATGGAGCGCAAGCTGCTGGAGAAACAGGACGGCAAGTCGGGGTGAAGTTTTACGACCCCTCGGTCATCGAGAATAAGTGGCAGCGCCACTGGCAGGATAACGACAGTTTCAAGCCTGCTGGTGATGGCACGCCATACTACCAGCTCGAGATGTTTCCGTACCCCTCGGGGCGCATCCACATGGGGCACGTCCGGAATTACACCATCGGCGACGTGCTCGCGCGCTTTCACGCGGCCCGGGGGCACAAGGTTTTTCATCCCATGGGCTGGGATGCCTTCGGACTTCCAGCCGAGGCTGCTGCCATCGAGAGGGGCGTAGCGCCGGCTTCGTGGACGCGGGCCAATATCGAGGAAATGAAGAAACAACTGGGGCGCCTGGGCTTCAGTTATGACCCCGGCACTGAACTGGCGACCTGCGATGTTGACTACTATCGATGGGAGCAACTGTTTTTTGTGCAGATGCTTGAGCGTGGCATAGCCTACCGAAAGAGCGCTGTCGTCAACTGGTGCGAAGGCTGTGGTACGGTACTCGCCAACGAGCAGGTCGACGGGGATAGTTGTTGGAGAGGGCACAGCCCGGTAACCAACCGCGAGCTTGACCAGTGGTTCTTGAAGATTACCGATTACGCCGACGAGCTGCTCGACGGCCTGGACCAGCTCAAGGGCAAGTGGCCCGACAAGGTCCTCACCATGCAGCGCAACTGGATCGGCCGCAGCGAGGGCGTAGAAGTTTTTTTCGAACTGCCTGCCCTTGGTGAAACCCTGCAAGTGTTCACTACCAGGGTTGATACTCTTTTTGGAGCCACCTTTGTGTGTATTGCTCCCGAGCATCCGGCGGCAATGAAGCTGGCCGAAGCCGGGGGGCGCGAGAAGGAAGCCCGGGAGTTCGTGGATGCCGTGGCCTCGCGAAGCAACGTAGAGCGCGCGCAGGGCAAACAGGGTTTCGACACCGGCAGCCGGGCGGTCAATCCGGTCAACGGTGAAGAAGTTCCGGTTTTCCTGGGGGACTTTGTTCTCATGGGCTACGGGACCGGGGCAGTGATGTCGGTGCCGGCCCACGACCAACGAGATTTTGTGTTCGCCCGCGGCAATGGTGTCGCAATCAGGCCGGTGATCGCTCCCCCCGACGGTGCCCTCGTAGCCGCCGATATGACCGAGGCCATGGTGGAGGACGGAGTACTCTTTGACAGCGGTGATTTTGACGGGTTGGCGAGCCGCGACGCCCGGGAAGGAATCTGCAAGCAGCTCGTCGAGACTCAGCGTGGCAGGGCGGTCGTCAACTACAGGTTGAGGGACTGGGGTATTTCGCGGCAACGGTACTGGGGTTGTCCGATTCCGGTTATCTACTGCGACAGTTGCGGCACGGTAGCGGTGCCCGAAAAGGACCTCCCGGTCGTCCTGCCGGAGGACGTGATCATGGCAGCAAGCGGGGCATCGCCGCTCGCGTCGTTGGCCGAGTTCGCTCAGGTTTCATGTCCCAGTTGTGGTGGAGAAGCCCGCCGGGAAACTGACACGATGGACACCTTCATGGAGTCGTCCTGGTACTTTCTTCGCTACACCAGCACAGGGGACGACCAGCGCCCCTTCGACCCGGTGGCGGTGGCCGAGTGGCTACCCGTTTCCCAATACGTCGGTGGGGTCGAGCACGCGGTTCTGCATCTTCTCTACTCCCGGTTTTTCACTCGTGTTCTCAGGGACCTTGGTTGGCTGGACCTGTCTGAACCTTTCGGTGATCTGTTGACCCAGGGCATGGTGATCAAGGACGGTGCCAAGATGAGTAAATCGAAGGGGAACGTTGTTGACCCGGATGAACTTATCGGGCGTTACGGCGCCGACACTGCGCGCCTGTTCTCGGTGTTTGCTGCTCCCCCCGAGAAAGATCTCGAGTGGAGCGAGAAGGGCGTGGAAGGGGCGAGCCGCTTCATATCAAGGGTCTGGCGGCAGGTAATCGCCGCTGCCGAAGAAACTAGCGGTGACTGTTCTGACCCGGGGCCCGAAAGCCTGGACGAAGAGGGACGGCGTCTCCGCGGGGTCGTGCACGAAACGATTCAACGAGTTAGTCGCGACGTGGGGACACGCCTGCGCTTCAACACCGCTATCGCGGCTATAATGGAGCTGGTCAATGAATACCAGTCGGTTGATTTTGCTGCGCTCGCGGATGGCGAACGACTTCATCGCTTCGGGCTTGCCACGGTGCTCTTGCTGCTCGGGCCTTTCGTGCCGCACGTCGCCAACGAGCTATGGGGTGAGCTGACGGGTAAAGAAGATATGGACCAACAGGGTTGGCCCGTCTACGACGAGGCAGCGATGCTGCGGGACAGCGTTGAAATAGTGTTGCAGGTTAACGGTAAAATACGGTCCAGAATACAAGTATCCCCCGATACCGACCGGGATGAGCTGGGCCGCCTGGCGCTGGCCGACTCGAAGGTCGTTGCTTACCTCGACGGCGCTGACCCCCGCAAAGTGGTCGTTGTGCCGGGCCGGCTGGTAAACGTGGTGATATGATCAACAGGGGTGGTGGTCTTCTCTTATTCGTATCGGCTTGCGCGTCGGCAATCCTGCTGTCGGCTTGTGGTTATACGGTGCTGCGGCCGGGTGCTGCGCTGCCAGATTCCGTGCGGAGTGTCTACGTGGCCCAGGTTGTCGGCGACGAGGGTGATCCGGTCCTCGCGGACAAGCTACGCCGGGAATTGCGGGTTCGCTTTCGTAGGCAGGGACGTCTCGGTGTTGTCGACTCGCCGCTTCGCGCTGACTCAATTCTTGAACTCACTGTATCGGGATACCTTACCCAGCCGGTGGCGTTCAACCAGTTCGACGAAGTGCTGGACTACGACACCACGCTCCGGGTTCGGGTGCTGATGAAGAACCGGGCCGGGGACACCCTGATGGAAAGGGACTTGTCGGTCTCGCGAGGCCACCCGGCCGTGCGAGATGCCATCGTCGCCAGCAGTGCGGCTTTTGTCGCTGACCGCAAGGTTGCTGCCGGGGACCTGACCGAGTTCGATGGCGTGCAGTTGGGTGTTTACACCCGTGCCGCTGCTGTCGATGGCCTCGTGGAGGACCTGGTCGACGCAGTAATGTCATCGCTATCGATCGTGTATCCGTTGGATGCTGTCGGAACGGTACGGGCGAAAGTCTCGCGGGGAGAAACACAGCCCTGAGAGTAACGGGGGAAAATGAGCGCTGGTAGGCTGCTGCGCACGGCCAAGGGGGGGGCACACCCGGACGGATACCGCTGGGCTGTCTCAGCGCGGCCTGTGCAAAAGGGGACTAGTTGCTTGAGAGCTCGGCGACCTGTCGAGCGAGACGCGACGTCTGCCGCGAGGCGGTCGAGCGGTGGAGCACCCCTTTGCCGGCTGCTTTACCGAGCATACTTTCTGCTGCCAGCAGCTCTTGCTTGGCAGTATCCGAGTCGCCGGCGGCGATGGCGGCGCGCAGGCGGCGCACAACCGTGCCAACACGGCTACGAACCACACGATTGGCCGTGCGGCGGCGTAAAGACTGCCGGTGACGCTTCAGTGCTGATTTATGGTTTGCCACTATGACTCCTCTAGCGAAATGGGCTCCCTCGGAGAAAACGGCTTCTGCCGCAAACTCGAGCGGCCCTCTAAACAGGCCCCGAGGTGACCGGAATCGCAGACATTAACAAGCGCGGCGGGTCCGGTCAAGCCAGCCACGAGGCGGACAGTGACGCTGCGGGCGGAATAGCAGGCGGCGCTGTCAGGGTGGGGGCGTTGACCGCGGTGAGCCGGGTATCCGGTCTCGCGCGGGATATCGTTCTTGGCGGCCTTTTTGGCGCTTCGGGTGGCATGGACGCGTTTTTTGTTGCCTTTCGTATCCCCAATCTGTTTCGCCGTGTAGCGGCCGAAGGGGCGGCAAGCATCGCTTTTGTTCCTGTCTTCAGTGGGATTATCGGAAGGCAGGGGAGACTTGAGGGCAATCGCGCCATCGCTGCTGTGGGCGGCGCCGCGTTGCTTGGCCTGCTTCTCCTGACGCTGACTGGGGTCTTATTTGCTGATGAAGTGGTCTCGGTTTTTGCCCCGGGTTTTTCGGCTGATGCGGGCCAGTTTGAACTGGCGGTAATGCTTACCAGGGCGCTGTTTCCGTACTTGTTACTGGTGGGGATGGCAGCCTGGGCCATGGGGGCATTGCATTCTTATCGGCGCTTCACAGCGCCCGCCACCGGCCCCGTGCTATTGAATATCAGCATTATGTACCCGCCGTGATGGCTCTGGTCGTGGGGGTCCTCGTGGGCGGGGTTTTCCAGTTTGCTGTACAGATCAAGTCGCTGCTGAAGGAGGGGATAAACCCAGTGCCTTCGTGGCGGCCGACCCATCCGGCTGTCAGGCAGGTGGGTGTGCTCCTGGGCCCCGCAGTTTTTGGAGCAGCGGTCTACCAGATCAACGTGCTGGTATCGACCATCCTGGCTTCTGTGCTCCAGGAGGGCAGCGTATCCTGGCTCTGGTACGCTGATCGAATATTTGAGTTTCCGCTGGGCATAATCGCCGTTGCCATAGGAACGGCAGCGCTGCCCCGTTTGAGTGAGCAGGCTGCAGCCGGCGATACCCGGGGCATGGCAGCCAGCCTCGCCTGGTCGCTGCAGATGGCGTGGTCGCTGTGTATTCCCGCGGCCCTGGCTATGTGGTTGCTGGCGCCGGAGATAGTGTCTGCTCTTTTTGAGCGCGGGCAGTTTTCTGCCGCTGACACCGCTGCCACGGCGCTCGCGCTGCGCGCGAGCAGCCTGGGCCTACTTGGCGTGGCTTCAGTCCGGGTGCTTGTTAACGTGTTCTACGCCATGAAAAAGCCATCGCTGCCGGTAATGGCGGCTGTTGTCGCACTGGTAGCGAATGTAGTTTTTGACGTTGCTTTCATGGGGCCTGCTGTCAGGCCCGTGGACTGGTGGGCGGGCCAGGCTCTGGCCGGCGCGGTTGAGTTTATGGGAGTGGCCGACTTCGACCACGCAGGGCTCGCCCTGGGGGCCGCACTGGCTTCAATATGCAACGCTGCGGTCCTGTTCTTTTTCGTGGCCCGGCAGTTTCCGGATTTCGGCCGAAGGATTATTAACCGCGAGCTGATGGTTCAACTCGTGGCCACTGCGGTCATGGGCGCCGTGCTCTTTGTCGCTAAGCCCCTGGTCGCCCAGCTGCCGGGTGGAGCTTTAACGGCGTTGCCGTTGTTGGTGGGAGCCGGGGGCGCTTGCTACATGGTGGTGTCGTTCGTGCTGGGAAGCGAGATAACGCGCTCCATGATAGATCGCGCCCGGTCAGGGCCTCGTCAACCCTGATCGTCGGTTTTTTTCCAGGCGTGTTCCAGTTCGCCCGCGCCGATATCGCTGGCTTCGCGGCCGGCAAAGCTGGTCTCCAAGAGTCGGAAGCGGTTTTCAAATCGACGCAGCCGCCCGGCTAGTGCCGTGTCTGCGTTTACCCCGATTTTGCGCGCCAGGTCGACGAGCGATAACAGTACCTCGCCTATGACAAGTTCGCTTTGCTGGTCGTCGTCGGCTGCGAGGGCGGCATCGAGGCGTGTGAGGCCCGTGTCGAGCTGTGAGCGCATATCGTCGGCGCTGGCGCGGTCAAAACCACCGCCCGCTGCCTTTTCTCCCAGGCGATGAGCTTTGAGCAGGGTGGGAAGGGCGGCTGGTACCCCGTCTATAACCGAAGGCTGCTGACCCGGGGTTGCTGCGGCTTTTCGTTCTTCGAGTTTGAGGCGGGTCCAGTTGCGGGCGACTTCTTCAGGGGTTTCAGCGTCGCCGTCAGCAAAGACGTGTGGATGTCGGCGAATGAGCTTGGAGCTCAAACCTTCCACCACGTCATCGATCGTGAAGGCCAGTCTCTCTCCAGCGATTTCAGAATGGAAAAGAACCTGCAGCAGGACGTCGCCTAGTTCTTCCTGCAGTTCGCGGTCGGAGCCCGAATCAATGGCCTCCAGAGCTTCGTAAGTTTCCTCGACGAAGTAGGGCTTCAGTGATTGGTGGGTCTGCGCCGCGTCCCAGGAACAACCGCCTGGCGCGCGCAGGCGGTGCATGAGGCGGACGAGCTGAGCGAAAGTGTCGCCGGTGTCCATGGCGGGTCGTTGTCCGCTGCCTGGGCCTTCAGGTTGAGCTGCCGTCCAGCGAATTCAAGAGCTTGTCGGCAGCAACCAGTACCGGGGTTCGCTTGGTCAGGCTCGCGTAGTGGCCGGCAAGCTGGGCGTTTAGCTTGGCCCCGTTGCGGTCGCCTTTTTTCAGTAGAGCCCTGGCGAGTGACAGCCTTGTATTGGCGCCGGTGGGGTTGAGTTCAACCGCGCGCTTCAGGTAGGAGAGCGCTTTGTCGAGATTGCCGCCGAGTAGTCGGGGCAGTCCCAGTAGGATGCCACCTTTCACGCCCAGGGCGTGCGCGTGCTGGGGGTCTATTTCCAGCGCGGTGTCGAGGTGTCGTCTCAGGGGCGACATCTGGACAATGGCCGAAAGCCCCGGGCCCTTAGCCATGGCCCTGCCGCCAGCCGAGGCAAACAGTAGGAAGTGGGCATCGGCTTCCCTTGGGTTTTCGAGCAGGACTTCTCTCGCCAGTTCTTCCGCTTCGCGGTAGAGGCGGTCTTTCAATTGCACCGAATCGCAGAGCTCGGCCGCTCGTATGTAGCGGCGGGCGCGGTAAAGGGTATCCTCGCCGCTCGAGGCCAGGGCTGGCAGGGGCCCTAGTAACAGGGAGGCACAAATCATCGCCGTCAAGGCTGAAAATACTACGCCTCGTGCGTGAGCGAGCTGTTGGTGGTCTTTCAAGGCTGGTCTCTTTTGGCCGGGTAGGGGTCCGAGGGGTTATGGCAGGCCGACTAGACAGTCTAGCAGCCGAGCCGGGAGGGGGGCAAGCCACTGGCCAGAAAAGCCCGAGTCCAAGGGATTTAAGCCAGGTTCCGCTCGCTCCGAATCAGGTTCATAAAGGGCGGGGCCAATTCGGTTTTTGCATTGAGGCAAGCGCAACGAGGGATGGAGTTCGCTCCCAAGTGTATCGGTCAGGCAACAGGGCAGTTGCTCTGCGCCATCGCAAAGCATTCCAGTTTGTTTCCATACGATACACGCAATCTTATGCTCTTGGAGCCTCCGGGCAAAAAATCTGTTCCGAGCTCTCTATTTCGTTGACCGAGGGTGGCGCTCAGCAGTAGGCTGCAAGCAGAGAGGAAGGAAACACCGCGAGGGGAGCGTGGGGTTTTAAACAAGGAGGAACGTCGCCATGAATGGAAGCCAGACATTACAACTCGTATCGGTAGGGTCGGATACTCCCGAAATCTCTTCAGAGCCGGCCAATCGTCTCATGCTCGCAGTACTGGAAGAGGCCCTTGTGACTTTCCAGGCGGGTCTGGATTCGCCACGGCCAGAAGCGAGGCATCGCTTCTTTGAGGTCGATAGCTGGATAGCTAGTCAGGACACGGACTCGGCTTTCGCTTTTGAAAACATATGCACGTCGCTGAGAATTGATCCTGAGTACATACGCAAGGGATTGCGGCGAATAAAGAAACTTGCCCTCGGTGGCGCTCCGGGTGAAGTCGTGGGGCCTGGCCTGAGGCGAGAAAGGATCTACTCGCGCCGAGGCTGGAAAGGACAGATCGGCTGAAGTCTCCCCTGGCTGTCGCGCCCCGGGCGTCCGAGCGAACTTTGCTGGACGACTCAACCCGGGGTGCGGCAGCCCCTTTTTCCCCCGCGAGCAGCCCACTCCGGCTGCCAGACTCGATCGACAGGCACAGTAGAACTTGCGAGCCAGGCATTGTCTGGTTAAGCTCGTTAAATGGCTGTCAATCCAGCGGTAATTTCTGTACTTGGTCGTGACCAGAAAGGGGTGGTGGCCCGGGTGTCAGCCTACCTGGCCGAGCGGCAGGTCAACATAGAGAACATCGAGCAGACCGTGATGGAGGGTATGTTCATCATGACCATGCTCGTGGATCTCGCCGATCTCTCAGGAAGCCTCGACTCCTTGGTTCTCGACCTCAAGCGGGTCGGCGAAGAGCTCGACATGGAAGTCAGCGTAAGGCTGCACGGCGAACGGTCTCGGAAGAAGATCGCCATCCTGGTTTCGCGCGAGCCCCACTGCCTGCAGGCCATCGCGGCCGCCCACCGCTCGGGAGACCTGGACGCTGATATTTCGTTGGTGTTGTCCAACCACCAGGACCTTGAGCCGCTCGCTCAGCAATACCAGCTGCCTTTCAGGTATTTTCCCTCAACCGACAAGGAAGCCCACATGAAGTTTCTCGGCGACCAGCTCGGCGCCGTCGATCCGGACCTCGTCGTGCTTGCGCGCTACATGCAGGTAGTACCTCCGGATCTCGTTGGCAGGTATCGCAACAAGATGGTTAACATCCACCCTTCACTGCTGCCTTATTACCCGGGGGCCAAGGCGTACCGCCAGGCTTGGGAGGCCGGCGTCAGGGTGTGTGGTTGTACCGCCCACTTTGTAACCGAAGATCTCGACCAGGGACCGATCATTCTGCAGGACGTGTTTCACATCAACGTGGGACAGGATGGACTGGAGGACGTGAGGCGACGTGGGCAGGAGCTCGAGGCTCGCACCCTGACCAGGGCGGTCAGCCTGTTTGTAAACGACGAACTCGTGGCGTCGGAGAGCAAGGTGCTGTTCAGGCCCGGCAGGGTCGACTGAAAACTTCAGTTCGCGCCAGGCGAGGGTTCCGCCCTTGCGGTGATCTCGACTTCGAGGCGCGCCGATACCGGCGCAAAGGATTGCTCCAACTCTGCGGCGGTGGTGCCCCGGGCATCGACCAGTACCGAGAGCGTGTAGATAGGAGTGCCGCTTTGCGGAGCAGGTGATATATGACCGCGCAGATCTCGAATACTCATTTCGCGTTCGGCGAGCACCCGCGCAACGCCGGCAACGATGCCCGCCTTGTCTACGCCCACGGCCCGAATGCGCAGTTGGGGTTCGTCGCTGGGGGTCGCATGGCTGGGGGCCTCGTCCAGCGGTCGCAGGTAGACGGTCAAGTGGCGTTCCCATTCGAGGCGTCGGACCGCGGTCGCGAGGGTTTCCCCAGTCGAATCAGATGTGCCGCTGACGAGCACCAACGTGGCGAATTCCTGACCGAGGGCTGTCATGGCAGTGTCCTCGAGGTTGCAGTCGCAATCGTAAACGCACTGCGCGAGGTCGGCTACGATCCCGGGACGATCTCTTCCGATCGCGACTATAGTGAACCATTGTTTTTCTGCCACGTGCGGATGTTAGCAGTCCCGCTACAGCCGTCAAAGCACCCGGGGGCGACAACCCAGTGACGAAGACCCGCATTGTAGGTGCTTCCCCCGGTGGAGGCAGCTCGGCGTGCCTGCCGATCAGCGTTATTATCCCGGCCTTGAACGAAGAAGGGTCAATCGGGGCTGTCGTGCGCTGCGCTTCGGCAGCGGCCGAGGTAATAGTTGTGGATGGAGGCAGCGAGGACAGGACCTGCCTGCGGGCCGAGAGCGCGGGTGCGCTCGTGGTGACAGCGTCCAGGGGCCGGGGCCTGCAGATGAATTCGGGGGCCGCCGCCGCGACGAGCCCGGTCCTGCTCTTCCTGCACGCCGATACCATGCTCCCCCCGGGTTTCGAGAACGAAGTTGGTCGACTCTTGGCCAGTGAGAGTTCAAGCGGGGCAGGGGCTGGCTGGGGACGCTTTGACATTGATTTCGATCAAGCGGGAGCCCTTTTGAAGCTGATAGCGTTCCTTATCAATCATCGCTCCAGGTTGACGAGGAGCGCGTCGGGGGACCAGGCGATCTTTGCGAGGAAAGACTTGTTTTACGAGGCCGGTGGTTACCAGGAAAGCTACCTCTTTGAAGACATCGGCTTGTCGCGACGTTTAAGGGGCATGGCCGCGATGGCTGTTCCCCTGTCTCGGGTTGTTACTTCGTCGCGGAGATGGACTCAGCGGGGTCTGCTACGGACCACACTGCTCATGTGGTCCCTCAAGTTGCTCTACCTTGCCGGGGTGTCAGGCGACCGCCTGGAAAGGTTCTACTATCCTGCCGACAGCCGGCGGTGATCAAGCGTCCACGTCGGGGCTGGTCAGGGCGCTTGATGGAAGGCTCGCCCCGCTTATCTTTACCACCCGGCCATCTACACTGACCCTGCCCTCCGCCAGTACTTTTACCGCCCAGGGCAGGATGCGGTGTTCTTCGGTGAGCACGAGCTTTCTCAGTGTGGCGGCGTCGGTGCCGGCCAATACGGGGACGGCTGCCTGTACGATGATAGGGCCGTGGTCTACGTCCCGGTCTACGAAGTGCACGGTGGCACCAGTCAGGGTGACCCCGTACTCGGCGGCTTGCGTCTGGGCCTCGGCTCCACGAAACGCCGGAAGGATTGCCGGGTGTATATTAATTATCCCGCCGGGGAATTCGTCGAGCAGGGCAGGCGTGACCAGCCGGTCGAAGCCGGCCATGACTACGAGGTTCACTTTCGCCGATTTTAATTCTCCGGCCGCCGCCGCGTCAAAGGATTCCCGGTCGTCGTAATCGGCTTGTTGAAGCACAGCGGTGGGGACGTTGAACTCCTCGGCGATGGTAAGGGCTCCCGCCCCAGGCCTGTTGCACAGCAGCAGGCCTATGGTCGCTGGAAAATCAGCATCGGCGCAAGCCTTGGCGAGGGCGCCAAAATTGGTGCCGCTGCCCGAGGCCATTACTCCTATGCGGAAGGCTTTCTTCATCGTTTGCCGCGATAGCGGACGCTTCGGTTGCCCGGAATGATTTCTCCCATGATCGACGCCCCGCAGCGGGCCCTTCGGAGGTAGGTAACGACGCGCTTCGCCTGGCTGGCTGCAACGACCATCACGTAACCAATGCCGCAGTTGAAGGTACGATCCATCTCTGCACGCGATATGCCTCCCTTGCTGGCGAGTAATTCGAATATCGGGAGGGACGGGAAGGAGTCGCGATCGACCACTGCCGAGACTCCCTCGGGCAGAACCCGCGGCAGGTTGCCGGGCAGTCCTCCGCCGGTGATGTGCGCCATCGCATGGATACGAAATCTCGACAGGGCGCCCAGCACCGGTCGAACATAAACCAGGGTTGGCTCGAGTAACTCGTCTTCCAGGCTGCGCCCCAGCTCGCGGCGAAAGCGTCCGAGCGAGCGTCGGTTGGTGACACCCAGCGCCTTGCGCGCCAGGCTGTAGCCGTTGCTGTGCAGGCCCGATGAGTGCAAGCCCACGAGCAAGTCGCCCGCGCGCACAGCGCTCCCGTCGATAAGGTCTTTCTCTTCGGCAACGCCTACGCAGAAACCCGCGAGGTCGTAGTGCCCGTCGGGATAGAAGCCGGGCATTTCTGCCGTCTCGCCGCCGACCAGGCTGGCCTTCGACTGCCGGCAGCCTTCGGCGATGCCGGCGATGATCGATTCCGCGTCGATAGACGCGAGCTTGCCCGCAGCGAGGTAGTCAAGGAAGAACAGCGGGCTCGCCCCGGCCGTGATCAAGTCGTTCACGTTCATCGCCACGAGGTCGATGCCGATGCTGTTGTGGCGGCCGGACAGTATTGCTACTTCGAGCTTGGTCCCCACGCCGTCGGACGAGGACAGCAGCACCGGCTTGCGGTAGCGGGAGGGAACACGGACAGCGGCGGCAAAGGGTCCAACGCCCGATAGAACGTCTGCCGTGCGGGTGGACCCCGCGAGCGCGGCGATTCGTTTTACCAGCCTGTCAGCCGCTGCGACGTCAACGCCTGCGCTTCGGTAAGTGTGCGAGCCTGCGGAAGCCACGTGCCGCGATTATCGGAGCGGGCGCGAGTAGTCAAAGACACGTTGGTTCAATTCTCCTGGCGGATCGCGTCTCGGGCGTGGCCAGCAGGCAGGCAAAGTGAACGCTTCCAGCTCCGGCCCGGGCCAGTGCCTGGGCACTGTCGCCGGCGGTTGCACCCGTTGTGTAGACATCGTCGACCAGCAGTACCCGGGCCCCGGTGGGCATTTGCCGCGTACAGTAGAACTGGCCGCGTAAGCTACGCCGCTGGGCACCGCTGCTGCGAGCCTGGGCCTGTCCGGGCCTGCGTCTGAGCAGGGTGGTATGGCAGGGGATGGCTAGTGCTCGTGCGGCAGAGCAGGCAAGCCAGCCGGCCTGGTTGAAGCCCCTTGTTTTCTGGCGCTCGGGTATCGAGGCTACCGGCACCACGAAGTCTATCGCGGGTGCCCAGTCGGCCACTGCGGCGGCAAACAGCAGGCACAAGGCCCGCCCCCTGCTGCGCAGGTCGCCGTATTTGAAAGCCCGCAGTGAGGCCGAAAGGCCAGGCATGGGTTCAGCTTCGTAAAAGTCTACGAAGCCCGCGCTTGCGATAGCAGGGTGGCTTGGGAGCAGCGGATCCATCCGCGCCCTGGTAGAGCAGGCACCGTAACACCGGGACTCTTTTGCGAAATCAGCGGGGGAGAAGCACGCGGGGCAGTAGTGGCTCCCAAGCGCTGCGAGCAGACGCAGGTAATACGAAGGCTCTGCCGCTGACATACTCAAGTTCTACCCCATGTATTAGCGTTCGCGCAATAACTTTTTAGACATATAAACGTTGGCTAATGCGTGGTTGACGAGGTCGATGGTTTGTAATAGCTCAGCGGAGGTAGCAGTCGGTAGCGACGCAGCTTTGAGCGGGGCGACCCGGATAGAACGTGGCTGGTGAAGAAACCGACAGGGGAGTCGGAGATAGCGGACAAGGCCTGTTGGCTGAGGACGCGGCTGAGGATAAGGCCGAGGAAACTGCCCCTGGTTCAACTTCCGGGGAAGCGTCGGTCGAGGTGCCCCGGGTAGCCGAGGTTGCCGAGGTCGAGACATGGCTCGAAGACATGGCCGATGAGTTGGCCGAAGTCATAGGCCGAGCGGAGGCCGCTGAGCAGGAAGGGCTTCACGATTATGCGGTCGCGCTGGTGCGAGACCGATTGCCGGTGGCCGAGCCATCGGCAGGGCGGGCGTCGAGTAATGAAGAGCGCGAGGATTCACTAAGAGGAAGAGGCACTGGTGTAAGCAGTTTTGGCCTGGGGGTGCTCTTGTGCATCGTGGGCCCGTTGTTGATACCGGTTTTCCCGCCGATTGGGATGCTCATCCTCGCCTTCGGGGGGGGGCTGCTTGCCTGGGGACTGCTGGTGATGTTGCTCCAGAAGTTCTGGAGCGGGATGACAGGAGCTTGGGCTGAGAGCGGAGACGACGGAAGTTCTGCAGCAGGATCGGACCGGGAATAAGAAATAGCGATGGCGAAAGATAAAGAGGAACTGAGCGCAGAAGAAATCGCCGGCATCCATGAGCAGCGACGCGTCGAGCAGCAACAGGAGGCTGACCGCCGCAAGCGTGGCAAAGAGCAGATGGCCAGCGTGTGGTCGAGGCGCGATTTTTTCGGACGGCTGGGCTGGTCGGGTTTCGGAATTGTGTCGCTGGCGACCCTGCTTGCGGGAATGCGTTCCAGCTTTCCGCGGGTGCTGTTCAAGCCCGACACGACCTTCAAGGCCGGCATACCCGATGATTTTGGCATTGGCGAGGTCAGTGAGAAATTCAAGAAGGACTTTCGAGTCTGGATCGTCAGGGACGAGAAAGGGTTTTACGCCCTTTACGCCAAGTGTACTCACCTTGGGTGCACGCCGCGCTGGCTGACGGCCGAGAACAAGTTCAAGTGTCCCTGCCACGGCAGCGGCTTCTACCGTAGCGGGGTTAATTTTGAAGGTCCGGCGCCGCGGCCGCTCGAGCGGGTGCGCATCACCTTGACCGAAGAAGGCGAGTTGCTGGTAGACGTGGGCGTGAAGTATCGGTCGGAAAGAGGCGACTGGGGCAAGCCCGGGTCGTACCTGACGGTCTGAATCTGCAGCGGCCTGACCGCAGACGGGGATAGAAACAATACTTATGAGCAAGTGGGAGGAAATCAAAAAGCAGATCGTCGAGAGCCCGGTGTGGCAGTCGATCTTCCGGCACGGCTACGACGACACTCCGCGCAACCGCGTGTTGATGGTCTCAGGTAATGTCTGGCTTCACCTTCATCCTTCGAAGGTGAGACGGCACGGGATTCGCTTGAAGTTCACCTGGTGCATGGGCGGTATAACCTTCCTGATGTTTCTTATTACCGTGGTGACCGGTGTCTATCTCATGTTCTACTACCGACCGGTTGCCGAGTACGCGTACGCCGACATGAAGTACCTCGAGTTCGACATGCCCTTCGGTATGCTCATGAGAAACATGCATCGCTGGGCCGCGCACGCAATGGTCATCGCGGTGTGGCTACACATGTTCCGGGTGTTCATGACCGGCTCGTACAAACCCCCGCGCGAGTTTAACTGGGTCGTGGGAGTGATCCTGCTCGTGCTTACCTTGCTGCTCAGTTTTACCGGTTACCTGCTGCCCTGGGATCAGCTTTCGATCTGGGCGGTGACCGTGGGGTCAAACATGGCCCGCGCTACACCGTTGCTGGGGCACGAAGGGCCCTTTGCTGAGTTTGCCGGGGTAAACGCGGTCTACGATGCGCGCGCGTTGATATTCGGCGGCGGCGAGATTGGCCCGCACACGCTCCTGCGGTTTTACATCCTGCACTGCATCTTCTTTCCCCTGGTGACAACGCTGCTGTTGATCGTTCACTTCTGGAGAATTAGGCGGGACGGCCTATCCGGCCCGGCACTGTGAGGCGACATGGCTGAATCTAAACAGATCAAGACCATGGCGGACGTTGGCAAAGCCGCGCCGCAGGTTTCCGACGGCGGGCGAGTGGAAAAGACCCTGCTGAGAGCCAAGGGGCCGGGTGACGACAAGATTCACACCTGGCCGCATCTCGTCAGGGCGGAGTTTATCTGTTTCCTGGCTGTACTGGCTTTCATGCTTGTGTGGTCATTGCTCGTGGATGCGCCGCTGGAACAGCCGGCGGCACCTACCAGGACTCCCAACCCTTCGAAGGCGCCCTGGTATTTCCTCGGACTGCAGGAAATCCTGGTTTTCTTTGACCCCTGGCACGCCGGCGTGGTGCTCCCGTCGTTTATAATCGTGGGCCTCATGGTGTTGCCCTACATAGACATCAATCCCAAGGGCAACGGCTATTTCTGTTACGCCGACCGTAAGTGGGAGATCCTTACGTTTTTTGGTGGCTTCCATGTTCTCTGGATCGTGTTGATCGTGGTGGGGACGTTTCTCCGCGGCCCGGGGTGGAACTGGTTCTGGCCGTGGGAAGTGTGGGACAGCCATAAGGTCGTCGCCATGAGCAACGTCGACTTGCCATACCTGTTCGGATTCAGGGATTACACCCTGTCTGCCCTGTTCGGCCTGGCGGTGGTGGGCGGCTATTTCGTCATTGGTACTGCCTTGATGTACTGGCTGATCGTGCGGGCCAAGGGCCGCGAATTCATGGAACGTTGGGGGATGGCGAGGTTCGGCCTCGCGAGTTTTCTGTTCCTCAACATGATCGCGGTTGTTATCAAGCTCATCATGAGGATGGGCTTCAATATCAAGTACATCATGGTTACACCCTGGATTAATATCTGACGAAGTGGAGTTCTATTTCGCCAGGGGATTGCAGGTCGCCGGCCTCTGCGTGGTCGGCTTCGGGCTTGTGGCGGGGATAACCGGTGCCGTGACCTTGTTAAGGGAACTGGGATTGGCGGCTTCGGGTGCCGGGCTGTTTTATGTCGGCCGCTTGATAGAAGGACGTGGGAACTGAGCGCGGTTACGGCCGCTGCTCCTCTAATTGAAGTAGATCAGGACCAACCGGGAACACGAGATGGCCAAGGGCAAATTTACAAGCAACCGCGGCTTAGTCGAAGAAGAAGAAAAGCGTTCTTACGGCGCAGTTTTTCTTCTCGTCATAGGCGTACTGGTGGCCTGCACTGTGTGGGCCGTGTGGCAGGATACTTTCTCTCGGCACGAGTGGAAGAAGTACAAGGCTGATTTTTACAGGCTTGCGATAGATAAGTACGAGCTTCAGCGCGAAACTGAGCTGGTCCGGCTAGCCGAAGACCCAGCTTACGGTGAAGCACTTGCCGCCCTTGAACAGACGAGACTTGATCTCGCGTCGGGCGAGGCCGCCGAAGAACTCAGTCGGCTGGCCAGGGAAAAATCCCGCGCTGAAGTAACTGCCATGGAGACCGATCTCGACAACCGCGTGGTCAAGAGCGAGATTGAGGAAGCCTGGTACAGGGTCGAGTTTGCCAAGCTTCACGGCGAGAGCGGGGATTCTGAACTGGCCGCGGTTGCAGCCCTCGAGGACCGCCTGGAAGTCACCCTGGCTGCCTTCGAAGGGGCCGAGGTTGCCGTTGCCGCCTTGGAAGCTGCCGCGAGGGAGATTCGCGAGCGCGAAGAGCAGGCCGAATCCGACTTGCGGCCTTTCATGGCTGAACTGGGGAGCATCGGGCAGAAGCTCGATTCGGTTTCTTTTGAGATGTTAGGCATGAGGGTCCCCAATATACCGGTCGTTGAACAGGTGGTCCTTGCCGACTTCGAGCGCAACAACTTCGATCAACTGGTCAGTAAGGTAGAGCGTTGCCAGAACTGCCACGTGGCCATCGACAAGAGCGGTTTCGAAGAAGAAGAGAACCCTTTCCGCACCCATCCCGACCGCAAGTACTACCTGGGCAACCACGAAGTGCGCAAGTTTGGTTGCACTCCCTGCCACGGTGGAGAGGGGGCGGCGATGAACGAAGTAGAGCGGGCCCACGGTGGAGACCACTACTGGGAAGATCCTCTCGTTACTTTTGAAGGCGGACTGGAAGCACGCTGCCTGAGTTGTCACGTGTCGCTGCAGGGAATGGAGAAACAGGACGCGGGTGCTCGCGGTGAACGTCTGTTTCAGGAACTGGGTTGCCACGGTTGCCATCTGGCTTATGGCTACGACCACCTGGCGAAGGTGGCTCCTTCTCTCAAGCGAGTCGCGGCCAAGGACAACCCCGAATGGTTGGTCGACTGGGTAGCTGACCCGACCGCTTTCCGGCCGCGCACGCGCATGCCTGACTTTTTGCTGGAGAGGGACGAGGCTGAGGCTATAGTGGCCTACCTGTTGTCGGACTCCCTCGAAGAATCGGTGACCTGGTTGGACGCGGCTGACAGTCCCGTGGGTGTTGATCCAGGCAACGCCGGGCTGGTGGCGGAAGGCAAAGCTCTCACCCGTTCTCTGGGCTGTCTGGGCTGTCACGGCTTTGCGGCTGATGAGTTCGCGAGCCACGTGGCCGACGGCAAGGACGTTGCACCGAACCTGGCGCGTGTTGCAGAAAAGACCACGGGATTGTGGTTGTACAACTGGGTGCGTGACCCGAGAGGATTTTCTTCGCACACCAAGATGCCGAACCTGAGGCTCGCTGAAAAGGAAGCCGGAGCTATTACTTCTTACCTCCTTACACTGCGAGAGGGGGACCCGAGGGAAGCAGACGGCGCGTTGCGCGGTCGACTCGCCGAAGCGGCAACCGTGGAACAGGGCGAAGAGCTCATTCGCAAGTACGGTTGCTTTGGTTGTCATGAAATCGACGGCATGAAAGGGCAGGTTCGTATTGGGGCGGAGCTTTCGTTCTTTGGTTCGAAGTTTGACGAGGAGTTGTATTTCGGCAACCGCACCGACGTTGCCCATACCTGGTACGACTACACCTACCACAAGGTTCTTGAGCCGAGGGGCTACGCCACTGATCGAATCGGTGCAGTGATGCCTGACTTCAACCTGTCAGAAGAAGACGCACTGGCCTTGGTCGCGTTTCTTTCCAGTCGTACCGAGTCAAAAACCAACAGTCGTTTCATGGCCCACGGGGCCGGCGACATCGAGGTAGCCCGCGGTCGCGAGGTCGTCAACTACTACAACTGTAATGGTTGCCATACGCTCGAAGGCAGCGAGGGGAAGATTCGTAAGTACTACGAAAACCTCGAAAATGCTCCGCCGATACTCGAGGGCGAGGGTACCAAGCTGCAACAGGATTGGTTTTTTGATTTCCTTCTCAAGCCCGTACGCTTGCGCCCCTGGCTTGACGTGAGGATGCCTACCTTCGGCATGAGCTCGGAAGAAGCCGACTCCGTCGTCAAGTATTTTTCCGGTGTAGACGGCTACGAGCTGGGTGCCGTGATTACCGAGGGGGACGAGGAGGCTGGACCGGCCGGCGT
>LWDU01031761.1_pt1 | contig 24287 bp, 17 predicted proteins | sample 727161 | NCBI WGS metagenome assembly LWDU01 (sample SAMN04566230, study PRJNA314399) | hydrothermal vent metagenome | isolation source: deep sea hydrothermal plume seawater | place: Mexico: Gulf of California, Guaymas Basin | collected 2004-07-11
TGCAAGCCGCACTCGAAGCTGGTCAGATCGAGTCATTCTCGCCGCTGGTCCTGAAGAAACAGACTCCGCGTGCCAATCCCAACGACCCCGAATTCAGCGCCCAGTGGCACCTTGAGAACACCGGCCAGACCAGTGGTGTGGCCGGCGAGGACATCAACGCCACAGATGTCTGGGACGATTACCGCGGCGAGGGCATCATCATCAGCGTCGTCGATGATGGACTCGACCATAGCCACCCGGACATCCAACCCCATTACTCATCACTCTATTCCTACGACTGGTGCAACAGTGATGGCGACCCTGCTCCGAGCAGTTGGGATGGCCACGGAACCGCCGCTGGCGGTGTCGCTGCCGCGGTCGGTAACAATTCTCTCTACGTCGCCGGCGCGGCTTGGGAAGCAACCCTCGCGGGCTCGATGCTCATCGCCTGCTGGGCAGGCGATGCGACTGAGGCGGACGCTCTCTCCTACGAGAGCGATGACATAGACATCTACACCAATTCCTGGGGTCCCTCTGACAATGGCCAGACTCTCGAAGCACCTGGACCATTGACTCTCGCGGCCTTCGAGCAAGATGCTTACCTCGGCCGCGATGGCTTGGGCAACACAATCACCTGGGCGGCCGGCAATGGCTTAGGCAGCAATGACAATTCCAATTATGACGGATACGCCAACAGCCGCTTCACCATCGCCGTGACAGCCATAACCCATATGGGCCAGCAATCATACTACGCAGAGCCAGGAGCAAACATCCTCGTCGCTGCCCATTCGAACGGCGACGGTGAAGCAATCACCACCACCGACATCAATGGCAGCGGCGGCTACAACGGCAGCGGCAATGTCACTCACACCTTCGGCGGCACCTCGAGCGCGACACCGCTCGCCGCCGGCGTCATCGCCCTGATGTACGACGCCAATGAGAACCTGACATGGCGTGATGTGCAGGAGATCCTCGTCCACAGCGCGCGCAAGAATGACCCGAACGACAGTTCGTGGACGACGAATGGTGCTGGCCACGATATCTCGCACAAATACGGCTTCGGAGCCATCGATGCAGGCGCAGCCGTGGCTTTGGCAGAGTCTTGGACCACCCTCGATACCGAGATGAACGTGACCTATGGACCGTTTTCCGTGTATCTCGGCATCCCCGACGATGACACGAACTGGACAGAGTTCAGCCTGACGGTGCCCCTCGAACTATCGATCGAGAGCATCGATGTAATCGTCGACATCGACCACACCCATCGTGGCGACCTCGACATCGTCCTCGAATCGCCAGACGGCACCGAATCCTGGCTCGCCGAGGATCACAGCGACAGCGGCGACGATTACTCCAACTGGCTCTTCAACACCGTCCAGCACTGGGGCGAATCGAGCCTCGGCGAATGGAAACTCAAGATGCGTGACACAGGTTCAGGCGATAATGGGACCCTGAACTCCTGGGAGGTCATCTTCCACGGCGTCGACATCGATCTCGACCACGATGACGACGGACTCTCCGACGAGAACGAGACCAATATCTGGGGAACCGACCCTTACGATGCCGACACCGATGATGACGGCCTTTCAGACTACGACGAAGTGATGACCTACGGAACCGACCCGCTTTCTGCGGATTCGGACACCGACGGCCTGACCGACCCTCAGGAGATCTCAACCTACGGAACCGATCCCCTCGACTCGGACAGCGACGACGACGGATTGTCCGACGGGATCGAGGTCACTTACTGGGGAAGCGACCCACTGGTCTACGATGCGGACGCTGACAGTGACCTGTTCTACCACTTCCAGGACTGCGATGACGGCAACCCGGAGGTCAACCCTGGTGAGTGGGAGAGGTTGAACGGAATCGACGATGATTGCGATGATTTCATCGATGAGGGCTACAACTTCACCGACCGTGACAATGACGGCCTCAAAGACTGGCCTGAATACCACCTGCACGGCACCGACTACGAAGATTCTGATACCGATGATGATGGATTGAAGGATGGCGAAGAGGTGAATCAATACGGCTCGGATCCACTGACTTACGACCCCGATGCCGACTCTGATGGTTTCCATTGGTTCCTCGATTGCGATGATGATGACCCCTATCGAAATCCGGCGTTGCCGGAGTTGCTCGATGGTATCGACAACGATTGTGACCAGATCATCGATGAGGATTATTTCACAATCGACTCGGATTCAGATGGACTCTACGATTACGAAGAGTATCACAACTTCTCGACCAATCCGTTCGACGGCGACACGGACGGCGATGGCTTGCCCGATGGACTTGAAGTGAATACCTACGGGTCGAATCCGCTTTGGGCCGATCCGGATTACGATGAGGATGGCTGGTATTGGTTCCAGGATTGTCAGGATAATGATCCCGAGCGCGCACCATTGCGGCCGGAGGCACTCGATGGCAAGGACAACGATTGCGACGATATCATCGACGAGGGCTTTTCCGAGCTCGATTCGGATTCGGATGGACTCGACGATTTCGATGAATATCACAATCTCAGCACCGACCCGAATGACGACGATACCGATGGTGATGGGCTCAAGGATGGCTACGAGGTCAGTGTCTCGAAGTCGAATCCGGTGGTTTTCGACTTCGATCGCGACGAGGATGGATTCTATGCTTTCGAGGACTGTCAGGACCTCGTCGCCAGCATCAATCCGGATGCGACAGAATTCTGGAACAATTGGGATGACGACTGCAATGATGCCGTCGATGATGATTTGGACAGAGGCTCTGTAATCGTGGCGAACCCCGCCGTCAGCGGGGTTCCATATTGGGATGCGGTCAACCAATCATTCACAATCGCTCTGACCGGCATCCCGACGGAAATCATGAAGACCGTTTCATGGGAGATGAACGGACAGGATCTGGGAGGGAATGTCAGCGCTGATGGTCAACGTCTGTTCATCCAGACGATCGACTGCGTATCACCCGACTGGGGTCTCGCGATTGCGCTTTGCGACGAGGGAGATGGCATGCGTCACCTCAATGTCACCATCGTCGATTCGGGCTTCGAGACTAAGATCCAATGGACCGTCAATGTCGACGTGTGGATTCCTCCACCAACATTCAGCGAGTCACTGATGGCTTTCCTAGGCTCGACCTACGGCGTCGTTGTGATGCTCGTTCTCATCCTCATCCTCGTTGGGGGTGTCGCATTCGTCGGCATAAGAATGAGGCATAATGCGAGGATCGAGGATGCCTACAAAGAGTTCAGAGTCGACCAATCAATACCTGGGGCAGCCCCAGAGCACAGGGCTTACGAATTGCCGACCGCACCTGATCTGAGTGCGCTCATCGCAGCAGAGGAGCAGCCTTCGAAGCAGGGGGAACCTCCGATGCTGGCTTCGAAGCCGGTGACCTACACGCCTGTCTATGATGAAGAAGGACTGCCGAAGGCACCCAAGCTCGAGGATTGATTCGGACGGAATGTTCTGTCCAGAGCGGAGTGCTCGGATCGGACGGAATAATCGAATCGGAACGGAATGCTCGGATCGGTTTGGGAAAATCGCTTCGGAATCAGATTTGGTCAGCCTCTTCGGCTTCTTCCTCGGCTGCTGATTCTGGATTCTCGCCCCACTCGGCGTCCGGCGAGCCGCCTTCCCAGACACCCTCGACCGAGATGTCCTCGATATCGTCGTCCTCTCTCCATGGCGGATCGCCATCGGCGCCGCTGAGGACAAGGAGACCCTCTTCATCGAGGCGGCGACGCACGGTTTTCAGACCCTTGATGATCGGCAGCAGGTGACCTATGGGTGTCCCCGTCGTGACGAATGGGTGCGTTGCCGTACAAATCAGCAGACCTTGAGTCGGGGTCCGGATCTCCATCGATTTGCCTGGATACTCAGGGTCGGTCACCGTCGCCACCAATTCACCCTCTTCGATGAATGAGCCGGCAGGCGTGAGAACATCGAGCAGCCCGCCGTAGTCGGAGCGCAGCCAGACCGAACCCGATGCGAGGAGTCGGAAGCGCGGTCTGCTCGGATATCCCGGAATCACTTTCAGGCTGCGAAGGACATTCAGGATGCCGTACATGGCGATCTGAATCGATTCTGGGTCTGATTCGTCAGCACCGCCGCCCTCGTAGGTGATGCAGCTGATGCCAGCATCGTCAGCAGTGCGACGAAGCGAGCCTCTCGGCCCTTCGCTGTCGAGAATGACTTCGGTGCCGAAGGCTCGAGCGCTGCGATTGCTCAGTCGATTCGCGAGATTAACCCGAATCTGCGGCATGTTAGTGCGACCCAGAGCAGCGCTGTGAAGATCGATGATGTGGTCGCTGGGTGAGAAAATCTCCTGCCACAATCGATGAGCCACACGAGAAGTCGTATTGCTGTCCTCATTTCCGGGAAAGAAGCGATTGAGGTCACGACCATCTGTCATGTAGCGCGATCGTCGGCGATATCCAGGCATATTGACGATCGGGACGATTCGGATTGTCCCAGCGACCAATGCCGGATCGATCGCTTTGTCCTCACCGATGATGCTGGGAGCCCGAAGGTAGGTGAGAGCCAGTGGTCCGACCAATTCATTGCCGTGTATGGCGCCAGAGATGGTGACCACAGGACCCGGTCTCGCACCATGGATGATGGTGATGGGAATCGGCCAGGATTCGCCTATCTCAACATCCATGAGATCGTATTCGATATGTCGGACGGTACCCGGTTTCACAAGTTTCCCGCCGATTCGATGAGACTTCCAAGAACTCGAACGTGACCACTTCTCAGGCGTCTTGCTTCCCTTCTCGAGGGCTTTCTCGATCTCTTTGCGGCGGATCTGTGGAATCTGGTTGGCGACCTTCAGAGGTTGATGCCGCCGACGCTTGGCTCTCGGCACCGGAATCGTATCACCCCGCCTTGAAGGGGGGTCGGAGTCGTTCGAGGAAGCCACCAAGGGATAGGGCTGTGATGCGTGCGTAATAAGAGGATTCGGGACTTCGCGCCTGTGGCAAGCGTACTCTGAACTGTCGGAATCGTTGTAGCCGGCGCCGTCTGTGCCCAGTTCGATGAGTGAACCAAGTGGGGCATCGGTGCAGGAGACCTACGCTCCCAAGAGCATCTGTTTCGGTTGCGGACCCGCCAACTCCGAAGGCTTGAGAATTCGTTCTTTCAGGGGCGAGAACGGGCTTGAGATGCGCTTTGAGCCCCTGCCAGAGCACCAGGCATTTCCAGGGATGATCAACGGTGGAATAATCGGTGCTCTGATGGATTGTCATGGCAATTGGACGGCGGCTGTCGCTCTGATGGATGCTGCTGGAGACGACGAGCCGCCTTGCACTGTCACTGCGACTTACAGCATCAAACTGAGAAGGCCGACGCCGTTCGGTCCCGAACTCTTCGTCACAGGGGAAGTGGTCGAGTTGAGTGAGGGGCGAGCGAAGGTCAAGATGGCCCTGGTCGCGGATGGCAAGGTCTGTGCGACAGGCGAGGGCCTGTTCGTAGCGGTGAAGGAAGGTCATCCAGCCTACCACCGCTGGAATTGAGTGCTCAAGACCGAGCTTTCACTTTCAATTGATTCATACTTTCTGTGCCTGCTCCTCGACATCCTTTAGAACGGCCGAACCAGAGTTCCTACGTGGTCGCCAACGAGGAGCTCCCTCCTACCGCTCTTGCTGACCTTGAACTGGACGAGCGGATTGTTTCGTCACTGCGTGAGGACTGGGGTATCGAAGAGTTGTTTCCGCCCCAGGCCGAAGCGCTTCCCTATGCGCTCGCAGGTCGGAATGTGATGATGACCATCCCGACTGCGAGCGGGAAATCTCTGGTTGCATATCTGGCGATCATACAGCGCCTGCTGACCGATCTCGAAGGTGGTCGGGCGCTGTACATCGTACCGCTGAAGGCATTGGCGTCAGAGAAGGTAAAGGAGTTGCGTGAACTGGCTGGTCGAGTCGGTCTATCGGTCGGAATCGCGATTGGCGAGCGTAGCGGTGAGACCGGCCAGATCGAGGATTCTGACATTCTTGTCTGCACGAGCGAGAAACTCGACTCCTTGCTGAGGACCCGTACAGGGCTGATGGAGCGCATCGGAATCGTTGTCGCCGATGAATTCCATCTGCTTCACGATATCAGCCGTGGACCTACCCTCGAAGTGCTTCTCTCCCGGATTCGACATGCCAGACCCGAGGCCCAGATCATCGCCCTGTCGGCGACCGTTGGCAATGGTGAGGAGATGGCAGCGTGGCTTGACGCCAGACTCATCGAGTCTGATTGGCGTCCGGTTCAACTCCATTCCGGAACGCTCACCGGACTCGATGTCCGCATCCACAGAATCGATGGTCCTGAGAAAGTAGACTGGCCTGAACCGAGGACCATCGAAGGTCGGGTCACTAAGAAATTGCAATCCGTCCTCGATGATACGGTGGCGACGTCGGGTCAGATTCTGATCTTCGTCAATTCACGCGCCTCAGCGCAGAAGGAGGCACGCGAACTCTCCAAGCATGTTCGGAAACAACTCGACGCCGGATCGCTGAGGTATGACGGGAAGATGGCTGAGGAGTGGGATTCAATCGCTGACAGAATGACTCGTCGTGAGGATACCTCCGTCATGGGGAAATCTCTGGCCAACTGCATCCGAGGCGGCCTCGCTTTCCATCACGCCGGTCTGAGCTATTCACAGCGAAGAACGATCGAAGACGCATTCCGAGATGGACGGCTGCTCGGATTGGTAGCGACTCCGACCCTAGCCCAAGGAGTGAATCTGCCAGCTCGACGAGTCATCGTCAGGGATTACCGCCGCTGGAGCAGCGCCGCTGGAGGCTCGATGCCGGTTCCGATTATGGAGATTCGACAGATGATGGGGCGGGCAGGCAGACCACAATACGATGACTCCGGCGATGCTTGGCTAGTCGCCAAAGACATTGACGAAGAGTTGAACCTAGTCGATCGTTATCTCCTCAGCGATCCCGAGGAGGTGACTTCGAAACTCGCCAATCCCTCAGCGATTCGCCCAGAAGAGGACCCTGCATTACTCACTCATCTGCTCTCCATGATAGCGACAGGAGGAATCGATGATCGTGATGCTGTGAGCGGATTCTTCTCTCAGACCTTCCTCGCGACACAGATGGATTCCGAGATGTTGGAAGCCCGACTCGACGACGTCATCGGCTGGCTTGCTACCAATGGCATGATCACCCGTGCAGGTGAATCCGGCGAGGTTCTTGAACGAATCAAGAATCGTCTGGATACGACTGAGGTCCAAGACGAGGAATGGCAGGATGAACTGCCGGCTTGGGCCGAAACCTCGGCTGCTGTTCCGGGCATCGAGATATCGAAGACGGGGCATGTCCACTCCACCAGCCTACCCCCACGTAGGGGCCCAGCCATCTTCGGATTCCGCAAGGCTAGTCAGCAGCTCGCACAAGAGGAGATTCTGCCAGATTCTGCTGCGATGACCTACGAGCCGACCGCTCTGGGACAGAGGGTGGCTCGACTCTATCTGAATCCAATCTCAGGACGAATCATCCATGATGGCTTGGCTGTGGCGATGGATGTTCTGACTGGCAGCGACGAAATTCATCAGGTCTCTCCCCTCGGTCTGCTCCACCTCGCATCCTGCACACCAGACTTCATCGCCATGTGGCCGAGGAAGGAGGAGTGGGACATCATTCAGGCAGAGATTCACAACCACGAGAGGGAGTTCCTCGCCGAGCCAGTCGATCTGGACCAAGAGCGACGGATGAAGGGAGTCCTCGTTCTGCAGTCGTGGATCGATGAATCGAAGATGGAGGAACTGGAGAGGGAATGGAATGTGCAGCCAGGTGATGTGCGAAGCCGCGTCGATCTGGCTGAATGGCTGCTCTACGCGATGCGGGAGATTCTTGCCGAAGATGATGAGATGAGGCGAATGGATCCACATCTACACAAGCAACTCGTCGTATCTATCAGCGAACTCCATCGTCGAATAAGACATGGCTGCAAATCAGACCTCCTCGGCCTTGTGACGATCCGTGGTGTCGGTCGAACTCGGGCTCGTGAGATGGTCAATCTGCTAAGCGTCGAAACCGCTCTAGATGTGGCATCACTGACGCGTAGAGACAGAGATCGGCTCGCCGAATTACGCGGTTGGAGTCCGAAATTGGTCGAGAATGTGATGAATGAAGCCAACCGCGTCTCGCGCAGACGCCGCTGAGCGGCATGGTTCATCAATTGGAAGCCATGCGACAGCGTGGCTGAACTCCATCGAGTGCCGTGGTTTCCCGCTTGGGGAATCCGCCTCCCCGATCCGGTCTCGGATCCCGTAGAGATCATCACGATATTCAACGAGTGGCGTCCGAGTGAGCGATGGCTGCTTCTGGCTCATGATGCTGCAGCCAGTGAAGTCCATCTATGGACCGTATGGCATGCACTACGCCGTCGAGAGTCGGGTGAATCGATGATCGCAAACAGTCCAGATACGGAATTCATCAGGCTGATATCAGGCACCCACCAGATTCGCACAGCCTTTGAGAGAGCCGGCCTCAAAGAGGGCGACTCAGAAGCCTGGATCATCAATCTCCCTGATTTCGATGACGGAGCCTCACTGCGCGAACTGGAGATTCCGAGACAGACGTTCAACGAGGCGACACTCGACGCCGAGAGACTCAGACTGCATCTGAAATCCGAACTTCTGACACATCGACCGATACCAACCTTGGAGGGTCTGGCAAGGATTGGTGCGAATGACGGAATTGTCGAACGCACGAATGACGACGTGGTGGACGGAGCTGTGAACGGACCCGCGACCGGAGAATCCGAGAAATTCCTCGAGAGATTGGAAGATGCCTTCATGCTTCACGCAGCGATGTCGGATCTGAGTGGTTGACCCCTCTGGGGTCATGATGATATGCAGGCAGCGGCAGCAGCGCATCGATATCATGTCGAGATTCCATGGTTACCGGACTTGCACCACCTGTGAGGAAGCCTGCACTCAGCACAATTTCGTCGACCACGATGGCAAGCGTTTCTGTACCGCTTGCTGGATAGCGAAAGAGAACCCGAAGCACGACGGAATTGACGAGATCCGTGCTTCGAACAAGCAGAATGCAAACAAGTGGAAGCGACAGAAGCAGTCTCGAACCGATGGACCTCAGCCCGTCGGACCTCAGCCGGTCCGCAAGAAGTGAGGTGGTTCGATGTCTTTCGTCCCAGATGATCTCGATGGTGCTTCTTGGCAGGCAATCGAACCGCATATGAATGACCTGCGAGACAGGGCGCTCAACTGCTCTGGGTGCCTGACGAAGTTCATCGCCGATCGCTCGGCGCTGGCTGAGATCATCTCTGAAGCGCGAGCCCGATTATACATCGACATGACCTGCCAAACCGACGACGAAGACGTTCAGAAAGCCTGGATGGACTTCGTCGAGAATGTCGAACCGAAACTCTCCGAATACAGCGACATCCTGAATCGGCGCCTCGCTGGCCACGAGGCTGTTGGAGATCTGCCGGATCGTTACGACGTCCTGCTCAAGGGCATGATGACCGACATCGAGATCTTCAGGGAGGAGAACATCCCTCTCGATACCGCCGTGACCAAGTTGGTCACCGAATACAATGAGATCTGCGGAGCTCAGACCGTTGAATTCGATGGCAAGGAGAAGACCTTCGCACAGATGGCCATCTACCTCGAGAACACCGACCGCGCTGTCAGGGAGGCTGCTTGGCGAGCGGTCGCAGAACGTCGATTCGAAGATTCGGAACGGGTCTCAGAGATCTATGATGAATTGATTCGAATCCGCCATCAGATCGCCACCAACGCTGGATTCGATGGCTATCAGCATTACATGTTCGCAGCGATGCACCGCTTCGATTACAGCATCGAGCACTGCCTTGAATTCCACGATTCTATCGAAGCGGTTTGTCAGCCGCTGCGTCACAAGACCGACGCCGAGCGCAAGCAAGCACTCGGCGTCGAGAGCCTGCGGCCCTGGGATATGGGGGTCGATGTCAAGGGGCGCCCACCACTCACTCCGTTCACCGATGTCCAGGATATGATCGATGGCTGTTCGAGGATCTTCCACAGCATGTCCGACGAGCTCGGCGACCTCTTCGATCAACTCGACGCGAACGATTGTCTTGACCTCGAGAGTCGAAAGGGAAAGGCTCCCGGCGGCTACCAATACTACCTGCAGAAGAGCCGCTTACCATTCATTTTCATGAATGCAGCAGGAACCCAGCGCAACGTCGAGACGATGATCCACGAGGCGGGTCACGCCTTCCATTCCTTCTACTCTGGACATCTCGATCTGATTCATGAACGCGATTCTCCAATTGAATTCGCCGAGGTCGCATCGATGTCGATGGAGTTGCTCACACATCCGCAATGGACCGAATTCTACTCCGAGCAAGACGCTGACAGAGCCAGACGCAACCACCTCGAGGACATCATCGCCCTGATGCCTTGGATTGCCACAATCGATGCCTTCCAACACTGGATATACGCCAATCCTGAACACACGCGAGAAGAACGGGTCGAGAAATGGCTCGAACTTGGTGAGCGCTTTGGATCCCATCTTGATTACGAGGGTTTGGACCACATCCACGAACTATCCTGGCAGCGACAAGGGCACCTCTTCGGAGTTCCATTCTACTATGTCGAGTACGGTATCGCTCAACTCGGCGCGCTGCAGATGTGGCAGTATCACCGACGTGATTCGACCAATGCCCTCGCCCGTTACAAGGCTGGACTGGCTTTGGGCTACACACGTGGTTTGACCGAGTTGTTCGAGGCCAGCGGCCTCGCCCTCTCTTTCAGCGAGGAGCATGTTTCAGGAATCATCGCTGAGATCGAGAGCGCACTCGATGAGATCCCAGCCTGAGGTGTTCCGGTGGAGGAAGACATCAGTTACATCGGGCGGATCCGGCAATTCGGCTGGAACGCCCGAATGTATCTGCTCCATATCTTCGGAATGGATGTCATCCATGGAGCTTGGGAGGTTCTCTTCAATCTCTACCTTCTGCTGATTTTCCCCGAACTCGGAATCGCTTTCGTCGGGCTGCGCATAGCCGTCATGGGCATCGCCGGTGCACTCTCTTCGATTCCAATGGGAAAATTCGCCGACCGCATCGATCGAAAATGGGGTTTCATCATCGGTGATGGCGGTGGAGCAGCCTGCTCTTTGATTCTCATCATGAGCGTAGATCCGACCACGATTCTCGCCTTCTCGGCAATCGCCGCCTGCTTCGGCTCCCTCCATCATGTGACCGAGGTGCCATTCATGGCGGAAAACTCGAGTCCCGGCGAGCGCATCCACCTCTTCGCCGTCGGCTCAGGCTTCCGCACTCTGGCGGCAATGTTCGGAGCAATTGTAGCTGGTATTCTTCCAGCATATCTGGGCGATATCTATGATATCGAGATCATCGAAGCATACCGCCTTGCAGTTCAATTCGCAATCGCTTGGTGGTTCCTCTCCCTGATTCCAGCCTTCCTTCTGCGCCGTCTCGATGTCGAGTTCGAAGAACATCCGGAAGGCAAGACCGGACTCTTCAGCGGAATCCGGAATCCGCTGCCCATTCGCAGATTCATCATCGTCTCAGCCACGCTCGCATTCGGCGCTGGCTTCGTCATCCCATTGGCGAACGTCTTCTTCCACGAGCATTCAGACATTCACGCCGGCGAAAAACAGATCGGGATGATCTTCGCCGCAGGATCGCTAGCATTGTCGATCGGCGCCTTCATGGTTCCATTGGTCGTCGATCGGTTGGGTGAAATCCCAACAATCATCTGGACACGCTTCGCAGCGATTCCATTCATCCTCATGATTGGCTTTGCGCCGGAACTAGCGAGTCCTGAGACCGTCGTCTCGATCGCGGGACTCGCCTGGGTCTTGCGAACCACTCTGTTCAACATGTCGAGTCCTGTGATGGAGGCTTTCACGATGAGTAAACTTGAACCGAGCGAGAGGGCTACTTTTGTCGGCATCTCGCGTTTCTTCGGTGCGGGTTTGATTGCAACTGGTGGATTTCTCGGTGCGAGAATGATGGCTGATGGAAATTATAGCACTCCATTCATCATCATGGCAGTTGCTTATGCAATCTCTACCATGCTCTTCATGCAATGGTTCGGGGCACACTCGGACCCCGAGGATCTCGCAGAAATCAATCGCTGAGACCCTCGGCAGTCACGGTAAACACGGCCTCTCCTTCCGGAAGGTTCGGGCTATCGACGAGGCGGGCGATCCTACGTCCTCCCTTCGACTTCCTCAGGTAAAGGCGGAATGTGCTTGCGTGACCGACGATGTGGCCACCGATGGCTCGGGTGGGGTCTCCCCACATTGAATCGGGTTTCGACATGACTTGATTGGTCACCAGAATGAGTGCATTGTGGACGTCGGAGAGTTGTTTGAGTTCCTTCATGTGGCGATTCAACTTCTGCTGACGAGGTGCCAGCATGCCGCGTCCGATATATTCTGAACGGAAGTGGCTGGTCAGTGAATCGACGATAATCAATTTGACATCGATGTTCTTCGACAGTTTCTTGATTTCATCGACTAGCAGCATTTGATGAGCTGAATTGTAGGCTCGCGCGACATGGATTCTGTCGAGTACCATCATTGGGTCGAGCCCGACTCCTTCGCACATCTGAGCGATTCGCTCGGGACGGAATGTGTCTTCGGTGTCGATGTAGAAAACCTCTCCATCGAATCCACCCTTCTCCAACGGAAGCATGGTGTTGACGCACAGTTGATGGCCGATCTGGGTTTTTCCACTGCCGAACTCACCGTAGACCTCGACGATTGCTTGAGTCTCGAATCCTCCGCCGAGCAATTCGTCGAGAGCAGCTGTTCCCGAGGTCAGTTTCTGCACCTCTCGGCGGCGTTCAAGAAGTGCGTTTCCAGAGATGAAGCCGCCGATGTTAGCCAACTTCTTCGCGCCCTGGATAATCTTCGACGATACGGCCTCGCCCAACTCAGCCTGTTCAGCCAGTTCGTTAGGACTCATCACAGCGATTGCAAGCAATTCGTCGAAACCGGCTTCGCGCAATTTCTCCGCCGTCGCCGGCCCCACACCAGGCAGATCATCGATCGTCGCCTGCTCCTCGTCCACGTCGATCATTATCGACTCGTCATCATCATCTAACTTCTCACTTGCTGTCTTCTCGGTCATCTACTTCACCTGTTCCTCACCCAATCTGGACCCTTCGAGGTATATGAATGACCGAATGACCCCTCATTTGAGTTTGAAAGTGAAGACACCGGCTACAAGTCCGCAGTGCATCGAATGTTCACTTTCACTTTTTATTCACTATTTTTAACGGGTCTCAAATTATATCCCTCCGCCCGCCAAAACGCTCTGTGCAAAACATTGTGTGTTGCTGTGGGAATCAGAGTTGTTTGTGTTTCGAAACCGGACGAGTTAGTCGGTGTTTTGTGGTAGCGAGTGGTGGATTTGAACCACCGGTCTCCGGGTTATGAGCCCGACGAGATAACCTGGCTACTCAAACTCGCTATGGCCCTCGCTACTACATCGGTTATTTGAACGGCGCGGGAGAGACCTACTGAGGACCATCACTGATGCGAACAGTCTTGAGATGAAGGCCTCCCGAGAGGGAAGGGAAGCGACATGGGTCATCGATTGTTGATTCAGAATGCATCGATGGTGGTCGATGGACGCGTCGTCCTCGGCGACTTGTCCGTTGAGAATGGAAAAATCGCAACGGTTGCGAAAGGTGGCGGCCTCATCGCTGAGGCCGGAGTGCCTGTTATCGATGCTGAAGGGCTGCACCTGCTGCCTGGTGCGATCGATCCGCAGGTGCACTTCCGCGAACCGGGACTGCCCGAGAGGGAGGACATCGGCAGCGGCAGCCGCGCTGCAGCTGCCGGCGGCGTCACAGCATTTCTCGATATGCCGAACAATCACCCAGCCGCAACGACCCTCGCCGCGATTCAGGAGAAGATCGCTTCTGCTGGCCGCAGCGGCGTGACGCATCACGGCTTCTTCATCGGCGCCACGCCGAAGAATGTCTCCAAACTGCAAGAGGCGGTAGGCACTCCAGAAACGCCCTCGCCGACGATAGGAATCTGTGGCATCAAGATCTTCATGGGCAGCAGCACGGGCGACCTTCTCGTTCACCAACAGAAACATCTGGAGAACATCTTCGCGAACACTGCTGGAATCATCGCCACACACGCGGAAGACGAAGATCGACTAAACGCGCGCTGGCCCGAATTCGAACATCGAAGCGACATCGCAGCCCACGCCGAATGGCGTGATGACGCAACAGCGTTGATCGCCACAAAACGAGCCTCTGCGCTCGCCAAAGACCACGACCACCGACTGCACGTTCTGCACCTCACCAGTGCGGTCGAAGCAGATTGGTTAGCAGCGAACAAAGGTGATCTGATTACCACTGAAGTATGTCCGCAGCACCTCACTTTCGATCAAACTGACGTCGAAGGAATCGGCACGCGCTTGCAGATGAATCCACCGATTCGCTACGCGCACGACCGCGACACGTTGTGGAATCGGTTGAAGGATGGCACAATCGATTGCATCGCCACCGATCATGCCCCGCACACGCTTGCGAACAAGGCTCTGGGCTTCCCCACCGCACACTCGGGAATGCCTGGGGTTGAGACCTCGTTACCGTGCATGCTGACCCATGCAGCGAATGGGATGTGTTCGATCGCTGATGTTGCGCGCTGGATGTGTGAAGGTCCTGCGCGCGTCTACGGGATGGTTGGCAAAGGCCGGCTGGCCGCTGGTTACGACGCGGACCTCGTCCTCGTCGATATGGAGAATCGCAGAACGATTCAGGATTCAGACACTTGGACTCGCGTCGGCTGGACGCCTTATGCTGGGCGCGAGATGACCGGCTGGCCGATCCACACCATCGTCGACGGTCGAGTTGTCCACTCGCGCGAACGTGGTGGTTCTCTGCGCGGTACCGCTGTCGCCACGCCCGGAAGCGCCGGACGCGCCCTCAAGTTCAGCTGATTGAGGAATCAAGCGTCGCTGGCTTCATCATCGCCAGTCGAAGATTCTTCCTCGGTCTCGCCAGAATCTTCGGGATCAACTTTCTCACCATCGTCGGCCTCTTCTCCATCGTAGTACCAATCAGGCTGCTCATGGCCGGGAATCTCCAATTCGACCATTCCGGCAAGGTCCTCAGTGCGCGTCACAGTGACGCCCAAGGCGGAGAAAGCGTAGACATAATCTCCCATGAAGATCGAGCGGCGGATGCTGGTCGAGAAGCCGTACCACCAGTTATTCGAGTGACCCTCATCGTTGTAGAAGGCAGAATGGTTGACATCACCGTGCATCGAGAGGCTGAGATTCTCAGCGTCGACATTGATCAATTGCAGAGTCGAGACGTACTCGTAGCCGCCCCTTCCCGTCTCCTCATCGTAACTGTAGCGGTGTGTGGAAAGAGGTACTGCGAGAAGATTCTCGGGCGCCCAATAGGTGAATGCCTTGTGCTCGTATGTCGCTTCAGACCACGACCACGACCAGCCGCATTCGCGGACTGCCTCGCAGTCTCCGTCAACGTAGCCGGGTGTCAATGCGAGTGTGTCAGCGAGCCGTGGGTTGGCCGGATCGCTGACGTCGAAGAGCGAGATCTGAGTCACCGACCAATCGAGGCCGAGCCCATCGGGACCAGGTCCGATGCCGATGGTGAGAAGCGTGTTCTCATTCACCGGATGGATGTAGGTCGAGACTCCTGGAATCTCCAACTCGCCCAGAATCGTCGGATTGGTTGGGTCGGAGAGGTCGAGAACCCAAAGAGGATCCATGTTCCTGAAGGTCACGAGATAGCCGCGCTCGCCCATGAAGCGAACACTCCAGATGCGCTCGCCTGGAGCGATGCCGCCGATGTGACCGATTTCGTCCAAAGTATCGACGCCATCGAATTCAAGGATCGTCACGTCGTTGGTCGGTCCGGTGAAGACTGGTTCACCAGTATCTGGGTCAACCTCCTCAGCCATCCACCAGCGACCCCACATGTCGGAGGTTGAAGCGATTCGAATCGCTCCGTCATATTCGGACATCGAGAACTGGTCTTGGACCGTTCCACTGACCCTCCCTGAGCCCATGTAGGTCGTAGTCGTGCTTGAGGAGATGTCGAAAGCGTGGATGTTGGTTGCGTCCTCCCAGCCGCTGTTGCGCCAGAACCACCACCAATCGTTTGCTGGCTCGGCTAGCAGAAGGACGTTCTGGGACGCATAGACATTGGCCCACGAAGAAGCGATGTGGTCGAGTTCGATCTCGACATCCTCACCCAAGAGCTCGAAGGTCATGATCGAGGTGAAGCCGCGGGCGACGCTGTCGGTGCTGGCGGCGAATTCCGAGCAGTCTTCTGAAGTAGTGGGGTGGGTGACGAGTCCGGCTTGGGTCATCTCGTAGATGTGAGGGGCGAAATCGTCGAGGGTGAGAGCCTCGATAATCTCGGTGTTGGCCCGAATCGTCTCGCCGAGGTGGAATTGCCATGCTGCCTTGCGATTGTCCTCATCCTCGATCTCCCAGTAATCGCTTGGCAGCGAGACCCAGAAGCGCAGTCCATCGAAATTAGCGTAATTGTGGGTTACCGAACGGACTGTTCCGTCAACCATCCTTGCGGTGTGGTAATTGCCCTCGATGTATATCTCGCGCTCGACGGAAGGGTCGGAGCGGTCTGTGATGTCCACCACTGTGTACTTGACGAGATTCTGAACACGATAATAGGTGTAGACATAATCATCCTCGCCCCAAGTGACCTCCTCGATGAGCAACTCGCGCATCGGGTGGTCCTCGGGCAGATTCCAAGCGTAGATCATTGAAGCAATGACCAATCTGTCTCCATCCATCATCATCTGCATCGGCATGCCTTCAATCGTCATTTCTGAGGTCAATTCGACCTCACCGAACTCTGGAACACCCATGATCACGAGGCTGTTGCCATTGAGCATGTAGATGTGATATCCATCGGTCTTCAGGAAGTCAGCCTCGTCGACGCCCGCTTCCTGATTATTGGTCTCCGAGAATTCTCCATCGCGGCTGGCGCCCGATGCGGGCGAGCTGGCGTCGGATTCGGCGCCATTTGAATCCATTGCGACTGCATCATCCACGGCCATCTCAGGTCCGCCCCGCATCCACCAACCGCCGACCCAGTGGTAGTAGGATTCCTGGTCGAGTCGAACCAGCATCTCGTTGTATAGAGCATTCTGCAGATCGAGCAGAAGTGCGTCGCAGTCATCGTATTCAGAAAGTGTCGATTGACCGCGGGTCCGCTCGGGAAGAGCGAGTTGTGGGTAATCTCCTTGAATGAAATCATAGGTTCCTTCGAATTCATCCTGGATGTCATCTACGATGCTGATGCAGCCAGAGAAAAGCATCATGCCGAGGACCATCAGAGTCGCGCTTTGGGTTCGTTGCATGTGTTTGGCGAACATCGTGCCCAATATCAAGCGGTTGGTAATTCGATTTGACAATTCAGCACGTATCACGCGTGTGAGGGTGCGGGCAGCGAAGTAGGATTCCAATCATTCAGCCAAGGGGTTGGGGCGGGATCTTCTGTGTCATCCTCCATCGTATCCTCGGCTTTCGTTTGCTGGGTTACACTCACCTCCAAGACGGAGGCGAGGCCGCCTGCCCCGACCATGAAGATCAGGGCGGCGAAGTGCATGTCCTCGTTCCGGTCCATCAATCTGGATTCATCGTTATTCGGGACTTAAGCGACATCCATTCTTGCTTCACCAGTGCATCAGACCGCTTCGTGGGCCTGCGAGCCTGTGACTGTTCTGGTTGGAGTCTGGCAGCTGGATCAACCTCTCAACAGGGGTACGAAGCGGACCTCGCAATGGTCGATCCTCAACAATTTCGAGCCCTCTTTACGGCATTCGATCAAGCGTTGACGGAATCTTCCGCCGAGCGGTGCGACGATGATGCCAGCCTCGCTCAGTTGGTTGACCCATGAGCGGGGAAGCCGCCGCGATCGGGCTGCGGAGATGATCGCATCGAAGGGTGCCTTTTCCGGCATTCCTCGGCGTCCATCACCATTGACCATCGAAGCCGGTGAAAGACCTTGTTCAGAGAGGATTTCAAGAGCCTTCTGCCTGAGTTGTGGAATCAACTCCATCGAATGCACTTCGAAGCCCATATGGACGAGAACAGCCGTCTGGTAACCGCTTCCAGCGCCAATCTCGAGGATTCTCGAACCGACCGGGAGATCGGCCAGCAGACTGCTCATGAGAGCGACGATGTAAGGCTGGCTGATGGTTTGATTGAAGCCGATGTCGAGGGCTTTGTCAGCGTAGGCCTGTGCAGGATCGTCGGGATTCACGAAGAGGTGTCTGGGAATCTCTGACATCGCTGAGATGACTCTCTCGTTGGTTATTCCGCGTGCCTCGATCTGCTTCGACAGCATGGCTCCGCGTGCCTTCTCAAGCGCGGAATGCGCCACCTCGTGCGGAATGTCTGACCCCACTGGGAGCGTATTGAGAGTTGGGTGTTTTCAGAATGCCGGTGGCCGAGATCATGGCTTGATCTCGTCTGGTTTTCATGCGATGTGGTTTCAGGCTGCGGCTTCTGTCCTAGCGACTTGCCGCGATGTCAACAATACATCGATGCCGATGTCCGAGAGCCGCCAGTTGGGGCGTCGAGCATCGCTGGCGGCCTCGACGAGTTCGGCACTGCGAAGCTCAGCGAGGTGATGGCTGAGCAGTTGCCGAGAGATCTCCAACTTGACTTTGATCTCCTTGCCGGGAAGGCCGAGGTGGCCCGATTCGGCAAGGACTTCGAGGATGGCGAGGCGGGTTCCGGCAATCGGATTGCGGATTCGAGTCAATTCCTCCTTCGACAGACTCGCGACCGCATAGCGGCGCAACTTGCCGTCGCGCCAGGAGATGATCTGTCCTTGATTCTCCAGAGTGTGCAGGTGGTAGGCGCTGACGCCGTTGGCCAACCCGAGGCCATCGCGGAGGGCAGAGAAGTGGATTCCCGCGTTCGCCTCAAGATAACCTAACATCCGACCGCGAGTCATCATGTCGTCGCGATTCGATTTCATTCTCGCCAGCATCGGTGCTGCGAGGGCGATGAGCACAGTGACTCGCATCGCTTCGAAGATGATCGAGCCGGCGGCCAGAGAGCCCAACGCACCGGCACCGCCGGCCAGCAGACCTCGACTCAAAGCGAGTCCATCGGAGGCTGAGTCAGCATCGTTTTCAGGATTCTCAGCGCTCCGTAATTCGGGCGGTGCGTCGCCAGACTCTTCGCCAGAATCCGCATCACCAGAACTGCCATCATCGCCATCCTCAGCAGCCTGTTGTTGGGCTGTTCCATCAAACGACAATCCGTCTGGTTCGGGATTCGTCGCCGGCGTCGTCTCGGTATTCAGCATCACGCTGCCGGCGATCAGGGCGAGCACCGCGAGAAGGGTGTAAGCACGCACGGCAGAGACGCCATCCATGGACTGGGGTGGGTGGGGATGCCTAAGAGGCGCTTGGTAAGATGATTTGACGTTCCGAAGCCTTTCTTCAATAAGGGGCACCTGCCTCAGACGGGCGTTGCGATGAGCGAAGAGGACGAAGGCGAGATGAGCGAGGCCGAAGAGTTGGCCGAAGCCATGCTCACCGCGGCGCGTTCAGTCGTCCGAACCTGTATGCAAGTCCGCTCGAACGAGTCTGTTCTCATCGTCACCGACCCCGTCACCGCCGACGTCGGACGTTCACTCTACGAGGCGGCTGCACGGGTGACTGATCGGATTCTCTTGGTGATGATGCCTCCAAGCCACAGAGAGGGGAAGGAGCCCCCGAATCCTGTGTCCGACCTGATGCGCAGACAGGATGTGGTGCTGATTGCTACGAAGCATTCGCTGACTCACACTCAAGCGCGCAGCAATGCTTCACGCGAGGGTGTGCGGATAGCTTCGATGCCGGGAATCAATTCGAAATCCTTCGCCGAGGGAGGGATGACAGCCGATTACAACGCGTTGCAGAAGGAGATCGCCGGTTTGGCCTCGCTGCTGCGACGGCGCAGAGAGATTCACATCAGCAGCGAAGCCGGCACCGACCTCAAATTCACCACGGGTGGACGCTGGATTCTGGAGGATAATGGAATCTGCAATCGACCGGGAGCGATAACCAATCTGCCCGCTGGAAAGGTCTTCGTTCTGCCCAAGGAAGGGAGTGCGCACGGGCGGGTCATCATCGATGGCTCGTGGGATGGTGAGATTCTCGATGAGCCGATATCGATTCTGATCGAGGATGGATTGGTCACCGATGTTACAGGTGGCGATGCGGCTGAACAGATCAACAAGCGTTTCGAGGCGGCGAAGGCTGGTCTACGGCCTTCGAAAGCGGCACTCGTCCATACCTTCGCCGAGTTCGGATTCGGAATGAATCCGCGTGCGAAACTCGTTGGTAGCCCACTTGAAGACCTCGTCTATCGTGGTGGGACTTACTTCGGATTCGGCAATAACATGGCCCTCGGTGGGACTGCTGCAGTGCCACTGAATATACGAGGAGTGGCACGAAAAACGACTATTCAATTAGAGGATGTCGACCTTGTTCTCAAAGGCAAAGTGACCGCCAAGGTGAGATGAATGCGGGCGGTTCTCTGGTGCAATGCGGAATTGTCAGCGACGGCTCTGGTCGATTCCTTGCTCGATGACGCTGAACTCTTCGGAGTCGATGGCGGTGCGCTGAGGGCTGAGGCGGCTGGTTACCGAATCAGCGGCGTCCTCGGCGACCTCGATTCGGTGGATGCGGCTGATTGGCAGGGTCGCTCGACCCTGCTGCCTGATGATGCGGCCAGCGACCTCGCGAAAGCCCTCAGCCATCTGCAGACGCAGGGCTACAGCGAGGTCGACGTGGTCGGAATCGACGGCGGTTGCCCCGACCACATCCTCGGAATCTGGGCAGCCTTGACCGAGGTCCGTGGGGGCCTCGGAATCCGCCTGCACCACGCAGGCGGCATCACCTTCAGAGTGCATCCGCTCGACGATGCATTCGAGTTCATCATCCCCAAAGGCAAGGAATTCTCGGTCTTCGCCCTGACCGAGTGCGACGCTGTCAACATCTCAGGCGCGAAGTGGAATCTCGCTGCCGAGCCTTTGTCATTCTCGACCAGAGGTCTGCACAATCAATCGCTGGGCAAGCCCATCAGCATCTCAACCGATGGAGTACTCGCCGTCATCGTCCACGATTGAGAGCAAGCGCCGCCAGATGCGTCAGAAGCGGAGAGAAGACCGAGCGAAACGATCGGCAGAATCAGTCGTCGGATCTGCGTTTCGGATTCAACGACAGCAACATCGCGATCGGTCGTGTCCGCGGATCGCTCTCCAACACCAATTTCATGATGACAGCAAGCGGAACCCCCAGAATCATCCCCATTATGCCCCAGGCCCAGCCCCAGAAGGCGACTAGAATCAACAGAACGATAGGCGACATGTCGAGCCTCTGACCGGCCAACTGCGGCTCGATGAACTGCCCCCAGACCAATTGATTCCCGAACAGAACAGCCGTAATCAGAACAGCGGTCATCGGATCCTTGAGGATGAACGAGATAATCACCGGCGGAATGAACGAGAGCGGCGCGCCAACGTAAGGAACGAAATCGAGCAGGAAGGTAATCGAGGCCCACAAGAACCAGCCGGGAATCCCCATCCATTTGAGCATCAGAGCGACGAGAATCGCCTGTCCGAGAGCGACCGATGCCTTGGTGCTGACATAGGTGTTGATGGCAGCACCAGCATTCTCCGAAATCGAAGAGAAACGATCCAACTCATCAGGGAAAGCAGCCCTCACACGGCGAGGCAGAGTCTCCGCCTCGACGATGATGAAGAGCAGGAAGATGAACACCGTCACAGCGCTGCCGGTGAAGCCAGCCAGCGAGCCGACGAAGCCGGTGGCGATGTCGTTGATGCGCTCGACTGTGATCAGATCGGTCAGAGCGCTGGTATCGAAACTATAACCATAGAATGACAATTCTTCGAGCCAGACAATCTTCTTCGACATCTCAGCCGACAGCGCATCGGCTTGATCACTGAATTCGGTCAAGCTTGCATAGAGAATCTGAGCACCGACCAGAATCACGGCGATGACGCCGGCCATGAGTATCCCATAAGCCAGAATCGCGTGGCCGTAACGCTCCTCCAACCATTGAGCAGGAGGGCGAATCAGGAAGAAGAGGAGGGTGGCGACGACAAGGGGCTGGAGGATGACTTTGAGGTGGATGATAGCCAGAATGCTGATGAAGAGAAGCACTGCGATATTCGACAATGTACTCAGTTCGACATCACGAAACGACCGGTTCTCAGACATGCTCTCCCTAACAACGGTGAGGGCAGGCCACATCAACTTCTCGCCGGAATCAAGAGCGAGAGATGCGCTCGTAGATGCTTGAAAAGGCCGCTGCGCTATGCGCGTAAGTGAAACGTTCCAACACCCGTTCCCTCCCCCTTGCGCCCTTGGCGGACAGGGCTTCGGGGGAAGCGAGTTGGGTGAGGATTGCACTTGCCATCGAGTCGGTGTCGCCCATCTGGAAGAGTGTTCCCACCGACTCGTCAACCATTTCTGTCAATGGTGCGACTGGCGTTCCAGACGACATGGCCTCGAGTGGAATCAGACCTTGGCCTTCGTAATACGATGGATAGACGACGAGTGTGGCTTTGCGGAATTGGCTTGCCAACTCGTCGAAGGACATGCCGGAGTCTATACGAACCGACCCGTCGATACCGAGTTTCTTGGCCTGTTTTTCGAGGCGATTACGCAGGTTGCCGCGCCCGACGATGAGTAATTCTGTGTTCGGCGCGCGGGCGTGAACATCGGCGAAGGCGCGCAGCAGAGAGCCGTAGCCCTTGCGCGCGGTGTCTGAGTTTCGGCCGTGGATGAGTCAGATTCGCCGGTTGCTTCAGTGGGGTGGAACATCTCTGTGTCGACACCCCAGTGGATGACTTCGCAATCCCAATCGCTTGCAGGATAATATCGTGCCTCGAAGTCTGCTTTCGTTGCCTCAGAGTTAGCCACGCAGACGTCCGAGCCACGCACCGCGGCTCGCTCGTATTTCGCATAGTGTCCGGCGGTCAGCAGAATCGCAACATCATTCGGATTGGCCCAGACCGCCGCTTCCTTGTGAGCAGCAGCCACCCGCAGTCCATCGCGCTCGCCGAGCCATGAGCCATGCAGCGAAGATACGACGGGAGCAATTTCGGCTCGGACGGTGGCGAATTGTTTTGCAGACCAGGATATCATCGGACAGTGAAGATGGACGATGTCGACGGGGTCGTTAGCGTGCAATCGCCGCAATTCAGCAAGGGCATTCTTGCCGTAAGATCTTGTGAAAGCCATGGGGAAATAAAGCCACGAAACCTCACGTACGGTCACTCCATTCTGCACCGGAGCCGCCGCCTCACCAGAGCGTGTGATGACGGAAACTCGATGGCCGAGCTTGACCAGCGCCGCTGAGAGATGGAATACAGTCGAGCCCATTCCGCCCCATCGGGGTGGATATTCAGCCGACAGCATGGCGATGTGCAGTCCCATCTCTATCGACCACCGCTCGTCGGCTGCTCATTTCAAACGAATGGACTCAGGTCGAGGCTGATGCTGAATCATGCAGAGTCCGGACGCCAGCATAATTCATAGCGGTTGGTCAGGTCGCCGGACTCGATTCAAATGGCTGAAACGCTGCCAGTTCACGTGACTGTGGTCATTCCGACTCGAAATGAAGAAGCAGCTATCGTCGAAACGATTCGCTCAGTTCCTAGCGATGGTTGGTGCGAAACGCTGGACTTCCTCATCATCGATGGAAACTCGACCGACCGCACTCGCGAATTGGCTGAGCAAGAAGGCGCAACCGTTTATCTCGAGCCGCGCAAGGGCTACGGACGTGCTTACAAAACCGGATTCGCGATGGCGCCCGGCGAGATCATCGTCACCATGGATGCAGATTGCACTTACCCTGGAGAAGAAGTTCCATCTCTGGTCAAGAAACTCCTCGATGAAGACCTTCAGTGGATTACCTGCGACCGCCTTCGCCGTGCAGAAGAGGGCTCAATGCCAGGGATCCACGGTTTTGGTAATTGGGTTCTGAGCACTACTGCGAGCCTGCTCTACTGGTATGGCGTGCACGATTCACAGAGTGGGATGTGGGTTTTCCACAAGTCGATCTTCGAGGACGAGCGCGTTCGACCGAAGCACGATGGCATGCCGCTCTCACAAGAATTCAAGATACGCGCCCGACGCTACTTGGGCAAAAAGAAGACTACTGAAGTCAGCGTTCCTTACAGACCGAGAGTTGGAGAGGCTGAGATCAACACTTGGGGAGACGGCCTGCTCAACCTGCGCTTCCTCTTCACCCACAGGCTCGGCCTAACCCGCCAACTTACCC
>LWDU01043846.1_pt1 | contig 24263 bp, 37 predicted proteins | sample 727161 | NCBI WGS metagenome assembly LWDU01 (sample SAMN04566230, study PRJNA314399) | hydrothermal vent metagenome | isolation source: deep sea hydrothermal plume seawater | place: Mexico: Gulf of California, Guaymas Basin | collected 2004-07-11
GCATGAAAAATGCCTTTGTTTGTGTTATAATATATAAATAGGAGGCAATTACATGGGATCACTTGGTGGACACATGAGCCACCTCTGGGAAGATTTAGATCTTACCTTTGGTGACCTTAATGAAATCTTTTACCAGGCCTGTACGGGCAATCTGTCATCAACAGAGAAATTCGACGGGATCAATGTTCACTTTAGAATAGATGGTTCTGGAGATCTTCGTTTCTCTACTAACAGTAAGCAACGAGTGCATGGCGGCTTGACCCAACCACAGTTTGCAAAATTGATGGAAGGCCATCCAGCAGAACAGACTTTTGTTGATGGATCTGAGGCGCTGTTTCGCTTGACGCGTGATTCTTTCTGGCCTTTTGGTTTTAGTGGTCGAAATTGGATTAATTGCGATCTCATCAATAAGCATCGTCCCATGACTTTAGATTATGACGAATGTGCCATTGTTCTCCACGGCATTAGAAATTTTCACGGTGCTTCTACTGGCAACATTTCAGAGACTTTTGATCGATATGCTGGTGACTGTGCTACTTTTTCAGTTGTAGTTAATGATAATGAATGGAGAGTTTCACCCCCAGTTTCCGTAATTCTGCCAGACTTGCGTGGTAATGGAATTCTAAGCAATATTGAGTCCAGTTTAAATAAATTGGCTCAGGCAGCTGGCTGTAATAAAAATTCAACTATTCGAGAATTTGCCAGAGTTACGCTTGAGAAAGGCATCGTGGGAGGTCTCCGTATTCCTGTTGAAAGAAAGAATCAATTGTTAGCTCACATATTTGGAGAGGGAGGAACTTCTTTGGTACGAATTAAGAAGGGGCTCCCTGGAGGAATTGCTAAGGAAGTTTCAGCAATCGGAGCAGCTAAAAATCGGAACCGAGTTATCGGCGAAGCCATGCTTCCTATTGAGCTCGTTGTAACTTATGGCAGCGCTCAATTGCTTGAAAATGTTTCATCTGATATGATTAAAGATTCAGCAGGAGAAAAAGAGCGCTTGCGAAATTCTGTTCATGCCGCTCAGATTATAGTGGAAACCGCTTCTGATGAGTATAGAGAAGAAAGACGAAGCATAGTCGAAAAATATATACATAAGTTTGAAATGAGCTGTGGGCTTACTTCTTCAGTAGAGGGAATTGTTTTTGAGTGGAAAAATAAGACTTATAAAATGACGGGTACTTTCGCTCCCATCAATCATATTCTTGGAATTCCAAGATATGGTAGGGGAAAAATTCCCCCTGTGGATACTGAACATTCGTTAAACGAAATAGTTTCAGATATTCAGTTGATTAAATCTATGACCACTTTTTAGCCGCATTCAGGCCAAATTGCATAAGTGATAGCAATTTCTGAACCCTCTGCGGGCGGTATAATGAAGATTATTGATTCATCACTTCCGTCATAGATCCAATCCGTGGATACTGTGCCATCTACTGTAACCCAGATTGTATCTTCAATTGGCGTTTGTGATAGATCAAATTCAACCAAACCCAAAGAGTCTCTGGCTAATTCTTCCATGGGGGTACCCCAATCTTCGGCACAGATTGATAAGAACGTTCCACTCATGCTAGTTACTAAATCGTGATAATCAGTACCCGCTTGCGCTCCTCCATTTCCAGTACATCCAGATGGTACATCTCCTGCTACAGCATGGGAAATTACTAGTGCGCTGCTAGGTTTTAATGAATATAAGTGCGCTTCCATGTCTGTCGCTGAAGATATAGTGGTAGAAAAATCACTTTCATCTGAGATATAAATGACAACTAATCTAGCACCATCTCGCAAGAAAGTACTTCCAGGCCCAGCATCTCCGCCAGAAGACGTGGCTTGATAAGACATATCAAAGCCTTTTTCGTAGGGACTACCATGATATCCAATTGAAGCAATTTGATACATAGCCTCAGCCGCTGGATCTGCAGTTGCTGCCGTTATAATGTCTCCTACAAAACTTGGAGAATCAGTGGTGATGAAAGCAATTTGATAATCTACTCCAGAAGCTGAAAATACGTTGATAAAGGTATCGAAATTATTTGCAAGCTGCGTTTGGTTAGACGACATTGATCCAGAGTTGTCTACTACAAATAAAATGTCTGCAGGAGTAACTTCTCCTTGTTCGTGCAAATCAGTAACGATGTCTTCATAGTCGCCATACCCAGTTTGTTCTGCTTCTACTTCTGGATTAGCGGGATCATTAGAGCGAATAAGTGCATATGCATCATCATCAACCATATCAATAGGAAGATAGTCTACGCCGAACGTTATTTCGTCTCCAGGAGAAATAGTCCACGGCAATGAACCATTTGTGTATTCAGGATCGGAATATAAATTTGGGGGGTGGTAACATAATAATCGATGTCAGTTACTTCTAAATCGACATTTCCCGCATTAGAAATAGAAATTTCTAACAACTCTTCACAACCGATGTATGTCAATCCAAAGTCATATTCTTCGGGAGTGACTACGATTATTGGTGCATCTCCTGTTCCGTTGAGCGGAATTATTATTTCACTTTCGTCTTCATCATTCGATTGGATAACGAGAAACTCTTCATTGGTTTCATAAGTTCGTGGATCATACGAAATAAAAACTTCGGTGCTGTCCATAGGCTCTAACATTTCAGGCGGAGTAGAATCTATATTAAAGTTTGAATCATCTACTAAAAGATGTACTGAATTAAGATTAAGATTATCGTTTCCAAACATTGAGTATGGTTACGATTAATTCTCCAGTTTCCCCATCTGCATTCAGGGGGCCGAAATCATGTTCTAGAGGCGTGACTTCAATTTCTGGAGCATATTTTACAATTTTTTCTAAGTTATAGTCGCTGCAACCAATTAGACTTACAGTCCAAACCGCTAGTAATAATTTCCACATTTTATTTCTCCTTTATCAAACTTACATGACAAAAGAACTCAATTGCAACTGAGACTAAACTAAAACTTTATAACTTTAATACACCCCTAATTTCATTCCACGTAGATTCTGTAATAGGTTCCATCCAAACTACAGTTTCTAATAATTGCGCTGTGCGATAAGTTTCTAATCCTATCCCTACGATTACTCCTCTAATTTTTCCTTTTGAGTCGATGATTCCTGAGCCTGATGATCCTGGCCAAGCAAATCCCTGTAGTATGTAATGCTTTCCCTCTCTTCCAGATACTATAGCTCCAGAAGTGAGAGTGCTATACTGGCTTGGATATCCTGAGTACACTAATTCTTCTCCGATCTCAAGATCTTGGATGTTAGTAGTTCGGATTTTAGCTGGTAATTTTTGATTTAATGCTGGAATTTTTATTAATGCGATATCTTGAGAGCTTGATCTGAACACTACTTCACCGACTACCACTTCTAATCCTGCTTGTACCGCTACAATATCGGTGGTGTCTACTACGTGTTTCGCAGTTAAGGCATAGTAATTTATTCCTAATTTGATATAAGTTCCCGAACCATGTCCTTCTGGCGTAACAATTTTAAGCGATGATTCTCGGCTTAATTGTTGATGTTGTTTTACAACCGTGTTAGAAGATAAAAATATATCAGAAGTAACAGGCGAATCGCTTAAGGCTCGCCCCGGGATCATTAATGTTAACATGAACAAAAATGTTAAAACTCGCTTCATATAATTTAACCTACTCTATAATACTTATAGAAGTAGACTAACTTTAGTCCAAATTGGTGAAAGAATTATGCAACACGTTTCTGAAAAAGAATTAAGAGAGGCGATAAGATACGCTATCTCTGTTGAAGAAAAACCAGTGCTTGAAGAAGCCGCTCGTAGCTATATGATTAATATCAGTGGTAGCCAATTTTGGGATGCTCTTATTAAGCCGTGGATTGATGTTTTAAAGATAGCAAAGCTAGAAGCACAAAAGACGCTAGCTAATTTGTTAACTCTTTTTCGAGTGATGACCAGCTTCAATAGGCAAAAGCAGCAAAATATTATGGATAACCATAAGGACAGGATGCGAGATTTAGATTCTCAAACCAAAACTCTGCTCGATGGCTTGCCAATTTCTACAGACATGGCGATAATGGGATTTTTGTTAAACCCTGGAGCTTCTATTGCAAGGCACACTAATGTTAAGGGTGTAGCAACTGGTGTTGCAGACTTTTTTCGAGGAGCAGGTTTTGGAGATTTCACCCCCAGCGAATTGACGAGTCCAGATAGAAACAGTGCGGCCAGAGCAAGAAAGAGAGAGCAGAGCGGGCTTATTCCAAAAATGCTTCGGGGTTTAAACAGCTTGTTTATGGCCGGGCACGCACCGGTGGGAGCGATGCTGTTAGAGCAAGAAGAGGGTGAAGAAACTGAAGATGCTGAGCCTTTCGAAGAAAGGGATTTTAGCGAAGTTGAAATGACAGAAGACGGTATTAATCTAATTATCGATGAGGGCGGCGGCCTTCCTGGGGTAAAAGAAGCTCGTGAAGCCATGTTTGCTGACGCAGAAAGTTTTTTAGGAGATGTAAAAACGGCCAATAAGCTTGTTGGACTTTTAGGCTCAATAGCGAAAATTCAAGACCTAGATCAATATATGTCAGTTTTAGACGAAATTTCAAAAATTAGTCCAGAAACTGGAATGGCTAGCAGAGCTGAAATAGAGCAGTCTTTAGAAGCAGATACAAAATCCATTGCTGCTCAAGAAGGAGCTGCTGAAGAAGCTGCAAAAATGGTGCTCAGACGTCAGGGAAAAAGCGAACCAACCGAAGAAGAAATTGCTGCGGTCGGCACTAGCGAAAAAGAAGCAGAAATTCGATCCATTGCCTTTGGTAATATTTTAGGCCAACTGCGAGCTTCTGCATCTGAATCAGCTCAAGGCATTTACGATACTCACAAAACAACTTATGATACTCTATATCCAGAGGATTTAGAGCCCGCCATAAAGAAAATTGTCGACAGTTCTCCGTATGGTGAAACTTTAAATTCTGCTGATGATTTATTAAAAAACATGGAGAGCTCAGTTAATTCATTAGGTGCATAATGTTTAGAGAGCCCAGAAACAGTCTTCCAAAAGTTTTTATTGATCCACGCGTAGTAGTTAGAGAATCTCCAATTCACGGATGGGGATGCTTTGCCACTGAAGATATCGAACAAAACGTCTTAATAGAATCTGCTCCCGTCGTTATCTTCCATGGAGCAGCTTCAGATGCTCTTTTCGATATCAATGACACCCGGCACGTTTTACAAGACTATCCTTTTACTTGGAAAGAGGGGTTTCTTGCGTTTGCTTTGGGGTTTGCAGCCATATATAATCACCTTCACGACAATAATTGCATGTGGAAGCAGAATTTTGAATATGAAACGATGGAATTTACTACTAAGAGAAAAATATTGGCGGGCGAAGAAATTACAGTGCGTTACCTCCCTGCGATGTTTTCGGGGTCTCTATGGTTTGACGACGGCTTAGACTATCGGGTTGATGTGAGCATGGAGCAGGACCAGGTCCTTAAGGGTAAAGCCACTTTAGATTGGAATAAGATTTAAACATAGCTTTGAGTTGATATAATATTTTCAACGGAGGAAAATAGATGTCCACACCACCAAGTCAATGGGTGCCAGAAATTTGTTATGAAGAAGAATCGGACGGCATCAGCTCTCACATTCCGTTCGTGCAAGTCCCACTCGGCGAAGAGATGCCAAAAATTCTTTATATTTTTGAATCTCAAGAAACTGGAGAACACGAGCCTGGATTAGATGGAAATCCTGTTCCAGTAATTCAATTAGACCTTCATCAATATGCTGATTTAGCTATATTGAAATCTAAATTTGATAAAACTTCTTACGATAATATCAGAACAGCATTAGGTTTAGAGCCTCTCGACGAGGCAGTAGAAAAAGGCCAAAAGATTACTGAAACAGTACGAGATAAAATAGAAAAAATTCCAGAAAATCAATCATAAATTTGAAAAACTTCTTAATGTGTGTTATAATAGAATATGACCGTGGGAGGTTTGTATGCACTATTTGAATGCCGCTATGGCAAAAGACGCTATTGTGAAAATGAAAGAATTTCACCAAGATCTTTATGATCTTCATGATCATTATAACTTGAATTTTTTGCATGATTTAGGACGAAGAAATATTTTAATGTCGCGTTCTCAAGAAGTTTTCTTTTGTGATGAGATTCGAAAGAAATTTGATCAAGCTGTATCAGATGGTCGAACCGGTCGTCCAGATATTTTAGTTCCCGAACTTGGAAAAGAACTTGAGTGCAAGATCACTACCAAACGCAAGGGCGGGACCTGGTCGTTTCAAGCAGACTATGCTACTTTAGAAAAGAAGGGAAGTTGTGATTTCTTGTATGTTTGCTGTGACCCATCTTTTGAAAATTTTGGAGTTTTCTATTTTCGAGATTTAACAGTTGCTGATTTTAAATCGCCCGCTCCAGGATCTAGAGGGAAATCGAGACTTATGTTACGAAACTGTATTGATCGGTGCGAATGTTTAGTTGGGAATATGGTAGAAAGAAATGCGACCTTTATAGCTAAAGCTCAGTCAAAGCTACGCGCTGCTCTAACTCCTCACGAGACTAAAAAAGCTTCAAAGTCTTTAGCTCACTGGACAGAGACTCCAAAGAGCTATTCGATTCAACTAGATAAAATCTAGCCTGTACTAATTCAAATCTGTGATTAATTTTATGAAGAGGGAACTATGCAATATAATGTGGGCCAAGTTATTTATTTGTTAGATATAACAAGAAATGCTATACTGCCTGCTCGAGTTTTTGAGCAAGTCACAAAAAAAACTATCGAAGGTGAAGAAGAATCTTTTTATGTCGAAGTTCCCGGCGCGGAAGAGTTGCTGAATTTATCAGATTTTGAAGGAGCAGTTTTTATTGATCCAAGCTCTGTTAAGAGTCACTTGTTCGAAACTTTAAAAATGAATATTGATTCTCTTGTAGAAAAGGCTGCAGCCGAAGCTTTAGAAAGATGGGGAGAAAGTACCATGCCAGCTCCAGAGCAACCTAAGAAACGGAAGAGAGGTCGTCCTCGTAAAGTCGAAACCCCCGCGAGTGATGAAGCAACCCTTATAGATTTAGGAGATGGCCGTGTCGGCAGATTTAAAAACTAAAGTGCTGATTTTAGATGGCTATAATATCTTTTATACCGCGCGCGATACTCAGCTCGTTGGCAAAAAGCTGGACCTCACACTATAACTTACAATTTCTATCGCTCTCTTCGTAAGCTAGTTGAAGATTTAAATGCCGACAAAGCGTATTTCGTTTTAGAGGGCGTTCCAAGAGATAGGCTTCGAGCTGCTCCTGATTATAAGGGAAATAGAGAATATGAGAAAGATGAAAATTATTCATCTCAAAAGCGCGAAATCATAAAAATTCTTGCTGATCACATGCCTATTGCTGTAGTGAGACATCCAAACTATGAGTGCGATGACGTTATTGCTCATTTAGCGTGCGAAGAGCACCCTAATGATGACGTAATTATAGTTTCTACTGATACTGATTTTCACCAGATATTTGCCGAGCATAGCTTTGCTCAGATATACAACCCAATAAAAAAGGAATTTGTCCGTCGCCCAGATTATGACTATGTCGCGTGGAAAGCTCTACGTGGCGATGGCGCTGATAACATAAAGGGGTTTAAAGGAATAGGAGATAAAACTGCTTTAAAATTAGTGAACGATGAAACCCTTTTAGAAGAATTTTTAGGCGCGGCCGATGAAAGAAGAAAACTTTTTGAGCACAATCTTTTCATGATTAAATTTCATGAATTAAAAGATTTAGATTTAATTCAAACGTCATCGTCTAGCTTTGACCAAGAGTCTGTGCTAGAGCATTTTACTAAGTTTGGGTTTAACTCTATTATAAAAGAAAAGTCGTGGAAGAAATTTGTTGATACGTTTGGAGTTTTAACATGAACAGGCAACCTTTGTCCAGTCAGAATATAAATTTTTTGAGAGAAANNNTGGCTGAGAATGTCATTACCGGAGAAAAAAGGGTGCTCCATGAAGGAGCTTCATTATTAAAAGAGTCTAATTCTCCCACCTTGTTAAAGGGATAAGAATGCAAGACGAAAACAGAGTTTTAATTTTTTCTCAAGAAGCAAGAGAAAAATTGCTCGAAGGAGTTAATCTTCTAGCTGATGCAGTTAAGACAACCATGGGTCCTTCGGGCCAAAACGTGATTATTGAATCTAGCAATGGTCCACCAGTTCTCACTAAAGATGGGGTCACTGTTGCCAGATCGATAAACCTCAAAGATTCTTACAAAAATCTGGGAGTACAGCTTGTGAAAGAGGCTGCATCTCGTACGGCTGAAACTGCTGGTGATGGTACCACTACCGCTACAATTTTATCGCAAGCTCTTTTTCAAGAGGGCGTAAAGCTTTTAACTTCTGGTCACAATGCTGTCAAAGTTAGAGAAGGAATGATCGCTGCCAAAGAAAAAGTGCTGCAGAATTTAGAAAAAATGGCACGCCCCGTGAACGGAGATGAAGATATAATCAATGTTGGTACAATTTCTGCCAATGGCGACAGAGAAATTGGAGAACTTCTATGTCAAGCCATGAACGCTGTGGGGACCGACGGAGTTATAACTGTAGAAGAAGCTAAAGGATTTTTGACATCTTTAGAGGTTGTTAATGGACTTAAATTAAATCGCGGTTTTGTGTCTCCATACTTTGTGACTAATGGAGATAGATTAATTTGCGAACTAGAAAAACCAGTCATTCTTCTAGCTAATCAAACGATTAGTTCTATTAATGATCTTTTGCCCATTCTTGAAGCATGCCACCGAGAGGGTCATCCGTTAGTAATAGTGGTAGATGAAATAGAGGGAGAAGTTTTAAAAGCCTTGGTTTTGAATTCTCTTAAAGGTTTGCTTAAAATTTGCGTGATAAAAAGCCCTGAGTTCGGAAACGCCCGCGTAGATGCTCTAAGTGACTTAGGAATAATTTTTAACACCAAAGTCTATTCTAGCGCTGAAGATCTGCCATCGAATCTTGAAGATTTGGGATTTACGAAAAGGGTTATAATTAGTAGATATGAATCAATTTTTGTGACTCAAGAAGTAAGTAAAGAGGAAGTTCAAAAAAGGGTGGACGCTATTAAAACCATGATTAATTCTCCCGATGTCACTACAGACGAAGCATCTGCATTGAGACGTCGCTTGGCTAATCTTGCTGGTGCTGTAGCAGTATTGCGCGTCGGCGGATCTACAGAAACTGAATTAAAAGAGCGAAAAGACCGAGTTGAAGATGCTCTTCACGCGACGCAGGCCGCTGTTGAAGAGGGAATCCTCCCGGGCGGCGGCCTTGCACTTTTGCGAGCTGCCAATAAAATAAAATTAAATAAATCGTGGGATACTGATTTTTATGCAGGGTTTAGCATGGTACTAGAAGCTGTTAAAGCTCCTGTGTGGAATATTTGCACTAACTGTGGAGAATCTCCTGATTTAATCATTCATAAGATTCTTGAAGAAAAAGATTTTATAGGATATGATGCTCGAGAAAAAAGAATTGGAGATCTTTTACAGCTGGGAATTATTGATCCTAAGAAAGTAGTTCGATGCGCGCTAGAGAACTCAATTTCTGCTGCAAATTCACTGCTTTCGGTGGGCTGTTCAATAGTTTACGATGAATAAAAAAAAGTCAAAATAATTCAAAGTTTTTGTGAAAAATACCTCTCAGTGTGGTATAATAGTTATATCGGTTGAATCACTTGTGCATTAAAGAAAAGGAGGTGCAAGTTGCGAACTAACATTGCCAATCTTGGCAGAGTCTCAGACGGCGAGCTTGAGCGCCAATATAATGGTCTCAAAAAGTTGATGCGTGGAAGTAAGTTTTCTATAGGGAAGCGAAGAGATCTTGAAACTGAGGTCTGTTACCTTCAGCGAGAGATGATGATTCGAACGGCAAGGAAGGAGGCACACGAAAAATATCTAGAAAATCAACGTCAAAAACGTCGACCAAATCGACGCTAAACATTTAAACATTTAAAAAATTAAAAAATCGGAGTATACATGAGAAGTAATCTTTCATCCTTTTTTAAGGAAGTTGGTAAGCATCCGCTACTTACTAGAGATCAAGAAGTAGACCTCGCCCAGCGCATTGAGCTTGGTGACAAACTAGCGCGAGACAAGATGATCTCATCTAATTTGAGATTGGCTATTAGTCTCGCCAAAAACTATACTAACACCGGCTGCACGCTTGAGGATTTGATCCAAGAGTCTAGCTTAGGCCTTATTAAGGCTGTAGATAGATTTGATTGGAGAAAAGGCTTCAAGTTTTCTACTTATGCAGTTTGGTGGATTAAGCAAGGGCTGCGTAAGCATGTATCTTCGCACACAGGTGAAATTAAGCTTCCCACTCACGCAAGAGGTTTGCTGTGGAAGATGTCAGTTGCGAAGGAAGAATATGAGGAAGAATTTGGTGTAGCGCCAACTCCTACAGAGCTCGCTGATATTCTCGGCGTTAAGAAAACGACCCTTGACAGCATAGTCAAGAGTGCTCGTCCTGCAATTTCAATTGACGCGACTGTTTCATGGGGAGATGAGGGCGGCCGTAGAATTTCCGAAATTATTCCCGATGAGTCAGATCATCTTGACACTCTGCTAGAGCGAGAAGAACTTGCATACATTATTCGTCAGTCGCTCGGTTCTCTTTCTAAGAGAGAAGAGCTTGTCGTCAGGCTCAGATTCGGTTTGACTGAACCTGAAAACGATCACACTAATTTTCCTATCACACAACAAGAAATTAATAAATTGAATAAGAGGTGCTCATGAGCATGCCCAAAGGACATAAAGTAGAAACTGGATACGCCACCGTTTGTGGCGAAGATGGATGTCTCGGTTATCGAGAGATCGCAGAAAAGATGGCCGATCATGGTCACGTAATGAACCATTCAACGGCTCGAAATGTTTTCTTGCGCGCTATGAAGAAAATTGCAGACCCCATAACAAATAGTTATGGCGGGACGTCCAGTTCTCAGAAGTTGGCAAACGACCCAAGATTTCAGTCGTGTGTACAAGAAATTCTTTCTGAGTATATTGATATGTAGTAATAGGATTAATTAATAGAGGGAGAGTACTATGCCAGTTTCTTGGAGTTACTACTTGCGGTTGAGAAATATAACTTCGCAAGAATATATTGAGCGCAACGGTGTTTCAAATTATGAGCAGCTTTTGTCGAAGATCAATCGCGGCGATGTCGAACCACCTCTAAAAATTGAAGTAGAAAAATATTTTATTGTTAAAGCTCCGGCTAAAGCTCCGGCAGCTCGTGCAAAGACTTCTGGTAAGTCATCGAAAGATTCGATAGACGCTGCAAAGATTTCTAGCTCCGCATCACAAAAAACTGATATTTCTAAAAGAAAGCCTCGACGTCGCACTAGAAAAACTACGAAATCTTCTGCGAAAAAATAGCGTATATGTCGATGCATTTTCCCAATGGAGTAATCATAGACGGGGAAAATAACGTAGTTACTTTTCCTGTTAGCGAAGCCCTCACGTTAAAATTCACTTTTGAAGAGTGGATGGAGTTCGTGTCCATGGTTGCTGACGCTAATTTAGTGTTTGAAAGCAATACTTCAGTAAGCACTTATATGTGCAGTACATGTGGCACAGTTAATGCCGCTATGGAGTTTGAAGAGCCAAAAGACGAAGATTTAAACTAATGAAGTTTAAGATACCGGACAGTGTATTATATTTAGTAATAGGAATTAATGTCGCGCTTTTTGTGCTGGGAGCCGCATTAGACAGATGGGATCTTTCCATCTTAGCAATTATCAGTACTATGCTCTGCCTTTCCCCCTTGATGCTCAAGGACGATAAGGAATAATGTTATGCCGTATCATACAATTAAACAGTGGCCAAGCAAAAATTTGGGTCACACTTCGGAATCAGCTTCTCAAAAAGAAATAGAAGCAATTTCTACAGATTTAATAGACACGTTAAAAGTTGTTGCTGGTGCAGGTTTAGCTGCTCCACAATTAGGAATTTCTAAAAGAGTCTTGGTTATTGATACCGGTAGATTTAATTGCGAAAATCCTGACCAAGATATAGGAGATAGCAATTACTGGGTTGTTGCAAATCCACAGCTATCTAACTTAAGCGGAGAATGGAAGTGGAAAGAAGCGTGTCTGTCTGTTCCTTTGACAGCGTGCATGGTGACTCGAAGTGAAACTCTCACCCTTGAATATGATAACATTGAGGGAAAAAGAAATTCTCTTGATTTAACAGCACCTCTTTCCTTAGCAATTCAGCACGAATTTGATCACCTCGAGGGTAAGACTATTTTAGATCGAGTTGGGAAGTTTGCTGCTTCTTTATATAAAAGAAAAATTCGTAAGTCTATTCTTAAATCTATTCGCAAGCAGCGAGAATTAGAAAAAGGAAGTGAGCCAATTATAGGGCATCCAAAGAAGAAATCTCATCTCTCAGCCCAAGAGAGGAAAAAACGAAAGAGAACCAAGCAAAGAAACCTGAGGAAAAAGTAATTCAAGAATATACTTAATTCGTGAATGGAGGTTCCCATGCAAGACCAAAAAATAGATATAGAGCGCACTAGAATGCTGAGATATTCAGTTAGCCGATTTTCTTCTCTTGGTCCAAAACAATTGATGGACGCCAAAGAAAAAATCAAATTTCGTACCATGGAAAACTGTATGTTTGATGAACAAACTTACGGAGAGCTTTTTGCAGATTTACAGAAACAGAACGGCTGGGATACTGCTTCTACGTTAGCTTATTTTGAGACATCAATGATGTTTGAATAGAGGTGGGATAATTATATTCTCAGAGGAGTTGTTATGGATATTGATGAACTAATTCAGAGAGCCGTTGGTAGCGAATTGCTCGATGAGCAAACATGCAATGAAGTACTTAATTATGGAATATCGGAATTTTTGAAGGCTGGCGTATCCTATGAAGAAGCTCTTGATATAATTGAAAATGCAAGAGTGAATTATGAAAGAATTAGATATCAACGGCAGTTTGGGCCTCGAGCCACAATCGAAGAAGAAGGTGACGCGCCTTGATCACGTAGCCCTCAATGTTAACAACGTCAATGATTCTGCCTCGTGGTATATAGAAAACCTCGGGGCAGACGTGATTTATGCTGATGATACATGGGCAATGCTGCAAGTGGGAGATTCTAAAATTGCTTTAACTGTCGCTTCACAGCATCCGCCTCACCTGGGCTTCGTGGTTGAGAAGTTGAGTGATATACCATGCAATGATCCAGCTTATCACCGAGATGGCTCTGCGTATCTCTATATGACGGATCCGGATGGTAATACTATAGAATTCCTTTATTATCCGCAAGCGTCATAATAATTATATCAGAAGGTGACTATGAAAATGAAGACTCCAGTTATTTGGGATCGTCATCCTGATTTAAATAAGATGATCGATAAATCAATAAGAGAACAAGCCGAAGTTATTTCTATTGAGCTCGGTGGACAGTCTTTTGTTTCTTCTCCTGATGTTACTATCGACATAGCTAAAGATGCGCTAATATACCAGCTGGTGCTTCTCCTATTAACTTAGAGAATATTCCGGAATTGGCTCAGGAGTTTACAGCGCATATAGATGGTAAGCAAGAAGATGGTCCCATGACAAAATATTTTGCCAAAAAATGGGCTGTATTAAAAGTTGAAAATCCGGGATTGTTTAATACTTTAAACGATGGGGGTCAAGGTGCCCCATCTGTGGGAAAAAGCTCCGCACCAGCTGGAACAAAATGGCTTTTGAATATTGCTGGAGGTCCCCAGCCAGCTATAGGTCGAGGAGAACTTCTTTTTGGTTTACTCCATGGTTTAAAAGCAGGAGATGGCGGCCCAGAAGATGCAGATTTGAAACTGGGGAATCTCGAATATCACGTTAAATATTTCAAAGATACCGGTAAAGCAATTAAGGGCCCCACCAGATCTCAATCTTCTGTTTATGCAGACCAAATTTTTTCTGGTAGTCCAACTGATTCGCCTTTGTTTGCTTTCATCCACGAAAGTGTAACAAAAATATTTGGGGGAGACGGAACTTATAACGCTGCTATTGAGGGTATAGAAATACCTGGAGATTTAGTCTCAAACCCCCCAGATATTCCTAAAGTAAAGGCGCTCATAGCATGGTATGTAGCGCGTATTGCGAAAATGTCTTTGGTGCGGGGAGAAAGAGACGGCGAAAAATTCATTGTAATGATCGTGGGGGAAGGCAATTTTCAAGTAGATCTACTTAGCGCCACAAGCTTGAGACTTCCGCCATATCCCCTCAGTCAGCAGTCTAACGGGAGAATTTCTTATAATATACAAGTAGGCGGTCCATCTCAAACTGCTGCCTCACAATTTCCTTCTCTTATTGAGGCCACTCCTGCTACTGTTGTCCAAGAGATTTTAGATATAGAATCAGGAACGTCTACTTTGGAAGCAAGAGAAATAGTAGATATTCAGAGTGTTATAAAAGCAGATACAGCTTTACCCTATTCAGCACCTTTAAAAGCAGCTTTAAAATCTGCATATGAAAATCGAGAAGATGCAAGAGGATATGCTATTGGATCTGATGTTACGGGAGTTAATGCAGCATGGGAAAATTTATTGAAGCCTCTGGATGCGTCATCTTGGCCGGCTAGAGGTTATGCTTTTATAGAATTTCTTGAAAATCCAGACATTTCGGGTTCTGCTAAAAAATATGTTTTAAAAAATATAACAGATCCTGCAGTAACAAGATTTCTTTCTAATTTAAGTAAACTTCAATCAACAACAAGTGTTGAAGATGCAGCTGATATGGTTAGTATTTTAGAAGAAAACGTGAGCCGTTCCACTCTTCTTGTAAAAAGTGTTAATCGAATTCTCACAGTTGATAAGATATTACAAGAAGAGCTTACTCGAGCTGATAAAAAAGATATAGATAGGATGATTGCCATCCGCATAGAGAAAGATCGCGCAGAGCAGAAGAGACTATTTAAAAAGAATTTAGAAGAAGAATTAAAGTCATCAAAATTTCAAAAGATGATTTTAGAGATGGCAAAGGACGAGATGGGCAGGGAGCTGAAAGGCAAGCAGCTCGAAGGCGCTGTCTTAGAGATAACGAAGAAAGTAATTAAGAAGCTCTATCGAGAATTGAGCTATTCATACAACCCAGTGATTGATAGAATTAAACTATAAGTTATATATAGAGTTTTAGGTTAGGTAAGTTATGAAGTTTTTTAAAGTAAGCGTATTGCTATCTGCGTACATACTCCTGTGGGGAGTAAATTCATTCGCGTTTTCTGTTCCCACTATAGATTCTGTAAATCAAGTTCCCTACAAAGAGTTAAACACGCACATTATTCCATTGGTCCAGATAGACGGTGCCCTGATAAGCATTGAAGATCTCATGTCTGCTGTGTCAGACGTGCATAAATAATTGAACATTTTCTCTTAGTCTAATATGATTAGAGTAGGAGGTACCTATGCCAAGTGTACTATCGAGCTAAAGAATTAGCCCTTAATAATGGTCGAACTTATCACCTCGCTGCGATTTTACGTCGAAACGGGAAGGTGGTAAGAGTAGGTGAAAATACTAACAAAACTCATCCTAGATTTCGGAGGCAATACGCTGATGGAACTTGGGGCTCTCACATGCATGCTGAAATGAACGTTCTTCGTTTTGCACAGCCTGGAGATGAGCTTGAAGTAATTCGCTTCCAAAAATGCAGCCACCAATGGACGATGGCGAAGCCTTGCCGCGTTTGCGAAGCGGAGATTCGTAAGTCTGGAATTAAGAGGGTGAGGTATACTAATTGGGAAGGCAACTGGGAAGAGATAAGAGTGAGATAATGGGAATCAAAAAAGGCGATTTAGTAGAAGTTGACTTGCCGCCGACTACCTCCATGACCAATGTCGAAATTCAAGAAGAGCTATTTAGCTCTTTGAGCTTGTTGAGCGACGGCGACTTTCTCATTGTAATAACTTCTCCATACGAACACCAACAAGCAACTATCCAACAGACCCGCACCGCAGGAAGAATGTTTATGTGCAATTCTTTGATGGTCTGTGTAGATTTACTTCTAGAAAACAAAATTTATAAAGCTGTACCAACCAAATATTTGAAGAGGGCATAGATGGAAGACCATTATCGAATTCTTGGAGTTTCTCATGATGCCACCCAAGATCAAATTAAGAAATCATATCGACGGCTTGCGAAGGAATATCATCCCGATAAGAATGCTGGAAATAAGCGCGCAGAAGAAAAATTTAAAAAAATCTCTGAGGCTTATTCAGTTTTATCAGACGAACAAAAGCGCACCGAATATGATAATCCCCAGCCCACATTTAGTAATGTAGGGGGAGGGAGAAATCCCTTTAGCGGCTTTAGCGGCTTTGGTGATATATTTAGTGACTTTTTTGGTGATTCATTTTCGCAAAATAATGCTCAGGCCCACCGGCGCTCTAATCAAAGACCACCAAAAAATCCAGACCTTCACCTAAAATTGCAGCTTTCTTTTATGGATTGCATTAAAGGAGAAGAAAAAGCTATTCTTTATAAAAGATCTCGTCTATGTACAGTGTGCGATGGCCATGGTCACGATATAGCTCAAAACGTGGGAATTTGTAAATATTGCGAAGGCCATGGAAAACAAACCCAGCGTCATGGAACAATGGTAGTTCAAACAACTTGCCGAGGGTGCGGAGGAAGCGGCATGGAATCTCCTCGTGCCTGCTTTGGTTGCCATGGCCAAGGAACGATGGATGAAGAAGCTAGTCGAAATGTTAAAATTCCCAAGGGAATTAAACCAGGTCAGAGAATTAAAATAGCTCAATCTGGTCACATGGTTAATTTTCGATCTCCTGCAGGGGATCTTTATCTGGAAATTATCGCTCCGGATTCTGAAGGGGAGTTTACTCGAAAAGATAACGATATTTTTTCAGATGTCAAAATTCCCTTTACAACTGCAACGCTGGGCGGAGAAATACAAGTTAACACTATTAACGGAAGAGGAACTTTAAGAATTCCTCGAAGCTGTCAACCAGGCTCTACGCTAATGATTCAAGGAGCTGGCGTAGAGACTCATAGAGGAAAAAAAGGAAATCACTATGTTAATATTAATATTGCGATTCCTCACACTTTGAACCAAGAGCAAGAGCAAGCTTTAAAAAACTTGAGAGATATATTGTGAATTACCCGCAACTTTTTCTAGGAAGTGGCTGCCTGATAATTCTTCACATATTGGTGTGGTTTTCAGCTAACGGTCAATTTATAAAAGAAAATGACTTTTTTGCAAACCATTCGTTTCTCTTTGCTGTATCTGTCGGCCCCATCATTGGGATTTTTGGCTATTATGGTTCAAAATTAATTTATGGAGCAATGACTGAGAGCGTGTGGCAGATTAGATTTATAGGATTCGGTCTGTCTTATCTGGTATTTCCAGTGTTAACTTGGTATTTACTGGGAGAGAGCATGTTTACTCTAAAGACTGGCCTCTGCATAGCTCTTTCAGTTTTAATAATTCTGATTCAAGTCTATATGTAGCGTTATTGAATTTTGAGTATCTTGATCGGCGTAACAATAAACTCATTCCATAAGTGAGTTCTTCTAGTATCATCGCATCGATCTAGATCAAAACAAATGTTGTTGATGTCTTTGCCGGGATATTCTAAGCGGTAGAGATTGCATGCTCTTCTTCCGTTATCCGTAGAGAGAGACTTAATGTCGCTTCGGAATGCTCCGCGGACATTTCCAAAAAGTGTTATACAGACAGTAGAGCCTTTTCGAAAAAATGGTCTCTCCATGTAAGTAAAAGTTGATATGTCGAACTTTTGTCCACTTTCAATAGCTTTTTGTAAATTGGCTAGCCCTTTTTCGCTAGCGTAGTGATTTACTATTTTCGGGTTCCACGTCGATCCGTAGATTTGATTCGTATAAGCTTCATCGAGGAGGACGTACGGTTCCACATCTCCGCGAGAGTAAAAGTAGCTAAAACGCAAGCTCCCAATGTCAGGAAAGTAATCATTAAATTCATTTTCTAATCCCCATACTCTGTGGTTAACAAAGTCTTCAATAAAATCTAAAACATTTTTTTCAGTAAGCAGGTCATACCGTGGTACCTCTGCTTCTAATAAGTATCCAAAAAATTCGCTAACTAAAGCCACAAATTCATTAAAATCTTCTGTGCTACAAAACTTTGCGTGTTTGCAGCTGATCTTTCCGCCTCTAGTATCAAGCCCTTTTTCTTGTAGCTCTAGCAGTCGAGTAGCCACGCGCTGCCACTCTTCGATAGTGCGAAAAGAAGAGTCTGGCTTAACGTAACCTAAGACTTTATAATCAGTAGTCATTTGATTCTTCTGAAATGCCTTCAATCTGGTCTCCGGCTTGAATTCCATTTTCTTCAAACCAGCCTCGATTAACTTCAAGGGCGTACCTACAAGGGCCGCTAGAGGGCACTCCGCTAAGGCTGAGTGGCTCCATATCTTCAATGTTGAGGATTACACCATCCTGGTTAATGTAAGCAATCGAAAGGGGGATATGGGTATCTTTCATCCAGAATGAGCGCTCCATATCTTCAGGGAAGACGAAAATCATTCCAGCCCCTGGGCTCAGTTCTTTTCGATACATCAGACCCAGAGATCTTTTGAGTGGAGTGTTTGCAATTTCTATTTCTAGATTTGCATCATTAATTGCTAATTCTTTGAACATATTAAAATTTATAACCGAAAAGATCTAGATCTTCTTGAAACGCTATTTTAATTATGTCTTTGCTCTCACTAGTATACCAGTCTCGATAAGACTTGCTGGTTTTTATTCGTTTAGCAGCTTGAGGAGTATTAGCCAGATCGATTGTCTTATACAAACCAAAGGGGTCCATAGCAATCTCTACCGAATTTAAATGAAGCAATTTTTTCTTTGGATCTATTCGCAATCTTTCTAGCATAGGTGGCCAATCTTTTTCAATCTCTTCAAGCTTTAAGATGATATCCACGTCCAATTTTCCTTCTTTGTTTTTTAAAAACGAGGAACAAGGCGCGTAAGGAAAAGGTATATCGAAATCGAGGTAATAATATTCGTTAGGCCAATTAGGGACATCCATGTATTTTTTTTCTACATAGCTGCGGTAAATCCAATCGTTAAATTCTAAAGCTCCAGTTTCTTTAACTTTTCCTATTTTTCTCCAGTTATAATAAGAGACCATTCTTGCCCACGGATTTCTTACTACGCTAAGGGATGTCCAGTCTTTATCTTGCAATCTCACAAAAGCTGGGTGCGAAATTGCTGCGTGCTTTCCTCCTACCCCGTCAACTACTCGAACACTCGCGCAATTTAAACTCCTTGTGATAGAAATTCCTCCGCACTTAGGAATATGAATAAAGACATATGGGGCGTGATATTCCTGGACATGTCCAGCACGGCATCCTAGACAATACGCTGTGGGCATTCTTGTTTCTCCTGTACAATCGCCTTTTTCCATTATAATTATTACACTGTTCATTGTTCATTGATAATTGGGGGCGACACGGTTTCGACAGGGTAGAAAAGAATAGAGTGCAAGTGGTCATACGAAACAGCAGACCCAAAACGCGGTTTCAAAAACTTAATTGCCAATAATAACGACAATTACGAATACGCCCTAGCGGCTTAATCGGGTGGTTGCCTAAGACCATCTATCCAATTTAGGCTGAGCAGCTGATCCTGCCAAGAAATAAAAGATCGCAATGGTTACCCCGCTTGTAGCGGGTGGATTTCTAAGGCTACATAGGAAATGGGATTTTTGTAGATACTTTGCTGGTTCGGGAATGGATCAGACAAACTTGTGAATGACTTGACTTTGGACCTATTTTGGACGCGGGTTCGACTCCCGCCGCCTCCACCACTTTAGAGGTAAACCTGTGAAACAAAAATTAACATCAAAAAATACAGCTAAATTAATAGAAAAGCTTTGTCCAAAATGCTACTCTAATTATGTTGGCTTGCTCAAAGAACAAGTAGCTGATGACTTGCGCTGGGAACGGGGTTCTCAAGGCGGCGATCATCTTCGTCGCCCCATTGATAAGGCGATTAAAGGCAAGGAGCCTGAGTACGAAGAAGAAATCGAACTCTATAAGACTTACGGAGGAGATTAGTTTAATTTGTTAACACTGCGTTGCTGCATGATAAAATAAGTTAAGTTCAGAGTGAAAACCACTATATTTCAAGGGGAAAAAATGAGCAACGATGAAAATACGCCGAATACTCTAGATGATATGATTGATCTTCTAGAGTCAGTTCGTACAGATTATGATAAATTTTATAGCCAGGGAAATTCGTCAGCAGGCACTAGAGTTCGAAAGGCGATGCAGCAAGTTAAAACAAGCGCGCATGATGTCCGGACTCACGTTCAAGCTACCAAGAATGATAACTGATAAATATCCGCAGGGAGGCACGGGATTACAGGCGCCTCAATTTACAACAACAATAAGAAGAAAAGAAGATAATGATAATGAGTAAAGGTAAAGTTANNAGTTTTTTAATACAGACAAGGGTTTTGGGTTTATTGCCCAAAACGAAGGCGATGATCTTTTCTTTCACGTAACAGAACTTCAATCAGGAACTGCCAATAAGGGCGATTCTGTTGAGTATGATGTTGGTGAAGGTAGAAAAGGGCCATGCGCTGTCAATATTAGAGAATCATATAGCGCTTAGTGCGCACACCGCAGGGAGGCACGGGTTCATAGTGAGATAGGTGCCTCACACTCAAACACACACACAATGGAGAAAAAAATGAGTGAATCTAAGAGAAGCGGATATGCCATCCGCGCCGACCTACTCGGTATGGCAATTGGTATTTTAGAAGCGCGAAATGCGCGACAGTGGGATAATGAACACCTTAAGCCAGAGGGAACCCGTTCGCCGGTGAATCCTTACGCGACTGAGGATGTTCTTGTAGTGGCTGAAAAGCTTTACGATTTTGTTCAAAACCAAAATAAGTAAATAATTAGTAGTGCGCCTGCTTGAGTGTACGCGTTCAAGCAGGCGCCACCCGCAGGGAGGCACGGGGTGTACGACCTAGCGTAATCTGTCACGTATGTGGGATTACAAGGACCAGTGATAGGTGCCTCATTTTTTTATTAAGATAAGCCATTCTGGATCTACCAAGTCATCCACGAATCCTTGCCATAGTATCGAGAAAATAATTTTTTTTTCTTTGATGAGATCAGCGCTTCCAGGTTCTCCAAAGCTTTGAGACACAACCAAGCATATTCCAGCGCTTATTATGGGTTTCTCATCATTGCTTGATCTAATAAATACCAAGTCGCCAACTTTTATGTCTTTAGAGTTTTTCATCTTAAATTTTCTTAGTAAGTAATAAACAGTGACTTAAATTGGTTATAATCTTACGAAGGGCTGATTAACACCTGAGAGAAGAGTTGGATAATATTCAGTTAATTATTTTTGATCTTGACGGAGTATTAGTTGATGCTTGCGAATGGCATCGTCTTGCTTTAAATCAAGCTCTTTACGATATTTGTAACTATGAAATATCTTTAGATTCTCATCACGCTAATTTTAATGGGCTCCCTACAAAAACTAAGCTTCAAAAGCTAATTGCTTCAGGGGTTGTAAAAGAAGAAGATTGCTCTAGAGTTTATGAGCTCAAACAAGAAAAAACCAAGCATCTAATTAAGCATTCTTCTCTTGCTCCGGACCCCGATAAATTTCTTATGATGAAATTATTTAAATCTCGCGGAATATTGGTGGCATGCTGTACCAATAGCATCAGGGAGACTACTCAATTAATGCTGGAAAAATCTGGGCTCGACACATTTTTGAATTATGTAGTCACTAACCAAGACGTAAACAATCCAAAGCCTGATCCAGAAGGATATTTGAAAATTATTGAACATTTTGGAATTTCTAAAGATAATATTATTATTGTAGAAGATTCTCCAAAAGGGCTGTTGGCAGCAAGGGCTACGGGATGCAAAGTAATTCAAGTAAAAAATGCAACCGAAGTCAACATCGGTTTGTTTCTGGAGATTTTTAATTGAAAATTATAATTCCAATGGCTGGCGAAGGCAGTCGTTTTGTAAAAGAAGGGTATACTTTTCCTAAACCGTTAATTGATGTTAACGGCAAACCAATGATTCAGGCAGTTGTAGAAAACTTAGACTTTGATTGCGAATATATTTTTTTAATTCGTAAATCTCACGTAGAACAATATGACGGTTTGCTTCATACCCTTCGCAGAATAACAAATAATCAAATGCAGTACGTAATAGTTGATGAATTGACTGAGGGTGCCGCTTGCACTGCGCTTTTAGCTAAAGAATACATTGACAATGATGATGATTTGTTGATAGCTAATTCAGATCAAATCATTGAATATGAGCCGCAAAATTTTAAAATGTTTAAGAACTTTATCAGCGTTGACGGGATTGTGTTTACTTTTAACGCAGTTCACCCCAAGTGGTCATTTGTGAAAACTAATTCGTGCGGTTTGGTGACAGAAGTGGCAGAAAAGAAGCCAATTTCAAATATTGCAACTTGCGGGATATATTGGTATCGAAAAGGATCTGATTTTGTCAAGTACGCGCAGCAGATGATAGAAAAAGATATTCGCGTTAATGGCGAGTTTTATATTGCCCCAGTGTATAATGAGCTTATTGCAGATGACAAGACGTTAATGCCGTTTTATGTACATAAAATGTGGGGCATAGGGACTCCAGAAGACTTAGACGTTTTTTTAAAGAATAGAGCCCGTGCAAGAAACTACTAAAAGAAATTCGTGCGTAATCTGTGCGTCAGAAACCCTTAAAGAGATATATGCTGTCGATAGATTTCCTGTATATATGGGCATTACTGCTACGCCAGATCTGGCCCGTTATGATAAACTAGAGTATCGAAAGTGCGAAACTTGTTCTGCTCTACAGCTGGGCCAACTGATTCCATTGGCTATCTTGTATCATTCTAACCACAATGCCGAAGTGGTTGGTGAAATTTGGAAAGGACACTTTCGTAGATTTAGCGAGTTTATCCTTCAGAAAGCAGACAGCAAATCTGTGTTAGAGATAGGAGATCCGTCTGCAAAACTTGCGAAAAGGTGCCTGAAGAATAATGGAGAATGGACAATAGTAGAACCCAACTTTAATTCGAGCATTTTAGATACTCTTTTACCAAGAATAAAATATGAGCAAGTTTGGTTTGCAGATTTTAATGTTCAAGATAAAAAATACGACACAGTCGTTTTATCGCATGTATTTGAGCATTTATATGATCCCGTCAAAACTCTGAATAAAATTTCTCGCTGTATCACAGCTGATGGAAAGCTTCTTTTATCGATACCAAACATGGAATATTTGCTACAGCGCGGACATATGCCACCGGGGGGCATGCATTTTGAGCACACATATTACTTAAGTTTGGATAACTTAAAATTTTTATTAAATCGCTGCGGATTTGAAATTGAAGCGTATGAGAAATATTTGAATCATTCTTTGTTTATTTCTTGCGCAAAAAAATCAGAAATTATTTCAGAAGATCCTTCTGCGCTTGCAAATTCTAACGATAGAGCGTGTTATAAAATGAAAAAAGTTATGAAATCTTTTGAGGCTGCGGTTGTGCAAATTAATAAAACAATAGAATCTACTTCTTTGCCCGTCTACATGTATGGCGCTCATTTTCCAGCGCAGCTGTTATTATCTATGGGAATAAAAGAAGAATCGATAGTTGGCATATTGGATAATTCTGCAGATAAAATTGGAAAATATTTGTATGGCACGTCCCTTAAAGTACAGTCCCCACGTATATTAAGGGGCAAAAAAGCAGTTGTTATCTGTCACATGGGCGCTTATACAGATGAAATAAAAGCAGATATTATAGACAACATAAGCGACCACATTATTTTTATATGAACTTGAGCGTTATAAATGATTTATATTTCTCATAGAGGTAATTTGAATGGCCCAGATCCTGAAAAAGAAAATCATCCCGACTATATTTTAAAAGCGTGTCAACTGGGTTTTGATGTAGAGATTGATGTGTGGAAAATTGGGAAAGATTTTTTTCTTGGACACGACGAACCGTGTTATCCAGTAGATTGGAAATTTTTAACTAATCCAGCTTTTTGGTGCCATGCAAAAAATATTAATGCTTTGAGCGCTCTGTTAAATTGTGGAGCCCATTGTTTTTGGCACCAAAATGATGATGTTGCTCTAACTAGTCGAGCTATCATGTGGACTTATCCTGGAAAAGCCTTGACGCGCATGTCGGTGTGCGTGATGCCAGAGAAAGATAACTACAAACAAGATTTTAGTGTTTCTTATGGTGTCTGCAGCGATTTTATTATGAGATTAAAAAATGAAAGAT
>LWDU01037203.1_pt1 | contig 24258 bp, 22 predicted proteins | sample 727161 | NCBI WGS metagenome assembly LWDU01 (sample SAMN04566230, study PRJNA314399) | hydrothermal vent metagenome | isolation source: deep sea hydrothermal plume seawater | place: Mexico: Gulf of California, Guaymas Basin | collected 2004-07-11
CGAACAGGCGGTCGAAGCAAGCCACATCTTCAACCTGTTGCAGGCGCGCGGCGTGATCAGCGTGCAGGAGCGCGCCAGCTACATGGGCCGCGTCCGCGATCTCGCGCGCGGCAGCTGCGAAGCGCATATGGCGAAGGAAGCGCCTGTCTGGGCCGAGAAATATCCGGAGTGGTCGAAATGATCTCTGCCAGTCCTAATCTATACTTGGTCACCCCCGCGCAGGCGGGGGTCCAGATAACCTCGATTGCGCGCGCCGCAGCCCTTATCTGGGCCCCTGCCTGCGCAGGGGCGACGGAGGTGGCGAATGCCTGATTTCCTCCTCGAACTGCGCAGCGAAGAAATCCCCGCCCGCATGCAGGCTGGCGCGCGCGCCGAACTCGAAAAACTGTTCCGCCGCGAAATGGATGCCGCCGGTGTCGAGGCGGGCGAGGTCACCGTCTGGTCGACGCCGCGCCGCCTCGCGCTGATCGCGCGCGGGCTTCCGCTGGCGACCGAGGCTGTCAGCGAAGAACTGAAAGGTCCGCCCGTCGGTGCGCCCGATCAAGCGGTCGACGGTTTCTGCCGCAAGGCTGGCGTCGACAAGGCCGATCTCGAAGTGCGCGAGGTCAAGGGCCGCGAAACCTATTTCGCAGTGAAGAACGTACCCGGCCGCGCGACAGCGGACCTGCTCGCCGAAGCGATCCCCGCGATCGTCCGCGACTTTTCATGGTCCAAGTCGATGCGCTGGGGCGCGGCTTCGATCAGCACCGAATCCTTGCGCTGGGTGCGCCCACTGTCGGGCATCGTTGCGCTGTTGGGCGACGAAGTGGTCGAATGCGAAGTGCACGGCGTCACCAGCGGCGCGGTCACGCTGGGTCACCGCTTCCACCACTCGGGCGACATCACCATCGGCAATGCCGACGACTACGCGATGAAGCTGCGCGCGGGCCATGTCATCGTCGACCATGAGGAACGGCAGGACCTGATCCGCTCAGGCGCCGCCAAGGTCGCTTCCGAAGCCGGACTTAGGCTGGTCGAGGACGAGGGGCTGGTGATCGAGAATGCCGGCCTGACCGAATGGCCGATCCCGCTGCTCGGCCGGTTCGAGGAGGATTTCCTCGAGGTCCCGCCCGAGACGATCCAGCTGACCGCGCGCGTCAACCAGAAGTACTTCGTTTGCGAGGACGAAAGGGGCGAGCTCGCCAACGCCTTCATCTGCACTGCCAATATCGAGGCGGAGGATGGCGGCGCGCGCGTGGTCGACGGCAACCGCAAGGTCCTCGCCGCGCGTCTGTCCGACGCGCGTTTCTTCTGGGACGTCGACCGCAAGAAGACGCTCGCCGAACACGCCCAGGGGCTGGAGCGGATCACCTTCCACGAGAAGCTCGGCACCGTGGCCGACAAGGTCGAGCGGGTGGCCAAGCTCGCGCGCTGGCTGGTCGAAGTGGGTATCGTCGTCCCAGCGGAAGCTGGGACCGCTACCGGCCAAGGCGCCACTTCGACAGCGATCCCAGCTTCCGCTGGGATGACGAAGGATCAGTTGGCCGACATGGCCGAACAGGCGGCGCGGCTCGCCAAGGCCGATCTCGTCACCGAAATGGTCGGCGAGTTTCCCGAACTGCAGGGCCTGATGGGCGGCTATTACGCCCGCGCCGAGGGCCTGCCCGATGCCGTCGCCGACGCGATCCGCGATCACTACAAGCCGGTGGGGCAGGGCGACGATGTTCCGACCGCACCGGTAACGGTGGCGGTGAGTTTGGCGGATAAACTAGATACGCTTGTAAGTTTTTTCACCATCGGTGAGACGCCTACTGGCTCCAAAGATCCCTTCGCTTTGCGTCGATCTGCGCTTGCGATCATTCGGACCATTATTGAAAACGGCGTCCGCGGACGAATGACGTTTGTCGCGTTGGCGGCCTCTTACCAGTGGTATGTCTTCGCCACTGAAAGTGAGCGAAAGGCGGAATTTGCACGAACCTATTTCGGATTGGAAGAGGCGCACGGCGCACCACCGCCATTGGACGATGTGATACGACTCACCGAACAACGTTTGTCGGGCGACGACTTTTTTCAGGAAATCGGTCATGGGGCGATTGGCCAAATTCTCGACTTCCTCGCCGACCGGCTCAAGGTCCAGCAGCGCGAGGCAGGCGTCCGCCACGACCTGATCGATGCGGTCTTCGCGCTTGGCGGCGAGGACGATCTTGTCCGCCTTCTCGCCCGTGTCCACGCACTCCAGTCCTTCATGGACACCGAAGACGGCGCCAACCTCCTCGCGGGCTACAAGCGTGCGGCCAATATCCTCAAGAAGGAAGACTGGCACGGCGTCGAAGGCGAGATCGCGCGGACGGGTGAGGAAGACCCGCTCGCGCTGGTCGACGATCCCGATATGACAGCGGTGATCCAGGCCAAGATGGCCGAGCGCCATGCGAAAGAGCTTTCCTACGCACCCGAACCCGCCGAGAAGGCGCTCATGGATGCGCTTGCGAAATCGGAACCGGCGGCAAGCCGAGCCATTGAAGATGAAGACTTTTCCGCCGCCATGGCCGCGCTGGCTGCATTGCGGGCGCCGATCGACCGGTTCTTCGAAGAAGTGACGGTAAATGCGGATGAAGAAAACAAGCGGGCGCACCGTCTCGACCTGCTTGCGCGCTTCCGTGCTGCAGTGCACAAAGTCGCCGATTTCAGCCGCATCGAGGGCTGATGGATTTTTGCTCCATGGACCGTGGTCCATGTGGTCCAAGTTGTAGGAATTGCCTTGATGAGTAACGACACGGTCTTCACCTTCGGCGGGAACGCGCCGCATACGAATGCAAGGCAGAAGGACAAGACCGTGACCGGCGGCAAGGGCGCCAACCTCGCCGAAATGGCGAGCATCGGCCTTCCCGTCCCGCCGGGCTTCACCATCGCGACCGAGGAATGCCTTACCTACCTCGCCGGGGGCAGCGACTTCACCGCCAAGCTGCGCAATGATGTCGCCGCCGCGCTGAACCATGTCGAAAAGACCGTGGGCAAGGGCTTCGGCGATGCCGCCGATCCGCTGCTCGTCTCGGTCCGCTCGGGCGCCGCAGTGTCGATGCCCGGCATGATGGATACCGTGCTCAACCTCGGCCTCAACGACGACACTGTCGCCGGCCTGGCGAACACCAGCGGCGACGAACGCTTCGCCTGGGACAGCTACCGCCGCTTCATCCAGATGTATGGCGATGTCGTGCTCGGCGTCGATCACGGCCTGTTCGAGGAAGCGCTCGAAATCGCCAAGGAAGACCAGGGCTATTACGCCGATACCGAGTTGAGCGCGGAAGAATGGAAGGTGCTGGTCGCCGAATACAAGGCGATCGTCGAGCGCGAGCTCGGCTCGCCGTTCCCGCAGGACCCGATCGAGCAGCTTTGGGGTGCGATCAGCGCGGTGTTCGACAGCTGGGATACCGAGCGCGCAAAGATCTACCGCCGCCTCAACGACATCCCGCATGACATGGGCACCGCGGTCAATGTGCAGGCGATGGTGTTCGGCAATATGGGCGATACCAGCGCCACCGGCGTTGCCTTCACCCGCGATCCCTCGACCGGCGAGAAGGCCTATTACGGCGAATGGCTGGTCAATGCGCAGGGCGAAGACGTGGTCGCGGGCATCCGCACGCCGCAATACCTCACCAGGGCGCGGCGCGAACTGGCCGGGGCGGACAAGCCGAGCATGGAAGAAGCCATGCCGGAGGCCTTCGCCGAACTCGCGCGCGTGTTCGACCTGCTCGAGCGGCATTACACCGACATGCAGGACATCGAGTTCACCGTGCAGCAGGGCAAGCTGTGGCTGCTGCAGACGCGCAACGGCAAGCGTACTGCCAAGGCGGCGCTCAAAATGGCGGTCGACATGGTCGGCGAGGGCCTGATCGACGAGAAGACCGCGATCCTGCGCGTCGACCCGATGGCGCTCGACCAGCTGCTCCACCCGACGCTCGATCCCGAAGCGCCGCGCGACGTGCTGACCACCGGCCTGCCGGCCTCGCCCGGCGCCGCCAGCGGCAAGATCGTGCTCGATGCGGACACCGCCGAACTGTGGGCCGGACGCGGCGAGAAGGTCGTGCTCGTGCGGGTCGAGACCAGCCCCGAGGACATCCACGGCATGCATGCCGCCACCGGCATCCTCACCGCGCGGGGCGGAATGACCAGCCACGCGGCCGTGGTGGCGCGCGGCATGGGCCGCCCCTGCGTGTCGGGTGCATCGCAAGTGTCGATCGCGCGCGAAGGCCGCACGCTGACGATCGGCGACCGCGAGCTCAAGGAAGGCGATGTCATCACTATCGACGGCGCCAACGGGCAGGTGAGGGCGGGCGAAGTCGCCACCATCGAACCCGAACTGGCGGGCGACTTCGGCACGCTGATGGAATGGGCCGACAAGCACCGCCGCATGCGCGTGCGCACCAATGCCGAAACCGAGACCGAATGCCGCATGGCGCGCCAGTTCGGCGCCGAAGGCATCGGCCTGTGCCGCACCGAGCACATGTTCTTCGACGCCGGCCGCATCAGCGCGGTGCGCGAGATGATCCTCGCCGATAGCGAGGCCGGCCGCCGCGCTGCGCTCCACAAGCTGCTGCCCGAACAGCGCAGCGACTTCGTGACGATTTTCGAAGTCATGGCGGGCCTGCCGTGCACGATCCGCCTGCTCGATCCGCCGCTGCACGAATTCCTGCCGCATGGCGATGCCGAGTTCGAAGACCTCGCGCGCGCGACCGGCGTCGATATCGAAAAGCTGCGCCGCCGCGCCGGCGAGCTGCATGAATTCAACCCGATGCTCGGCCATCGCGGCTGCCGGCTCGGGATCACCTATCCCGAAATCTACGAAATGCAGGCGCGCGCCATCTTCGAGGCCGCCTGCCAGGTCGCCGTGGACAGCGGCGATGCGCCGGTGCCCGAGATCATGATCCCGCTGGTCGCCACGCGGCGCGAGCTCGAACTGCTCAAGGATGTGGTCGACCGCGTGGCTAAGGAAGTGTTCACCGCCACCGGGACGACGCTCGAATATCTCGTCGGCACGATGATCGAACTGCCGCGCGCCGCGCTGATGGCGGGCGAAATCGCCGAAGTGGGCGAATTCTTCAGCTTCGGCACCAACGACCTGACGCAGACCACGCTGGGCGTAAGCCGCGACGATGCCGGCCGCTTCCTGACGACCTATGTCGACAAGGGCATCTTCGCGCGCGATCCCTTCGTCAGCCTCGACATCGACGGCGTCGGCCAGCTGGTCGAACTCGCCGCCGAACGCGGGCGCGCGACGCGCGACGGGCTCAAGCTGGGCATCTGCGGAGAACATGGAGGCGATCCGGCCAGCATCGCCTTCTGCGAAAAGACCGGGCTCGATTACGTCAGCGCCTCGCCTTACCGCGTGCCGATCGCGCGGCTCGCGGCGGCGCAGGCCAGCCTGCGCGCAGGTTAGTCTTTCCAGCCGGTAAGGGTCAGGATCTCGAAGCTTTCGAGGACGCGGCCCTTGTCGTTGGCTGCCTTGCGGAAAGCCTGTTCGGCACGTTCCAGGGCAGCCTTGCCCAGCGGGGGCGGGGCACTCGCCAGCGTGCCGCCAAGGCCCTGATCGCGCAAATCCGACACCAGCCGTTCGAGCGTCCCGAAGGAAACGGTCAGCGAACGGCTGTCGACCACCTGCCGCTTGAACAGCGCGCGCTGCAGCAGCGCGGAGGCGGCCTGGTTGTCGACCAGCGGATGCATCCGGGCAGCCGGCCTGTCGGGTTCGGCGGCGAGCATCGCGCTGCGCAGATGCGGCAGGCTGCCCGCACCCACGATGCTGGCAATGAGCATGCCGTCATCCCCTAGCGCATTGCGCAGGTGGAGCAGCGCGCCGGGCAGGTCGTTGACCCGGTCGAGCGAGGCGAGGCTGACGATCAAGTCGTAGGGCGCGCCCGCGACCGGCTGCTCCTCGTCGAGCGTGGCGACATCGCGCTCCTCGACCTCGGAGCCTGCGCCGCGTAGCGACAAGGCCAGCGTGCCGGTCCAGTCACCGATCACCAGCACACGCTTGGGTGCCAGGCGGATGAATTCGAGCCGGTCGAGCACGTCCTCGACCATGTCGTCGAGGATATAGCGCGCCGCATCGCGGTGGGCTTGCCGCACCCGGGCGCGGCGCAGGCCGGCAATGCGGCGCTGGCGGGAGAAGATGCGGGGCGGTGCCTGGCTAGCCATCGCGCATCGCCCTGCCGCGCTTGCCAGCCTCGCGCAAGCGGCGCAGCATGCGAAGATGTCGACAAGCCGCCTGCTCGCCGAAAGCTTCGCCCCGGTGCTGGATTTCATCTATCCCCCGCGCTGCCCGGCCTGCGGGAGCGGGGTGGGCGAACAGGGCGGTCTGTGCAGCACTTGCTGGAGCGACCTCGTCATCCCCTCCGACCCCTGCTGTGCTGCCTGTCAACGTCCCTTTGGCGATCACGGACCGCAGACGGGGGCGATCTGCGCGCCCTGCCTGGCCGATCCGCCGGCGCATGACGGGATCGCGGCGGGGACGCTCTATACCGATACCTCGCGCAGGCTGGTGCTCGCCTTCAAGCACGGTCGCCGCATCGCGCTGGCGCCGCTGCTGGCAAAGCTGGTCGCCGCGCGGCTGCCTGCCGCGGACAGCGAGCGGGTGATCGTCCCGGTGCCGCTGCATAGCACCCGACTGTGGCACCGGGGCTATAACCAGGCGGCGTTGCTCGGGCGGCAATTGCAGAAGATGGGTCACGGCACGATGTGTGTCGATGCGCTGATGCGCACCAGGCCAACCCCCGCGCTGGGCGGTCTCGGCAAGCGCGCCCGGGCCCGCACGCTGCAAGGCGCAATCACCCTGCGGCGCAGCCGGAAGGCCAGGATCGAAGATGCCGAGGTCATATTGGTGGACGATGTGCTGACCAGCGGCGCCACCAGCACCGCTTGCGTCAAGGCGCTGAAACGGGGCGGGGCGGCAAGCGTCACGATAGCCTGCTTCTCGCGTGTGCTCGACGAGGCGCTGGCGCGTTAGACGGCGAAACGCCCGGGACCTTTGCGATCCCGGGCGCCACGTGACGAATATAACCGGACCTGCCTTGCGACACAGGTGCAGCCCCCCAGCATGCACCTTGGCCCATCCCTCATCGTTACCGGATGCGCCGCGTAAACCCTCTATCGCGGCTGCGAATCCGTTTGACCCCCTGAACCTGGCGCTCTGTTGGCACCGCTGCTCCGGTGGGCAGGCCTCACTTTCGCCTGCGCGACTGTTTGTTCCCGAAACTGCGCCATCATCAAACAGGCATTTGCAAGAATGTCGGATTTTGGGTCGACTTTGTGGTTATCGTGCAACAAAAGCCGCCCGAGAATGGGATTTGAAAGGTGTCGCAGTGAATGATCAGGCCGAGCGCGAGGCAAGTACGCGGTTCATGCCCAAGTTCGACGACAAGGGATTGTTGAGCGCAGTCGTCGTCGATCACGCCAGTCGCGCGGTGCTGATGGTGGCCTTCATGGATGCCGAAGCGCTGGCCGCGACGCGCACCACCGGGCTCGCCCATTTCCACTCGCGCTCGCGCGGCAAGCTCTGGCAGAAGGGCGAAAGTTCGGGCCACGTCCTCGAGGTCGAGGAGATCCTCGTCGATTGCGATCAGGACGCGCTCGTCCTCTCCTGCCGGCCTGCGGGTCCGACCTGTCACACGGGCGCACCGAGCTGCTTTTACCGCCGACTCGACGGTGATGTTCTCCAACCCGTCAAGACTTGACGCTTACGTAAACGTGGGCGTATGACTCGGCTCATGACACAGCCGCTGCCCAAGGACTTCCGTGCCGAGAATGGCGATCGCCGCCATGCCGGCGCCCATATCGAACGGCCGGACGAACTGGGCCGCGAACAATATTCGATCTCCGACCTCACCAGCGAATTCGGCTGCACCGCCCGCGCGCTGCGTTTTTACGAGGACGAAGGGCTGATCGCGCCTTCGCGGATCGGCCTCACGCGGATCTATTCCAAACGCGATCGCGCCCGCCTCGCATGGATCATGCGCGCCAAGAACGTGGGCTTTTCGCTCACCGAAATTCGCGAAATGATCGATCTCTACGACCTTGGTGACGGCCGCGTCGAACAGCGCCGCGTCACGGTCGAGAAATGCAAGGCCCATGTCGCCAAGCTGAAAGAACAGCGTGACGATATCGACAGCTCGATCACCGACCTCACCGAATTCATCGAGCATATCGAAACGCTCGATGTCGATCTCGACTGATTTGCCTCCCCGGCGAGATAACCGACAGACCCCAGACCCAAGGACTTACTGATGCCCCGCTCAACGAGATGCTCGATCTCGGGAGCTACGGGGACCTGCCCGGCTTTGAAATGGCGAGCCCCGATGTCACCGATGCGGTGATTAACGAGGGCGGCAAGTTCTGCGCCGAAGTGCTAGCCCCGCTCAACCAGTCGGGCGACCAGGAAGGCTGCACCCGCCACGAAGACGGTTCGGTGACCACGCCCAAGGGCTTCAAGGAAGCCTTCGACCAGTTCCGTGATGCGGGCTGGGGCACGCTGTCGCAGCCCGAAGAATTCGGCGGGCAGGGCATGCCGCATGTCCTCGGCTTCGCCTTCGAGGAATTCGTCTCGAGCGCCAACCAGGCCTTCGGCATGTATCCCGGCCTGACCAACGGTGCGGTCTCCGCGCTGCTCGCCAAGGGCAGCCAGGAGCAGAAGGAGAAGTATCTTCCCAAGATGATCTCCAACGAATGGACCGGCACGATGAACCTGACCGAGCCGCATTGCGGCACCGATCTAGGCATGATCCGGACCAAGGCCGAACCGCAGGCCGACGGCAGCTTCGCCATCACCGGCACCAAGATCTTCATCTCCGCCGGCGAACACGACATGGCGGATAACATCATCCACCTCGTGCTGGCCAAGACGCCGGGCGCACCCGACAGCACCAAGGGCATCTCGCTGTTCGTCGTGCCCAAGTTCATCGTCAATGAAGACGGCACGCCGGGCGAGCGCAATGGTGTCGCTTGCGGCTCGATCGAACACAAGATGGGCATCCACGGCAACGCCACCTGCGTGCTCAATTACGATGGCGCGAAGGGCTGGCTCGTCGGCGAGGAGAACAAGGGCCTCGCCGCGATGTTCATCATGATGAACGCTGCGCGTCTCGGCGTCGGCGTCCAGGGTCTCAGCCAGGCCGAAGTCGCCTATCAGAACGCGGTTGCCTATGCGCTCGACCGGCGCCAGGGCCGCGCGCTGACCGGCCCGGCCGAGCCCGACGAACAGGCCGATCCGATCTTCGTCCATCCCGACGTGCGCCGCATGCTGATGGACGCCAAGGCCTTTACCGAAGGCATGCGTGCACTGTGCCTGTGGGGCGCGCTGCAGGTCGACCTGACTCACAAGGCCAAGACCGAGGAAGAGCGCGAACAGGCCGACATGCTGATCGGGCTGCTGACCCCGGTCATCAAGGGCTATGGCACCGACAAGGGCTATGAAGTCGCCACCAACATGCAGCAGGTCTTCGGCGGCCATGGCTACATCGAGGAATGGGGCATGAGCCAGTTCGTCCGCGACGCCCGGATCGCGCAGATCTACGAAGGCACCAATGGCGTGCAGGCGATGGATCTGTGCGGCCGCAAGCTGGCGCAGAAGGGCGGCGCGGCAATCCAGGCCTTCTTCAAGGCGGTGGGCGACGATATCGGAGCCGCCAAGGGCGACGATGATCTCGGCCCGCTTGCCGAAGCGCTCGAAAAGGCACTGGGCCAGCAGCAGGCGGCGACCATGTGGTTCATGAACAATGCCATGCAGAACCCCAACCACCTCGGTGCGGGCGCACATCACTACATGCACATGATGGGCATCGTGACGCTGGGCTGGATGTGGCTGCGCATGGCCAAGGTCGCGCAGGCGGCGCTGGCCGCGGGCAGCGAAGACAAGGCGTTCTACGAAGCCAAGCTCGCCACCGCGCGCTATTACATGGACCGGTACCTGCCCGATGCCGGCGCGCTGCGCCGCAAGCTCGAGGCAGGCAGCGACAGCACGATGGCGCTCGGCGAAGAGGCCTTCGCCACCGCCGCCTGATCGTTCTGCGATAGGAAAACGAAGAGGCCCGGACCGCGCGTCCGGGCTTTTTTGCTATCCGCCGAGCACTTCGTCGAAGAGGCTGTGCATCGCCGCCCAGCTCTGCCGGTCGGCACTCGCATCATAGGCGGGATTGACCGCCCCGGTGGGCCGGTGCGGGGCAGTGAAGCCATGCTCGACCCCCGCATAGCTGTGGAAGTGCCAGTCGGCCTTCACCGCCTCCATTTCCTCCCAGAACGCGGCCACTTGGCTACGCGGCACCAGCGCGTCGGCATCTCCGTGGCAGACGAGGATACGCGGTGTGATCGGCTTGTCGGCGGGCAAGGCGGTTTCGAGCAACCCATGGAAGCTGACGACTGCTGCGAGGTCCTGCCCGTCGCGCGCCATTTCCAGCACCGCCATCCCGCCGAGGCAAAAGCCGATGGCGAGATGCGGGAGGTCGGGTTCCAGCTTGCGCAGGAGGTCGAGCGTGGCGCGCAGCCGCTGGCGCATGGCTACCGGATCGCTGCGTAACCGGCTCATCGCGGCAAAGGCAGCGTCACCGTCTGCGGGCGTCTCCTGCCCATAGAAGTCGCCGATCAGGACCGCATAGCCGGCTTCGATCAGCTCTGCGGCCTTGGCCTCGACGACCGCGGTCGAGTTCATGAAGGTCGGATAGATCGCCACCGCGGCGCGGGGCTTGCCCGCGGGCCGCGCGTGGAGACCGGCCAGTTCGACCGCGCCGTCGCAATATGGGACCTGCGCGAAACCCATCACTCGGGCAGGAAGTCGGGCACGGAAAGATACCGCTCGCCGGTATCGTAATTGAAGCCGAGAATGCGCGAATTCGCGGGCATGTCGGCCAGCTTCTGCTTGATCGCGGCGAGCGTCGCGCCGCTCGAAATCCCCACCAGCAGGCCTTCCTTGGCCGCGCACTGGCGTGCCATTTCCTTGGCGTCCTCGGGAGCGACCTGGATCGCGCCGTCGATCGCCTGCGTGTGCAGGTTCTGCGGCACGAAGCCTGCGCCGATGCCCTGGATCGGGTGGGGGCCGGGCTGGCCGCCGCTGATGACGGGCGAAAGCGTGGGTTCGACCGCATAGGCCTTCATGCCGCTCCAGCTCTGTTTCAGCACTTCGGCACAGCCGGTCAGGTGGCCGCCGGTGCCGACGCCGGTAATCAGCGCGTCGATCGGTGTGTCGGCGAAGTCGTCGAGGATTTCCTTCGCGGTGGTGCGTGCGTGGACCTTCCAGTTGCTGGCATTGTCGAACTGGCTCGGCATCCAGGCGCCCGGGGTCTGTGCGACCAGTTCCTGCGCGCGCTCGATTGCGCCGTTCATGCCTTTTTCCTTGGGGGTCAGGTCGAAACTGGCACCATAGGCGAGCATCAGCCGGCGCCGCTCGACGCTCATGCTTTCGGGCATGACCAGAACCAGCTTGTAGCCCTTGACCGCGGCGGTCATCGCGAGGCCGATCCCGGTGTTGCCGCTGGTCGGTTCGACGATCGTGCCGCCGGGCTTGAGCAGGCCCGCTGCCTCCGCATCCTCGATCATGGCGAGGCCGATGCGGTCCTTGATCGAACCGCCGGGATTGGCGCGCTCGTTCTTCACCCAGACCTCGTGGTCGGGGAACAGGCGCGACAGGCGGATGTGGGCGGTATCGCCGATCGTGGCGAGGACGGAGTCGGCTTTCATGGCATCTGCTCCTGCAATTTCTCTTCGGGGGGAGTGTCTAACAATTCGTCGGGCGGGTCAAAGGTCCGCGTGGTCCGCAGGACGGGAAAAATACGCGCCCACACGGCAACGGTCACGATCGCGCCGGCCCCGCCGCCGACCACCGCCAGTGCCGGACCGACAAGGTAGGCCAGGCTGCCGGAGAAGAAATCGCCGAATTCATTCGACGCGCTGATAGTCAGCAGGCTGACCGAGGACACCCGTCCGCGCTTGTCGTCGGGCGTGTGCAGCTGGATCAGCGACTGGCGGATATAGACGCTGAACATGTCCGCCGCGCCGATGATGAAGAGCATCGCCAGGCTCAGCGGCATCCAGCGCGAGAGGCCGAACACCATGGTGGCGAGGCCGAAGATCGCCACTGCCCATAGCATCTTGGGGCCGACATTGGTCTTGAGCGGACGGAAACTGAACCACAGCGCGGTAAGCGCCGCGCCGACCGCGGGGGCCATGGCGAGCTGCGCCAACCCTGTCTCGCCAACCTGCAGGATATCGCGCGCATAAACGGGAAAGAGCGCGGTTGCCCCGGCCAGGAACACCGCGAACAGGTCGAGCGTGATCGCGCCGAGCACCATCTTGTTGCGCACCACGTAGCGCAGGCCCTCGACCATCTGGTGGATGGGGCGCTTATTGGCCGCGCGCGGGGGCTGCGGCACCTTGCCGATGAAAGACAGCGCGACCAGCGCCGCGGCGAACAGCCCGCAGGCCACGAAATAGGGCAGCGCGGGCAGGATCGCATAAGTATAGCCGCCGATCGCGGGCCCCACGATCATGCCCACCTGCCAGGCGATGCTGGACAGTGCGATGGCGTTCGGCAGGATCGCCCTGGGCACGAGATTGGGTGCGAGCGCCGACAGCGCCGGGCCGTTGAACGACCGCACCACACCGAGCACGATCGCCACCCCGAACAGGGCGGGCAGGGTAAGACTTCCGCTCCAGGTCAGCCACGCCAGCGCGCCCGCACAGCCCAGCTGTGCGATAACGGTCAGCCGTGCCAGATTGCGCCGGTCGAAATGATCCGCCGCCCAGCCCGAAAAAGGCGTCAGCAGGAATAGCGGCACGAATTGCAGCAACCCGATCAACGCCAACTGGCCCGATGCGGCGGCGATCCCCAGCCCGCTGTCGCGCGCAATGTTATAGGTCTGCCAACCGATAATCAGCATCATCGCATATTGCGCGAGCGTCATCGACAGGCGGCTGAACCAATAGGCGCGGAAATTCGCTATCCGGAGCGGCGAACTGTCGGGGGAGGGCGCGGCGGTTTCACTCACGCCGGACGCATGGCAGGCCCGCCTTCGGTTGTGAAGACGGGCCTGCTTTTTGTTCTAGTAGAAGCTGTTGCGGCTTAGCGCAGCTTGCGCAGCCGCGGGTTGGGCTGCAGCGTATCGATCATGGCGAGGAAGTCGTCGACGCGGATGATGCGTTCGAACTGGAAGCCCGCACGGTTGTCGCGCGTCCAGATGCAATAGGCTTCGATCCGGCCAATAACCGGCAGGCGCACGATCACGCGTTCGCCGCGGCCGATGCCGTCGCCATTGTCGACCATGAAGCCGTTGGCGGAGATATTCGCAATATGCAGCCGCACGTCGCCCTTGCCGAAATGCTCGGCAATGACGGGATGGTCGACCGGGTGGCGGGTCATGCGCCGCTGGTCGGTGACGCTCAGTTGTGCTCCGGCAGACATGCTGGCGATCCCTTTGCGGTTGGGGTTGGGGGGAGTGGGGGTATCGGACATCAAAGCTCCTTATGGCGGCAAAAGCCTGCCAATTGGTAAACCGGCCCGGTGCTTCGACGGTAAAAAAGGGCGTTTCGTCGCTGGTTAACAGCGAATAACCGCGTGCTTCTTCTTGCCGAGGCTGAGCTTGGCTTCGGCGTCGGCCGCAACGCTCACCAGATAGCCCGGATCGGTGACCGTCTCGCCATCGAGCTTGACCGCGCCTTCGGCCAGTTTGCGCTTAGCCTCCCCGTTGGAAGCCGTGAATCCGAGCGCTGTCAGCACCGCTCCGATGCGCATGCCGTCAGGGCCTACATCGAGCGTCGGAAGGTCCGCGCCAGCACCCCCGCCGGCGAAGGTTTCCGCAGCCGTTTGCGCAGCCAGTCTGGCCGCTTCTTCACCCCGAACGAGTGTGGTTACCTGATTGGCAAGAACTGTCTTCGCTTCGTTGATGTCGGACCCGCCGAGCGCTTCGAGACGGGCGATCTCATCGAGCGGCAGATCGGTGAACAGCCGCAGGAACCGCCCGACATCGCGATCATCGACATTGCGCCAATATTGCCAGAAGTCGTAATTCGGCAACTGGGCCTCGTTGAGCCACACCGCGCCGGCCGCGGTCTTGCCCATCTTGCCGCCATCGGCGGTGGTCAGCAGCGGGGTCGTGAGGCCGAACAGCTCGCTTCCGTCCATCCGGCGGCCCAGCTCCATGCCGTTGACGATATTGCCCCACTGGTCGCTGCCGCCCATCTGCAACCGCACACCCATTTCCTGCGCCAGATGGCGGAAATCGTAGCCCTGCAGGATCATGTAGTTGAATTCGAGGAAGGTCATCGGCTGCTCGCGCTCGAGCCGCAGGCGCACGGAATCGAAGGTCAGCATCCGGTTGACGGTGAAATGCGTCCCGACCTTCTGCAGCATCTCGATATAGCCAAGCCCGCTCAGCCAGTCGTGATTGTTGACCATCACCGCATCGGTCGGCCCGTCGCCGAAAACGAGCAGGCGCTCGAACACCGTCCGTATCCCGGCGATATTTTCGTCGATCGCCGCATCGGTAAGCATCTTGCGGCTTTCGTCGCGCCCGGTGGGGTCGCCGATCCGCGTGGTCCCGCCGCCCATCAGCACGATCGGCTTGTGCCCTGCCTGCTGCAACCGCCGCAGCATCATGATCTGCACGAGGCTGCCGATATGGAGCGAAGGCGCGGTGGCATCGAAACCGATATAGCCCGGCACGATCTGCTTGGCGGCGAGCGCATCGAGGCCCTCGGCGTCGGTGACCTGGTGGATATAGCCGCGCTCGTCGAGCACGCGCAGGAGATCGGAGGTGTAGTTGCTCATGACGAAGCGCGCGCTAGCAGGTAAGGGGCGGCATGGAAACGTATCGATTGCAGCCCCATCCGGGGCATCCGCCGCGCGCGGTATCCGGGGTCGAAGCCCGCATCATCGGGCGCGATGACAACTGGCTGCGCCTGCGCTGGCGGATCGAGGGCAGCGGCGAGTTGGTGGTGCCCAAATTCGCGGGCAAGGGGCGGGCGGACGGGCTATGGCAGACCACCTGCTTCGAGCTGTTCCTGCGCCCCGATGGCGGGACCGCCTATTGCGAATTCAACCTGTCTCCATCCGAACGCTGGAACGCCTACGACTTCGCCGCGCGCCGCGACGGGATGGCGGAGCGCCCGATACCGCGCGAACCGGTCTGCACCATGCGCATGGGTAGCAGTTTCGCGATCTTCGATGCCGCACTGCCTGCCGCCGCCTTGCCGGACACGGATTGCGCGCTGGGTCTCACCTGCGTGATCGAGGAGGTCGGGGGGCACAAAAGCTTCTGGGCGCTGGAGCATAGCGGCGAGCAGCCCGATTTCCACGATCCGGCTTGCTTCACCGCGCGGCTTGCGGCACCGAGCGGCGCATGAAATTCGGCATCGATCGTCTCATCACCGAGGAGGGGTTGCGCGCCCCGCTCGAAGGGCAGCGCGTGGCGCTGGTCGCGCATCCGGCCTCGGTTACTGCCAGCCTCGATCATTCGCTCGATGCGCTGATCGGCCGCGGGATCAGCGTCTCTTCCGCCTTTGGGCCGCAGCACGGGCTGAAGGGCGACAAGCAGGACAATATGGTCGAGACACGCGACGAGATCGACCCGCATTACGGTATCCCGATCTTCAGCCTCTATGGCGAAGTGCGCCGTCCGACCGCGGAGATGATGGCCAGCGCGGACATCTTCCTGTTCGACCTGCAGGATCTCGGCTGCCGCATCTACACCTTCGTCACCACGCTGCTCTACCTGCTCGAGGAAGCGGCCAAGGCGGGCAAGAGCGTATGGGTGCTCGACCGGCCCAATCCCGCGGGCGGACCGGTGGAAGGCACCTTGCTGCAGCCCGGTCAGGAAAGCTTTGTCGGGGCGGGCCCGATGGTCATGCGCCACGGCCTCACCATGGGCGAAATGGCGCGCTGGTTCGTCGCGCATTTCAAGCTCGACGTCGATCTCCAGGTGATCGAGATGAGCGGGTGGAAGCCCGGCAAGGCCCCCGGCTATGGCTGGTCGGACGAACGCGTATGGATCAATCCCAGCCCCAATGCCGCCAGCCTCAACATGGCGCGCGCCTATGCCGGCACGGTGATGCTCGAGGGAACCACGCTGAGCGAGGGCAGGGGGACCACCCGCCCGCTCGAAGTGCTGTTCGGCGCTCCCGATGTCGATGCCAAGGCAGTGCTCGCCGAAATGCACGAACTCGCCCCGGTCTGGATGCGCGGCTGTGCGATCCGCGAATGCTGGTTCGAACCCACCTTCCACAAGCATGTCGGCACCTTGTGCAACGGCTTGATGATCCATGCCGAAGGCAAGTTTTACGATCATTACGCGTTCCAGCCATGGCGCCTGCAGGCGCTGGCGTTCAAGGCGATCCGCAAGCTCTACCCCGACTATCCGCTATGGCGCGACTTCCCCTATGAATACGAGCTCGACCGGCTGGCGATCGATGTCATCAACGGCGGCCCCGGTTTGCGTGAGTGGGTCGACGACAGCGAGGCCGTGCCCGACGATCTCGACGAACTGGCCGGCGCGGACGAAACGGCCTGGCGCGAAACGATTGCGCCGCATCTGATCTACGGCTGATGGCAGACACGGCCGATGCGCTCGCCCGCAAGGCGGCCGCGCTGTATCGCTCGGCGCGCTATGATGAGGCGCGCCAAGCCTATCGGCACCTGCTAGCGCTTGATCCGGATCGACCCAATGACTGGGTGAACTTCGGCCTGCTGCTCAAACGGCAGGGTGCCTTTCGCGAAGCCCTGGCCGCCTATGACAGTGCCCTGAAACACAAGGTAACCGGGCCCGAAGAGGTCCATCTCAATCGTCCCGCCGCAGCGCATGCGGCGCTCGAAGCGGCGCTCGCAATCCGGCCCGGCTATGTCCCGGCCTTGCTCAATCTCGGCAATCTGCACGAGGATTCGGGTGACCGTGACCGGGCGCGGGCGGTTTACGCGCAGGCGTTGGAGCTCGAACCCGGGAGCGCGCTTGCGCTGATGCGCCTCGCCGAAGTGACCGTGTTCGATGATCCCGCACACCCGCTGATCGGGCGACTTCGGGGCGCAGTCGCCCGCACCGATCTTGGCCCGCTGGAACGGGCCGACCTGGGGTACGCGCTGGGGCGCGCGCTCGATCAGTGCGCGCGTTACGACGAGGCGTTCGCCGCTTATCGCACCGCCAATGAAGGGGCAGAGGCCTTTATCGACCGGCTGATAGCGGCATTTCCCGGCGCGGCGGAGACGGAACCGGGGCCGGAACCTGCGCCCGTCTTCATCTGCGGCATGTTTCGTTCGGGGTCGACGCTGGTGGAGCGCATTCTGGCATCACACAGCCGGGTGACCGCGGGCGGCGAACTGCCGATCTTGCCGCGTATCGTGCGCGAGCATTTGCAGCCGTATCCCGAATCGCTGGTTGGCCGCGACGCCGATTTCTACACCGGCTTGCGGCAACGCTATCTGAAGGGGCTGGGCGAGATGGATCTGCCCACCGCTGGCCTCACCGACAAGCGACCCGACAATTTCCTCCATGTTGGCCTGATCAAACGCATCTTCCCGAAGGCGAAGATCGTGCTCACCCGGCGCAACCCGCTCGACAATTGCCTGTCGATCTACTTCGCGCATCTCGATCCGGCGCTGACCTATGCCGCCTCGCTCGACAGCGCCGCGCATTGGTATCGGCAATATGAGCGTCTGGCGGCGCCTTGGCTGGCACTCTACCCCGATGATGTCCGTGTCGCGGATTACGATGCGCTGATCAGCGATCCCGAAGCCGAAATCACCGGGCTGCTCTCGTTCCTCGACCTGGAGTGGGAGGATGGCTGCCTGACGCCACACCGCGGCACCGCCCGGGTCCGCACCGCAAGCGCGTGGCAGGTGCGCGAGCCGCTCTACACGAGATCGTGCAACCGCTGGCGCAATTACGCGGGCCATCTGGATAGGCTGATCGCTGTTTTCGGAGAGCCGAACCGCGCTTGACGTTCGCGTCCCGCTGGGTGAGAGTTCGGGCTCCGTACCATGTGGGACCGACTATGCCGGTGATGCAGCCTCCGACGATGTCCCCCGCACAAGCCGATATTCGGCTGGCGAAGGATAATTACGACTTTGCCGCGCTCATGGCGAAGGGCGACCATCATTACGCGCGCGGAGAACTGCGCGCGGCGGGTTCGTTCTACGGAATGGCGGTCTCGGTCGCACAGAGCGGGCGTCCGGCGGACGGGCGCGAAGCGGCGCGCGGCGCGCAGGCGATGCAGGACATCCAGCAGCAATTCGTCCGGCATCTCGTCACCTCGCTGGCCGAGGCGGGGCACACGCAGCAGGACTGGCACCCACGCTTCGCCAACTCGCTGGCGATGATGGTGGGTGCAGCCCAGCGCGCGCCGGAATCGCGCTCCTTTCCGGCGATACCCAGTGTCTATTACTATCCCGGACTGCCGCATGTGGAATTCGCCGATACGCACCAGTTCGACTGGCGCGAGGCGGTCGAGGAGCGCACCGAGGACATCGCCGAGGAAGCGCGCAAACTGCTGGCAGGATCGGGCACGTTCAAGCCCTATGTCGAGGCCGAGGCCGACCGGCCGCAGGGCGATATGCACGGCATGCTTGGCAATGACGACTGGAGTTCGCTCGACCTGATCGAGAAGGGCGAGCCGGTTTCCGAGCATATCGCATCACTCGGGAGGTACCCGTCTGCACCATCCCCAATCGCGCACCGACGCTGCTGCTTTCGCTGCTCAAGGCGGGCAAGAAAATCCCGCCGCATCACGGCATGCTCAACCCGCGCTATATCTGCCACCTGCCGCTGATCGTTCCAGGCAATGGCGCGCTGCGTCTGGGCTCGCAAAAGCGCGAATGGCGGAAGGGTGAACTCATCGCGTTCGACGATACGATCGAGCACGAGGCGTGGAACAATTCGGGCGAAGACCGGCTCGTCCTGCTGTTCGATGTCTGGCGTCCCGAACTCGAGCCGATCATAGCGCGGGCTGACCGGACAAGTCCCCAACCGTCTGTTCGATTTTCGACCAACGGCCTTGACGAACTACGCCAAGAAAGGGAGCTTGGCCCAAAGTGACGGGCATACCCGCGCTTCGGGAGAGGTTTGAATGGCGACTGTGGCAGCACGGCAAACAGGCGGATCGGTCAGGGTAACCCTGTGGATCCTGCTGATTGTCTACATTTTCAATTTCATCGATCGGCAGATCGTCAATATCCTTGCCGAACCGATCCGGATGGAGCTGGGGCTGAGCGATACCCAGATCGGCCTGATGACGGGGCTGGCCTTCGCCTTGTTCTATACCGTGCTCGGCCTGCCGATTGCGCGCTTCTCCGACCGGTCCACGACCAATCGGCCGTGGCTGATCGGCGGTGCGCTGGCGATCTGGTCGGCCATGACCGCGCTCTGCGGGCTGGCGCAGAACTTCGTCCAGCTGCTGCTCGCGCGGATCGGCGTGGGGGTGGGGGAGGCCGGGTGCACGCCGCCCGCACATTCGCTGATTGCGGATATGGTCGAACCCGCCAAGCGATCCTCCGCGCTCGCCTTCTACGCGCTCGGTATTCCGATCGGTACGCTGCTGGGGATGCTGATCGGCGGGCTGCTCGCCGATTCGGTGGGCTGGCGCAATGCCTTCCTGATCGTGGGCCTCCCTGGGCTGGCGCTTGCAGTGGTCGTTTTCATGTTTCTGAAGGACCCGCGCCGCACCGGCATGATGCAGGCCGGGTCGCAGCAGTCGACCGAACAGATGCCGATGAAAACCGCGCTCAAGGCTATGTTCAGTTCGCGCGCCTTTGTCCTGCTGGTGGCGGCAGGATCGGCGGCCGCCTTCCTCGCCTATGGCAAGGTGACCTGGATCACGATCTTCTTCCAGTGCACCCACGGACTGACCCCGGGCGAAACCGGGCTGTGGTTTGGCCTGGTCAATGGCGGGGCAGGCATCGCCGGGACGGTGCTGGGCGGCTATATCGCCGATCGCTGGGGGTCCAAGAACCGCCGCCACGTCCTTACAGCACCCGCGGTGGGCATGGTCATCACGATTCCCTTCGCCTTGCTTGCCTTCATGAGCGACAACTGGCTGATGGCGCTGTTCCTGCTGATCGTGCCGACGATCTGCAATTCGCTCTATTACGGCCCGACCTATTCGAGCGTGCAGGGACTGGTGCCGCTGCGCGCCCGCGCGATCGCGGCCGCGGTGCTGCTGTTCTTCCAGAACCTCATCGGGCTTGGCCTCGGGCCGCTCTTCTTCGGGATGATGTCCGACCTGCTACAACCCGCCTATGGCGAAGAGAGCGTCCGTTACGTGCTCTATGGCGCGACGTTCCTCGGGCTGCTGCCGGCGTTCTTTTTCTGGCGCTGTTCGCTACGCCTCAACGAGGAACTCGACCAGAAGGACTAGTCGGGTTCGCGCACCGGGGCGACGAGTTCGACCAACACGAAGCTGATCAGCATCAGCAGGAACCAGCTGCCAAGCTTGGCGGGACTGACCATGCGCCAGCCCTGCTCCTGTCCGGGATAGGTCCAGGCCTGCGCGAAGGTGCCGATATTCTCCGCCCCCCAGATGAACAGCGCCACCAACAGGAAGCCCACCAGCAGCGGCATCCAGCGATGTACGCGCCAATTGCGGAAGTGGACGCGGGTGCGCGCGAACAGCAGGATAGTTGCCGCGAACAGCACCAGGCGGATGTCCGGCCACCAGTGATGCGCGAAGAAATTGACGTAGATCGCGGCTGCCAGAACCCATGTCGCCCAGCGCGGCGGATAGGCGCTGTAACGAAAGTCGAAGATCCGCCAGACGCGCGCGATATAGCTGCCGACCGCAGCATACATGAACCCCGAAAACAGCGGGACCGCGCCGATATGGAGCACGCTTGCCTCGGGATAGATCCACGACCCCGCGGCGGTCTTGAACAGCTCCATCACCGTACCGACGACATGGAAGATCAGGATGACCTTGGCCTCTGCCCAGGTCTCGAGCCGGAACGCCAGCATCGCCGCCTGGATCGCCAGCGCCGCCAGCGTCAGGAAATCATAGCGATGTAGCAGTGCATCTTCGGGATAGAAGAAATGCGTGCCGAGCAGCAGCGCAAGCAGCAGGCCGCCGAACAGGCACGCCCAGGCCTGTTTGAAACCGAACAGCAGGAATTCGTACAGCCACAGCCGCCAACCGCGACCCGGATCGAAGCTTTCGAGCCGCGCGCGGACCGCGGCGAACCGCGAATGGCGCAAATCAGGCCCCGGTCTTGCGGCTCAATTCGCGCATCGCATCGTCGAGCCCGTCGAGCGTCAGCGGGTACATCCGGTCGTTGACCAGCTGCTTCATCACCTTGGTCGATTGCGAATAGGACCACTGCTTCTCGGGCACCGGATTGAGCCAGACGGTCGCGGGATAGGTATTGGTCACCCGCTGCATCCAGGTCACCCCGGCTTCCTCGTTCATATGCTCGACGCTGCCGCCCGGATGCGTGATCTCGTAGGGGCTCATCGCAGCATCGCCGACGAACACGATCTTGTAGTCATGCCCGTATTTGTGAAGCACGTCCCAGGTCTTGGTGCGTTCCTGCCAGCGGCGGCGGTTGTCCTTCCACACGCCTTCATAAAGGCAGTTGTGGAAGTAGAAGAATTCGAGGTTCTTGAACTCCGCCGTCGCCGCGCTGAAGAGTTCCTCGGTCACCTTGATGAACGGATCCATCGACCCGCCGACATCGAGGAACAGCAGCAGCTTGACCGCATTGTGCCGTTCGGGCCGCATGCGGATGTCGAGCCAGCCCTGCTTGGCGGTGCCGTCGATCGTTGCATCGAGGTCGAGCTCGTCGGCAGCTCCTTCGCGCGCAAACCGGCGCAAGCGGCGCAGCGCCATCTTGATGTTGCGCGTGCCCAGTTCCTTGGTGTTGTCGAGATTCTTGAACTCGCGCTTGTCCCACACCTTCACTGCACGCTTGTGCTTGCTTTCGCCGCCGATCCGCACGCCTTCGGGATTGTAGCCCGAATTGCCGAAGGGCGATGTGCCCCCGGTGCCGATCCACTTGTTGCCGCCCTGGTGGCGCTTTTCCTGTTCCTCGAGGCGCTTCTTGAGCGTCTCCATGATCTCGTCCCAGTCGCCCAGACCCTTGATCTTTTCCATCTCCTCTTCGGAGAGGAATTTCTCGGCCACCGACTTCAGCCAGTCCTCGGGGATCTCGACCGGGTTCTGCCCGTAATCGGTCAGTATGCCCTTGAAGACCTTCTGGAATACCTGGTCGAACCGGTCGAGCAGGCCTTCGTCTTTCACGAAGGTCGCCCGGCTGAGATAATAGAACGCCTCGGGCGATTGCTCGATCACGTCGCGGTCGAGCGCCTCGATCAGCGTGAGGTGTTCCTTGAAGCTTGCGGAAATGCCCGCAGAGCGAAGCTCGTCGACGAAATTGAAGAACATGGCCGGCAGCCTAGCGCGTGCCTTTGCGCCGCACCAGTTACTTATCGCGCGTATTTTTTAACTGCCCACTAACCAACGCGGCGTAAGCTACGCAGAACAAGACCAAAAAGGGGGTCACACAGGCAATGGAACTCAGCGCGATCGATGCCAGGGGGGCGTCGGCTCTGGACCAGATACCGGCAGCTTGCGGCAAGGTAACCGTGGGCTGTTCGGACGTGGCGGGGATTGTCCAGGGGGTGATCGATTCCTTCGGCCACCTGCGCAGCGAATATGTCGAGCTGCAGGGCACGGTTACCGCGCTCGATGAAGACCAGCGCAAGGTTCTCGAAGCCAGCGACGAGGCCCGGCTGCTGTCCGAACGCGCGATCGAGCGGCTCAACGACGGGTCGATGCTGATCAGCAATTCGCTGAACGAAATCGGCAACCTCCTCAGCCTCGTCGAAACGCTGTCGCAACACGTCACCGGTTTCGCCGCGGCGATGGACCAGGTGCGCCGGTCGAGCCAGGAAATCGACCAGATTGCCGAGACCACCAATATCCTTGCACTCAATGCCACGATCGAGGCGATGCGCGCGGGCGAGCAGGGCCGCACCTTTGCGGTGGTCGCCAATGAAGTGAAGACGCTCGCCAGCGAAACGCGCAAGGCGACCGAGGAAATCGGCCGCACCATCGACACGCTCGGCAATGAAGCCGAACAGGTGATCGAAAAGATCGAAAGCGGCGCCCAGGCAAGCGTCCATGCGAAGGATTCGGTCGGCTCGATCGAGGACACGATGCGCAGCGTGACCGAGCTGTTGACCGAGGTCGACGGCCAGCAGGATCTGATCGCGCGCAACACCGCCAAGATTTCGGACCATGTCCACCGCGTGCAGGACGTGCTCGGCGATTTCGACGGCGCGGTCAGCGACAATGAGAACAAGCTGGGATCGCCAGCGACATGTTCGACAAGCTGGTGAAGGCCGGCCTGTCCCCGCAGGACAGCGTCATGGTCGAGAAGGCGCAGGGTCATGCCGCGCAGGTCGTCGCGGCGGCCGAAGCCGCGATCGCCGCGGGCGAGCTGACGATGGAGCAATTGTTCGACTGCGACTACCGCGAGGTACCGGGCACCAACCCGCAGCTCTATCGTACGGGGCTGAGCGACTGGGCCGATGCCCATTGGCGCCCGATCAACGACGCGGTGAGCAGCGAAGGCCGCCCGGTGATCATGTGTTCGCAAGACACATGTCAGCGAACATTCGCGCCCGCCGACCGGCGATCTAGCGCATGACACGCAGCACTGCCGCAATGGCCGCATCATGCTCTACGCGATCGACAAGACCGCCAAGACGCAGACCGAACCCTATATGATGGCGGTCTATCGCCAGGAAGGCGACGGCAAGAACTATCTCGTCGTACGCAATGTCTATGTGCCGCTGGTCATCAACGGTCGCCGCTGGGGCGATTTCGAACTGGCCTATAGCCTGGACTGATCCGCGAGCGGATAACGAAAAAGGGGCGCGAACCGAATGTGGTTTCGTGAGGAGAGCGTCAGCTCTGCCGGCGCGCCATGAAGGCGAGGCGTTCGAACATCATCACGTCCTGCTCGTTCTTGAGCAGGGCGCCATGCAGCGGCGGGATCGCGGCGTTGGGATTGGCATCCTGCAGCACTTCGATCGGCATGTCCTCGTTGAGCAGCAGCTTGAGCCAGTCGAGCAGCTCGCTGGTCGAGGGCTTCTTCTTCAGTCCGGGCACGTCGCGGATTTCGTAGAAGATTTCCATCGCCTTGGTGACGAGCGTCTTCTGGATGCCGGGGAAGTGGACCTCGATGATCTCGCGCATCGTCTCGGTGTCGGGGAACTTGATGTAGTGGAAGAAGCAGCGGCGCAGGAAGGCGTCGGGCAGTTCCTTCTCGTT
>LWDU01000128.1_pt2 | contig 24212 bp, 21 predicted proteins | sample 727161 | NCBI WGS metagenome assembly LWDU01 (sample SAMN04566230, study PRJNA314399) | hydrothermal vent metagenome | isolation source: deep sea hydrothermal plume seawater | place: Mexico: Gulf of California, Guaymas Basin | collected 2004-07-11
CTTCGACACGAACGGGGATTTCGACAAGGAGCATCCGGCACTGGTCAAGATGCTTGACGAGGTGGCGAAAAGAAAAAGACAGGCAAAGGCCAAGAAGAAGGGGTCGAAATAATGTCAATGCTAGTCCCGAAGAACATCTTCGAGAATCACTCAATCCTCATCCCTGTAGGCAATGATCGGTGGACCACTGGTCCCGCCTCAGACAAGGATGAAGGGTTCGTGCTGGAGGTACTGCAACAGGCTGTCGGCGGCTTCATCGAACTGGTGAGACTGTCGGATGTTGGTCGTGCGGTGATGGCGGAGTCGCTGGAGGCGACCTGCAAGAAGCACGACTCTAAGAGTAGCCTGACGGCAGAGGATAAAGAATGCATCAAGGATATCTGCAAGAACCTGATGATGGTCGTGAATGAAGAGGGTCTCTTGATGTCCCTCGCTGACAATCCAGAGGCTTCGATTTTATCGGGCCAGCGGATCGTCGGGCCAGCGGTAATGATTGATCAGCGGAGGCTCAAATGAAAACTCCAGAAGACAAACGCCAGCGACAGATTGCCGATGCTATCGGCGACCTGAAAGCATTACAAGGAATCATGGCGGAGGCTATGGCGGAGGCTCAAGTGAAAACTCCATTTGTTTACAAAGACAAACAACAGCAGATGCATTTCGAGTTCCTCGATGCTCTCAGATCATCCGGCGTTACCAATATGTATGGTGGGGCTCAATACCTGAGGGCGGAGTTTCCTAGAATGGAACGGAAAACCTCTTTCGAGGTGCTGGCTGACTGGATGAAAACCTTTGAGGATCGAGGGTGCCCGGGAAGGGATGATTGATGCGTGACGATGAAGAGGCGACCGTCATCGATTTCGTGATGGCGGTCGGATTTGTTCTAATATGGCCGCTGATGTACTTGGCGGCCTTTTGCCAGCATGGCTGGCCGGGAGGTGAGTAGAATGAGTTGCTATATGGTAGATCGGAGTCATGTACTAGCCCTAGCGAGGGCAGTGGTGAGGCTTCCGAGCAGTCAGCCGCTAAGATTGTACATCGAGGACAGGCAGGTTCATTTCTGCCCCGAGTTCAGCAAGGATACTATGCTGATGCTTCCCGAACTGACGGGCCGGACTGTCGTTCTGCCTGGTAACAGGCTAGCGGAACTGTTCCTTCTAGAAAATGCTAGGAGCGTAGCGTTCAGGTACGAGGAGAGGGCTACCGAACATTTCGACACCGAGCCGGACTCTATCACCGAAAGCGAGTGGTCGGACTGCATGGCAGAAGACAATGATGATCCCGTTCATCTCATCAAGTCGATACACTGCTATGAGTATCAGGCTTGCGAGCATCCGGGCTGGAAGGATTCTATCCCGTACAAGGTCTGCAAGGCTCTAGAAAGCCGTCTCGTGCGGCTGTTGCCTGAGTATGAGGATGCCAACTGGGGCGAGCCCGAAGTAAAAGTCAGAAAGAAAAGGAGTTGAGGATGGAACTCATAGAAATCATGCAGCCAGACTGGTCGAAGGTTAGGGCACTGCGAGAGCGGACTCATGCCAACGAGATCATCGCCGAGATGGGAAGGCTAGCAAATAAGGTCGAGAATGAGGAGGATCCAGAAAAGGTCGAACTCATCACAGAGCAACTGAATATGCTGCTAGAAGGGCCGCTGACAGCGGAAGATGTGGGAATGCTCCTGATCCGTCAGATTGCCGGATGGCGATGGAGGGTCGCAGAATGCCTCCACCAATGCGGCAGACACTCATCAGCGTCAGTCATGTGGTCGATCACTGTAGCCTCAGAGGCACAGGCAGCAGACATCTCTGACGATAACCTGCGAGAAGTCATCAAGCGGTCAGCGGGGGAGGGCTCAAAGCCTGCTCGTGATCTATTCTCAAACTTCAAGGATCTGGACGCTCCCGGATGTGCCCATCACCTGATGACCTCAATCGACAACGAGATCGCCGGAACGCTAAGAATGCTAGCAGACTCATTCGCCAAAAGTCGTGAGTTTGTGATGGCTCATCAAGCCCGACTCAGGGAGGATGAAGGCTTCGACCAATCCGACTGGCGAGAGTTGGACTGGCCGACATTGTTCCATTCCGTTGGCGTACCTTTCGACCCGATTGCCTTGAGCATCATTGAGATGCATCCCGGCGACGAGTCGTTGGCACGGAACAAGTACGACCAACTCCATGAAGCCTTCAAAATCGCCTTGAACCACGACTCAAAAGGTAACTGCGAGCCGCTAGGGCCGAACGAGAGAAGCACTGTCGAGCAGGCATTGACATCCATCCTAGACATGGCCGAGCCACGAGGACTTGACGAAGTAAGAGCGAATGGTCAAGGATCTCTTGGAATGTCGCAGTGATCGTATAGGGATTATAACGAGAATAAAGGCCGCTTGGTGGACTCCCACCGGGTGGCCTTATTTTCTAGCAGGGGGGATGTAGGGGGGTTAATAGATGATGAAGATGATGATGATGATGATGATGCAATCACTGTGCCAAACTATCACGAGACGGCAACTATAAACTAGTTCACTGCTGGCCTATGGCACAGTGATTGCTGTATGTTAAATAGAGTCAGTCGTAGTAATACCTTACTAGAAAGAGAGTGAAAATGGAGGACAAGGATAAAGGGGTTAGGCCGCCTATGGCCGAAATAGCAGCACTGATGCCGGGGAGTTGTACGATTTTTCAGTCAGACAAATCGGGGAGGTAGGAGTCCTCGAACTAGACGATGGGTCCATTGGAGTGGACGAACTATTCGAGATAAGGCATTTCATAACCGCTGTTGAGGATCTTTATCAGCGTGAAGACCTAGAACAAGCACTGCTAGAAGCAGGGCTGGATGTTCTGGGGAATATGGGCGAGGTGACAATAGATCAGTATGTCAAAAATCGGTATCGAGAGTTCGTGCCGTATTATGTGATCCTTTGCCATATTTTAGGTGTCAAAAGATACCAACGCCCCATGTTTCACGACCCAGAGGTGAACAGGGCTCCGGTATCCCGCTCCAGCAACGAGGTATCCGTAAGCACCTACATATTCAGCCCTAGGGAGTGCGGAGATCACGAGTCTCTAGGTGCGACTCTTTGCATAGCGACCAAGGGAAGCCGAACGATCATTTCCGATTCAGTGATGCCATTCTAGAGAGAGGTGTAATGAGATCAGACTGGTCTAAAGCGAAGAAACGAAACAAGAAAGACAAAAAACCACGAAAGGTGAAGGAGAAAGATGAAAGAGGAACTGGAACAGATCCAGCGGATGCATACAGCGTTAGGTCTGGAAATAAACTCAAAGATTGACGAGTTGTCGGCTGAGTTGTCGGATGAGATTGCCGAGTTGTCGGCTGACATAAAATCATTACGAGAACTACTAGCGGCTATTCCTAGCAGTTCTAGTAGTGGAGCGTCGTCGAGGAGCAGGGCGTTGCCCGAGGCGAAATGCCGCAAGGAGGACGGGGAGTTCATTTGGGATATCCCAGATGGTGCCCCCAAAGGTAAGTGTAAGCACTGCCAACTGGAGATCCTGTGGGTGAGATCACGCAAAGGCTTTGCTTGCCCGATAGACCCCGACGGGAAGAGTCACAGAGACACTTGCCCGGAGCGTGAGCAGAAGGAAGCACCCTCTGCTGGCAGTAACAACTCGTCGGAGATCAATGTCCCATTCTAAGATATCCGAGATGATCTGGAGGTACTCGTCCCCGTGGCGACTCCTCCGGTCATCTGCTGGCGAGACCATAAATGGCCTGGCCGAAGAGTTGGATACTAGTCCTAGGAACTTGAGGAGTATCGAGTCAGGAAGCCAATCTTTTAAGGTTGGGCAAGTCTTTAAGTACGCTAAAAAATGCGGGGAAGACCCCGTTCTCTTTTTAATAGAGATAGAAAGATGGTTATCAATGAACCCATCGGGGAAAGAGAGTAGTGCGGAGAGGATCGCCAAGAAACTTCATGTAGAGGCGAACCCGTTGCGGCTACTCAGAAACAAACAAGGGCTATCGGCTAACGCCTTCGCTGAGAGAGTTGGCTGTGATCGTTTTTGCGTCTACAAGACCGAAACTGGCACGACCAAGCCTCAGGCCATGACACTCTCTAGGTTTGCGGAAGTGTTAGGAGTTGACCCGGAGATTCTAGGAAACTCTCTGAGAGAATGGCGTGAAGAACTCAAGGAGAAGTCGTCGTTTGACATTATCGAGAGTCATCTAAAAGAAGAGCGAGAGGAGGATTCAGATGGGGATAACTGAGACAGAAAGGGCTAGCCGTAGGGACAGTATCGGTGCTAGCGATGTGCCTGCTATTCTAAACATCAGTCCGTTCCGAACACCATCGGATGTTTACCTAGAAAAAACAACGCTCTTGGACGATGCAGATTTGTCTGACTCGATGGCGATCAGGGTCGGAGAGACGATGGAGTTGTCTCTTGTACACTATGGGTATGAACAAGCCATCCAGCCGATGTTAGCCCACGATATAGTGCTGGACAAAGAGGTGATATTCGACCACAAGGTCGTCGGGAAAACTGGTTCGCCAAAACACGCAAACCTAGACGGAATGGTTCTGGACAAGAATACAGGAAAGCCGTGTCTGGTAATCGAGGCGAAAACAACATCTGTACCAGAACACTGGGGACCATCCGGTTCACAGAAGATCCCGGCTCATGTGATGGCACAAGTGCAGTTCCAGATGGGACTGCTAGGAGTTGACCACGCAGTGGTGGCAACCCTGCTGTCAGCGTTTCGCCTTGAACTAAGATTCTACTTGATACCATTCGACAAGGGTCTCTTCGACAGTATCTGTAGCACCGTGGACGATTTCTGGTTTGGATTCGTCGAGCCCAGAGTTAGGCCAGAAATGTCGCTTCCTAGCAGGGACACCCTAAACTTAATCAAGAGGGATCAGGGCAAGGAGATCGGCATATCTTCGGAAGTGTACCGTGATTTAGTGCGAGCGAAGGCACGCATGAAAGAGGCCAAGGAGTCGCTAGAAGATTGCCAGAAGGCAGTCATCTCAGAGTTAGATGATTGCGAGGTTGGAGTATGCTCCGAAGGCATCGTGACCTATCGAGAACAAGACAGAAAAGGCTACGAAGTGAAACCCTCTAGCAGCAGGGTGCTTCGGTTGAAGAAGAAGAAAAAGAAGGAGGACGACAGTGAGTAGTACGGATCTTACCAACGCCCAGAAGGCGAAGAACTATGTCGAGACTCATGCCGAAGAGATACGGGCGATGCTCCCGAATCACATCGAGCAAGAGCGATTCATGCGGAATATGGGGAGGCAACTTGTAGGGAATCGAAACCTGCAAGACTGCGACCCCTCCAGCCTTGTCACTGCTTGTGTTGAGGCTGCTAACCTTGGTCTAGACATCGGCACACTTGGGTCGTGCTGGATCATACCATTCGGGAGAACCGCAACGCTGGTGGTTGGCTATCAAGGGCTGATCGACCTAGCAATCAGGAGCGGAACCGTGAAGGCCATACACTGCGAGGTGGTCCGTGCTAACGATGAGTACGGGGCTAACCAGCGAGACTTCTTCCACACCTATGATCCGTTCGCACTAGAAGCAGAGCGTGGAGAAATCATTGGTGCGTATTGCATTATCGACCTAGCCAATGGGTCGAGCCAGTACGAGACCATGAGCGTTGAGCAGGTCGAAAAGATTAGGGCTGGCAGCAGGGCTGGAGGAAGCGGTCCGTGGGTTGACCACTGGGACAGAATGGCAATCAAAACCGTTCTACGCAGGGCATTGACCAAAATCAAACTCAGCCCAGAGGTCAGGGAGAAGATGCACAACATCTTCGTCAACGAGGACGAGCCCGCAGTGGCCGCAGAGAGCCCCGCTAAGGGCACCGTTCTAGGCTTGCCCGAGACCACCAAGGAGGAGGCTAGCGTTCAAGAGACGGTCAAGGCGGCTGCCGTCAAGTCTGCCAAGCCTCGGGACACTCGCAACTGGTCAGTGGACACTGATCATGCTAGAGAAGTAGCCAAAGGTATGGGTGTCCCCGAGTGGTCCCGCCTGACCGACCAGAGAAAGAAACTCATTCTTGCTAGGCAGAGGGAAGAGGGTATCGACGATCAAGAGAAGTTTTGGGATGCGGTCAAGATGGCACTGCTCCCTTTCGATGTCTCCAAGATCGAGAACTGGTCGAGCGGAAAGTCGCTAGACACCTTCATGCGGATACCACAAAGAGGAGGTGCGGACCACTTCTTGATGGCTAAGGAAGGACAGTACAGACCCGGCCACGACGGCGTTGATCCGGGTATGTCTTCCGAGCCGTCCGCCCTAGACGATCTCCTAGGAGGTGAATGATGGAAAGTTGTAATGTCGGAGGGTGCAAGGCGACCATTAATCTGGACTGTGAAAGGCTGATGATCTCGATCAAGAAGGGAGGTACTGATCGGGTCTTCTTCTGGGAGCCGGGAAATGACCCAAAATGGGTAAACCTTATCCCCGAAGAAGGGGCACAATCTCCCGATGACAACATCAAAAACTGCAAGATCGTGTGGGTTGTTGCAGGTTGCCTTAACGAAAGCAACTCTAGCATTAGCGTGAAGATGACGGACGGGATGCTCTGTAGGGCAGATGTGAAAGCGTTCTTTGCAATGTACAACAAGTGGAGATGCAAGGCGGAAGAGTTCAGGCTAGGGTGGCCTTGGAATATGGACCGGATCGCTATCGAAGAACTGCGAGCAGAAGCGGCTGGCATCCGCATGGGCGACAGAATAACGCCAATGGAACACTCCGTACTAAGATTCATAGACCACCTTGTTCCTAGCGACGATCATCCGTATTACGATGACGACCTAAGAGAGAGCGGAAACAAGGACGAGAAGAGAAGGGCTATGACTGTATGGCGAAAAAACCAAATAAAAAGAGTTGGATCGTTACTAACAAGCGAGGAACCGGGAAGTCAGCGTTAGAGTCGAAGGCTAAGAGACTGATACTAGCCCACGGCTTGCAGGATGGCATGGTTAGCGAGTTCAGGTTTCACAAAGTAAGGCGTTGGAGGTTTGATTTCGCCTGGCCGGACGAACTTGTTGCGTTAGAAATAGAGGGAGGGGTCTGGTCAGGCGGGCGACACACTAATCCTAAGGGGTTCATCGCTGACTGCGAGAAATACAATACCGCACTGTGTCTTGGGTGGGCTGTTATACGATGCCCTTCTCCATATATCACAGAATGCAGGATGATCGACTGGCTAAGGGACGCACTCAGCAGGTCGTGAAGAAACTCGGGGCCACCTTCGCCGCACTAATCCGGCGGCCCCGAGGGAAATGCTAATCTCTGCGACCGTAGCGTATCGCCCACCTGTCACGGGTCTCTTTGCTAATACGCCTTGTCTTTTTAGAGACCTTCTTCTTCTTCGTAGCAGCCTTCTTAGCAGCGGCCCTCTGTAGCCTGAGTTTTTGCAATCTCGCTGCGGCATTTGTTGGAGGAGGTCCACCAGCGGAAAACGCTGCTCGGCCTCTTGCTAGACCAGACGACCTAACAGTGGAAAGAACTTTGGACGGGCTATCGCCACGCCTAGCCGACCGAACCCCCGCACTACTACTCACCTTCTTGGCGACCTTCTTGGCGACCTTCTTGGCGGCTGGCTTGAACACCGAGAGTGGTGTTGCTTTAGTCTTCCGTAGTCGTGCTTCGGCTGCTCGCAGTGTCGCCTTGCTGCCAGTACCCTTTTTATTCTTCACACGGTTGAGGTATTTCTCTGCCTGACGGACCGCTTGAAGTTTCTGAGTTCGACCAGAGGCACTAGCCGCCTTGTTGGCAGAAGAGATCCCCTTACGCACTGACCGCACTCCTCTGGAAATCGCTTTGTCAGCGGCACCCAAAAGCCTGCCGGGAGTCCCCGCCGCTGCCTTGACGAGTTTCTTACCAGCCTTCGCTACCTTGCGAACCGCCCGGTCGCTAGGATTAGATCCGTAGTATTTAGAGCGAGTCTTTTTGAATGCTGCGATAGCAGCCTTGGCCTTTTTGTTCCCACCAGCCCTATGGGTTGCTCGCTTTGCTGCTTTTTCTAACTGCTTGAGTTTTCTCTGGTAGGCAGCCGCCGTGTATGGCTTTCCTGCTGGCATTATTTAGCCCCTATTCCGTGGTCGTGGATCGCTCTTCCGACAATATAGGCCATTGAGACCTGAATGACCTCTGAGATCTGTGCCTCTGACAAGTTTGCGGCCCTGCCGAAGCAGGAAACAACCACAGCCAACAAGAATGCCTGAGCCTTTCGGCTATTAAGGATGTCTGTTAGCAACTTCATTTTTGCCAACCTCCTTTATTATTGCGGCGGGAAACAGCCCATGCTGCTAATCCTGCCACCGCAGCAAGTGCTGCTTCTCTGATCGGGCTAGGTAAAAAGGGGATGCCTCGCTGGACAGACTCGGCCACTACAGTAGCCGACCCGTCATGCCCCTGAGTGTCCAGTCCAGCGAAAGCATCTCCTAGGTTCTGTATTGTTTCGCATCCACAACAGATAGTCAAGATCGCTAAAAGTGCTAGAAAGTTTACTTTTTGCATTGCCTAGTGGCCTCCTTAACTTCTTCCCTTGTCTCTTTTGTGTAATGTACCACGGTCTGTAATAGTTGGCTGTTGTTGTTTATCGAGTGCGTCAGTTTGCGGATCGCCTCTTCCATCGACTTCCACCGCTCGTACTCGTATATGTTGCTGCCATTCCCACTGCTACGCTTCTCCTTTGCGAAGCCGATAATCTCCCTGACGACTAGAATGGTGAAAGCAAGTATTCCAATCAGTGACGAGGGTGATTCTAGGAGATCCATTTAACTCCCGCCTCCTTGTGGCTTGGGTGTCCCGCCAATAAGTTTATACATTCTTTCCTCGAATCTATAGTTCTGGTCATAGAACGACCCACCTTCTAGCAGGTTTGGAGCCACATCTAGTCCTACACTTAGCCACCACATATTCTGGTACGGAAAAGCCCTCCTCAGTAACTTTCGGTCACTCTTGAACAGGTCGTTATCTGGGTCCATTCCTCGATTTACCAGCCCACCTAAGGCTTTGTGGAGGTCGTCCGCCGCACTAAGCGGAGCCGCTAGTGTGCCCCACAGGCCACGCTCCCTGTACCTGCCTGCCTCCTCCGACACCCCGAATAGTTTGTTTACCGGGCCACCACCACCGAGCCAACTGTGGATAATGTTGTTCATTTCCATAGGCACCGCAAATGCACCACCACGGTCGAGCCCGTTGAACATGAGGATTCGGATCTTCTCGTCATCCAAATCTCCTAGGGCATCTCGACCCAGCAAGGCTTCTTTTAGCGTGTACACAAAAGTGCCCATGAAGGTTAGCCCGAATATTGTCAACAACTGGTTCATGTCCTTGGCGGCTACTAACCTCTGACCACCGCTAATAATCAGGGTTTCGTTTGATTGGGCCATGAATGAGCGGAACTGCCCGAACAGGCGACCCCACCATGTGGTGAGTTCTGGAGGCAGTACCCCTGCATTTGGTGTCAGGATGGTATTATTGGCCCCGGTATGCACAGCCGCTTGGAAGGTGGTCCTTGCTAACTCTACCCTGCTAGCATCGACTCCGTTGATCGTTCCTTTCCAGCGTTCTGACCCACTGTAGTAGAAGGTGTGCCCCATGAAATCGTCGGTGACATCCGACAGGGATTCATGGATCCTTGCTACATCTATAGCGGTCTGGTCGTTCATGCCTATGAAGTTCATAAACGCTTGATCGCCCTTGCTAATGCTACGGCTAGCAGCCTTCTTCTTCGAGATCTGGATGATCCTTGACTGGATCGCTACTGAGGCCATCCCCTTCATTAGACCGTTCCAGTAGTTAGTCCCCGACAGTTGACTGAACTTGTTTGCGTGTTGCCCTAGTGCGTAGTCGATCTTGTCGGTAATGCCCGGTGCAGCAGAACGACGATATGGACGCTCAATGTCGAATACGGAGGCTGCCCTGTTCCGCCCTAGCACGGTCTCTCCGGCCCACAGTAGCAACGCCATTTCGTCTCTGTGTTTGCCTCTATCCATCCACTCGCCCTTGATGGTCTTGGCGAATGCTCGCCCGTAGTTCATCATTCCGGCTGTTGAGATTCCCATCATTATGTCCGGTATCGAACTAATAACCACGCCGCCCATGCTTCTTAGGTAGTTGTAGTTCCTTAATATGCGGGAAGCCTTCTGGGCTACCTCTGGCCCTTCAAAGCCGTCAGTGTTCCTGAGCCTGCTAATCATGGTCATTAGGAGTACCTTGTCACGGTCCCTCCTCTTCTCCAGTTTGTTCTTCTCCTTGAGAGTCCCTGCTTCATTTATCTTTGTCCTGTACTCCATGTCGATGACGCTCTCGTGAGGCACAAGGGAGACCTGATCCCTGAATGCGTTACGCCTAATAACATGGGTCGCTCCAATAACTCCGTGGACAGCGTTGGATATCTTTTGAGCGTCGAAGTCAGCACCAGTTTTAAGGCTGTTGTGGTAGTTGTAGTTGACGGGAATGTGACCACGCTGCCCGCCCTTGGCCTCTCCAATGACCCTAGCGACCTTGAAGATCCTTCGGTCCAGATCAGACATCTTCCTGTACTGATTCTTCCTCGTCTTGACAGCCAGATCTCTCGACACGATCAGCCTGCTAAGAGCAACGCCGCTCTCGGAAGCCCTCCTAGCAATCGACTCTGGAGTTGCTCTGCCTAATAGGTCGTCATCCACGGAACTCCTCAGCGTTGAGTCCGTAGACATCCTGTCGTAAATGGCACCAGCAACCGCACCGTCCCTTGAGGCGATTCCGATGTCTCCACCGACAACATAATCCTCCATCACTTCCCGGACTGTATCGTCCACCGACATCTCTCTCTCAGCCGCTCGCTGGTGGACCTCCCTTCTGCGTTCTTCCACCTTCCTGAAGTCCTCTATGGATCTGTCAGCCGCCTCCAACTCTAATCTAGTCTGTTGGTCCGCAGTTGTTTGCCCAATAATACCTTCACGCATATCTTTAATGGCTCGGCGGTGATTAGGCTTCAGTTCAAACAAGCCGTCAGATCCCTCTGGAGCCTGCTGCATTACGACCTGCTCAATGTAGTCCAATAGAGCAGGGAAATACTTCTCGCTAGACTCCCCACGAGTATTCCTAGCAGGAATGCCGCCTAACTTGATATCTTCTCGCTGTGCGATCTTCTTCTCTAGGTCGGCCTTCACCTTCTTGCTAGCCTTAGGGGAAAGGTCGGTCGGTGCGGCCTCCAAGGCTGCTATCTCCATGTCTAGAAGTTCCAGTTCGTCGATGTACCTGAACTTCCCTTTGCCTTGAATGATGGATAGGTGTTGGTTGGGTGGTAGTTTTCTTAAATCTCCATGCCGCTTGCCGTGGATGTGGGTAACACGATCCCGCTTCACCTGATGGGGAGGACTACCTGCTTCCCCGGCCTTCCAGTGCAGTGCCCCACCCCGGCCAACACTAACCGAATGGCCTACTAACTCTCCTTCACCCGCTTCGACATGATCGAGCAACCTGTTGCCATCAGCCCTGATTGACGGCAAGGTGCCAGTGCCCTCTATGTCCGGCACATCCACCCTAGCAGGCCAACCATTTAGTTTTAGCACCTCGTCTATGGCCCCCAATAGGTACTCAGTTTTGTTGGTACTCCTAGCCCACTCGACTCGCTTGTTCACCCGGTCTCGCTCTACTGCTGATACATCGAATCCCAGGTCTGTTGGTTGCTCTCCGTCAGACAGGACATTTTCATTCGTAGACTTGTCAAACTGGTCTTGGAAGAACTCCGTTATCGACATTCCTTGTGGCGTAGTCGGAGTAGTGTCTACGGATCCTCTTATGCTCTCGCTACCAGGCAATCTTAGCAGCGATACATCCACCCCAGGAACCCCAGTAAGTATGTGTTCCAGTGGCAGCAATCCAACCTTCTGGACAGCAAAGGGCCACTCTTTCCTAGGAACCTTGTCCTTTTTACGCTGTAGGTTCTCGGGGCTAAAGTTGAACCAACTGTTCTGACCTCTAGTTTCCGAAGTCAATGCCCATCTCGCCCAAGGGCTGTTGGTCATTATCATGTGGTTGTGCCAAGCGGTCTCTTCTCCTAGCACTCCGAAGGAAGCGGTGCTTAGGGTGTGTGCGTAGTAGTCATGCACTGCCCTGAGCAGGTCGTTCAGTAGCAGTGGATCACCATTCATGTCAGTAATCACTTTGCCATGCTTGTCTATGGCGGGCTTTAGCAGTGGATGATTGCCACCGTAGTCAATGCCCGGAGGGCCGAAGGTGTCAGGTGCAGTCGCATAGATGTACAGGTGGTTGTTGTCTAGGACATCTTGACGCATATCGTCAGAAGTGACATACGGCTCGACTGCTAACTCTCCATCAGCCCCCTGAGGATACTTCTCCACCTTTATGTGCATGGTTTCCCATTGCTCTAATAGTTCCTCAGACAACTCGGTGTAGGCTCGCAAGACATCGGGGTTGTCTAGGTCATTGAGCGGGAGAGCCTCGTAGTCGGCAGCGATCTTAGACTGGGCTGCCTTTTGCTCAATGGTGAGCCTCTTGGCCTGAACACCGGGCTTTACTTCACGCAGCGTGTGAATAGATGCTAATCGCCCTGCGGTGGCACTGCCTTTTTCCCCTTTCGGGCGGGAAAAATGAACTGTGAGCCCTGAATATCCAGTAGCCCCAGATCCTTCACTATAGTTCCCGAATCTCTTAGTTCCTTCCTCCACGCCGCTGACGCTTCCGCCAAGTAGTTCCTTGGCTCTTTTGGCGGCGGTGTAGAACTTTTCGATGGCTTCGACATCATCAACTCCTTCCGAGTAGTATGTAGTAAGTTTTCCTTCTTGCTGAGTCAACCCTCCAAGGCCAGATTCCTCAATGATTTTCTCAATTTCAGTTCTGGAAAGTTCCCTAGTCATCGTCCACTCAATATGAGGAGTGTTGAAGGAACCATCATCATATTTGTGACCCAGCAGGGTTCCTGCATCCCCAGGGCGGATTTCATAAAACGAAGTCTGGTTGTACTGCTGTCCAAACTTGGCGAGAGAGGCTAGCACCTGCTTCCTAGTATCTTTTGGATTCTCGCCTATGAAGACTGCTCGCACTTCTACGGACGGCTCAATAGTACCATCAAACAAGCCAGTAGCATCCGTCACGGTGATCTCTACTTCTTCGTCTTTGATCCCGCTAAAGAGATGAGCAAGAGACTCCCTAGCAAGCATCCGCAACTCCATAGCGGCTTCCTTGTCGCCCGCTTCGGACTTCCTTAGCAGTTCGTTCACCCTAGGCAACTGGACTTGGTGTTCGTCGTTCGCCGCAGAGGAAATGTTGACGATAAGTTCGTCTCGCTTTTTGCTGAACTCTTCAGCACCAGCCCGTTCGTCTGCTAGCCTTTTCCTAGCCGACCCGACTAGGTTCTCGAACGACATGGGGCCGGGTTTTCTTTCTCCTCCAGTGAAATATCTTATACTCACTGGGATATGAGTAAGACCCGCTTCCTTCGCCGCCCTAATACGGTGGTTGCCATGTGATATTCTTGCGGAACCATCGTATTCAACAAAGATATTTGGTGCCTGCTCGGGGTCGAAACCCGATTCCTCAATGCTATCTTTCACTATCTTTATACGCTTTTTGCTACTGTCAGTATCCATTCTGAGATGTTCACCAGTCATTCCACTCAGTTTCAGCAAGTCGTCTATCGGGACTAATACCTCATATACATATGCGGTGATCGGCCCACCCGTTTTGAACTCAGGCATTCCCCGTGCCGCCGCACTAGCCGGAGCCCGAGTCGCCGCTTGCTTGTCTATTGCCGCTTGCAACCACTCCCCACCGGGGTTGTCTATCCCAACGGTCTTTGCCCCGGTGGCTGCCTGTAACTCACTTCCTGACATCCTAGACGCATCGACCCGTTCGTCTGAGGACAATAACTCTTCGGCAATCGCCTGGGCTACAGGTTGACCCTCTCTTGCCCTAGCGGCTGATTCTTCAATCGACAGAGTTCGTTCTATCTCTAGGGCCAAGTTGTCCACTAGCAGGTCGTCCTCGACAGAAGAGCGAGCCAACTCCATAGTCTCTTCCCTCGCACCGTCCTCAAGAATCCGTCCGTCCCTTGACTCCGTAACAACAGGATCAGAGTCCAGCCGTCTCTCTACTTCCGCTGTTACATCTTCTGCGTGACGGTTCTCTAGTATCTCCTTGCCACGGGCAGCGTCACCGTCTCCTATCGCCCTGTAGATGGATTCCCTAGCGGATGTGTACATAGACCCGTCTGCTAACTCATTAGCAAGCCTGCCTATTTCTTCACGCCTTTCGGCCACCTCTCTCGACAATCCTTCAACCTTGTCAACCATTTCATTGAACTTGCTTCTGGCCTCAACGCTTGAGTCGAACAGTTCGTTAATACGATCCATGCCAAGTTGCAACTGACCTTCTTCGATCTCTAGAATGTCGTTCAACTCATTCACTACACCACGGGCAGACAAGTCCCTAGTGGACCCCGGTGCTGTCCTGAAGGCGTTTATCATATTGAGCCTGTTTAGGTTGTCCCTTAGAGAGGCTACCTGCCTGACCACCTCTAGAGCGTTCTCGTTGCTAGGATCCTCGATGTACTTCTTCTGCTGGATCGCCAGACCTCTGGCTTGGGCTTCAGTCATCCTGACAAGTTTGGATACCTTTGAACTTCCCAAGTATTCAGCAAGGAACAAATCGGGAACCGTGTGGCGTATCATTCTGCCCATGAGGTAGTCAACATCGTTGATTAGGAACTCCTCTAGGTCCACATCATTGATGTCTATTGATCTCTCAGCGAAGTTCTTAATCCTAGCGGATATCGTACTATCGTTACCCCCGTTAATGACCGAGGAGCCGTCACCGAGAATGCCGTTAATCGTTGCTTCGGCCCTTACTATATCGGCAGGCAGCAACTCACTGAGTTCTTTACTTAGTTCTCTGGCGTAATCGGTGGCTGCGTCTAACTGTTCTTTCCAAATGGCTTCCTGGACGCTATCTCCAGCGGTCCTAGCAGTCTGCAACGCCCTGTACGATGTCGTGATGTCATTCTGTACAGATCGAAGGTCGGTTTCTAGACCCGTTCTCTTGGCTTCCATCGTGGCGTTGTGACCATCCATTAGGACATTTAAGAAGCCTTCACGGTTCGCAAGTATTTTGTCTATGTCATATTCTCTAGCCATGTACGACACGATATTGCCAATGGTCTCTTCACCCTCAACTCGTGTGAAAGCACCTGTCTGCTCTGCCATTCCCTTTATCGCATTGAAGAAGGCCCGGACCTGCTTAGAACTCGACACCAACGAGTCCTTTAGTACCGACAAGTCTGAAGCGTCTAAAGTTTCATGGCCTGGATAGTGGTACGACCCATCGTCTTTCTTTGCTGATATATCGATGTCGTCAAAGGACTCACCTCTTCTGGTTAGCCGTGCCACCATAGAGTTGTAGGTGTCCCTGTTTGCTCGTCCTCCGGCCCTTTTGTACTCATTAAAGTTGTTTCCAACCTTCTGCACCCTGCCAAACGCATCCAGTTCAACTAGGTGCAACATAGACTCAATAGACGGACGGGCGTACTGGCCCTCCAATGCTAGCGAGTCACCCATGCTAGCAGCCGCACCATCCCCACCGGAGGCCCGCCTAGTGTTTATAAGAGGGTTGGAGGTGAGGAAGCCACCCAACTCTCTAACCCTAGTGCTTTTAGAAGTCGCTACTTGAACATTCGGATTGAGCCATGCGATCTTCTTTAGCATGGTGGACATCCAGCCAGTCTCATCCTCGAATCCAGCCAATGCCCTAATCGGTCCAGCCACTTCGCCCTTAACCGTTTCTATGGCGTTTTCCCATGCTTGATGAGCGTTGAGTGTCGCATCCCCAACAATGCCCAGTCTCACTTCCTCCATTACTTCCGCTACATCTACATCCATGCCTTGGAGTTGGTCTACTAGTGCCCTGCTGTACTGAGCATTAGCGTCAATTACAGCATCAGTCATGTACTCGTGACCAGTCAACGACATCATTGATGATCTGTAGCCCTTGCTGAGTCCCACGCCTAGGCCGCCCATAATGCCGCCGAACACGCCGCCTCCGATTATGCCGAATATCAACTCTTCATCCGTCCGCAATCCCTGCTGCGACTTCAGGATTACTTCTGCTACAGCACCTCCGGCAAGTCCCTCAAGGGCAGACAATCCTATTATCTGTGGGATGGTATTCCGGGCAACCCCGCTAGAAAGAAGCAACTTCCTCCTAGCCTTTCGAGACAACGCTCGCCCTGCGGGAGTCAGGGTCGCTGTCCCTACACTATGGGCTATATTTATTTCATAGGCTAAAGTTCTAGTCGCAGCAGCCCTAGCGACTGAGAGTTTCGCTACCGACTTGACTCCAATGCCTATCCCCCTGAATGCCGTAGCAAACGGAATCAGGTTCTCTGGACTAAGAACCCCTGCTGGCAAGTAGTATAACAGCCCCTCAACGAAGCCTAAGTTATCCAGAACTGCCCTGTTCTCTTCCTCTTTGACGATCCTAGCCTTCACCCACTCTAGTTCTTCAGGACTTTCTGCGGTCATTAGTTCAGGGAAGTCTTCTTTGTATGACTCGAACCCATTAAGCATTGCGAGATGCTCAGGTCCATTATTGAAGCCACCCTGTTTGTCAAATACCGTGAAGTAGTCTCTAACTGAGGTGTAGAAGCCCCAACCTAGATTCTCTTGCCCGAATGCGGCACCAGCAGTGTTGAGGATTCCGCCAGTGTTCCCCCCACGGTACTTGGCTAATGCTGGCGACAACTCGTCCGCCATACCCCTGCTAGTCCGGTAACTTCTTAACGCCTGCTCGCCTAGCGACAAGTGCTTGGAAAGAACCGAATCAACATCGTGGAAGTTTACTATTTCAGCCACTGGCTAGTCCTCTTCCTTAGGAGATAGACCCCATCGAAGTTCACGACTGCCTCCGGGTGCTGCGGTGCGGTCAAATCGGAAGGATGGAGGAATAGGATTGCGTTCCTCGTAAGGTTCCTTGTAGGGATCCATATCAAACCAGTTGTACCCCCAATGGATCCAATCCCGTTGCTTCCTTATCTCTTCATCAGTCTTTGTCATTTTGAAGTATTTCCGTGGACTAACCATTGCCTTGCTTGCCCACTCGAACAACTCTTCGGGGCTATTCAGCCGACCCAGTTCTTCTTCTAGTTGCTTAGTAGCAGTATCGTATTCGTCCCGATCTATAATCTTACGAACTACAGAGTCAGGGCTCTCCGTGTTGGTGCCCGCCGGGAATAGGTATGCTGCTCTTTTGAAGTCTTTCCTGACGAGGCCTTTGAGGCTGGGGAGAGTGTTATTTGATCCGCTAGAAATCAATCCATGATGTTTGTCTGCTAGCCTTTTCAGGTAGCCAGAAGCATCTGATCCTTCGTACCCAGTTGCTACGCTTCCGTAAGCCGTGAAGTCTGACGGCGACAACACTATCGTCAGTGGCTTCGTGATTTCGTCCATGTTCGACTCATACTTTCCTGACTCGTTGATCCCAAGAATGTTTCCGTCTTTTGTTTGCACTGTTACGAGTACCTTTATCTCGGGATCCTCAAGTAAGTTTCCTTTAGCATCTTCGAGAAACATTGCTTCGACCATAGTGAACCTGTGATCCACGAAGTCTTCCAGTGTCCCTTTGTAGCCGACATCTGAAAGAGTCCTAAGGACCGCACCCTGTGCAGCCTCACCGATCTTCATAGCGGGGCTGCCTGCCATAGAGGTCTGGTCAAGAAACTCTTTACTGAACCCTTTTTCCGCTCTATTGAAGAAAGGCATCCATGTGGCCGATAGAACTTCTGATGCATATTTAGATGACAAGTATTTCGACCCCGGTGTTCCATTGGTGTCCCAGAAAGTGCTAGTCCACCCCGTATTAAGCAAATCAAGGTCCGGGTTTTCCCGCATGAGTTTATAGTGGTTCCTGTTCGCTATGGCCGTGAAGGTCGCTTTCTGGTCGGAAGTTAGTCGTATGCCCTCGCCCATAGCCTGGTTCAGGAACTCCTGTCCAAACTCGAATTCTGGATCTTCGTACTTTGCTAACTCTAGTTCTTCCCCCCTGACTACATTTTGCTTCCCTTTCATAACTATTTCCTGGGAAGCCCTAAAGACTTGAGCATCGTTCAAGGTCGGATCCGTCTTTCTAATGTAGTTCATGTAACCTAATAGAATTCGCATATCCTGTTTCACCCCAGCAGGAAATAATCCAACAAGGTGTCCGGGGGTTTCTTTGTCAGTCGAAGTCCCCTCCATCAATGCCAAGATCGCATTACGGCTAGTCTCTGGAGAAAAGGCCAAGGAATGGAGGGTATTAGAGAGGGCTTCTGGAACCTCAGATGTCGAAGAGAAGGCTTTGCTAGCCACACTTCTAATGTACTCACGCTGTCTGACACCTTGCATACTGTGAACAGTGGGCAAGAACTGGTCCCTTATCGCATTCGTCATGTCGATATCTGAGATCTTGTCGTATGCGACCCCCTCAGTGATTTCCATGAAACTGGGACTGAACAGGTACAGGGTGGCTGCCTTGGAGGTTTGATCCATATCCATGAGTCGAGCGGCTTCTCCACGCAACTCTGGTGTTAGGTGTGAAAGAGCCTCACTTAGTTGACTTGCTGTATCCGTAAGATGCAGAGTCCCGGCTTCGTAGTCGATCTCGTGGAAGCCTAGATTAGCAGTGTCCGCTTGAATCTTCTTAAGGGACTCAAGCATTTTATCTGCCCCTAGACCTCGGCCCGCTATACCAAGAAAGTCGTAGTTCCCTTTATTCACATCCGCATAGAACATAATCTCAGTTGCTAGACTTATCTTTTTCGCCCCTACCTCTAGCCCCCTAAGGAGTTCTCTCGGATTGAGAGCGTCTAGTGCTTGTTGCTCGGCATTGGGATCTGAAATGTTCCCTATTAGTGTTTCCGCATAGTTGAACTTGTCCCTTAGATCTTCTATGGCCTGCGGGTCACCATACTGGAACTCCCCATCCTTTATCTGTCTAGACATATCAATACTGCCCTGTACTGATAATGCGGCGGTGGATTCATCTGCCTTCTTGGACATCTGTTGCCTGAAGGTTGTTTCTGAAAATCTAGGATCACTTGCTAGCCGCCTAGCCCTGTCCTCTCCTAGGATTTCAGTTATCCCCGCTTGCGGGTCTCTCGCTAAGGCACTGGACTTAATGATTGTTTCTTCATAGTTTAATGACCCATCCTCGTTAAGGACCGACGAGGCATCTCCGACTTCTGTTAGGCTTAACCGGATATCCTCCTCATCCGCCTTGACCGCTTGCTGTTGTAGACGGCTGCCTATTCCATATAGCCCCCTAGCAAGTGCGGCCTCTGGAGTGTCCTCGGTTGGGGCGATCCTAGGGATTGGTGAAATACCAACATCTGGCCTGGATTGTGGTAGGCGAATCTTAGCCACTTGACCCTCCAAAGTAAGAGGTGCCAGCGTTGGCTATGCCGGAGATCATATCAATATTAGCCGCAGACTTCTCGGACTTGAGATTCATGGCAATCATCTTCAATTCCGCCTCGCTACCAGCCAGAATACGCTCCCTCCTGCGACCAGACTTGAGCATCTCGTCGGACTTAACGCTCTGTACACTCCCGCTAGAAGTCCTCACTCCAGACGCTCCAGCACTTGCCATGATCTGGCTTTGAAGAGCGTTGCTGGACAGTCTGTTGTCCTCTAGTCCGTAATCCCTTTGCCGGATCACCTGACTTCTCTGGAAGGCAGCCTTTCTCTTGGCGGCCTTTTTCTTGGCCTTACCACCAAAATAAGATCCAGCCACATTTAGGACTGCTGCTGCTACTGCTAGGCTCATTTTTTAATCTCCAAAGTCATACTCTGCGTTATACCCCGATACCTCGAACTCATACGGGACTGACTGGTTAATGCTAATCTCTGGCTGTGGACCGTATTCCCCGATTACTGAGACACTGTAGAATCCAGGGGAATCAGGCACAAGACTCAAACCTGCCGTAGCAGGAAGTATACTGTAGCCTTCTACTACCCCTCCACGAGCCGCATTCAGATATGCTCTAATGCGGCTTATGTTCTTGTTCCTGCCACTTGTTGACCCTTTACCCGGAAGCATCAACTCAGGAATATTAGGGACTAGCGAAAAAGTATACGGTAGCCCTATGTAAACCTTGGTTGGAGTGGTGCCTAAGACTGTCCCAAATTCCTCCCCTCCAAAGTATATGGCCGTGGTTGGTACCCCACCGGTGGTGGTAATAACGGTCGCATTGCCGTAGTACAGTTCCACTCCTCCAACCAGAAGGATATATGACACTTCCTTGCCGAGCAAATCAGCACTAATGTTGACTACTCCGGCAAGAGACCCGGTATTCACGATATCGCCGCCTGTATGCTCCTCTATGAGATCCATACGCCTGTTGGAGTATATGGGGTCGGATGTTATGTAGACTCCCTTAGAGGCTGTCGTAGCCCCCGTGAGGAGTACCCGTGCCCAGAGAGCCGGGTTGCCGGACCCATCGTTAGTGCCAAGTATATCAGAATAGGTATAGTAGTCGCTTTTCCACTGGGACCACCCAAAGACTTCATTTTGCGGGTTTAGGCCCAAACACCACACTTTACCAGCATCTGTGAGGATGAAGAGGTATTGGTTGGCAGTGCCCACGACCGCAATCCTTGTTATTTTCTCGTTCTTCGTTATGTGCTTCGCATACTGGAGGAGATCCGTGCTTTCAAATCTTCGCCGCCTCTCCTCGTACCCCATAGCACGGATAGTCCTGCCGTCTTTCTGCACGAATACCACATTGTTTCCGAAGAGTGCTGCATGAGTCCCAGAACTGGAGCCATATTCTGATTGTGACGAAACATTTATTTGTGCAGGAATCAGAGGGGCATCCTCTATGACGAACTCCTCCTCGCCAGTTCCGATAAACAGGGCGTTCATATGACTCTTGAGCCATACAATCTTACCACCCTGCTTGGCTGTAATCTGAAATGAGAGTCCATCGTCCTCTGCTTCTCCTGTAGTGAAATCAGACGGACTGCCAGATTTAGAGGATATCACTGTGGTTCCTAGAAATTGTGATTCTATAAGATCCCTCAGACCTCCTGTGTCTTCTGTTGGAAAATCAGCCGGGGCAAACCCGGATAAGATGATTCGTGACTGATGATAAGCAGCAACGCTAGATCGAACTAATGAAGTATTTGTAAATGTTGCATTCGGAGATGCCGCTGGGCTGAATGCCGCCCCCGTCACTTCCCAGTTCGCTACTGGACCTTCTCCTGCTTCCGTCTTACCGCTAGAATAGTTAGTATCGAAATTCTTTTCCCAGTATCCCAATCTGAATACCTGTGAACTTTCAGCGGGGGCAATCTCTCCGACCAAAACCGAGTATCTGTTGACGCAATTGGCAGTTGTCGTTGTATCAGTAATATAGTCATTCGTGGCAAAAGAAGATTGGTATGAGGTATATGTCCCAGTTCTGGATGAAGACCCAACAAGGGCTACCGGATAGGTTACGCCGCTACTTGCTCCATCTGGATTAGAGTCTACAGTTCTTACTAGTAGTGATGGATTCCACCCGTTTTTAGGTGCCGGAAGTCCGTCTGCCATTTTTATGGCAGTGCTAGTCTGATCCTCACTGGAGGCTATATACCATATTAGCGTCTCGGCATTGGCTGGAACTGTGGTTGATGGCCGAGGTGCCGCCAAGGCTGGTCCGCAGATATGCGTCAGTCTAGGTGAGGCTGTATTTATTGCCCCATCGTCGCCCATAAAAGGCTTCCAAGTGGCTACGAAATAAGATGTGGCATGAATCCCCGAATTTATGTAGTGGACTGCCTTTAGAACAACTCCTTGAGAAACCAACTGCTGATGAACATTGTCGGTGTTCATTCCCCAACTTCCAACCCCATCGTTATCCCATTTCAGCGTGGCTCCCTGTGCCCATGCTGGCCACGGTGAAACATCCTGATACACTCCGCTGGGTTTTGTTACCCCTGCTCCACCATAGTCGAAATTCGTATACACCGCATTTGATAATGGAGTCCAATTCCTATATGGCCCTACCCAGTCGTTTGACGCAGTGGTGACGGCATCCGGGAAATCTGGAAGATTGACATGACCTTCCATCCCCGGGGTATTCGTGAACACATCTCCGCCCAATTTCAACAAATATGTGGACCTGTCTTGCCCAGAAGTGTTAGAGATCAGCGAGGGTCCAGAATTACCAGTGGTATGAATCTGAAAAGTGTCGTCTGTCAGTCTTTCCAAAAGTACAGTTTTTCCATCTGGCGGTTCATTAGTATAATAGTTGGCATCTACATTACCTCTATACCACTTCGCAGTTGGGAATTGACTGGTGTAAGTAACACTAGGGATCCCATGACCCGGAATCGTAAGCACCCCTGCACTTATTGGCGTACTTGATTGTTGTAGATTCAATTGGTCCGTTGTTGCCATATACGCTGATGTTGGGCTAACGACACGGGATACTAACGCCCATCTTGGTCCTGTAGTTGATATAGTGTCTCTGCTTTTGGTTTCGCCCAACTTATAGAGATCCCCAACATCATCGACACTAAACCACCCTGAACTCGCCGTTACCAGAGTCGGAGTCACTGGTTTTGTGGCGAGAGTGATGGATTCGGTTGAGTTGCCATCATTTACCGCTTGTACAACAGTGAATGTCGTTGGAGGAGTCGTGGAGATCAAAGTGGCGGCAGGATCTACCTTTGACCTAGAACATACATACGAGGTGCCATCCCTGCTCGTTAGGGTTCGATGCAGAAATAGCCCATCAGGCACTATGGCATAGAACTCGCTGCCTGTAGAAGTAACATCAGTAGGTGGCCCAGAGGAGGTGAAGGACGCTATCTCTGTACCGTTGACCTCTATGGTATAGCCTGTTGAATTCCCGATTATGAGATACCGATCCCCATATCCGTCAATGAACTCAAATGCCTTATCTCCATTAGTTATCGTTGACGAGTAGACACTGCCCCATCGCTTTTTAGCAGATCCAGTCTCCGACAGCATCGCATTATCAAAAGTCTGGCACCCCTTCTGGTACATCAGACTTTCGTACTGTGCCCTGATATTTGGGTCCACTTCTCCGAAACCAAATGACTGCTGTGCTATGTAGACCATTAGATGTACCTAACTCCTAGGAGGCTTGTTGATCCCATGATCTGAGGGGTGCCTTCTTGTCCATCTACCCCCTTCGCAGACAGCAAAGCCTCTTTTGCCAATGCTTCTAGTTGTGCAATCTCTGTGGAGTTCTTCCCAAAGTTATGTGCGACATACACAGCCAATGCTCTACCCATAGCGTGTTTAACTAATGGGCCTAGCAGGGTGTCTATTTTCTGGTCCGTGACATCGAAGACATACTCGATCTTAGCCGTACTCTGGTCGGTACAGAGACAGCGACGAGTGTCTTCATTTACGGTGCCTTCATCGGTCACTACACATTCTATCTCCCATAGGTTGATCGCCATTCCTCCAACATGGTTGGGTTGGTTCTCTAGTCCATTGAGTCGCCAAATCCTCAGAGAGTCTGTTGGGAGCGTGTATGCGTAACTCCACCTGCTAACAGGGGCCACCGCATCTCCAGCGTTGTCGGTTAGCCCGCTAAGGGAAGCGGTCTTTTTCGCCCCATTCCAAACATGGTCCGCTAGGAACTGCTGCTTGAATAATGGGTAAACATTACTGATTAGTTTCTGTTGAGGGCTACCGTCGCTAGTTGATGTAACTGCTGTTACACCCAAACTTACTAATGCGGTATTCCAAATATCTATAAGTGCCAATGCTTGCCTCTCAGTTAGGATTGTGAAGTCTATGCCACCCAACCCGGAAATGGTTATTACGGATTCAACTGTCGTTGGGCCATCCGCAGTTAGCGTGTCTGCGGCACTGCTAGAATCCGTAATGGACAGTAACGCTGCTAGCATTCTGTCTAGTTGGTCGTCGGTTGTCGAGGTGTCCGTGAATGCTAGATGGTATCCACTGATACTTGTGAGGGTGTCAGAAGTCGAGGAACTGTCCGTTATGTTGAGTATTAGCCCTTTAGAGGTAGTTAGTGTATCCGAGGTAGCAGCAGAGTCGGTAAGGGACAGCGTTCTATCTACCGTAATACTTAATGTATCGGCGGCAGTCGAAGAGTCGATCTTGGTGAAGACATCAGCACCAGACTTGATTGCCGAAAGGTCGTCGGATGCCGTGCTGCTATCTGTACTTACTTGAGTAACCGATTTGGTTACGGCTAGGGTATCTGAG
>LWDU01043111.1_pt1 | contig 24188 bp, 22 predicted proteins | sample 727161 | NCBI WGS metagenome assembly LWDU01 (sample SAMN04566230, study PRJNA314399) | hydrothermal vent metagenome | isolation source: deep sea hydrothermal plume seawater | place: Mexico: Gulf of California, Guaymas Basin | collected 2004-07-11
TCGATGGTAAACACCGACTATCGGTTAGAGTATATTTTGAGGACACCGATGCGGGCGGTATTGTGTATTACGCTAATTATTTAAAATTCGCAGAACGAGCACGTACTGAAATGATGCGAGAAATAGGCTATGAGCACACAGATACTCTAGAAAACTATGGAACAAGCTTCGTTGTAAAAACATGTAATGTGGAATTCGATAAGCCTGGGCGACTTGATGATTTGCTGGAAGTTGAAACTGAAATTTTAACAATTCGAGGAGCAAGTATTCAACTGCGCCAGAAGGTGAAACGAGGAGTTGAAGACTTGGTTCGTATGGATATAAAACTTGCATATATTAGTTTGAACGGAGGTCCAATACGTATCCCATTAATAGTACGCGATCGGATGTCTGATTTAATAATATTGAAAGGTGACGGTTAAAGATGGAGGGTAATACAGTAGAAGCCGCCCAGATTATTGGAGCCGTTGCGGCAACAGATTTCTCGGTATGGGCATTATTTTTAAAGGCTGACATAATTGTAAAAGCCGTAATGATTTTCTTGTTCGTAGCATCAATCTGGTGTTGGGCAATCATCGTTGAGAAAATTTTGCGTCTAAGAAAATTAAATTCATCTGCTGAGAAATTTGAAGATATTTTTTGGTCGGGAGGCTCGTTAGATACACTTTATGATCAAATAGGCACACAACCGACGGATCCAATGTCGGCTGTTTTTTCTGCTGCGATGAGAGAATGGCGGCGTTCTGTCGATTCTGGTGGTGGTCCAGATTCCAGCTCGAGCCTTATGGAACGGATAAACCGCGTAATGGATGTTACTGTAAACCGTGAGATTGAAAGGATAGAGCGTCAAATGACTATACTAGCTTCCACCGGTTCAACTGCGCCATTTGTGGGTTTGTTCGGAACCGTTTGGGGAATAATGAACAGTTTTCAAGCCATTTCAATTACTAAGAATACGAGCCTTGCTGTCGTTGCTCCTGGTATCGCCGAGGCTTTGTTTGCTACAGCTCTTGGACTGGTTGCTGCAATACCCGCGGTAATTGCTTACAATAAAATTTCTAAAGACATGGATCGTTATGCTGCGCGATTGGATGATTTTTCTAGTGAATTCTCTGCTATTATCCTCCGCCAAATGGAAGGACGACAATAGTATGTCGGCATCAATTGACCGAAGCGATAGAAACGGTCGTCGAATTAGCTCGAGGCGACGAAAGAAGTCACGGCCAATTGCTGATATTAATGTGACCCCAATGGTTGATGTTATGTTGGTGTTGCTTGTGGTTTTTATGGTGACAGCCCCATTACTAACGGTTGGCGTTCAAGTTGATTTACCTAAAACTAAGGCCGGTCTTATTCGTGATCAAGTGGAGCCACTCGCCGTTACTGTTAAAGCTAGCGGACAAATTTTTCTTCAAGATAAAAAAATTGAGTTATCTGTCTTGGCGCCCCGCTTAATTGCAATTACTGGGGCTAACCCTGATATACGAATTTTTGTTCGTGGCGATAAGGCGATCAAGTATGGTCGGATTATGCAAGTTATGGGAACGCTTAATGCAGCTGGATTTAAAAAAGTCGCTTTGATCACGGAAATGCCACAATCCGCAGTAAAAAAAACTTCAAGTAAGAAAGCTATTAAGCAATTCAGTCAGAATGCTGGAAAGAAATAGAATAGATGCGCTCAAGTATACTTGTCTCGATTTTTCTTCATGCCGTTGTAATTGCGATAGGCATTTTCGGTTTGCCAGAAATTCGCACGGTGTCATTTGTGAAAGACATTCCAATGCTCGTTGAAGTTGTTCCTAGTGCACTGGCTACCAATATACCATCTGTTTCGAAATTACAGAAAAAACTGTTGAAAAAGAAAATAAAAGCTTCGGAGAAGGTTTCTCCTGATAAAGAAAAAAAAGTTCCAGTTTTGCTACGAACACCTAAAAAAAAGAGAAAGATTGTTCCGCCACCACCAAAACTAAAACCAAAAGCTAGGGTCAAAATCAATAAGAAACCAATAGCAAAATTAAAAGTCCATAAAAATTTGGCCAAAGCGAAACCTCGGCAAAAGCCAAAACCGCCAGATCGATTTGCGATGGTTCTAAAAAATCTTGAAAAAGACTTCAAGAATCCTATTTTTAAAAAAAAACAAACAGTAAAGAAGAAACTAGAAAAGGAAACGGATTTAATTACTCGATTAGCAAAATCTTTAACCAGACAACCTACAGAATTTGATTCGAATAAGCGGGTAACGATGAGCGAGCGCAACGCAATGATTAATTTGATTAAACGAAGGATGGAGCCGTGTTGGAGTTTTCAAGCAGGCTCAAAAAAGGCTCAGGATATAATTGTTGAAATCGAAGTTAGACTTCGACCTGATGGACGTGTTTTGGGAGCTAATATTACAAATCGATTAGAACTCAGCTCTGATCCATTTAAGCTAGCAGCCGGTGAGAGCGCTTTGCGCGCTGTTTTGAACCCAGGCTGCCAACCGTATATTTTACCTGCAAATAGATATGATGTATGGAAAGACTTAAAACTTACATTTAATCCCAGAGAAATGTTAGGGAGATAAAAAATGTTTTTAGGCAAGTCAATTATCAAAAGCGCGGTGAAATTGAACATAGATAATTGTATGTTTAATTTTATTAAATTTCTGAGTGTTGCAATATGTATAGGGTTTTTCATTGCAGTTGATGCATTTCCCTGTAAAGCCGAGCTTCAGGTTGATATAACCCGGGGTGTAGTAAAGCCGATCCCTGTTGCTATTACCAATTTATTGGGAAGCTCACGTAAAGAATTAAATCTGGGTCGCAATATTGCGATGGTTATTAAAGCTGATTTGGTTCGCTCTGGGCTCTTTTCTTCTATTAATGAAAAAGCGTTTATTGATGTTGAAAAATCTATCGATACAAAGCCAATATTTGGTAATTGGCGACTTCTAAAAACACAGGCGCTTTCGCAAGGCAAGGTGGAACTCGATGGCAGCAATCGTTTGAAAGTACAGTTTCGTCTTTGGGATGTCTTTGCCGAACAACAAATGGTTGGCCAGGTGTATTCAACCGTGCCTGAAAATTGGCGCAGGATTGCCCACATTATAGCCGACTCTATTTATAAAAGGGTAACGGGCGAGAATGGTTATTTTGATACTCGCGTGGTTTATATCGCAGAGACTGGCCGAAGTGATAAAAGGATCAAGCGTCTTGCCATTATGGATCAAGATGGTGAGAACCATCACTTCCTTACAGACGGTGCATCGCTGGTATTAACTCCGCGGTTCTCTCCATCTCGTCAGGAAATAACCTACATGTCTTACCATGGTAATGTCCCTCGGGTTTATATTTTTAATATCGATTCGGGTCGTCAAGAGATGCTGGGTGATTTTCCAGGTATGACTTTTGCTCCTCGTTTTTCGCCTGATGGTAATGGGGTTATCATGAGTATGGCAAAAGATGGTAATTCCGAAATTTTTTCAATGGACCTGAGGACCCGCGAAGTAAAGCAATTAACAAAACACTCTGGTATTGACACCTCACCGCACTATTCTCCGGATGGACGTCAGATAGTTTTTAATTCTGATCGTGGGGGCTCTCAGCAAATTTACGTTATGGGTGCAAACGGTGGAAAGGCAAAACGTATTAGTTTTGGGAGGGGTAGCTACGCGACGCCTGTTTGGTCGCCAAGAGGCGATCTTATAGCCTTTACTAAAATGATGGGAGGTAAGTTTTTTATTGGAGTTATGGATGTGGATGGAAAGGGAGAACGTTTGCTTACAGAGGGGTTTTTAGTAGAATCACCAACTTGGTCACCAAATGGAAGGGTTATCATGTATTTTCGGGAGACACCTGTTAGTAAAAAAGGCGGCGTAATCTCAAAATTATACTCAATTGACTTGACCGGTTATAATGAACGCGAAATTGTGACACCGATGGATGCGTCTGATCCGGCGTGGTCGCCCTTGATTCCCTAGCATTTGATGATTATAGTTAAATTTGGTGTTGTTGTTGGTCATTCTATTCCCTTTTTTGCACATATTTGCAATTTTTTCGTGTATTTATGCATTTTTGTGTCGTAATTTTTGATTATTGTGATAAAGAGTGACTTTGTATGGCTTGTGTTAAGCTATTTGGATGGCATAATCAATTCGTGCCGATGTGCGGTTTGGTTTTTTTAATAAATGTTTCGATCAGAGGGTCCAAGATATGAATTTAAAGAATTTAGTAGTTTTGTTTGCGGCATTATTTCTTGTTGCAGCATGTGAATCGACTTCAACGGAAACCGGTAAGGCCACTGGTGGCGGTGATGTGTCTAAGAAAGGTAAAAAGAAAACTTCCCCAAAAGGATTTTCAATCGCTCCAGGTTCCTCCCAAGATTTAGTTGTAAATGTTGGTGACCGGGTTTTTTATGCTTTAAACAAATCTAATTTAAATGCTGGGGCACGGGCGACTTTGGAAAAACAGGCCGCTTGGTTAAAAAAATATGGAGGCGTTAAGGTAATGATAGAAGGTCACGCCGATGAACGCGGGACGCGGGAATATAACCTAGCTCTGGGCGACCGCCGGGCAAATTCGGCTAAAGACTTTTTGATAGCTTTGGGGATTAGTCCCAACCGTGTAAAAACGATTTCTTATGGTAAGGAGCGACCAGTAGCGCTTGGCCACGATGACGCATCATGGTCGCAAAATCGCCGCAGTGTAACGACAGTAGCCAGATAAGATATACTGATCGAAGCGTTTTGACGCTCGTCATCCCGGACAAGCGGGAAGGCGGGCGTCGTGATATTTGGGTAAAGAGTTAAACTACCCAAGCATGGCTCAAGTATGCGAAGCATTGCCTTTATTTAGCCAATTTTGTGCATAAAAATGCTCGACAGTTAAATTTGTTTGAAGCAAAACAAAAAAAGCATTATGTCCGATGAATAAACATGTAAAATTTTTTTTCATAATTAGTCTAGCCTTGGCTGCGGATACGAGTGGTGCTTACGCTCAATTTTTAGATCTTGATAATATTGTTGAACGGCTTGGTCGATTAGAACGAGATATCCAGGTGCTAAGTCGTCGGGTTTATAAAGGAGGAGCGGCTCCAAATGCTTCTGGACAAGGACCTTCAGTAGGCACGCCCCAGGCTGGCGTTGGTCCCGCCTATATTATTCGTTTGGAGGATCGCCTAGCCGAGGTAAAAACCGAGCTGCAAAACTCAACTAATCGTATTGAAAGTATAGGCCATAATGTAGACGGGATTAAGGGTCGGCTCGATAAGCTGGTAAGTGATATTGATTTTCGTCTTACACGTTTAGAAAGTGTTGCCGGCGGAAATGACGGGAGAGACGCTGCGGTTAAGGAGCCAACTCTTTTCGCCGCACCTCGAGCGGCGGGTGTAAAACAAATTGGTCCGTCGACCGGAGGGCCGATAATTTCATCAAGTAAACCAGGCATTCTGGGTAAGATTAGTGAAACGAATTTAAGCGCGGTTAAACGTCAAATAAATAACGGTGCGCAAGATAAAGTACCTGTAAATACTGCATTACTTGATAAAGAAGTGCAGCAGAAATTTATACTACCAAAAGGTACGCCGGAGGTTCAGTATCGTTATGCGTTATCAATTCTGCGAAAAACTGAATATAGTAATGCCGAATTAGCTTTTGCGGAATTTATCCAAAGGTATCCAAAAGATGAGCTAACGCCAAATGCCCGTTATTGGCTGGGTGAGTCATTTTATGTGAGAAAAAATTATAGATCCGCCGCTGAAGCGTTCTTGCGAAGCTACCAACAAGCGCCAAAAGGAATTAAAGCACCTAGCTCTTTGTTGAAGCTTGGAATGTCGCTCGCAAATTTGAAGAAAAAACAAGATGCATGTGCGACTTTTAGCAAGCTTGCTAAGGATTATCCTGATGCCTCGGAAAATATCAAAAAGCATCTCAACCGAGAGTTTAAGCGATCAAGTTGTAACTGATACAACCTTAAACTCGGCGTTAGAGCAAGCGATCTCTATTGAAAAAGTGAATGCGTTATTTGAGCCTTTCCGCAACCTTCTCTCTAAAAAAACTTCCATTGCAGTGGCTGTCTCGGGTGGTGCTGATAGTATGGCGCTATGTTTGCTTCTAGCTGAGTGGGCAAAGCTTAATCAACAGAAAGTTGTGGCGCTTACGGTAGATCACGGATTACGCCAGGGTGCAGCAGAGGAAGTTCTAAAAGTCTCAAATTGGCTGGCGGTTTTGGATATTAGTCATGAGATTTTATACTGGGAGGGGGAAAAACCTACCACCGGCATACAAGCAGCAGCTCGAAATGCCAGATATCGCCTTATGGCGCACTGGTGTCATGAAAATAATTTTACCGTGTTAATGACAGCCCACCATCTTGAGGATCAGGTGGAGACTTTTTTATTGCGAGCAGAACGTGGCAGTGGCTTGGATGGTTTGGCTTCGATGTGTGCTGTCACTAGTCTTGAAGGTATAGCTTTGGTCAGGCCACTTTTAAGCGTGTCTAAGGTTCTCTTACGTGAATTTTTAATTGACAGACAGCAACTCTGGATCGAAGACCCTTCAAATCAAAATCTGGCTTTTCAACGAACTGGAATACGACAACTTGTCGGGAGGCTAAAGCAACGCGGATTAATTTCTGAGAGAATTCTTGGGTTGATAAATCATTTTAGAAATCTTCGTCAACAGTTTGCTGAAGTAGTTGCTGTATTTTTTGAACGGGCCGTGCGCATTTTGCCCGAGGCCTATGGGGTTGTGCACTTGGAAGCTTTAAAACTTTTGCCAGATCCAATTTTGGAGCGTGTTCTAGTTCAAATTATTTCTGAATTGAGTGGGAAGTTTTATCCGCCACGTCGTCAACGTATAAAGTATTCTATGGAAAATATTAAATCTGCTGAAATATCAAACTTTACCTTAGGGGGGTGCCATTTTATTTTTAAAGGTTCTACGGTCATCGTCTGTCGAGACCGACGGTCGATTTCGGTAAAACAAGTCGTTGCCGGTGATAGTTTTATTTGGGATGGCTTATTTGATGTCGTGATTTCTGGACCGGAGGGTGTAAAAGGTAAATTGGGTGCGTTGGGCAAAAAAGGTTGGATTGAAATTGTTCAGAAAAGCCCAGAATTAAAATATACTCCAATACCTTATTTTGTTAAAATTACACTACCCACATTGTTTGACGATTATGGGGTTGTCGAAGTTCCTAGCCTGAAATATCGCTGTCCTGACCACGGCAAATTGATTTTGTCGATCGAAAACCATCAGTTTAGGCCAATTAAGGTCTAAGTGGAATTAGATAATCTAGATAGCCTAGATAGCCTGTTGTAAATGGTATATTTAATATTACACACAGGTTGCTAAACTCACGTTTTGGGCTATCTTACAGAAGGCTGTTAAAGTAGCATTTAACTATGTTTATAATGGGTCTATGCTGTTATACGATTAAGGAAGGTATGTAATTTGAATTTTCGCAAAAATATAGCCCTTTGGGTCATTATAGGCCTATTGGTGTTTACGTTATTTAATATGTTTCAGGGTTCCTCCAAACAGGGGCCACATATGTCACTAGCATTTTCTGATTTTCTCGGTGCAGTTGATAGCGGTGATGTGCGAGATGTAACCATACAAGGCCAAAGTGCTACTGGTCATTATGGAGACGGGCGTGAGTTTAAAACTTTTTTACCGGAAGACCCAACCCTCATCCCAAATTTAAGTAAAAAAGGTATTCACATAAAAGCCGTACCCGTTGAAGATGAATTGTCATTGTTTGGCATCCTTATTTCCTGGTTCCCGATGCTTTTGTTGATTGGTGTATGGATATTTTTTATGCGTCAGATGCAAGGAGGGGGAGGCAAAGCCATGGGCTTTGGTAAGTCAAAGGCTAAATTGCTCACAGAAAAAACAGGCCGTGTCACATTTGAAGATGTTGCTGGGATAGATGAAGCTAAACAAGAGCTTGAAGAGATTGTTGAATTCCTTAAAGATCCTGCTAAGTATCAACGCCTTGGTGGCAAACTCCCTAAAGGCTGCCTTCTTGTCGGCCCTCCCGGCACAGGTAAGACACTATTGGCGCGCGCAATCGCTGGTGAGGCAAGTGTGCCATTTTTTACAATCTCTGGCTCTGATTTTGTTGAGATGTTCGTTGGTGTTGGTGCAAGTCGCGTTCGTGATATGTTTGAACAGGGTAAAAAAAACGCACCTTGTATTATTTTTATAGATGAGCTTGATGCGGTTGGTCGTCATCGTGGTGCGGGGCTCGGTGGTGGTAATGATGAGCGGGAGCAAACCCTGAACCAGATGTTGGTTGAGATGGATGGTTTTGAATCTAATGAAGGTGTTATATTAATTGCTGCGACAAACCGCCCCGATGTACTTGATCCAGCGTTGTTGCGTCCTGGTCGTTTTGATCGTCAGGTTACCGTTCCCAATCCTGATATTATTGGTCGAGAAAAAATTCTCAAAGTTCACATGCGTAATGTACCAATCGCACCAGATGTTAATGCTAAGATAATCGCACGCGGTACACCAGGTTTTTCCGGGGCTGACCTTGCTAACTTGGTTAATGAGGCAGCTTTATTAGCAGCTAGGACAGGGGGGCGCATGGTCACTATGTCAAATTTTGAAGATGCCAAGGATAAAGTCATGATGGGATCTGAACGCCGTTCAATGGTGATGACCGATGATGAGAAGGCTTTAACAGCGTACCATGAGGCCGGTCACGCTATTGTTGGTATTAACGTCCCTAAACATGATCCTCTTCATAAGGTTACAATTATTCCACGTGGTCGAGCTTTGGGGGTAACAATGTCGTTACCGGAACGTGATAAATATAGCTACTCCAAGCTTGAACTGGAGTCAAAACTAGCGGTTATGTTTGGTGGTCGATTAGCCGAAGAGTTGATTTTTGGCATGGAGAATGTTACTACAGGCGCAGGGAACGATATACAACAGGCAACTAGCATGGCGCGTCGTATGGTCACCGAATATGGCTTTAGTGACAAACTTGGTCGGTTGCGCTACACGGATAATGATGAGGAAGTTTTTCTAGGTCATTCTGTGGCACGACATAAGAATGTCTCTGATGCAACAGCAAAATTGATCGATGAAGAAGTTCGTCGTTTGATTGAAGAGGCTGAAAATAGAGCGCGAAAGGTTCTAACAGATAAAGCAGATGATCTTGAGATGCTGGCACAGGCTTTGTTGGAATATGAAACACTAAGTGGTAAAGAAGTTGACTCTCTTTTGAGGGGGGACGGCGTCTTTCGACCTGATTTAAAAGAAGGTGGTTCCGATAATAATATAAAATCATCGGTGCCGGCTAGTGGCAAGGGCGGGGGAAAAGATACGAGTAAAGGCTATGAAGGTGGTTTGAGCCCTCAACCTGAAGGTTGACTTGCGTAGTTTTGCCAATTTATCTCTCGAACGGCCGCTTGTTATGGGTATTATTAATGTTACCCCAGATAGTTTTACTGATGGTGGAACGTATTTTAATCAAGAACATGCAATTGCGCATGGTCAAAAATTACTTGAAGATGGAGCTGACATCCTAGATCTAGGGGGTGAGTCGACGCGTCCTGGAGCATCCTCAGTTAATCCAGATGAGGAAATACGGAGAGTTTTACCGGTAATAACGGAATTGGTTAAAAAAGGCGCACTAGTTTCAGTAGATACGCGCCATTCAACTGTGATGGAAAAAGCGTTAGAAGCTGGAGCGGCTATTATTAATGATATAACTGCTTTAGAGGGTAAGGGCTCGCTACATGTTGTTGCCAAAAGTAATGCTTCGATCGTGCTTATGCACATGAAGGGTACACCACAGACAATGATGAATGATACGAGATACGATAATTTAATTTCCGAGGTCAGTGATTATTTAGGCCTCCGCATCGCCGCGTGCCTAGAAGCTGGTATAGGGCTAGAGCGTATTGCTATAGATCCGGGCTTTGGTTTTGGTAAAACGCGAGAGCAGAATATGGAACTCATTAACAATTTGGATTTTTTGAATAAACATCAGTGCCCAATTTTAGTTGGGCTTTCGCGGAAATTCGGCAACCATAAGCCTGCAGAAAGGCGTTTACCTGAATCACTTGCAGTAGCAGTTAAATCTGTTATTAACGGTGCAAATATTGTTCGAGTGCATGATGTTGCTGAAACGTGTGATGCTTTGGCGGCTATTCAGTATCATAAATCGTAAAATACGGTAATAAAAAGTTAAGTGACGGCCCATAGATATTATAATACAACTCATTGTGTGAAATTATTAGAATTAGAAATTTCCTTATAGAATATAATTATGATCCGTAAAATTTTTGGTACAGATGGAATCCGTGGTACCGCAAATATAGAGCCGATGACAGCAGAGACAGCTTTAAAAGTTGGAATGGCTGCAGGTCTTCATGCTATTCGCGGTAATTATCGTCACCGAGTTGTGATTGGCAAGGACACACGACTTTCGGGTTATTTAATCGAGCCGGCTCTTACCGCAGGGTTCGTTGCTGTCGGTATGGATCCAATTTTAGTGGGCCCAATTCCCACACCAGCAGTTGCGATGTTAACGCGCAGTCTGCGCGCAGATCTAGGCGTTATGATCTCTGCATCCCATAATCCTTTCCAAGATAATGGTATCAAGTTATTTGGTCCGGATGGCTATAAATTATCAGAATCTGCAGAGCTTGGAATTGAAACTCGTATTGAAGGTAAAATGACTACTGAACTTGCTAAGCCAGAGCAGCTTGGGAAGGCGCTTCGACTTGAAGATGCGCAAGGTCGTTATATTGAGTTTGTTAAGCAAACCTTTCCCCGTGGACTTACCTTAGATGGTCTAAAGGTTGTAATGGATTGCGCTAATGGGGCTGCTTATAAAGTGGCACCAACTGTATTGATGGAATTAGGAGCTGAAGTAATTCCTCTTGGTGTTGATCCTGATGGTTATAATATTAATTCCAGTTGTGGATCTACTTCCACAGAACTTATGCAAGCTCAAGTCGCGGTGCATGGTGCTGATATTGGTATTGCGCTTGATGGTGATGCCGATCGAGTTTTAATTTCTAATGAAATTGGTGAGATGGTTGATGGTGATCAAATTATGGGGTTGATCGCTGATTACTGGTCTAGGGAAGGTAAGCTTACCGGTGGTGTAGTAGCTACAGTAATGTCGAATCTTGGATTTGAACGCTTTATCAAAGGTTTGAATTTAGCATTAATTAGAACAGATGTGGGTGATCGTTATGTCATGGAGCAAATGCGGACGAATAATTTTAATCTCGGCGGCGAGCAATCTGGTCATATTGTATTATCTGATTATAGTACGACTGGCGATGGTTTGATTGCTGTCTTACAGGTTCTGGCCGTTATACAGCGGGTCCAACGACCTGTTAGTGAGGTTTGCAACGTATTTGAACCTGTTCCTCAATTAATTAGAAATATTAAAATAGAGAAATCAGCGAAGTGGGAAACCGACCGTGTTAAGAAAGCAATCGCAGCGGGTGAGAATAAATTAAAAGATATTGGGCGTATTCTTGTGCGTATCTCAGGAACAGAACCATTAGTTCGCATCATGGCTGAAGGTAATGATTACGCTGTGATTAGTCAAATTGTTGATGATATTACATTTGAAATCGAACAAAATGTTCGTCCCTAGGGATAAAGAGATAAGTTAATCGTGGTAATCCTCTGTTTTTTGTATAACTAAATGTGGTGCTTACTAATATTCAGATCCGTAAACAAAAGGATTGGGTTAAGGATAGCGAAATACTAGTAGTGGGGAGAAATAAATAATTGCAAGGTAGGGTTCTCAGTATTGCCGGATCAGATTCTGGAGGTGGCGCAGGTATTCAAGCCGATATTAAAACCGTTACAGCGCTTGGCGGCTTTGCGATGACAGCGATCACCGCACTAACAGCACAAAATACTCAAGGCGTATATCAAATATACAATGTACCGACTTCGTTTGTCGCTGAGCAAATAAAAGTAGTGCTAAGGGATATAGGAGCGGATTCTATAAAAGTAGGTATGCTAAGTCATCCAGAAATTATTAAAGTTGTTTGTGATACTTTAACCCAGGAGGCACCAGAAGTGCCAATTATTGTTGACCCAGTGATGGTGGCTAAAGGTGGGGCTTCGTTACTTGCTGAGGAGGCGGTAGATGCTCTCAAAACACTAATGGTGCCACGTGCCCTAGTTCTTACACCTAATATACCTGAAGCAGAGACCCTGGCCGGGATAGTGGCCCCAAGAGTTGAGGAGGCAGAAGACCTTGCCTTAGCGCTTTCTACGTTAGGACCACAGGCGATTTTGTTAAAAGGTGGGCATCGTGATGGAGAAGAGGTCGTGGATCTTTTAATGGAAGGAGATCGTGTCGTAGAGGTCTATAAAAGTCCTCGCATTAACACCGTTCATACTCATGGTACCGGTTGCACTCTTTCCTCAGCGTTGGCTATAGGGATAGCCCAAGGACTAACTTTGAGTGGTTCTGTCGAACGGGCCAGAGAATATGTACAGGAGGCTATCCGTACTGCGCCAGCTTATGGTGGGGGTCATGGTCCACTGAATCACGCCCACACATTTATCAAAACCTAAATTAGTTTCTTTTATTAAGGACTGCGGTATTTAGCCCAATATTCATTGTGAATTTAAGTTTGTATGTATTAGATAATATTAAGATAATTATCTAAAGAAAATTAAAATTTGGAAACTAATCGGTCTGAGGAAGTTTTATTTCATGAATACTTATAAAATAGCCACGATCCCAGGTGACGGAATTGGTAAAGAGGTCGTGCCTGAGGGTATTAGGGTTTTGGATGCCGTTGGTCGTAAACATAATTTAAAATTCCAGTGGGATATGTTTGATTGGTCTTGTGAAACTTACAAAAAGACCGGGCAGATGATGCCGGAAGATGGCATTTATCAGACCAGTGAACATGATGCGATTTATCTTGGTGCGGTTGGTTTTCCAGGTGTACCAGATCATATTTCACTCTGGGGATTGTTAATACCATTTCGACGGGAGTACCAACAATATGTGAACTTACGTCCTGTGCGTTTATTCAAAGGTGTTCCAAGTCCGCTAGCCAATCGAAAACCGGGGGATATTGATTTTTACGTGGTACGCGAGAATGTCGAAGGTGAATACTCGGAGATTGGCGGAAAGCTCTACGCCGGTACAGATGAAGAGTTCGTGACACAGCAATCCAACTTTACACGCAAAGGCGTTGATCGAATTTTAAAATATGCCTTTGAATTGGCACAAACACGCCCAAATAGACACCTGACATCTGCTACTAAGTCGAATGGTATCATTCACACCATGCCTTATTGGGATGAGCGGGTGGTTGAGATGCATAAACAGTTCCCAGATATCAAGGTCGAAAAATTTCATATTGACATATTAACAGCCCATTTTGTGCGCAATCCAGATTGGTTTGATGTGGTTGTCGGGTCAAATCTTTTTGGGGATATTTTATCCGATTTGGGTCCAGCGGTTACCGGTACAATTGGAATAGCTCCTTCAGGTAACATCAACCCAGAGCGCCTTTTCCCATCAATGTTCGAGCCGGTTCATGGGTCTGCTCCTGATATTTCAGGTAAGGGTATCGCCAATCCAATCGGGCAAATTTGGTCAGGTGCAATGATGCTAGATCATTTTGGTGAAACGGCAGCGGCTAGAGACATTTTATCTGCGATTGAAACAGTACTTGCAGATGGTTCTTGTATGACACCTGATATGGGTGGTACAGCGAGTACTATGGATTTAGGTAAGGAATTAGAGAGTGCTCTATAAATTATTTGATCTTTTGGTTTCGTATTTCAATTTATAATAAAATTAAGTTGGTCAGTAACTTGGTAAAATTATTACCATTAAAACTAATTGACATTGGGACAAAACCGTATAAAACCGGCGCCGGGCCATTATCCCCCAACGGGTAATAAGCCTATCTGTGTTAAGATAGGATTGTTAATAAATTACGGCAATGATTTTATTGTTAAATATTCAATAAATCTGATTATGTAGAGACGTACTTTTTTAGCACCCTATCTGTAAAGGTAGGAGTAAAACAGATGCCAAGTGTTAATAAGCCGAACCATCGGCCTCGTAATTCTAATTTTTCTTCTGGACCTTGTGCTAAACGCCCCGGGTGGGCGCCCGAAGTTTTGAGCGATGCATTAGTGGGTAGGTCGCATCGATCTAAGCCTGGTAAGAAAAGAATTCAAGAAGTACTAGATAAGACACGTTTGGTTCTTGGAATCCCTGATAAATATAGGATTGGTATTGTCGCTGGCTCAGATACTGGCGCAGTTGAAATGGCTTTATGGTCTATGTTGGGTGCGCGCGGTGTCGATATGGTGCAGTGGGAGAGTTTTGGTAAGGGTTGGGTCGATGATGTTATTAATCAACTTAAACTTGATGACGTTAGAGAGCTTACAGCTGAGTACGGTAAATTACCCGATTTAAACGATATTAATTTTTCAAACGACGTTGTTTTTACTTGGAATGGAACCACGTCGGGTGTTCGTGTACCTAATGCGGATTGGATACCTGATGATCGTAAAGGATTAACATTTTGTGATGCGACTTCTGCAGTTTTTGCTATGAATTTAGTATGGGAAAAGCTCGATGTTACAACCTACTCGTGGCAAAAAGTAATGGGCGGTGAAGCTCAGCACGGCGTACTGGTGTTGAGTCCGCGCGCAGTAGAACGCCTTGAAAGTTATAAGCCCGCTTGGCCTTTGCCAAAAATTTTTCGCCTTACGTCAGATGGAAAATTGAATGAGTCGATATTTAAAGCTTCTACCATTAATACACCTTCCATGCTTTGTGTCGAAGATGCTTTAGACGGCCTCAATTGGGCAATCAGTATTGGTGGTCTTAAATCGCTAATCAAGAGATCTGAAACCAATTTTGCCGAGATTGCACGGTGGGTTAAAAATACCAGAAATGTAGATTTTTTAGCTGAAGACACTAAAACTCAATCCTGTACATCTGTATGTTTGAAGATTACTGCTGATTGGTTTTTCAATCTTAGTAACGAAAAAAAAGTAGAAGCTGCAAAACGAATTGGTGCATTACTTGATCAAGAAGGTGTCGCGTATGACATCGATTCTTATCGCGACGCGCCACCGGGATTGCGTATTTGGTCTGGAGCTACGATTGAGGCAGATGATCTTAAATCACTAACGTCATGGATTGACTGGGCGATTGCAGAAGTCGCAATAGAATACGCTGCGTAATTTTAATTATTTATATCAAGTAAGGTAGGAGTAAACCGATGCCGAAGGTTTTAATTTCAGACAAAATGAGTTCACGAGCTGAAGCTATATTTAAAGAACGCGGTTTAGAAGTTGATGTTATAACTGGTATGCGACCAGAAGAATTAAAAGGTTGTATCGGTGAATATGACGGCTTAGCCGTCCGATCTTCTACGCAGGTGAATTCGGAAATTATTACAGCGGCTGTTAATTTGAAGGTGATTGGCCGCGCAGGTATTGGCGTTGATAATATTGATGTCTCGGCGGCTTCGACTAAAGGGATTGTGGTTATGAATACGCCATTTGGTAATTCAATTACCACCGCAGAACATGCGATTGCTATGATCTTCTCGTTGGCTCGCGATATTCCACTTGCCAATACTTCAACTCATGCTGGGAAATGGGAGAAAGCCAATTTTATGGGCGTTGAGTTAACTGCAAAAACACTTGGCATCATCGGTTGTGGAAATATTGGAGCTATTGTCGCCGATCGAGCACTCGGTTTAAAAATGAAGGTCATTGCCTATGATCCTTATTTATCGGGAGAGCGCGCTAATGACCTCGGTGTTGAAAAAGTTGAATTAGATGAATTATTTCCGCGGGCTGATTTTATTTCTCTCCATACACCAATGACTGATGCCACAAGGGGTATTATCAATGCAGAGTCATTTGCGAAAATGAAAGACGGAGTTCGTATTATAAACTGCGCTCGAGGGGGCTTAATCGTCGAGGCCGATCTTAAGGTAGCTATTGAAATGGGGAAGGTCGTGGGCGCAGGTATTGACGTTTTTGAAGTTGAGCCAGCTCGAGAAAATATCCTTTTCGGAATGGATAAAGTTATAGTAACTCCTCATTTAGGAGCGTCTACGGATGAGGCCCAGGTTAATGTTGCAATGCAGGTAGCAGAACAAATTTCAGATTATTTACTGGATAGTACGGTTGTGAACTCAATAAATATGCCTTCCGTCAGTGCAGAAGATGCAACTAAACTTGCTCCATATTTAAAGTTGGCGGAACAAATTGGCAGCTTTGCAGGGCAAGTAACAGAAACGGCGATAAAGAAAGTACAGATTGAGTATTGTGGTCAAGCAGCTGATTTAAATACTAAGCCGCTGACCGCCGTAGTGTTAAAAGGTCTGTTAACCCCGCTTTTGGAGTCTGTAAATATGGTTTCTGCTCGGAGTATAGCTAGGGAACGTAACATTGAAATTTCGGAAGTTACCTGTGATGTGTTGGATGAGTACCAAACCAAAATTACGTTGACAGTTACCACTGAGGCTCAGACGCGTGCTTTATCGGGCACACTGTTTGCCGGTGATAAACCTCGTATTGTTGAAATTAAAGGTATTGCTATCGACGCTGAGTTGGGGCCGAACATGCTTTATATCACAAATGAAGATGAGCCTGGATTCATCGGTGCGCTCGGAACTACGCTTGGTGAAAATAATATTAACATTGCTACTTTTAATCTTGGAAGAAATAAAGAGGGAGGTGACGCTATTGCTCTTATTGAAATTGATGGGCCTATTTCAGAAGGGATAACTGATAAAGTAAGGGGTATTCCTCATGTTGTAAGAGCAACTTCCCTCAGCTTTTGATAATCTGAAAATATGTTACCATCAAATTCATTTTTTTATCTAAATTATAGGAATTTTTAATGACCTCTTTGCCGAAAGATGTTGATGCAACCTTAGAGCTGCTAAAGGAAGGCAATTACCTAGCTGACCGAAGTCTTGCAACGGCATTATACCTCTCGATTAGTTTGAGTAGGCCACTGTTTATGGAAGGAGAAGCAGGTGTTGGCAAAACTGAGATTGCTAAAGTTTTATCAACTATGCTTGGTCGGAAGCTCCTTCGATTACAATGTTACGAAGGCCTTGATGTAACAACTGCGGTGTATGAGTGGAATTATGCAAGGCAAATGATTGAAATACGGATGGCAGAGGCTATTGAAAATAGGGATCGTGATACGTTAGAATCTGATATTTTTAATGATACCTTTTTGATAAAGCGACCTCTTTTACAAGCTTTGGAGCAAGATCCAAGTGGGCCCCCAGTATTGCTTATTGATGAATTGGATCGAACCGATGAGCCTTTTGAAGCTTATCTGTTAGAGGTTCTTTCTGATTATCAAATTACCATACCTGAACTTGGAACCATGTCTGCATCGGAACCACCTTTAGTCATTATTACGTCTAACCGTACACGTGAAATTCATGATGCTCTAAAACGGCGTTGTTTTTATCATTGGGTCGATTATCCAAGTGCTGAGAGAGAGCTTCAAATTTTGAAGGTAAAGGCTCCTACAGCGGAAATCAGGTCGTTGGTTTTGTACAGAAATTACGCGAGATGGATTTGTTTAAAGTTCCGGGTGTGGCGGAGACAATTGATTGGGCACATGCACTGATTCAATTGGATTGTTCGTCACTCGATCCAGACCTACTTAATGATACATTAGGAACTATATTGAAATACCAAGATGATATTGCAAAAATACAGGGAAGTGAGGCTAGCCGCATTTTGAATGAAGTTAAGATGGAACTAGCAAGTGTTAGTTCCTAATTGAGGTAATCGTGGAAAAAGGTAAATCAAGCTTATCAAGTGCATCGGATTTAGAGGCTAAANTGGACTTTGCACTCCGTGTTTGTGAAGCGTCTTTCTCAACGTGAGATATTTGATCAAGCTTTTCATATATTTTGGCGTAATCCAGAGATTTTGGAGCGTATGATGGAACTGAATTTACCGGATATATCTAATCCTAATAATAACCCTGCGGAATCAAAAGATATTTTGAGACGTGTAGCCGAAGCTTTGTCATCCGGTCAGAGCAATCAACTTGATATAGAAAAAGAGAAGGAAGTGGAATTTGACGCATCGTTAACATGGAGTTCAAATGAGTTACTTGTTGAAAAGGATTTCGAAAAAATGTCGGCGGAAGAAATTCAACTCGCTATTTCAGCTGTACATCGCATGAAGTTACCGCTCAATTACGCATTAACTCGTAGGTTTAAAGCTTCTAATAGCGGAACCAAAATTGATATGCGCCGAACCATGCGAGCAGCACTGCGGTCAGGCACTGATTTTATACCACTGATGAAATGCAAACGTCGTATGCGCCGACCACCTTTGGTTGTTATTTGTGATATCTCCGGATCGATGGAACGTTACTCTAGGATGTTACTTCATTTTATGCATACAGTGTCAAATGATCGAGATCGAGTTCATACATTTTTATTTGGCACTCGTTTGACAAACGTCACACGTTATTTGCGTTATAAAGACGTTGATGAAGCTCTTGAAAAAGTAGGCGAAGCGGCAACTGATTGGTCAGGTGGAACCCGTATTGGCCATAGTCTTAATGATTTCAATAAATCTTGGTCCCGTCGTGTTTTAACGCAGGGGGCAATTGTGATCTTAATTTCTGACGGTTTAGATCGTGATGACGGTGATGGCCTTACTTATGAAATGCAACGTCTCCATAAGTCGTGTCGTCGTTTGATTTGGTTAAATCCCCTACTTCGGTATGAAGAATTTGAGCCTAAATCCATTGGGATTAAAGCTATGTTGCCGCATGTCGATGACTTTAGAACAATACATAATATTAATAGCTTTAAAGATTTAGTAAGTATTTTGCAGGCTGATAGAAGTCAGTATAGTTCTTATTCGATGGATCAGGCCGCTTAGTCGATGGTATATACTGAACAAATCGGATATTTGAGGTAAAGCTTTTCATCTATGATAATACCTTAAAATGATAAGATTAGGAAAAAAAGATTAATCAACGTAAGGGTTATTACCCTTACGAGCTAAAATTCGAATTGGTACGCCTAATAGGTTAAAATCTTCTCGAATGCCATTTACCAAAAAACGTTTATATGCTTCTGGAAGCTCAGTACCTTTGCTTGAAAAAATTATAAAAGTTGGGGGTCGTGTTTTAGCTTGGGTTATATAGCGGATACGAATACGTCGCCCGCTCTTTATGGGGGGAGGATGGCGTTCGGTCATCATCGTGAGCCACTGATTAAGCTTTCCAGTCGAGATACGTTGATTCCAAACTTCAAAGATTTTAAATGCAGCTGGTATGAGTTTGTTGATATTTTGTCCCGTCAGGGCTGAAAGCTGAATGATCGGAATGCCCCGCACTTGTGGGAGTGAGGTTTGTAACCGATCACCTAAGGCTTGCATTGCTTGCATGGGGTTCTTTACAATATCCCATTTATTAACAGCAATCATAAGGATGCGTCCCTCTTCAATTACTTGGCGAGCAATGGTAAGATCCTGTTTTTCGATCATTAAATTTCCGTCGAGTACGAGAACAACTATTTGAGCATACTGTATAACGCGGAATGATTCTTTAGCCGATAAACTCTCAACTCTATCTTGAATCTTTGATCTTCGGCGAAGGCCCGCCGTATCAATAAGCCTAATACTCCTTCCATTATAGTTCCATTCAACTGTAATTGAGTCACGGGTGATACCGGCTTCCGGTCCGGTTAGAAGTCGTTCTTCGCCGACAATTGTGTTTATCAGAGTTGATTTACCAACGTTTGGCCGGCCGACAATTGCCATTTGGATTACACCCGAAAAGTCTTTATTTTGTGTATCATGATCAGCGGATATATTGTCAATAGGTAAGGGTATTTTATCTAATGAACTTTGCCCAGCATACGGTAATAGTGCCTTATATAGATCAGCTAAGCCCTCACCATGTTCTGCAGAAATGGGGATCGGATTGCCCAAGCCAAGCGTGAACGATTCATATAATCCTGATGCGCCAGCTTTCCCTTCACACTTATTGGCTACTAAAATTACTGGAATATTTTGAGCTCTAATCCAGTTGGCAAAAAAATTATCGAGCGGCATAATGCCCACACGGGCATCGATAAGAAAAAGGGCAACATCTGCTATTTTGATCGATTGATCAGTTTGTTGGCGCATTCTCGCTTCTAAACTTTCATCGTGTACATCTTCCAATCCTGCCGTATCAATTATGTTTATATTAAGGTCTCCAATTCGGCCGGAGGCTACACGACGGTCTCGGGTGACACCGGGGGTATCGTCGACGATTGCAATGCGTTTACCCGCCAAACGATTGAATAAGGTGGATTTTCCGACATTTGGTCTGCCAAGAATTGCTAATGTTATGTTCATAGCAAGATCATACTAGTTAGAAGGTTTAACGATAGGTGACTAATTCTGCTTCATCGGATAGAAACATTATTGTATCTTGAGCAATAATAGGGCTAATAGTTACACCATCTGGCATATCTACTTTACTAAGTATTTTTCCTGAATAAGGCGAAATCGACATAGCTTCACCATTCGAACCCGCCACAATGAGGCGATCGCTCCCTAAAACTGGTCCCGTCCAGGTTATTTTTCCTTTGTGCCTTTTCGGATTTTTCCACTCGGGTAGAGCCGTTACCCAGTATATTTGGCCATTTTGTTTCCCTACTGCAATTAGGTCTGTATTATTGGATATTAAAAATAAATAATTTCCAGCTATCCAAGGGCTCTCTACGCCGCCTATGTTCCGCTCCCATATACGACGTCCGGTACGAAGGTTAATCGCCGTAAGCTGACCACTATTACTGACCGCAAAAACAATATTTTGATCAATTATTGGACGCCCGCGTATACTCGATAGTGTCGTGGTTCCGAGACTGCGCCGACCTCCCGCTAAAGAATCCGTCCATAGCTCTTGACCATTTTGTACTTTTAAGGCTACTAATTCTCCTGATGAATAAGGTGCAACAACGACACCATTGTCAATAGCAGGACTGCCGCCACCTAAGAGATTAGTAGATTCTTCGATACCAGAATGCGTCCATAAAATAGAACCAGTTTGGCCATTGAGTGCAAATAATTTGTTCGTTATAGAAATTGCAAAAATGCGATTACCTCTTGCCGTTGGAGCTGTCCGAAATGGGATCCCAACCTCCTGACGCCATAGAACCTTTCCTGTTTTTGCTGCCAAAGCTACGACTTGGCCAAAGCCCGTTGAAGCGTAAATTGTGCCGTTCTCAAATGCTAATCCACCATTGATATGGTCATCCTCTTCATTTTCTGGGGTGATCTCAGTACTCCAGATTTTTTCTCCATTATTTATGTTGTAGGCATTTATCGTGGTTTCAGCATCCATGGTAAAAAGACGATCTTGTGCGATTATTGGTTGTGCCATAAGGCGCTCACTACCATCAGTCCCGCTACCAACGCTAATACTCCATTTTTTCTGGAGGGTTTGACCCACGCGTAGATGGTGCATAGCGTGATTAGCGTAACCACCAGTTTGCGGCCAGTCTTTGTTGTATGCTGGTGCTGGAAGAATGATTTGATGTCCGCGTGCCGCTATATCTGGTTCTATTGAACGTTGTTGAACTAAAATAGAGATCCGTTTGCCAGGTAAGCGTTCTTTATTTTCTAAGGACCCTAGGTAAGTACCGTCAAAAGTCTCTTTTATGGTATCGCAGCTTGTTAATGTTATAATTATGATGAATTGCAAAATTACTTTTAATAAAGGAGAATAAACTTTAATTTTAATTATTTGCGACATTTAATGTGTCCTGAGAGTAAGGCTGCTAATTTGTTAGTTTCTATTACTAAGAAGTGTAGCCATTTCTGCTGCACGTGATCTAATACCAGATGGCGCTGTCGCATCATCTGATAATTCCTTATATAGTTTATGGGCCTTTATTTCATTACCTGATTTGTGTGCAAACAAAGCAGATAATTCTTTAGCGCTATGACGCCAAGCATTCTCAGCATTTATGAGCTTTGAAAGCTTTCCTGGAAATATATTCGAATCCGTACCTGCAAGGCCAAGGTGGGCTGACATAATTAAGGCCATGTCTCGTAGAATTTTTTCAATACGCATATCTTCAGCGATCAATAAATAATTCTCTATAGCTCTTTCTCTCTCTCCTTTCTTGGCAAGGATTGCGGCCCGATTAAATTGCGCTAATAGTGAGTATCCAGCAGTTCCATTTTTAATAAGACTATCTAGCACGGCTACTGCATTTTCTGGATTGGCGCGGTCGATTGACTTGAGTGCAGAGGACAGTAAATTACTGTCTGTTGCCCTGCGATTTATGTCATACGCTTCCCAGCCTTTGATTGATGCAACGCCTAAGACCAATGCGATTGAAGCTCCAATTAGAACTTTTCCATATTTATTCCAGAGATCTGCGTATTTCTGCTGCCGCAGATCTTCGTCGATTTCTTTAAATAAATTATCTTGTTCTGCATTACGATCTGCCATTTAAATACCTATGGTCTAGGATAAAGCCATCCGCAGGAATTCTCCATTGGATTCATAGAACGCCGTATATCCCGGAAAACGTCGTGAATCAATACTTGTCTAAAGTTTAAGCGTCTATGAATTCACGCGAGTTGCAAACATCTGGTTAAATTTTATTTTTGCAGTTAATAGTAAAATTTATATTAAACACTAATTATGATTTTAAAAATTAATATTCATAATTAAATTTGACTGTAAATAGCTAATAGAAACTTCAAAAAAATCGATTTTATTTGATAACTGGAGTGGTCTGATTATTGACTGCTCGAGTGATGAATAGACGTTTGGCAACTCTTAATTTAGGAATTTATTACATGATATATTCGTATGACAATTTTAAAGTACGGTTAATATTTTATAATCATTAATTTTTTTTTAAGTGTACGAATGATAACGTAGAGATCATTGTTATGAAAATAGGTGGAGTATAAGCTTGTGCAGGTAAGGATTTTCTTCTTTTTGTCGATATTAATTGGGGGATGTTCCCTTGCCACTAATTCCCCGGTGAATACGCAAGGAATGATGGCAGTTGATGGTATTACTATAGCCACAACAGGAAAAACTATTTCAGATCATTTTGTTTCCTATACTACTGGTAAGAATTGTTCAACAGTTAGACGTCAAATTGGCCAAAATTTCTGTGAGGAGGATGATTTATCTGAACCTGAAGAAATTTATTGTTATAAGTCTTTAGGTGACGTGAATTGCTTTGCTACGCCACAACCCTTCGGCCAGGGGAACAAAACGATTGGTCACGTGTCAGGTGACGGCGGTCTGATAAGATAAACCTGATACTCCTAATAACACAAATTTCCCCCCTGATTACACCATCACCTCGACCATCGGGATTGGCTTTCTTAATTGTTACTAGTTTTAGTTAAAGATTGATTATTCCAACTGATAGCCTGTAAGTAAGAAAGCTTCTATTTTGCTTACAATACCCTTGGGTGGAATCCGGCCTCCATCTTTTATTTCCTCTTCTGTCCTTTTGCGCAGGATTATTTCGATACCGCATTCGCCAATCGGTGTAAGAGTTTGGTCAAATCGCGGCAATGTGTAGCGAAAGCTCTCATTAAGCTTATGGAGTTTTATTAGTTCCGATTCTTTACCAAGTTTCGCTATTAAATCTAATATGTTTATGGATTTTGGGCTCCATGAATTGGATTTAGAAATAGTGAAAGTGAATTTATGATCACCATTCCAAGTGCTAGGAAACTGTCCTTGCTCATACATATCCTCATCTGGAACAGTAATTATTAAATGTCCTCCCGGTTTTAACGCACGAAACCAATTTCGTAAGCCAATAATTGGATTGTCTATATGTTCTAGACAGTGACTTGAGTGTACGAAGTTAAATTGTGCGTCTTTAATACCTTCAAGTATTTCCGCATCACCGTCCTCTTTATCCCAAGCTTTAACGCCTAGCATACGCGGAAACAGCTCGATATAAAGGCCAAGAGGGTCTGGGCCTCCGCCTATATCTAGACCATGGCCTACAAAGTAACGATTAGAAAAGTTAGGCTCATGCATACGCCGCATTATTGATTTACTGCATTCTTTCATTTTCAAGCTCCCTTTTTAATCTAACTTCAGGGTTCGTCTGCTGTAATAGTCTCACCATTTAAATTACAATTCGGCTGAACTAAATCAATGACTTGTCGCGCTATCGATTCTGGT
>LWDU01035511.1_pt1 | contig 24183 bp, 26 predicted proteins | sample 727161 | NCBI WGS metagenome assembly LWDU01 (sample SAMN04566230, study PRJNA314399) | hydrothermal vent metagenome | isolation source: deep sea hydrothermal plume seawater | place: Mexico: Gulf of California, Guaymas Basin | collected 2004-07-11
GAACCAGGACGGCGGGTTCGAATGGTGTCCCTTGTCGATGAAGGGAAGTCACTGAAAGATGTTTATGCGGCGAAACCAACGGCTGATTTCGCCGAGAAGATGGGGGATAACACCGGATTTATTAACCGTGCGTATATGGGCCTTACACATAAGCGCACTTACTAGGTGAAAAGGGCCAGAAGGTCCAGCCCCTGCAAACATACCAGCCTAAACAGCGTCCAGGATTGTAACGGTGGGTGCGCCGGCGAGATAGTCACCAAGATTGGCGCTCTTTGCCTTGAATTCGTCAGACTTGCCATGCAGATCAAGTGCTGCCTGATCCACATATTGCTCCATGACAACGTAGGATCCTGCTTCATCCCTTGATCTATGCAGATCGTAGTAGTTGTTGCCGGGTTCCTGCTCAGCGACGATAGCCATCAGCGCTTTAAAGTCTGTTTCAAATGCTTCTATTTTGTCGGCTTGGATCTTTAGTGTTGCGACAATGCCTACGGCCATGTGATGCTCCTGAGTGGGTGATAAAGATGAAAAAAGAGAAATCCATTGTCTGTAGACCGGTAGCAACAAGTCAACTGCCAAAATCCTATGAGAGTCGCCAATGAATGAGAAGGTATTAGTCACAGGCATGTCTGGCCTGATCGGGACCGCTCTGCTGAATGAAATTGGTAGAGAGGTTGAATCTAACTATGCGTTGTCAGCACTGAATCGGCGGGTAGTTGGCGGTATCCCGACCACCCAGGCAGACCTGGCCGATTTTGATGCCATGTGTGTTGCGTTTGAAGGAATAGACACGGTTGTGCATCTGGCTGCGGTTATCCACGATGGCGCTGGCTGGGAGGCGCTACTGGAGACCAATGTGGTAGGTACACGTAACGTATTCGAGGCCGCTGTGAACGCCGGTGTGAAGCGGGTTATTTTCACGAGTAGTGGTGCCACCGTGGCCGGGTGGGAGAAAGTCGAGCCTTATTCGAGCCTTGTATCGGGACGTTACGAGCAGGTCCCTGATAACATTCCATTGATCAATGAATCAATGGCAACTCGGCCGGTTAACATATACGCCTCGACGAAGGTTTGGGGTGAATCGATTGCCCGCCACTATGCAGACAATCATGGCCTGGAGGTGATCTCACTCCGGATCGGGTTTGCCAACAAGGCCGACAAGCCCGAAAACCCGCGACAGATGTCCGTGTGGAATAGTCATCGGGATGTCGTCCAGGCGATCATCCTTTCGATGAACCATCAAATGACAGCGCGATACGAGTGTTTTTTTATTCTCTCTGACAATAAATATGGTTATCGGGACCTGTCTAGAGCGAAGTCCATTCTGGGCTTCAGGCCGCGTGACAGCGCTGACGGCTGATCATTGCTAACAAGATACAGAAAGGGCAGACTCCGTGTCTTTTTCAGAGTCAGTAACAGCTTTGACCCGCACAAATATTAAATTCAGGCTTCATCGCTTCCTTGGTGATGCCTACCAGTGGCGTAGGGGGTAATTCGATATGTTAAGTTTTCCAAAACCGGAAATGATTGAAGTGGGAGACATCGAGCTTGAGGTCTTTCAGGCAGGCCAGGGCGGCATACCGGTGGTGCTTGCGCACGGTTGGCCTGAACACGCTTTCAGCTGGCGTCACCAGTGCCAAACCAGCGAGGTTATGGCCGCTCGAGCCAGCCAGAATCAGTAGAATCCTACGACTGCCATCATATGACTTCAGATTACAACGCCTTGCTGGATGTGTTGGGGATCGATAAAGCGGTATTTGTCGGCCACGATTGGGGCGCTATCCTTGTCTGGCACCATGCATTATTAAACCCCGAAAGAATCGCCGGTGTGGTAAACCTGTCTGTGCCTTTTCGTCCAAGGGAGCAGGCCGATCCGGTCGCCTTCTGGGAGCAGATGCTGGGACAAGAGTTTTACATTGTTCACTTCAACCGTCAGCCAGGGGTGGCAGCAACTTCGTTCGAGAACAATACCCGGCAGTTTCTGACCAATATGTATCGAACAAAGCAGTGGCTCGAGACAGGCGAGAATCAACCTGCGGGCAATTCTATTATCAGCCTGGCTGAGACGGTGGTAGAGCGGGGCGAACTGATGATGAGCGAGCAAGAACTTGCGGTCTTTATCGAAGCATTCGACCACAGTGGGTTTCATGCAGCCTGTAATTGGTATCGAAACTTCACCCGTAACTGGGAAACCACAGAATCCGTAGAACAAAAAGTCATCCATCCATCGCTGATGATTTATGGCCAGCACGATATGGTGCCGCAAACCGATATGTCAGGGTATGTTGATGACCTTGAAGTGCATACTTTGGATTGTGGACACTGGATTCAGCAGGAAAAGCCGCAACAGACCAACCAGATCCTGGTCGAGTGGCTAAATCGACGGATGAAGCCTCTTTTTAATTGAGCCTTAAACTGGCAGTGATACATCCAGTTCAATGGCAGGCTCGTGGTGGGACTGGATGAATGTCTTACCGTCCCGGTTGAAAAAGGCGACGCCGTCAAGGCAGTGAACGTCAGGGTATCGATGGGTACCCTGTTTTAGTAATTGATCCTTGATGGTATATAGCGTGAAGTCGTGGGACACCAGAAGATCCAGTTGCGGATCGTCCCCGGTTTGACTGAGTTTTTCTTTTGCGACGCCCCCGACTAGCCTGGCTGCCAGGTCAGCAGGCATAAGAATGTCCCGGGCAATGCCGCCGTCAAACCAGCGCTGCAGAAAGCTGACAATACCCCCCGCATCGCGCATCGACTTGAACATCTTCATTTGATCCAGCGCGTAAAAGACGCCCAGCGCTTCTACAACTCTGTTTCGCAAAATTTGTCCGCCAGCGGCTTCGTGTCCGCTCATAATGAGACCAGCGGTTTCAATGCAACGCTCCGCAGGACTGGTATAACCGCGCACGACGAGTCCTTTTGGCAGTCGTTTACCCATGTCCCGGGCCAGATCACGGCCCTCATCTGTCAGTGGATTCAACAGGTCATGCTTTCCTGGCGCGTACTCCCGCGCCGAATGCCTCATCAGGAGAACAATGTGGTCTACGCCCTCATTGGTCAGCTGCTCAACCAGCCCGACGGTGGTTTCACCTGGCGTCATCTTTCTATTCCTGGTTTATATGGAACGGCACCCTGATTTGTATCTGGGAGGTTACGGGGCAAGGATCAATTTTCTGGACTGTATCTGTAATGAAAGCTTCGAAATCGGGATTGAGGTCGATATCGGAAAGCAGGAGAACGTTTGCCTGGCCCGGTGTAATTGTGAGTTCAAGCTCCAGCACAAAGGAGTCTGTTTCCTCGGACATGGCATCACCTATGGTAGCTTCGATGCGCCCGATGTAAGCCAGCAGTTCGGCATGATTGACTCTTTCGGCAAGACTTGCAGCGCCAGACAGGTTGTCATAGATACCGGCTCGCACATTGACCTGGGATGGTTCACGTGTCCTCGCCTTGGCAGCGGGTTGTTCCAGGTTTTTCCAGACAGCGACAGGTTCATAGGGCCTGGCGATTGACGCTGCAGTGACGTCGACGTAATCCAGCACGAATCGCCTGCCGTCAGGTAGCTCGGTCTCATAGGATTCTTCGTTGCTGATTGCCTGACAGAGAGAAATCCAGTCGGTCTCTGAAAACACGACACTGAATCCATCTTCTTCAATGGATAGTTCCGCGAGTTGGCTGAACCCAAGTGAAACAAAGCTTCCTCCAAGCATACCGGTGGACGCTTCCGGCGCTGCGTAGGCGCCTGGAAATTCCTGGCCTTCCTGCCAGTAAAGGCTGGCATCACAACGCGGAGAGAATGCGGTATTGATGACGGCAACCTGATTTTGTTGCAAACCTGCCAGCGCTTTTTGAACCTGGTCAGCGTCTTTTTGATGAAGCTGAAGCTGCAATACTGAACCAAGCTGATGTGCGTATGAATAATCAGCGAGTACATGGCTCGCGTTGGACAAAATACTGAGCTCCCGCGTGGTAGACGGGAAGAGTGAGGGCCTTACGGGTGTATTCCAGGTTGGATAGGGAAATGAAGAACAGAATTTACCTAACCTCGAGAGAAAACGGGTTAGTCCATATTGCCGCACGTAGTCATATTCTTTCTGGTGTACAAGGATAAGGCTCAGGTACTCGTCTACCGATGGAAGGCCTTCATACTGGATTGAAGGAACGTAAAACAACGATGGAAAACCGAATATTCCTTTCTGGCCGAGGCGAGTTGAATCACCGGAGCCTACTATTCGCCCTGAACGTGTTCGCTCAGCCAGTAGCTGAAACATTTTGATGGGTGTTTTGGGGAAGTCTTCAATATCACCTTCGTCGTCTACCAGAAGTGACAGGCACATTTCGCGTTGCTGGTGTGTTTTCATGCCACGGGTTAGGTAGGTCCAGCAATAGCGATCCCTGTCACCCAGATATAACTGATGCAGATGAATCTCTACCTTCAGAGATTCATCAAGATTCGCGTTAATCGGAAAATTCATAGATGAACAGTGCTGAAAATGCCAAGAGAGAATAAACCAACGCGGTTTTCATTCAAATGTAAATTTTGTATCTGTTGGCTGTTTTTGCCTGGGTGATTCCTGAAGGGGGTAAATCAGGTTTTCCAGACCGTTAATCTTGATTTCCAGGGTCATCTGCATTAGTTCGCCAAGTTTACCCGTCGGAAAGCCCCTATCTACGAACCACAGAAGGTACTCCTCCGGTAGTTGGATTAGTGGGGTGTTCTTGTATCGGCCAAAAGGCATTTCATAATTGGCGATCTTGATGAGATCTTGCTGGTCAAACATGCGTTAAGACAGATAAAACAGGCAAGAAGAATTGTACAATAGGTGTTTTTTCAAAGCAGGAATATCGATGCCCAAAGCCAGCGATTTAAAACGGGGCGACGTGGTACAGATCGAAAGTGCTCCACATGTTGTAAAACAACTCGAGGCGAAGAGCCCGTCGGCGAGGGGTGCATCAACGCTCTACAAAATCAGGTTTGAAAACCTTGTGACGGGACAGAAACGTGATGAATCGCTTAAGGGTGATGATTTTCTGGGGGACGCGGACTATGAGAAGGTTCAGGTACAGTTTTCCTATATTGATGGGGCGCAGTACGTTTTTATGAACACGACCGATTACAGCCAATACCTGCTCAACGCGGATGCTATGGAAGATCAGTTGCCTTATCTCATTGATGGGCTGGACGGAATTACAGCACTGATCGTGGAAGGAAATATCGTTGCAATTGACCTGCCTCAGTCTGTCACGCTTGAGATCGTCGAAACAGCGCCCAGTATTAAGGGTGCCTCGGCTAATGCACGAAATAAACCTGCAACGTTATCAACGGGTCTTATCGTCCAGGTGCCGGAATACATAGAGCAGGGTGAGAGTGTCAAGGTGAATACAACCAATGCCAACTTCATGTCGCGTGCTTGATGATTCGCGTTTCAGACATTCCTCAGAGCCAGATTGAATTTTCGGCGATCCGTGCCAGTGGTCCGGGCGGCCAGAACGTCAACAAGGTCTCGTCTGCTATTCATTTAAGATTCGATGTCAGGGCCTCCAGTTTGCCGGAAGCCGTTAAGTCAAAACTTCTCAGGATGAGTGATGCCAGGATCAATACCGATGGAGTGATCGTCATCAAGGCTCAAAAATTCAGGAGTCAGGAAAAAAACAGGTTAGAAAGCCTGGAGCGACTGGATGAGTTGCTTCAAAAATCCCAACATGTCCAGAAAGCCAGAAGGAAGACTCGCCCATCCAGGTCATCGGTGCGCAAGCGACTCGATAGCAAGAAGAAGCAGGGCTCAGTTAAAAAAAACCGCGGCAAAGTCGACGACTACTGAAGCCCGGCGTTGCGTTTCTCTTCGCTGAGCCACTCATCAGAGTTTCTACCGAACGGAATCATCACATGTTTTTGATAGTCCGGTCTTGCCGTTAGTCTTTGGTAGTAGGCGCCAACGGCGGGCAGGGATGGTCTTTCGATTTCCATCATAAAGTAGCGATACAACATGGCGCCGATAGGAACATCCGCCATGGTGAGCGTATTTCCCACCAGGTAATCAGTTTGCTCAAGCTTCGTTTCCAGTTGTTGCAACAGCTGCGCGGTTTGTTGCTCACCTTTGGTGATCTGGTCCTGGCTGCTCTTTTCAGCAGGTACCCGAATTTTGTTCATAAAGATCATAAAGAACCCGCTCCCGAATGTGCTGCATTGCCAGTCCATCCACTGGTCAGCAAGGGCTGCATCTTTCAGGTTCGAGGGGCACAGTGATCCCATTCCATATTGTCGCGCGAGGTAGCGGACACATGCATTGGATTCGTACAGCGTCAGTTCGCCGTCTTCTATAGTAGGCACAACGGCATTCGGGTTCTTTGCTGTGTACTGATCATCTATGCCGAAGGAGCCCGCCATGTCATTTCGCTGGTAATCCAGATCCAGCTCACCCAGTGTCCACATCACTTTTTGGACATTCATGGAGTTGCGTCGTCCCCAAACGGTAATTTTGTGGGCGTTGGAGTTCATGTTTAGTTTATCCCCAGTTGTTGTTCTGCATATTCCTGAATGGATTTGTAATCGGCTTTGCCGTTGGGGGCACGGTTAAGGCTGTCCTTGATTAGGATCATCTTAGGCAGTTTGTAGGCTGCGAGGTGTTTTCTGGAGAATTCCTTTAACTCCAGTTCGTCGATCACGCAGCCTTCATTTGGCTGTACTACTGCAGTGATCGACTGCCCCCATTTTGCATCTTTCACGCCGACAACAAGTGCATCTGCGACGGCGTCGTGGAACTTAAGCGCTTCTTCTACTTCCTCGGGATAAACTTTTTCACCAGCAGTGTTAATACAGTTGCTGCCACGACCGAGAAGCGTTAGTGATCCATCATCCTCGACACGAACCCAGTCGCCAGGTATCGAGTAGCGTACGCCATCAATGACCATGAATGTTTTGTCTGTTTTCTGCTGGTCCTTGTAATAACCGACAGGCAGAAAGCCTTTTACACCTACCATGCCGGATTCGCCGGTGCCCGGTTTCACTTCCTTTAAGTCTTCAGAGAAGACTTTGCAGTTTGGTCCAAGTGCAAACTTGGCGACATCAATGGTTTGATCTTTGGTCATCAAGGACATACCAAGACCAATTGCTTCTGATGATGAAAATGCATCGGACAGCAGGAGGTTTTCGTTGTGTTTTAAAAGCCCCGCCTTAATTTCCCGGGTCCACATCACACCGGAGGAATTGATCACGCCGACTGACGAGATATCGTATTTCCCAGGGTTCTCATCAAGCTCTTCGAGCATCGGTCTGGCAAAAGCATCGCCAACGATGGTGACCTGGGTTATCTTGTGTTTAGTGATGTTTTCCAGGGCGAGTCCAGGCTCAAAACTTTGACTGGTGAGTGTGACGCACGTACCACCGGCTGCCATTGCGCCGACCGCGGATAATAATCCCGTGCCATGCATAAGGGGTGGAAGGGGCAGGTTAACTATTCTTGGTCTGGCCTTAAGCCGTTCCAAAAATTCTGTCAGGTCTTTGCAGGGTGGAGTGCCCAGACGCGGGTTGCCACCGGCACCGAGCCCCTGGAAAAGATCACCGTGGCGCCACATGACACCTTTAGGCATCCCTGTCGTACCTCCGGTATAAAGGAATAAGAGGTCATCGGCACTGTGTTTGATGCCGGGAGACGAACCGTCTCCATTGTTCGCCATATCTTCATAGCTGGACGCTTTTCCATTGTCGACGACCAGCCAGTGCTTCACGCCTGGTAACTGGTTTTTAATTTCATCTACATAGTGCTGGAACTCTGAGTGGTAAACGACAACGGTCGCATCGGAGTTATCGATCAGGTAGATAAGTTCGTGCTCGATATAGCGGTAGTTCACGTTTACATGTGTTAAACCGGCTTTGAAGCTGGCAGCTATTCCCTCGCTGTATTCAGGACAGTTCCGCATATAGAAAGCGATTTTTTCGCCCGGTTGTACACCACTGGCCAAAAGGTTGCGTGCAAGGTTGTTGGTTCTGCGGACGAAGTCCCCCCAGTTAGTCACTCGATCACCGTGAATCAATGCTGGCTGATCTTCTGGTGTGATTTTTTCTACGGCCTCTAGAATATCGCCGTAGCTCCACTGGTAGCTCATGGGTGTCTCCTGGTTTTTGGTTTTATTAGCTTGCTACTGTTCGGGAACTATACACCGCCGTGGTTATTTCCCGGCAAGTCGTTGAGTTGTGTTCTAACAGTATAATGATGGCGCATTCTAATGGCTCGCATATGAAGTGTGGGGCGTGAACTAGCTATAACGTGATTCTGTTACCGCATCCTTGTCACCCGACTGAACGGCCTTGAGCGAGTCTTGTAGATCCTTAAGGTAGGTGCCTGTCACCTCTGCGTGAAATGGAGACAACATCAGATGTAGTGCTTTGGGGACTGTTGTTAGGCTAGTAAACCACCCGCGGTTATACATTTGCTTGTAGATGGCGAATACATTCTCTGTCGGATGACTGAACGCAACGATACCGAGTTGAGGTTCGCCCAGTATATGGAAGCCAAGTTGAATTACGCCCTTCTCAATCGCTTCGCGGGCATTGGTCACCAGTTTGTGTTTTGCGCGATAGCCTTCCACTCCAAGATAATTCATCACAGCCCAGGCGGCAGAGATAGCCCCTCCGGGCCGTGTGCCCGCCAGTGTTGGCGTGACCATCCGTCCCCCGGGCCAGTTGGCGCAATCGAAGATCATGTGCTGTCGTAATGATTCGTCACTAAACAGAACGGTGGAGGCTCCCTTTGCGCAGTAACCATATTTGTGAAGGTCCGCTGACATGGAGCGAACACCTGCGATTTCAAAATCAAAAGGAGGAACATCGCCGCCGTTCATTCGAACGAATGGTGCGATGTACCCGCCTACGCAAGCATCAACATGTAACCACAGGTTTTTTTCTTCCGCGAGTTTGCCGAGTTCGGTGATCGGGTCGATCAGTCCATAGGGAAAACTGGGCGCAGAACCTACGAGCATAATTGTATTGTCGTCACAGGCCGCAGACATTGCGGCTACGTCTGCTAGTAAGTTGCCAGCCACAGGCACCCGGCGCAGTTCCAGGCTCATCATCATGGCTGCTTTATCGAAAGCCGGGTGAGCGGAGTAGGGTGCGACAATATTTGGGGTGCCAGCAATATCTTTTGTTGCCATGGCGTAGTCGCGTGATGCTTTAACTGCCATGTTAATGGAATCGGTGCCACCGGAGGTTATGTTACCGGCTGCATGCTCGGGGGCGTGAAGGAGGCTTAGTCCCATGCCAACGACTTCGTCTTCCATCTGCTTAAGGCTCGGGAAGGCGAGGGGTCCCAGCCCGTTCTCAGACATGTACATGGTGTAGGCTTCTTTTTGAACCTTGGCGACATCTTCACCGGCATTGAAAACATACACCGCTGTTTTACCTTCACGCCACTTCGCGTCGTTAGCTCCGCGAATGATCATCTCGGCCCTGAGTGAATCCCAGTCAGTTCCGGTATCCGGCATGTTCTTCAGCATCATGATTCTCTATTCAGTTGTGTTTGCCAGGTACGGATTGGGATTTTCCAGGTTCTGGTACAAAACGCCGTCCTTCATCACGGTCAGGTTCTGATGATCCTGCAGTATCGTAATATCTTCTAGTGGGTTTCCATCAACAATCACCAGGTCGGCCAGGCTGCCTTCTTCCAATGTTCCAATACTACCGTCTGGTTCAAATGCAAGACCTCCGTTCCTGGTGGCACAAATCAGAGATTCCGCATTACTCATACCAAAATAGGTAACGAAATATTCCAGGTCCTTCGCATAGGTTCCGTGGGGAGCAATGGAAATGCCATAGTCTCCACCGACAACTAGCTTGATGTCGGCGGCCCTGAGTTTCGCCACTGTGGCGACTGTGGCTTCTATCTCTGCCTCGTATCCCTGTGCGATAACGGTTTCGCGTGTCACGCCAATCGTTTCGCTCTTCTCAAGGTAGGTGATTTCCCAGGCGATGGCAGGACCGACAAAAATTTCATCTTTCTTTGCCGCCAACAGTTCAACGGCTTCATCGTCCAGGTAATTGGCATGGCCAACGAAATCGACACCTGCTCGAACCGCTTGTTTGACGGCTGCGGCGGAACGAGCGTGGCACGCCACGCGCATTTTTCGCCGGTGCGCTTCGTCTACGATTGCATTTACCTCTTCGTCGGTGAATGACAGTTCACCCGGGGGGTTCTGGCTATTGATGGCTTCGCCATCAATAAATATTTTGACGATGTCGACACCTAATTTTCGCTGTTGTCTTACTGCCTGCCGGAGAGCCCAGGGGCCATCTGCGATCTGACTAAGACCGCCGCCGGAATCGATATTACTGGCGGTCGCACCGAGATCGCGACCAGCGGCACGCAGCCTTGGACCAACAATTTTTCCGGCGTTAATAGCACCGCGAAGGGCAACATCTATGCAGTACGTTGACCCGAAACTCACGGCAGAGGTAAAACCCGATGCCAGCATCAGCCGGGAATTTCGTACGGCAGTGACGGTTGCAGCTTCGACATTCGTGTCACCAATCCCAAATGGACTGGCATCGGCGAATGACAAATGAGCATGAGATTCTGTCATGCCGGGCATTATAAATTTTCCATCAACGTCATGGTGAATAGCGTCCGCAGGCGTGTCGGGTAATTTATCGCCTGGGCCTGCGTACTTAATTCGGTTTCCTTCCACCCAGACGGCACCGTGGGTGATCGCGTTGTGGTCTGTTGCAGTGAACAGGTTTGCGTTGGTAAATATCTGGTGCATGTCGTTATCCTGGGCTAGTCGCAATAGTTTTCGCGCGCTTAATCCTGAAGACGCTTAGTCTTGAAAGAATGCTTCTTTAGGTTCTCCGTTCGGGCCGTAGACAGGTTCGCCTTTTTCGACCAGGTAAGCCTGGTTGACGCTTTCGACGACACCAGCCTGACCAAGAGCTTCAACCATCTTGGCATAGTTAGGATGTTCGAAATGTGCCGCGAGGGACTCGCTGTCTTCCCATAATTCGTAAACCTGAATTCGGGTTGGGATAGAAGGGTCGGGGGCGAAGCAATAGTCGTAACATCCTGCTTCTTCTTCCCGTGTGGCCAACTGCACATCCCGGGTAACTTCTACGGCCTTGTCTCTGGCTTCCTGTGTTTCAAATTTTAGTGCCGCTACAACAACAATCATGGTGACTCCTCTCATTGTAAAAAGTGCGATTAAAAAGGTGACGATAAGTGTCTGATCCTAAACTAATTGCGCCGCCGAAGTAAAAACTGTGGTGACTCACATATTACCGTAAATTCGCTGCGTGATTAGTGGTATAACCTGTAACTAAATCAGATGGTTATGAACCAGGCATGCTGAAATTTATTCTACTATTGCTGCTTTTTGTTGTCCTCATCGCGGTGGGTTCTGTTGTTGGAGTCTACAGCTACCTGAGTCCGGGGGAAGAAGCCGCAAAAATAACATCCCCTTCCTCAGTGAGGACACTGTCGACGGGTGACATTATTGGATTGCAGGGAAAGCACGGTGCACATGTCTGGCTGGGGATTCCGTATGCCCAGGCCCCGGTCGGTGACCTTAGGTGGAAGGCGCCGCTGAGGGCGTTACCATGGGAGCGGCGTAAGGAAATGCTGGGCTATGGTGTCCAGTGTCCTCAGCTACCGGTAATCGCAAATATTGACGTCGACAGGGCTTATGTTGGTGTTGAAGACTGCCTTCGACTGAATGTCTGGGCACCGACATACCACAAAGATGGTGTCCCGACAGCTGACGAGGCCTTACCTGTCATGTTTTGGATTCATGGTGGAGGTAACTCTGTTGGAAGTGGTGGCAGTGATTTAGTCCAGATTTATGACGGCTCGATGATGGCTACCGAGCAAAAGGTGATCGTAGTCAGTGTCAACTATCGGCTCGGCCCAATGGGATGGTTTTTCCATGATGCCCTCAGGGACACTTCGGACACGCCGGAGGATGCCTCCGGGAACTACGGCACGCTGGACCTGATATCGGCGCTTGGTTGGGTTGAGGAGAACATTGCAGCGTTTGGCGGAAATCCAGCAAATGTCACCATTTATGGTGAATCCGCCGGTGGTTATAATGTCCTCAGCCTGATGGCATCACCGCTGGCGAAAGGTTTGTTTCACAGAGCGATTGTCCAAAGCGGTGGCCTTGAGATTTTTACCCGGGAGCAGGCGCAGGTTCCCTGGAAAAATCAGGGTGATAATAACGTGATGACTTCGCAGGAAATGACCGCGAACTGGCTTGTTCGATCAGGGCGAGCACCGGGAAAATCGTCTGCGATGGTTATGCAGAGCGAGCTGGAGGCGGAAGAACTCTCTAGCTGGATGAGGAATCTATCACTGCAGGACATTTTCGAAATTTTCGATGCCAGTTTTGCAGGCATGATTAATATGCCGCTTCTTATCGGGGATGGGTACGTCTTGCCGGAAATGTCTACCATCGAAATTTTTTCAGACCCAACCCTCTATGCAAATGTCCCGGTGATTCTTGGCACTAATCGTGATGAAGTCGCGCTCTTTATGGCGTTTCTTCCAGAGTATGTTGGTTCTGTTAATGGGTTTCCTGCGACAATCAAAAACCCGACGGCCTACAGCAGAGATGTTAAGTACGGTAGCCAGTTCTGGCGAGTCCGGGGCGTTGACGAAATTGCCCAGGCGATCAGCCAGGACCAACCTGAATCTGTGTTTTCCTATCGGTTCGATGCGGATGACTGGAGAAACCTGGGTTTCGTGGACTTTCAGAAGTTGTTTGGTGCTGCACATGCTTTCGAACTCTTTTTTGTCTTTGGGTATTTCCCCGACCCGATGAAGATCCTTTTCCCAGACTCAACGTTTGATGACGTGTCACTGCTGTCGAATTCAATGATGTCTTATTGGGCGCAATTTGCCCGTACAGGTAACCCTGGATTCGGTGCTAACGGTCAGGAACGTCAGTGGTTACCATGGATGACGGACGCGCCGGGTAACTTTATCGTGCTCGATACCGAACTGGACGGTGGCATACGCATGGAACGGGAGGTTCTCACAAAAGATGGGTTACGGGCAGGGTTTCTGGCTGAGGATTTTGGTTCACAGGACGAGAAATGCCAGGGTTATCGATCGGTGTTCCGCAACTCTGGCTTTAACCAGACAGAGTACGAGTCACTCGGTTGCCAATAGACCCGCTGCTCTTACAGAAAGGCTTCACGTTACAGGCAGCCCTTGAGGTTTCTACAGTAGAAATAGGCCTGCCTGAGGTTGCCGGTGACTATAACCAGCTATTGGTCTTTGGGCATGCTGGTTCTGGTTTTTGGAAATCGCTGGACGAACCACTGACAGGAAGCGACCCACTGGATTGCATGTCGATCAGTTGGTTGCGCGGATTATCTGGTTCTTTATCCATCCACCGATCTTCAGATTGATTTACGCGCGCTGGGGAAACAACTGGGCTGGCATGCTGATTCGGCGCTGGGGATCGGGATTAATGCAATTCATGGAACCTGGTTTGCCTATAGGGTCGTCGTGCTGGCGAATACCTTTTATGAAACTCATGATGAGGCTCAGACTAACAATTTGGCGGAGGCGCCCTGCGGCAAATGTATCAACAGACCATGTGTTGAAGCCTGCCCGGTTGGTGCCCCCGGGGTTACATTTGATTTGCAGGCATGTATGGACGAGAGGGTTAGGGAGGGGTCAGCCTGTGCATATCAGTGCCTCGCGCGAAATGCCTGTCCGGTTGGTACCGAATATCGATACGATCAGGATCAGATGCGATACCACTACCAGAAATCGCTGCAGGTCATTCAATCTAACAAATTGACATAGGTACGTCAGGCCGCGGTTAAAACCACCTTTGAATCTTCGGTTTGTGCTCTGCTAGAGTGGATCAGGTTTTAGTTTTCATCATAGAGAGGTTCGATGGAATTTATTTTATCGTTAGAGTGCAGGGCCAGCTGTGTAGAATAGTGCATAACTGTGTTCCGCAAGTTTCCCGCAAGACGTTTGCGTTCCTCGGATTCCACTCACACTTATTTTAGTGCCTCATGAACCTCTCGAAGACATGATCTTGGGAGCAGAAAAAAGGTGACGACAATTTCATGTGCTCATAGGAGTTCCAGCAATTCAGCAATTCGCTGATCTTGTTTACTCTGGCACTTTACCCTGGCACTTTACTCCGGTTCTTTACTCCGACCCCAAAACTCTAACTGTTTGTAAAGTTACCGGCGCGTTTTTCAGCGACAGCTTTTATGCCTTCCTTGTGGTCGCTAGTCTGTTGTAGCCATTTTTGCTCGCGACTTTCAATGGTCGTCACATCGTTAACCGCTTCAGCGATGTTAGGACGCATTTGTTCGCGAAGTGAAAGAAGCGCTAATGGTGCGTTTTCTGCTATCTCCTGAGCCAGCTCAATCGCAGCGGAACGAACATTGTCGGTGTCAGTATAGATGTCGCCTAGTCCCCACTCCTGTGCGGTTTCGCCGTTGATTCGCCTGCCAGTTAGAAACATCAGGTTGGCTTTTTGCGTTCCGACGATTCGCTCCAGTGTATGGGTCAGGCCGAATCCTGGTGTGAATCCAAGCTTCACGAAATTGGCAGTCATGCGGGTTGCAGGACACACGACCCTGAAATCAGCCATCAATGCCAAACCAAAACCGCCGCCAACAGCGGCGCCCTGAACCGCAGCGATGACGGGTTTGTTGCATCGAAACAGGCGAACTGCTTCGTCATAAAGCGGGTTGCGATCATTTTCAGTTCGCTGCTCGAGCTCCGCAGCCCGGACTGATGAACCAAAGTTCGCGCCGGCACAGAAGTGTTTGCCTTCTGCACACAGAATTATCGCCCGAATATCGTTCTGTTTATCGATGTCTTCGAAACAGTCGGCCAAGTCCTTAATCAACTGATGGTCAAAAAAGTTGTTGGGTGGTCGTTTGATCTCGCACTGCACGACATGGCCGTCCAGCCGTGTAACCGCGATGTCTCCGTATAGATCTTTCATTTAATTTTCCTTTTGCAATTTAAAGTGGGAATTATTCAAATGCTCGCTTTGTAGGCTGTATGCCTCTGGGCCATTTGTCGAAGTTTTCGGCAACTTTTTCGCCGATTTCTGCGACTGTCCATGGGCCATCGGTGTTGTCCTTCACCGCAACATCATGCGCCTGCCAGGAAATTAACTGGACGCTGTTACCTGCAACCATGAATTGGCGTCCGGTGACGTCTTTTGCATCGTCAGAACCAAGCCAGACGACTAGCGGTGATACCTTATCTGCCGAGAGCAGCTCTTCCATGTTCTGGCCTTCCGGGAAGATGTCGCTGGTCAGTCGTGACCAGGCAGCAGGTGCGAGCGTGTTAACCCTGATGTTGTATTTGAGGCCTTCCTGGAACAGGCAGCGGGCGAAACCGGCGATACCCGCTTTGGCCGCGCCATAATTTGTCTGTCCGAAATTACCCAGTAGCCCGGAAGTAGAAGAAGTAACAACGATGCTGCCGCCATGTCCCTGTTCCATCATCTGGTGATAAGCCGCTTTAACAGTCAGGTAGGTGCCTCGCAGGTGGACATCGATAACGACATCCCACATAGCGTTGTCCATATTCTTGAATGACTTGTCTCGTAGAATACCGGCATTGGCAATCAGGAAATCTAGTTTCCCAAAGTTGTCGACGGCGCGCTTGACCATATTATTCGCGTCTTCTTCGTTAGCGACATTGCCGTAGTCAGCTACCGCCTGGCCTCCCATCGCTTTGATTTTCTCGACGACCTGGTCAGCCATCGATGCGCTACCGCCTGTTCCATCACGTGCTCCACCCAGATCGTTTACCACAACTGATGCACCTTCTTTGGCGAGCAAGAGCGCGTGGGTTTCGCCCAATCCGCCGCCAGCCCCGGTTACAAGTGCAACTTTACCGTTTAACATTCCCATAAGGATTTTCCCTGATTTTTTGAAAAAGATGAAAAATTGAAGGCCGGAAGTAAATCATATCGGCTGGTTTAAGACCAGTTTTACGCAGTATTTCGGGGTGTCGCCCTGGGTGTGGGGAAAGTGTAGGTATGTCCTTGCTTCGCCCAGGACTGGAATCCCGCGTCCTTAGCTTGTTGCCTGAAGTTTTGCCAGTTATCGCCGTAATGCATCAGAACGATTTTCTTTCGCAGCCGTTTTGGCAGAGTGCAGAGTTCGTCAATCGACGAGTGAACCCCGCCGGTAAACAGCTGGCAGTCATGAAAAATAACCTCAAAATTGAAGCGTTTGTCATAGCCTTCGACGAGCTCCCGGTCGAATTGCGTGTCTGAAGTGAAGAAAATGCGATCATCTATGATGACCCCACAACTCCAGGCACATTCACGCCAGGATGTCGCGTTGTCAGGGAAATGCAGCGTTCGAGGCATCTTGATGTTGATATTGCCGACATTGGTTTCGAAAGTTTCTCGCGGGTAACCGCTAAGCTTTTTCGGTCGCTGCGTATTCCAGAGATCGCCGAAGGTTAGTCGCCCATTTTCGGATATTTCGCTACCTCCGCGAAGGCTCTGTTCCCATAGTATTTTCTCGTAGGATTTGTTGATGACCATGTTGGGCTTTTGCTGCAGCACGTATCTTGCGAATAGCTGTACTTCCTCGAGCCCTCCGATATGGTCTGCATGGCTGTGGGTAATGAGATAATTCTGGATCTGTGAAAAGTGGAGACCAGCTTCATGTAGCGCCTGGGAACACCGGGTTCCGCAGTCGATCAACAGGTGGTGGTGTCCTTTGGTGATCAGCAGGTTGTTCTGGTACAGGGTTCTCGCAAAGGCGGAACCGCAACCCACAAAGTATAGTGACAGATCACCCTTGGTTACGAGCGGAACGGGATTAGTTGGCTTGCGGGAAATTTTCATTGTTAAGACCCAATGCGCCGATTCAGTTTACCCCATTAATAATGCTTGTCATCGACTGTTTATAGCGTTTGACAAGCTATACCCGCTACGCAGACAATAATGGATCCGTTCATGTTAGTGGAGTCGTTATGTCATTCTTTGGTGAGAAATGTGCGAGATGTGGTGCGAAAACCCGACACGAAGTCGATGGAAAGGCGACCTGTGTAGCATGTGATAATGAAATGCAGCTTCTGGTAGAGGCCAAAGGCGAAGATCTTCATCTATGCCCGGTTGATGGCGCGACCATGTCAAAAGAGATCGCGCACATGATTGTGGTGGACCGTTGTCCTACCTGTCAGGGCGTGTGGCTGGATGGAGGTGAATTAGAGCGATTAAAAGGTGGCGTTGAAGCAAGCGCACTCATGGCAATGGCTAGTGGGTTCACTGTACCTTTTGGGTAAACCACGTTGATACAACCTGTGAATAGCACCTGTGAATAGCACCTGTGAATAGCACCTGTGAATAGCACCTGTGAATAGCACCTGTGAATAGCACCTGTGGATAGCACCTGTGGATAGCACTTATGGATACATTTTCAGAAGCTCAATCACTCTTACCTGACATCATTGACCTGCGGCGCAGGATTCATGCTAATCCAGAGTTGGGGAATGATCTTCCTGAGACGACTGCGGCAGTGTTGGATGCGATTAGCGATCTTGATCTTGAGATACGTAAAAGCGAACGCACAACCGGTATTGTTGCGACATTACATGGCTCGAAACCAGGTCGGCGGATACTGCTTAGGGGAGATATGGATGCGCTGCCCATGCCCGAAGACAATGACCTCACATTTGCATCAAGAACCCCCGGGGTCATGCACGCTTGCGGACACGATTCCCACACGGCGATGCTCGTGGGTGCTGCGAAAGTACTGAAACAACATCAGAACGAATTGGCTGGCAGCGTCGATTTCTTTTTCCAGACCGGGGAAGAAGGTTTTTATGGCGCTCGTGAAGTGTTGGAAGAGGGGTTGTTTGAAGCACCGAATTCCCCGGATGCCGTATTTGCGCTGCACATTACCCCATTGCTGGATGCCGGTGTCTTCACCGGGCGACCTGGGCCTCTGCTTGCAGCAGCAGATACCTTTGAAATGACAGTTCGGGGCAAGGGTGGACACGCCTCTATGCCACACGATTGCCTGGACCCGATTCCAGTTGCCTGCGAGATCGTCCAGGCGTTTCAGACATTTGTCACCCGGAGGGTGCCGGCTTTTGATCCCATCGTTCTCACCGTCACAAAGATTGAGGCGGGAACGACCACCAATGTGATTCCGGAAGTTGCCAATGTGCTCGGTACCATCCGGTCGACATCTGAAAAATCCAGGACGCTTGCCCACGAGGGACTCGGCCGGCTTGCAACTAAGATCGGTGAAGCGCACGAGATGGAGGTCGAATTCGAGATCAGGCAGGGCTACCCTGTCACGGTCAACGAAGGCGCCTTTACAGAATTCGCTGCCCAGACCGTGCGAGAGTTGTTTGGTGAGAACGCCTATCGGCCGATGCGATCACCCATGATGGGGGCCGAGGATTTCTCTTATCTATTACAGCGATTCCCCGGGGCCATGTTGTTTTTGGGCGTTAAACCAGAAGACCCGTCGTTGGCTGCTCCCTGCCATTCGAATCGAATGATCCTGAACGAATCAGCTATGGCCCACGGGGCAGCGTTACACGCGCAGGTGGCCAGGAATTTTTTGACTGTAACGAAGCTCTAACAAAGACCTTAATCAGAGGTTCGCAATCTTCCTGATTGCCGAAATCACTTCTCTTTTCTCAGACTGCTTCCGTCAGGTGGACCTGATCTCCCGTTTGGATCTTGCCGGGTTTGATCACCTGGCCATAAATACCCAGCTTGTGATGATTTTCCTGCACCAGCGCCCTCATTATTTGTGGCGCTTTTCCCAGGTCCTGAAAGGCAATTGTCGTCATCACGCATCTGGGGCATGGAAGGGTGAGTTTAATAATAGCATCGCCCATCTCGAGGAACCGGTCTCTCCATTGCTCCTCAATGAAATCTGCTTCAAGTTCGTCTGCATCTATTACCAGGTTTGGGCGGAAGCGGCGTTCATCGATAACAGCTCCCTTTGTTACCTGTTGCAGTCGGTTTAACGAGTTGGTGGTTAGCACCAGTAGCGGGTAGGCATCGAAGAAGGTGCCGGGTGGTGTGCTGAACTGAAAGGATGAGTCTGGAAATTCCGAGAAATCCGGGAAGGCTTCGCCTTCTTCCAGACCCAGTACGTTGCGGATTTCTTCGATGGGTTGCTGTTCGGTTGAGCGTCGATAATATTCGAGGTTGTCAGCGGGTCTTAACTTGTCGAGTGTGATTTTAGTGCCAAGTTCCCTCGCCAGAAGCTCTTCGAGGTTCGAGTCCTCCGAGTTCACGGCAGTATTGCCTATCTCCAGGGTAACCGGAGGAATGTTGATACCGTCTGGTTCAGAGTCGTACCGGGCCGAGTAGCCCATTAGTTGGGCATATTTCTTTGCACTACAGATTGATTTACCGTCATGCAGTGCATAACTTCGATCACCAACAACACCATGTTGGCTAAGCAGGCTCTGCGTGAGAGATTCTCCACCCATCGACTTGATGGGATATCTCCAGATTGATTTAATTTTCATTTATCTTGTCCATTTATTTTTTCCATGAAGGCGATAAGGTCTGCTGCAGAGATTTCCGGGACTTCCTCCATTGGGATGTGTCCAACTCCGTCATAGTAGGCTGTCGAGATGCCTGGAATCAGTGCCTCGTACCCTGACGCGAAAGCGAACGGGACTATCGCATCTTCTTTTCCCCACATCAGGAGTGTTGGGACGTTAATTCGGGCAAGGTCCTGGGCCTGGTACTTTTTGTCCTCGGTTGCAGAAAAACGTTTCATCGTGGCTTTCCGGGTACCTTCCCTTAATGCAAGGTCGTAGTAGCGCATGACCATAGCTTCGGTGACGGCAGCCTGTTGATGAAAAGCTGCTTCTAAACCCTGAGATACAAAATAATAGGGATCCATTACTTCGCCTATTGCTCGAAACCAGGGGTTCTTGAGCAGTCGAAACGCCAGCACACCCTGAGAATCATCATTCTGGAATCTCTTTCTCATGAAACCAGATGAACTAATCAATACAAGACCAGTGATCTTCTTGGGGTGATCCAGGGCATAGCGGAGTGCGATGCCGCCGCCCATGGAATTTCCGCCAATAACGAAGTGTTCCAGCCCCAGCTTGTTTGCCAACTCATTCACCACTGCGACCATGGCCTTGTTCGAGTAGTCTCCTGATGGCACTTCTCCCGTCAGGCCATGACCTGGAAGGTCGATGGTGACAACCCTGAATTTGTCTTTCAGCCTTGCTACCCAGGGTTCGAAAGTATGCAGGGAAGCGTTTGACCCATGCAACAGTATGATAGGTGGGGCTTGTCTGCGGCCTTCATCCCGATAATGCACACGCCCAAGATCACCTAATTCCGAAAATTGTGAATCAGGGCTGGTATATCTTGCATCAACGACGTCCGTGGGGATGTCCCCTTCATAAAGAATCAGCGCTGAACATCCCAGCAGAAAAATGGGAGTCAGGATAAGATATTTCAATATTTTCATTGTGTTATGCAGGCGACTACGAGGCTCAGGCTAGCATACCCGATGTCCCCCCGGTGCTAAAGACAGTGCTAAAGACAGCGCTAAAGACAGGGATAAAGCTTGTAGTTCGGAAATCGAGGGGTAGTATTTGTCTCCCTACTTGAGGAATTGAGTGTCGTGACACCAGCACTGGCAAGAGTCCAGGAAGAAGACGAAGCGGTCGGGAGTCTGATTCTGGAAGCATTGGACGTAATTCGTTCTGATGACTTTGAACGGTATTTTGACCTGTTCACAGATGATGCTGTCTGGATGATGCCGTCTAGCCTCAAAGACGTTCACCAGGCCGAGGCTCGTTCTTTTTATCGCTTTACCCGAAAATTCAAGTTTGACCAGGAAACTGCGGTAGATGAAGTGGTAGTTTCAGGCGATTCTGCCTACGTCAGGGTGAGCTTCGACGGGTATCTTAGGCCCAAGGTCGATGATGGGTCTCTGCCCTTGAGATCTGTTAGCCGGCATATCTGGATTTTAAAAAAGCAAACTAACGGTACCTGGAAGATCGCGAGAGATATCTGGAATACACCGAAAGCAGCCACGTAGCGATTAAGCCAGCCCGATTGATGCGAGCAGTCCGACCTGACATTTCCCTCATGGAACAAAACGGAATCACCGGTATAGCATTGCCGCGGTTAGATGACCCCAGTGTCATTCCTTTGTGGTTTGGTGAAGGTGATCGTGTGACTCCAGTGTTTATTCGAGAAGCTGCTAAAAAAGCGCTGGACGATGGTCAGACTTTTTATGTTCATACGCGCGGTTTGCCGGAACTCAGAACTTCTATACGCGATTATTTAAATAACCTCTACGATGTGACCATAGATGAAGAAAGGATATCGGTTCCTGGTTCATCAATGCTATGCATCACAATTGCGGCCCATATGGCATTGTCACAGGGTGACGATGCGCTCGTGGTCAGTCCGCACTGGCCAAATATAGAAACGACTTACGCGGTCACCGGTGCGAATGTAAACACGGTCAGGCAGAGGGAAACCAAAACTGGGTGGCAGTTATCGGCTGAGCAGATTATTGATGCAGTCACTCCAGAGACAAAGAGCATTTTCGTCAATTCGCCCTGTAACCCTACCGGTTGGGTCATGCAGCGGCCTGACCAGGAGAGGCTGCTTGGTTACTGCCGCGATAACGATATTCTGCTGATAGCAGACGAGGTCTACCACCGGCATTACTATGGCGCGGATGCTGCACCCTCTTTCGTGCAGATTGCAGGTGGCGAAGATCCGATTGTCATTGTTAATGGTTTTTCCAAAGCGTGGGCAATGACCGGTTGGAGAGTAGGCTGGGTAGTAGCGCCTAAATCTCAGGGTACTCACTGGGCCATCATGTCAGAGTGCTTCAACACTGGGTCGACTGTGTTTACACAACAGGCATGCATTACGGCGCTGAAGGAGGGTGAGGATCATGTCCGGCAGTTGAAGGATCAGTACCAGGCGGGCAGGCAGATGCTGATCGACAAGCTGGGCAATCATCCTGCCATTGATCTGTGCCTGCCAGATGGCGCCTTTTATGCGTTTCCGCGAATAAGAGGCATCAAGTCCAGTCGAAGATTTGCTGAGATGCTACTGGAGAAAGAGGATGTTGGGGTCGCGCCGGGCTATACGTTCGGGGAGAGTAACGATGAATACATTCGTATCTGTTTTGCACTCAGTCCTGATCGTTTGGCTAAAGGCCTTGATCGAATCGTTCGTTTTATTGGCGACAACCATAACGATATCTAGCTAAGGGGAATTGCCTGGGCAGCCTTTTCCGTTAGCGCCCTTCCGTCTATTTTTCTGATGCCTGGTTGGGTGACTAAAACCCAGAGCAGGTACGCGACAAAAATAGTGGTACTGATACTGATACCAACCGATGGGTTGCTTACGTTGGCAATAGTGCCGACCAACAGTGCGCCCAGGGGAAACAGGCTATAGGAAATACCGTGGAAACCCATTACACGACCACGCAGTTGTTCGGGCACTTCCAACTGCAGGATCGTGGTCGTTGTCACCATAAAAATCGAGCTGAATATGGAAGCTGAAAAAAGTATGCCCAGCGCAAAGTAGAATGCACCGGAGATACCCAGCCAGCAGACCAGCGCGAACAGGAAGACAAAAACACAGAAAATAAGTGCTGAGAGCAACATCGCAAGGCCCAACCTGGGTGATTTTTGCAACGACCCGGATATACCCGTCCCAATGACCGCGCCGACGCCTGTTATGGACAAAAGGTAACCATAGCCTTTTTCGTCAACATTCAGCATGTCGGCGAAGGCGGGCATTAGTGGCATATAGGAGCTGGCGAAGAAGAAAACGGCATAGGACAGGCTTATCAGGATCAGGAAATTCCTGTTGGTAATGATGAAACGGATACCCTCAACAATCTGGCTACCTGTTGATTGCTGGGTGGCAGCAGCGGAAGGTGCTACCTTAAGGTTTAGCAGGATTAGGAACATCAGGAAAAACCCGGCGCTGCAGAAGGCAAAGAGCAGCCATGTGTCACTGATCGCAATGATCAGTCCGCCGAGTGCAGGCATCACCATACGGGTGGCCTGCCAAATCACCGTCGTTAGTGCCACGGCACTCATCATATCCTTTCGCTCAATGAGCGAGGGAAAGATGGATTGCCTGGCAGGCCAATCAAACCCTGTGATGACAGAGATAGCGCCTGCGATTGCGATCACCTGCCAGACTTGAACAATGCCTGCCCAGTCAAGGTACGTGAGTAACGCCAGCAGCACTGCTATTAACACTGAGGTGACAATCAGCAACATGCGCTTATCGATTTGGTCAGCTAGTGCCCCGCCGAACAATGTGGTTATGATAGCGGGTAGACCCGCCGCTGCGCCAAGATAGCCTAGCGCGAGGCTACTGTTTGACAGTTCATAGACGAGCCACCCCAATCCCATGACCTGTAATTGGGTTGCGCCTACAGAAGTAAACGAACCCAACCAAAACTTAAGGAACTGTTTGTGCCTGAGGGCGGTAAATTGATGTGCGAGCACGAAACCATCGCTTGCCGGGAACGAAGCGCGACTATACCAGAATGCCTTGAATGCAGAATGTCATCGCTGCACACTGAGGATCTTTGCTAGACGGGAAAACAATCATGGCCATCAAAACCATCGTTAGAGGTTCGGGAAAGTTTCTCTATGACAACTTTCATTTTTCTGAGGCAGTAGAAAGCGACGGGTTTCTTCTATGCTCCGGGATCATCGGGACCGGGCAGGCAGGGGAAGTGCCCGACGACATCCGCGAAGAATTTGATAACGCGTGGTCCAATGTTATTTCGCTGCTAAAGGAAGCGGGAGCTGATGCAAGCCACGTCGTGGAGTACACCAGCTACCATGTTGGATTACAGGCTGATATGGCGGCTTTTATGGAAGTCCGCGATAAATATCTCCGTGAACCATGGCCTGCATGGACCGCAATCGGGATCACTGAATTGGCGGTTCCGGGTGCTCATGTAGAGATCAGGGTTACTGCGAAGCTGCCCTGACAGGGGATTGCTCTTCCACTTGAGCGTGCACCTTTAATCCCTCGGTGGACCAGTCTTTCACGCCATAAAGCCTGTTAAACGAACCGTCAGTCGGAAGAATTACAAATTACTTACAAAGTGAATTGTATAGTGGCTACTAAATGAGTGAAGATGACATGACTAGACGTGTTGAGTGCATCTAAAAGGGTTGTTAGCAGACATGG
>LWDU01040857.1_pt1 | contig 24178 bp, 18 predicted proteins | sample 727161 | NCBI WGS metagenome assembly LWDU01 (sample SAMN04566230, study PRJNA314399) | hydrothermal vent metagenome | isolation source: deep sea hydrothermal plume seawater | place: Mexico: Gulf of California, Guaymas Basin | collected 2004-07-11
CCCCTAAGGGGTGCACCGATGATGACGTCACCGAAACCGTCGCCGTTGAGATCGCCGGCCCCCGCGACCTCGTGGCCGAGGCGACAGTCGATTTGATCGCCGAAGATGGCGGCATGAGCGGTCGCAGGACCGCTGCCTACGATTCCGGCCGAGCTGCCGAGGAACACGAACGCCGCGCCATTGACGGCGAGAGTGCCGCCAGCGATGGTGCTATCGTAGAGATGAGCTCCGATGATGATATCTGCGAAACCATCACCATTGACATCTCCAGCTCCGGACACGCTGTTCCCGAAGTCACCACTGGCATTGTCTCCCAGCAGGACGGCGTTGGCGGTGGAAGGGCTTGTGCCTACGATGCCAGCAGAGCTGCCCAGGAAGACGAATGCTGCCCCTTCGTCGAACAAACCGTTGTCGAAGCCACTAGCTCCAATGACGATATCGCCGAACCCGTCCCCGTTCACATCACCTGCGGCTGAGACACTGTATCCAAACAAGGTGGAATCGAAGCTGCCGGACCATGGCACGTTCGATTCGAGTACGGCATCAGGCGTTCCGGTGATCAATGGATCGATGACCAGCGGATATTCCGCTCCGGAGTCGTCAATAACCAGTCGGATACGGTCTGTGCTCGGGACCTCGATATGAGACGGCAGCGCGTCGCCGCCGCGATCCAGCGCGAACAGCGACCCGTAGGATAGGCACCGTCCACATTCGGTCGTGAGGAGGACAGATTCTCCTCTCAAGACCGCCTCTGCGCTGCAGAGTTCGAGTTCCAGTATGAGAAGGCCCTCACCATCCGGACGCTGCTCCAGGGTGAAACCCTGTTCGAGCCCCAGCACCGAGTTCTCGTACCACTCGACCAGCTGGGGGCGCCTGATCTCGACGCGTCCGCCCTCCGCACTCAGAACGCCCGAACCGACGGGAGTCATGTGCTCCCCGCGGCCCATCTCGCTCAGCGAGAGGTGGAAGAGACTCGGCCTCTCCTGAATCGTGCGTTCGACGACGTCGATGCCCTCCGGCCCGAAGTACGTACGTAGGCCGTGTGCCCGGTTCGGCGCCTGGTATCTGTTCCCAGCAAGAGTGGCGTGGTACTCGGCCTCGGCGATCGCACGGCACACGCTTGCCCACCAGAAACCGTTGACTCCCTCGGGCGGTTCAACCTCTGTGCTGACCACGACGGCAGATCGTTCCGGCTCCTGAACGACGGCACGCCGAACCGGTTGGGACTGGTTCTTCTCATCGCAATTGGACTCCGAGGCGTCCTGGCTCGTGCGGTTCTGTCCGCCGAGGTTCATACGGACATCGGATTGAGGGTTCTGCCCAGTCGCAGCGTATCTCGAGCCCAGCAGACAAGGAGCGAGGACCAAACTCAATACGACAAGACGTCGCCCAAGCTTGAACAACACAAACCAACTGGAATCTAGAGAGAGGCAATTAGTGCGGTTGGGTGATCTCATTCTTGGCGGACGGGTTGTAAGTAGAAATTCCCCATGCCCCATGCCCGGGCTGCCAGCCTGAAGACTCGCTACTTGGAAATGACTGTCGATCGATTGCTAGCTCCATACGAGGATCCGAATCACGGTCTCACCGCGAACAACGAATAATGAACAGTTAGGGTTAGGTTCGCTAGCCTCTTTCGGGGGGGAGGGGCCTCGGGTCGGCAGGATTTGCCGAATTGCCTATCGGGGGTCGCTTCGTACCGGCGACTTCACCCGCGCCCAGGGGCACAAGAAGAAGTCCCGGCCGGGAAGTGCCGAGTCCTCTTGGAGGTGGTAGCGGGGGGTCGCTTGGAGCTCCTTGAGAGGAATTGCCCCTGAATCGGCGGTCACGCCTGTCGCCGCAATCACGGGCAGTTAGACGCGGCCGACTTCTCGGACCCCACAGGTGTCGAGGACACCGATCTTGGCGACGGCCGAGTTTTTGGATAGCACGGGCCCTGGTCGCCCCTCCGCGCACCCACGAAAAAACCCGGCAAGGGCCGGGTCATCGTTGCCCCAGGCCCATCTACATGGGCGGGACACCTGTTTCATCTCCAGGTATTGGTAGCGGGGGCAGGATTCGAACCTGCGAGAGCTGCCTGACTGCTCCACCCCGCGACACTTGTGCGGGAATTCTAGGGCCGAGTGGGAAGGAGTCAAGGGAACGCTTGGGATCCCGGCCATCGGGCCCTGAAGGGGTCAGGGCCGGGTCTGGATGGTCGGGGAGTACCCACCATCAGCCGTGCCCGAGTCCCCATCGGTGACCTCGCCTTCGCTGTCGGTCCCGCCGTCATCTCCGGCGCCTTCGTCAGAATCGTCAGAATCGTCAGAATCGCCTTCGGTCTCATCCGCTTCACCATCGCCTTCGTCACCCTCGCCCACGACCGGGTCGACCACCGGCGGATCTTCCGTGGCAACAGGTGGAGGCTCGGGAGTCAGCAGGGCCTGGAGCTCGTCGCGGCGGGTGAGCCAAACCGTGTGGGCCTCGAGGTTGTCGATCAGGCCCCCGAGGTGGCGCCAGGTATCCTCTGCCGGAATGGGATAGCTCTCCGCGGCAGTCAGAGCCGGGAGGGGAGCGAAGACCGCCGCCACCCGTTCGGTGAGCTCCGCGCTGCCCCCGGCCATGGCCTGCTCCCAAAGGAACTGGAGCGCCGTCGAACGCGAACCCACATCCGCCAGCCCCCCATCGGGCTGCATGAGACTTGTCAGGAACCAGTCGACGGTCTGAGCGCGGGTCGCGACCGTCAAGGCAGCCAACGCATCGGACGGCCAGCTGGAGATCCAGCCAACCACCAGGCGCAGACGGTGATCCGGCAATGGAGCACGGACAGGCGGTTCGGAGTCGCCGAGCGGGGTCGGCTCATCCACCGGGGGCACCGTCGTCAGGCGACTCAACGTCGCCTCGGCACTCGAAACCCAGGCGGGGTCCACTGACGCCGGACCGAGATGGTGGATCAACGCGGCCAGAGTAGCTGAAGGACGGCCCTGATTGCTGTCGAGCAACGCGTCGAAGACCGGTGAAGCACTCAGGCCCTCGACCCAGCGCGACGCTGGAGGCAAAAGGGGCAGCAGTTCGAGATAGCGCAACTGCATGGCCGGCTCCGCGGCAGCCAAGCCCGGCAGAAGGCGCGACTCCACTGCAACGAGCAGCGCGCGGCGCAAGCGACGCGGGGGCGCGGTCGCGTCTTCGCCGACTTCCTCCAGGACAGCGTCCAGATCGGCATTTCCAAGGAGAGCGACGATGCGCTGGATCAGTTCGCTCGAGGCGCCCCCCATGGCCTGATCCAGATACTCGGCGAACGGAGTCAGGAACGGCTCGCCGGGGAAACGACCGTGAACCAGGGCCACCTCAAGGGCATCGAGCAGAGCCAATTCGAGCCGCAGGGACTGGGCACGCTCGTGTTCGCCTTCCAGGGCTCCGAGGAGAGGCAGGATCTCGAGGAAGTAGGGGCTGGCGGCCACAAGATCCAGACGGACCTCAATCGGCAGGGTCACATCCGTCACCAGGGCGGTCAGGGCCAGGCCGGGGTCAAGTGCCGCGTCAGCTGCCGGATCCTCCAAACCCTCCGGCGCGCGATGCAAGCCGCGCACCTGCCACAAGCTCAAGACCGCCTCTTGGGATTCTGCTGTACGCGCCTGCAACGCGTTCTGGCACAGGCCCACATGGGCCGCCAGAGCAATGTGCAACCGATCGTAGTCCACCGGGCGGTCGGAGGCTGACAGCAACGCCAGCAGCTGAGCACTGGGCCCGATACCCGCGGCAAAATCATTGGGACCCGTGGCCGTCCATGGCAGACGGGAGAGAGCCGTGACCACCGTGTCTCCCAGTTCCAAGCGTGCCGTCACGGCAGGATCCAAGAGCGCAGCGCGTAGATGATCGATCTTCTCCGCTTCCGCCGACATGCCCTCGACCAATTCCAGTAATGCAACCAGAACGGCATGGAAGGCAGCCGGGTCCGTCTCATTGGTCACGCGCTCGATCAACAGATCGATGGCTCCATCCGCTCCCAGAGCCCGGCGGCCTACGGCCTCGCGCACCATTCCCGCCACCTGGGCACGCACGCCAGGATGGCCCTGGGCGAACAGCTCGCGCACCAGAGCCAGGCGACGCTGGGCTTCTGCAGCCGCAGCCTCAGCCGCAGCCTCAGCCTCGGCCTGGGCCTGGGCCTGGGCCTCCGGAGAGTCGTCGTTCCCCGGGGCAGCGGGAGGCGATCCATCCGGGACGGCCAACCTCAATTCGAGCATGCCCAGCGTCAACTCATCCACCCGAGCCTCAAGGGCGGCCAATTCCGCCACAGACAGGCAAGCCGTGTCGCGCCCATCCAAAGCAGGCCAAGCCTTAAGGAAGTCCGCATTCGTCTCAAACCAGCGGCCAAAGAGGTTGAAGAGGCCGCGACGGGCTGCCTCGATCGTACGCGCGTCCTGCGCACCGAGGCTCTTCGCCATGGCCGGGCCGAACTCGAACCAGCCCAGTTCGCCGACCACGCGTAGGGTGGCTGAAAGGACCTCTTTATCGGTGCTATCCCCTTCGGACTCCAGCACTCCGTGCAGCAGTCCCAACCACAGCTCAGGCTGCTGATCAAAGGCCAGCTGCACCCAGGCACGAGCCTCCAGGCGCCGGTCTCCACGTCGGTCGTAGCGCGCGCCCGCCAGTCCAGGGGGAGTCGAGCGGCCAGCACGCAGGAGCATGACCCGGGCGGTGCTGTCCGGCGTGTTGGCAAAGGCCAGATCGGCCTGGTCGCGCATGGCCTGACCCTCTAGCCCCTCCAATAGGGCGTGCACCTCTCCCGTGCGTTGGCGTGCAACCTCGGAGCGTCGCAGGGCGGCCTCTATGGTGGCACCGGTAGGGTCGGTATCACCCGGAACCTGCTCCTGTCGAGCCGCCAGCGCCACCTGGACTTCCCCGATGGAAGCCGTTTGAGGGCTCGCAGTGAGGGGCGCAGTGAGGGGCGCAGTGAGGGGCGCAAAGGCCATGAGCATGGTCCATACCGCCCACCCGGAGACCAGGCTCCGTGCCCAAACCCCACAGCGGGGTGTCCACTTCCTCATGCAGCAATACAAGTTCGTTCTTATCCAGGCTCCTAGGCACCATCTTACGGACGAGCGCGCTCGGTGTAGCACACCAACTTGGGGATTCGGGGCAGTTTGTATACCCAGGGCGCGGCCCTTCCCAACCGGCCCAAGCGGCCCAACCGAGGCCGAAACGCTCAGGTCTCTGCGATCAGGAGCGCCAGAACTTCGTCCGGATCACCACTCGCGTCGATCCGCGCCGCGCTCACCTCGGCATAGAACTCCCTGCGCTCCTCTTCCATCGCCCGCCATTCGTCAAGTGGAGGGCCTGTGCTCAAGGCTGGGCGCACCGTGGCATCCGACGTCGCGCGCATAACCAGTTGTTCGGCGGGGGCATGGAGCCACAGGCAACGAGCTCTCGTGCGCAAGAGTTCCCTGTTGGCGGCACGCAACACAATGCCTCCTCCGGTGGCGGCAACGCGCGGCCCATCCTCCCGCAGGACACGCTCCAGGGCGGCGGACTCCAGGTCACGGAAGCCCTCCTCGCCCAGATCCCGCAGGCAATCACCGGCACTGCGCGCAGGACCCACGCGATCGGGCTCGAGCTCGTCGTCCAGATCCACGAACGGCAGGGAGAGGTGCTCCGCCAGGCGGCGCCCGAGGGTCGTCTTGCCCACGCAGCGCAGGCCCACCAAACACAGGGTCGAAAGCCCGTCGTGGCTCATGAAGCCACGGCCTCGCCCGAAGCCAGACCCAGCGCCCCTTCCAGGGCCGCGCGCATCAGGGGCTCATCGGGCGCGGCGCTCGTGAAGGTCTTGTACTGGGCGAGGGCCTGCCGCAAGAACCACTCTGCACCCGGAATGGGAAAGGCTCCCCGTGCCGCGGCCTGCACCATGAGCGGGGTGCGCAGCGGGCGGTAGACGGCATCCAGGACGAGGGTGCCGGGACGGATCCAATCGGCGGGGACGGGAATCTGTTCGGGGTCGGTGGCCTCCGGATCCCCACATCCGGTGCCCACGGGGGTGCAGTGCACGAGCACGTCATGGGGTGTCCGCCCGATGGCGTCCCAGTCCACCGCGCGGCAGCCCAGCTCCTTGGCCAGAGCCCGGGCGGCCTCGGGGCGGCGAGCCGCCACGAGGGCATCGAGGCCCATGGCCTGCAGTGCGCGCAGCGCCGCCCGCGCGGCTCCTCCCGCACCCAGGACCAGACCCTCTCGAGGAGGTCCGTCCAAGAGTGGCAGGGCCGCCTCCAGGGTGGCCTGGACCGCGGGAGCGTCGGAGTTCGTAGCGCGCCATCCGGTTCCCTCGCGCACGAGCGTGTTCGCCGCACCGGCCTCGCGTGCCTCGCCGTCCGCCGCCTCCGCGCGCGCCAGAGCTCGCTCCTTGAAGGGCGCCGTCACAGAGAAACCACGGAAGACCGGGTCGTCGGCCAGATCCAGGAAGGCGTCGAAGTTCTCGGGCTCGAAGGCCAGATAGACCGCGTCGAAACCCGCGCGCTTGAAGGCCATGCCCTGTACGCGCGGGGAGAGGGAGTGGCCGATCGGACGGCCCACCACGCCCAGCACTCCGGTCGCCGGCCCCACCCCGCCTGGCGGCAGGATGCCAAGTAACTCGTCTAATCGCAGCTGACCCGGGGCGGTGGCGTCGAGTGCGGCACTACCCGGCAGGAGCGCGGGCGCGCTGTAGGTGAAGGGCGAACCGAAGATCGGCGCGAGCACGCGCGTGAAGGATCCGGCTGCTCCGGAGCAAAAGGCGATCAGTCCCCCGCGTGCGTGCCGCAGGTGGCGCAACATGCGCAGGCCGTCCTCGGTGTTCGCGGCGTGAGTGACGAGCTTGATCACGTCGCCCTCGTACAGGACAGCGCGCACCTCTTCATCGAAGGCCGCCAGGTCTTCGGGGGTGCCCTCCGTGTCGTGGCGCGAGACGATGCGGTGGCAGGGCGGGGGCACTTCGCCCAGGTCCAAGGAGAGGGTCCAGTCGACATCCACGAAGCGCGCACCGGCCCGGGCGGCCCGCTGCAGGATCTCAAGGCGCTCCTCCACGCTGCCCGCAAAGGACCCGAAGGCCTCGGGGCCATGAAGCGCTACGACCACGGGCTTACCAACGGCCTTGAAGAGTTCAGCCAGCGCCTCCTCATCCGCATCGGGCACGGCGTCGAGGCGCAGCTCGACCAGATCGGCGAGGGGTGCCTGACGCTCGGCCTCGGCGCGCAGGCCCTCAAGGGTCGGGGCCAGGATGGAGACGACGTGAACCATGGTGGATGTGGGCTCGGGCTACTCTTCCGAGAGGGCCCGGATGGGAGCGAGTGCCGCTTCGGTCGCGCCCTGCTTACGCGCCAACTCCAGCAGGGGCGCGAGCAGGGCCCGGTACGCCGCGCGCGCCTCGGGATCGAGGACGGACAGATGTCCGGCAAGGACCTCGGCATCCCCGCGGGCAACGGGACCCGTCAGGGCCGCCTCCGAACCAAGCGCGGCCACATTCGCCAACACGCCCTGTCCCAGGTGGGTAAGCCCACGGCCCAGGTCCTCGGCCGTGCTGCTCGGAGCCAAGGCGTCAGCCCCGTTGGCGAGCGCCAGCTCGAACAGGGCAACCAGTCCGTTGGCCGCCAGGGCCGCGGCGGCGTGGTACAGCGGGCGTTGATCTTCCAGCACCTCGATAGGCCGTGCTCCCAGGAGCTCGGCTACCTGCCTGGCGGCATCGAGTGCCGCCGGGTCGCCGAACACGCTCACCGTGGCCCCCCGCAGGTGTCGCGCGGCAGCCTCGGCCCCCCCGGCGGGAACGCTGACAAGAGGATGTAGTCCCCCCACCGCACAGCCCGCGTCCGCCAGAGCCTTGAGGGGCAACGCCCCGTGGAACCCGCTGGTGTGCAGGACGACTGCGGGCAGGCAACCCTCTTCCACCAGCTGCCCGGCGAGATTATCGATGCCCGAGTCGCTGATCGCCATCAGCGCCAAGTCGGCACCGGCCACGTCCCCCAGAGAGGCGCAGGCGCCTGATCCCAAGACGCTGGAATCCCGAGCCCAAAGTAACACCTCACAGGAAGCCTCCTGCAGAGCAAGAGCCAGGGCACGGGCCAGGGCCCCGGAGCCGAGCACGGCGATCTTGGTCAGGGAGGTGGACATACCGGGCCAACCATACGCTGTCGAGCGCAGGATTCACGCCCCGAAAGTACCGCACCCTACTCCTCGCCGGAGAGCCCCCATCCCGCCACCCGCGTCGAAGCGGCCTCGTGGGTCCAGTTGAAGTGCAGGGGCGTGACGGCGATCGCGCCGGCCTGGTAGGCGGCTGTGTCCGTGCCCTCGGGAGCCGTGCGCTCGAAGCCGATGGTCGCGCGTACGCCAAAGCTGCCGTCCTCGAGTTCCTTGAGCCGGAAGCCCCGAACCCGCAGGTAGCGTCCCCCCATCGGGGCGACCACCACCGGCTGAACGCCCTCGCCGCGATGGCGCGGCACGTTGACGGCGTAGACCACTCCCGGGTCGGCGCCCTCGCTGAGGATCCGGCGGGCCAGTTGCAGGGTGAAGCGCGCCGCGCGCTCGGACTCCCGCGGGTCCTGCTGGGAGACGGCGATGGCCGGGACACCCAGGCCAACGGCTTCCATGGCCGCGCCCACGGTTCCCGAGTAGTGCGCGACCTCCCCCACATTGGCCCCGGCGTTGATGCCCGAGACCACCAGATCGAAGCCCCGCTCGCCACCCAACGCGAGGATCCCGAAGGCGGCGGCGTCGGAGGGCGTGCCCTCCAGGGACCAGGCCTCGCTCGCTCCCTCGATCTCCACCTTCCTGGCGATGTGCTCACCACGCAGCACGACGGTGGACTGACTGGAGCCCGAGCGGTTCTCCGAGGGCGCGGAGACGACGACCTCGCCGAGCTCGCCCAGGACCCGGACCACGGCCGCGAGTCCGGCGGACTCCCAACCGTCGTCATTGGTGACCAGGATGCGCACGGGCTGGGGTGGAGCCTCTTGGGTCGGTTCCTGTAGACCCGGATCGGGCAGGAAAACGAGCGGTGCCGTGGCGCCCGGGGCGAAGCCGCCCACGAGCAGGCACAGGGTCATGGTCGCGTTCTTCATGATGCCCGCATCCTAGCGACCCCACACTGTGACGGGCGACGCCCCGGGGCCAGAGCGTGGTGGGTGGCGTATGAGAGCGCTTTCCCTAGGCTGTCGGCATGCGCAACACCCTCGCACTGCTCCTGGTCCTGGCCGGTCTGGCCTCCTGCGCCCAGACGCCTGAAGGCAACACTCTCCCCCCCGGTCCCGAGAGGCTGCGCGTCATGACATTCAACATACGCAACGGCATGGCACGGGATGGCGAACACAACTGGCCCGCCCGTCGGGACCTGGTCGCCGAACGGATCAGGACTACCGATCCGGATGTGTTGGCACTCCAGGAGGCCTTCGCCTTCCAACTCGTCGACCTGGCCGATGTGCTGGCCGGTTACACCAAGATCGGACAGCACCGCGAGGGGGGGCAAGGCGGTGAGTTCTCCGGCTTGTTCGTTCGGAACAACCTGCGGGTCGTGGACCAGGGCGAGTTCTGGTTCTCGGAGTCTCCTGAAGTCCCGGGCAGCAAGAGCTGGGACAGCAGCCTGCCGCGCATGACGGCTTGGGTGGATCTGGGTTTCGACGCCAGCAACCGCGGCGTTCGGATCTACGGCACCCACTACGATCACCGCGGGCCCGAGGCGCGCAAGCGCGCCTCGGAGATGATCGTGGCCCACGCGGTGGGCGTCGAGCGGGTGATCGTGATGGGCGATCTGAACGCGAAGGCCGAAAATCCTCCTTTGCGAGCCTATTGGGATGCCGACTTCAGCTCGGCCGTGGGAACGACCCTCCCCGACGAGACGCGCGGGACCTTCAACGGATTCCGGGACGAGACGGGCGGGGGCCGGGACCGACGCATCGACTTCGTACTCCTGCGCGGGGCACTGCAGGCGGAGAGCGCCGCCATTCTGGGCGGCCGGGTGGAGGGTCTATTCCCCTCCGATCACGACGCCGTCAAAGCGAGCGTGGTGCTGATCGATTGAACGGGTGCCCCCGGGAGAGGCGCATGGGGCAGGGGGCTTGAATGGGCTCGTGCTTTTTGCAGCCCACTCCGCGTACCATGGAGAATCGTGTGCGTCATGGACGCCCGTTCGCACGACAACCCTTCGCAAACCTGAAACGCCCGTCTCCGATGGGCTGGCAGTCGCCATGAAGAATCTCTCATTCAGTCTCCTCGTCACAGTCCTTGTCTTGAGCGGTGGGGCGGCCGCGGTGACCAGCCTGTTGTTGCACACATCGGCGCCGACCCCTGCGGAGGCCCCGGTGCTACCGGATGTGAACCTCAATGCCCGGTTGAAGGCCCTGCGCGAAGAGAATGCCCTCCTGAGCCAACGGATCGACGCACTTGAGATGCGCCCGGTGGCGACTCAGCGTATTCCCGCAGGAGCCGTCTCCGATCCTGGTTTCGAACAGGAGGTCCGGGAGTGGATGGCGTCGTTCAAGAACGGTGGCGGGCCTGCACCCGTCGGCATACAGACCAAAGTCGAGGACGTTCTGGCAAACATCCGCCAGGAGGAAGCCGCTGCCAAGCAGCAGGTCCAAGAGCAAAAGCGTGAAGAGTGGATCACTGGAACGATGGCCAAACTCAGCCCACAGTTGGGCCTCTCCGTGACTCAGGAGGATGAGCTGCGCGACGTCTGGATCGCTAATAACGACAGGGACAATGAACTGGATCGCATGTGGGGGGCGGGAGAGATCGACAGCCAGGCCGCCGGCGAGCTCAAGCGCTCCAACCACGAAGAACACCAAGCGGACCTCCAGGGGGTCCTCTCTCCGGCGCAGTACGAGGAGTACCACGGCTTCTTCGCGAACCGCGGGGGCGGACGCGGCAAGTAGGCGCCCGAGCCCCGGAACTCAGGGGCGGCCGTCCGCCAGCCAGAGACCGATCCACAGGTACTGGGGCAGCCAGTGCGATGACGAATCAAAGTCGCCAGCCCAGAGATCCTCGCGGTCCAAGAAGTGGGCCAGATGCTCTTGGTAGCGGGTGCGGGCGCGCTCGTCACCCCGGCCCGCATCCCACGCGTCAGGCCAGGAGCGAGTGATCGCCACGCCGAGAGGATGGACGGTCGCCACGATGACGCCGTCGGGCAGCTCCTGAGGTGGGCCTGGATCGTACGGGGTGGGCTCTCCGTTCCGCGTCCGGTCGATCAGCGCCAGCACGGCGGGTAGCCAGAGGAAGTCGTAGCCCTGCGCCTGTGAAAGAGCCGCAAGCCTGTCGCGCTGGGGAGCGAGATGGCCCTCCGCAATCGCGCGCAACCGATCGGGCGCGTCAGGGCGAATGGGCCCGGACCAGAGCAACTGGAGGTAGGCAAAGAGCCAGGAGCCGTAGGCGCCCGTGAAACCGTGCTCGCCATCCTCCGGGAGCGGACTCGCCTCGAGCCAATCGAGGAGACGGCCTTCGAGCTCGGTCCGCCACCCGTCGAGCGCATCAGGGGGATCGGGGTGATCGGACCGCTCCGCGAGCAGCCGCAGGAACCAGGCCTCGTCGTATGGATAGGTGCGCGACTCGCGAACGTCACGATCCATGAGGAGCTGCACTTCCCGCGCCAGGCCCTCTTCGTCGAGCCGCTCCATGAGCCAGCCCTGCAAGGCATCGTCACCCCTCGTGCGCGCCGCGACGCACAGACACCAGTGGGCCATCACGCACGAGTGCCAGTCATAGGATCCATCGAACAGGCTTGAACGCCCCAACCCGCGATGGAAACCGTTGTTGGGCTCCCGCGTCTCAATCCCCGAACGCATGAGCCCGAGCAGGCGCAGGCGAACGCCCTCGGGATCCCGACGCCTTTCTACACCAGGACGTTTCCGATTGTGTCTGTTACTTGACGTCATCGTGTTCAACTGACGGCCAAGGCGTTGAGATACGTGTCCGTGCCAATGCCCGAAGGGCCCTTGCACTGAGCAGAGCTAGTCTAGATAACTTACCGTGGTTGAGCCCAACTTCCTCTTGATGATGTTCAACGCCATCACGATTGCCTCGCAGAACTTTCAGAAAGCCAGCTTCGGCCTTGCCTTGCTTCCGCAAACCAAACCGTGAATTCCAGCAACCCGCACTCCCTCCTTCTCGATCGGTGTCGCTTGTGTGGTTCACATAAACTGCGCTGGTTCGACAGAGACTACAGGGACACGGAGATTTCACGCTGCATTGACTGCGGAGTCTGCTTCTCCAATCCCCAGCCGACCGAGGCCCAGTTGAACAGTCTCTACTCGGACTACGATGGCCGCAGCCGCGCGGACCGGAAGGTCGAAACCGCTGTAGTCGATGCCAAGCCCTCAGGGGAGCGGGAGTTGCCCGGAAAGGAGCGAAACGTCCCGAGCAACTCCCGGCACGACTACAACTTTGGCCTTATTGAGCAGTTCATATCCCCAGGGCGTGTCCTGTCGGTGGGCTGCGGGGGTGGAGGGGACCTCCTTGCGGCACGCAGGCGAGGATGGGAGGTAGAGGGTCTTGAGATTGACGAGACTCGGGCCGCCAAGACCAAAGAGCGCACGGGCTGCCCCGTGAAGGTGGGTGATTTTCTGGAGCTGGACCCAGCGGAATCCACCTACGAATGCGTGTACATGAACCACGTACTGGAGCACCCCCTCGACCCGGGAGCGTTCATTCGAAAGACACACGAACTCCTCAGCCCCACGGGCATCTTCTGGGTCGCCGCCCCCAACATAGCCTCCATCACAAACCAGCTGAAGACGCTAGCTGGACGCTTGAGGCTCAAGGAACGAAGGGGCAAGCACTATGCATGTTGGCACCACCTCTTCTTCTTCAATCCTGCGAGGCTCTCCGCCCTGCTCGAAGACCGCTACGGGTTCGACGTCGTTTGCTCCCAGGGCGAGTTGAAGCCCAAGCAGGGGAGAGTCTCGAGACTCCGAGAGCGAACATATCGCACTCTCCCTAATCTCAAGTCGAACTTCCAGATAGTGGCGCAGAAGCGCTAAATCCTTGGGCGAGTTTCTCAAGCTGCTCACCGCGGTGGAAAGGTGAAGGCCGCACCTGCGAGAACTTGGCCCCTAGGCCGACCGTAAGCACGATCAGCTTGACCATCGATCACTTTCCGGGCGACTCATCCTTCCCGTTCCAGCACGGCACGCAACAGGCCAGTCGCACTCCAAGGCCTCGTTCCGAGGCAAGGTGGGATACGGCGGCCAAATCCCATTGGGCTTCCTCCGGGTCGGCGTACAGGCCGAAGAGACTCGAACCGCTGCCCGTCAAGCGGTAGTGGTCGAGACCTCCCTCGCTCAGGAGATCCGACCAGGCACCCAGCAGCGGCTCAACCTCCCGCGCAGCGGGTTCAAGGTCGTTGAACAGCGAGTCGCGGGCGGCGCCGGGATCCTGGGCCAAGAGATCCGTGTGTGATCTGGAGACGTTCGATAAAACGGGGTCCGACGGCACACGGCCAAACACCTCAGCCGTTCTGCAGGTGACCTCGGGCACGACGAGGGCCACGTTCCATTGATGCGGGGTCGGCAGAGCGCGCACCCTCTCACCCCGGCCCTCGCACAGGGCGACCACCGCACCCGCGTCGAAGAAGACGCAGTCCGAACCCAGCTCGGCCAGGGTCTCCGTGCGCCACTCGCGGCCCAGGTCGCGGCCAGCGATGGCCTGCACCGCGCGCAGAGTGGCGGCCGCATCGGAGCTGCCTCCACCGAGACCGGCCTGGCTGGGGACATGCTTCTCCAATTCAATGCACAGAGGTGGCAGAGGTGCGGCACCCACGTCAGCGAGACGGGCCAGAGCCAGCTGCGCGGCCCGGTAAACAAGATTGCGATCGTCAGCGGGAATGTCCTCGCTGGCTGCGGGCCCCGTTACACGCAACTGCACGGGCGACTCCTGCCGCGAGTCACAGCGCACCTGCACGCGATCGCACAGGTCCAGGGCCAGGAGGACAGTGCGCAGCTCGTGAAAGCCGTCCGGCCGGCGACCCAGAACCTCCAGGGTCAGGTTGACCTTGGCCGGCGCCAAGGCGGTGTAGGAATTGCGAGCGGCACTCACCGGACACCTCCGCCACCGAAGGGAGCCTGATCCAGGCGGACGTTGTCGATCAGGCGTACCGCACCCACGCGCGCGGCCACAAGCGCCACAGCGGAGGTGAGGGGCCCGTCAGGTCGGGGGGCGCTCCAGTGCTCGGGATCGCGAACGGCCGCGTACTCCACGTCCAACTCTCCCGCGTCGACGCCGTGCGCCAAGCTTGCGGCGAGGATGCCTTCCAGCTCAGCAGTGTCCCGCGCGCCGGCTTCCCAGGCCCCGTGGGCGGCGCGCAGGGCGGTGACCAGGTGCAACGCGTGCTCGCGCTCGGCCCCCTTCAGCCTCTGGTTGCGGGAGGACATCGCAAGGCCTGAACTCTCCCTTAGGGTAGGGCAGACGATCACGTCGGGGCGACCCTTGCCGTCACAGCAACTGCGCACGACAAGACTCTGCTGATAGTCCTTGGCTCCGAAGTAGGCCCGGGTCGGAGTGACGAAGCGATAGAGGCGCGCAACGATGGTCGCCACTCCAGCAAAGTGACCTGCGCGGTGATCCCCCTCCAGACCGAGCGCGTCGGGACCGGGATCACGCAGGTGCTCGGCGCGCAGCTCACCCGCGGCGTCCAACTCGCCCTCGAAAAACTGGTCGAGCCGCCCGCTGAAGACGAGGTCGGCGCCGGCCTCGCCCGCCAACCTCGCATCCTCGTCAAGGTCTTGGGGGTAGGACTCGAAGTCCGCGGCCTCGTCGAACTGCAGAGGGTTGACGAACACGCTGACCACCGTGCGCGCGTTCTCCTCGGCCGAGCGGCGTATCAACGAGAGATGCCCTGCGTGCAGGGCCCCCATCGTCGGCGCAAGGCCCAGCTCATGGCCCCGACTGCGGGCGTCTTCGCACCAAGCCTTGGCCGCTGCAGGATCGTGGAGGAGTTCCATAGGTTTGACTCTCGCCCGCACTCAGGAGCTCGATTCCGTCAGAGCCTCCAATTGCTGGGCCACCGTCTGCCCACAGGCCAGAGGATGGTCCGGGACCAGCTCGGCAAGGGGGGCCAGAACAAACGTCCGCTCGTGCAGACGCGGGTGCGGCAGAGTGAGCTCAGATGTGTTCCGCGACTCCGCTCCAAACCAGAGCAGGTCGAGATCCAGGGTGCGGGCAGCGTCTTGCACGCCGCGCTCGCGGCCGGCCTTGAGCTCGATGGCCTGCAGCACAGCGAGCAGTGCGTGGGCGTCCAGTGTCGTCTCCAACAGAGCCGCGCCATTCAAGTAGGAGCCCTGCCCCGGGGGGCCTCCCACGGGCTGTGTCTCATGCCAGGTGGAGCGGCGCAGGACCACGACCCCTGGAGTGCGTTCGAGGCGCGTCAGGGCACCTCGTAGGTATTTCTCCCGATCCCCCAGGTTGGAGCCGAGGGCGATGGCGGCGGTCACTCGCTTCTGACTCATGGGGTGGACTTCAGCTCTTGGACTCGCTGCTCTTGCGCGCGTACGTGAGCAGGCCGCTGCCGATGTAGAGCACGCCCGCGCCAAGCAGGACGGGGACGGGAGCGAGGTAGAGCCCGCCCGAGATGAACACCACCTTGACCAGCACCGGGAAGCGGGTTCGCTGGCCTCCGAAGTAGGTGGCCATGTGCCGGTAGGGAATGCGGCTGACCATGAGCAGACCGATGGCGGGCAGCGCCAGGAGGATGGCGGGCAAGAGCGAGTCCGCCAGGCCATCCCTCAGCCAACCGGGAAGGTATTGAACGCCCTTTCCAACGGGGGTCGCCTCGCCCGACGCCACCTCGATCCCCCCGCCCAGGGAAAGGTACATGAGGATCATCGCCACGATGGTCCCCGCGGCAGCGGGGGAAGGCAGGCCGCGAAAGCCCTGGTGGGACTCCTCCTCGTGATCGGACTCCAGATTGAAGCGCGCCAGTCTCAGGACGGCCATGAGGGCGAAGGCGGCCGCCGCCAGGAAGTGCACGCGCGGGTGTACCAGACCACCGTCCCCCTCCAAGAGGACCTTGGCCACCATGGCCGGCGCCACTCCGAAAGTGATGGCATCGGCGAAGGAGTCGAGTTGGGCCCCGAAGTCGCTGAAGCTGTCCGTCATGCGAGCGATGCGTCCATCCAGCCCATCCAGGACGCCGGCGATCAACACCAGCCAACAACTCATCTCTAGCAGGCTGGCAAAACGGGCGGGGTCCCCGGAGGCCAAGGCGTCTATCGCCTTGGAGATCGCCAAGAGACCACAGCCGGCATTGGCCAGGGTCAGAATGTTGGGTAGTACGGAGACGTGCTTCATGGGAAAGGTGGGGGGAGTGTACGGTAGGCGGCGCGGTTCCCCCACCTGCAATCAAGACGTCCCATCATGACCCTGAAGCAATCGGCCCTGGCCCTCCTCCTCCTCCCATCCCTCTCGGCCCAGGCCCCGGCTCAGCAGCAAGGATTACTGCGACTTGAACCCAACTCGAGGGTCGTCCTCATGGGCGGCGGACTCGGGTCGCGGATGCAGCACTACGGTCCCTTCGAGACCGGACTGCACGTGCGCTATCCCGCGCACCAGCTGGTCGTGCGCAACATGTGCGACGAAGGCAACACGCCCAGCTTCCGGCCCCACTCCGGGCGTGCCAACCAGCTCGGATTTCCGGGGGCCGGAGACTTCCATGCTCCGTACTCAGAGGGCAACACGGCCAATGGGGTCGGCCACTTCTGGACGGACGAGGAGTGGCTCGGACACCTCAAGCCCGATGTGCTGATCTGCTTCTTCGGGTTCGCAGAGTCCTTCGAGGGGCTTGAGGGGCTGGCCAACTTCAGCGCCGAACTCGACGCCTTCCTGAAGCACACCAAGGCTCAAGCCTACGGCACCGAGACGCCTCCACAGCTGGCGCTCGTCTCCCCCACGGCCTTCGAAGATCGATCCGGCTCCATGGGAGTTCCCGACGGCAAGCGCGAGAATGCCAACCTGGCGGCCTACGCATCCGTGATGGAGTCGGTGGCGACGCAGAATGATGTGCTCTTCGTCAACTGTTTCAATGCCTCGCTCGAGTGGTACGAAGAATCTCGTCGCCCGTTGACCGGTGATGGTGCGCTTCTGAATGAGACGGGCTACTCAAGGCTGGCTGAACACCTGCTCAACAATCTGTTCGGCGCGCCACTTGAGGTCGCCATGCTGGCCGCCAGCAACACCGAGCTCATCCACGCCGCCGTCCTGGAGAAGAACTGGTTTTGGACCAACGACTTCAAGGTCCCCAACGGCGTGCACGTCTTTGGGCGGCGCTACAACCCCTTCGGCCCAGCCAACTACCCTTTCGAGATCGAGAAGATCCGTGAGATGACGGTCATCCGTGACGGCGCGATCTGGGCAGCGACCCACGGCGAGACCCTGGACCTGGCCGCCCATGACGCGGCCACCGCCCAACTGCCGCCCGTGGAGACGAACTACAAGCCGAGTGGCAAGAATGGACCCCTTAAGTTCTTGGAAGGCGGCAAGGCCCTGGCCTCCATCGAGGTTCCCGAGGGCTACAAGATCGAGCAGTGGGCCACCGAGGTCGAGTTCCCCGATCTGGCCAACCCTGTCCAGATGTCCTTCGACAACAGGGGGCGGCTGTGGATTGCGACCATGCCCAGCTATCCGCACTACCGACCCGGCGACCCCAGGCCTGACGACAAGCTGTTGATCCTCGAGGACACCGACGGCGACGGCAAGGCGGACAAGCAGACCATCTGGGCCGACGGCTTGCACCTGCCCATGGGATTCGAGTTCGCGCCCGAGGGCGTCTACCTCTCCCAGGGCGTCAACCTCGTGCTCCTGTCGGACACGGATGGCGACGACCACGCGGACAAGCGGGAGATTATCTTCAGCGGCTTCGACGACCACGACACCCACCACGCCATCGGTGCGTACTGCGCGGATCCCTCCGGGGCCATCATGATGTGCGAGGGCACGTTCCTGCGCACCAACGTCGAGACACCCTACGGGGTAGTCCGGGGAACCAATGGCGGCTTCTACCGCTTCGCACCCCAGCGGCGCCACCTCGAGCGCCACGCTCAGCTCTCGATCCCCAACCCCTGGGGCGTGGCCTTCGATGACTGGGGCCAGCACTTCTTCCTGCACACGTCCGGCCCCACCACCGAGTGGATGCTGCCCGGGTCCGTCAAGCCCCGCTACGGCGTCGCCACGCCGGGGAGCAAGAACCTGATCGAACCCGACCACCGGGTGCGCCCCACCTCGGGCATCGAGTTCCTCATCAGCCGTCACTTCCCCGACGACGTGCAGGGGGACATGCTCCTGAACAACACCATCGGGTTCCTGGGCACCAAGCAGCACAAGGTGACCGAGGATGGCGCGGGCTTCGAAACGACCTGGCGCCAGGACCTGACGAAGTCCACGGACGGCAACTATAGGCCGGTAGACGTTGAAGTCGCGCCGGACGGCTCCCTCTACCTCGTCGACTGGCACAACCCCCTGATCGGGCACATGCAGCACAACATTCGCGACCCGCACCGCGACCACGACCACGGACGGATCTACCGCATCACCTACCCGAGCCGCCCCCTGGTCGAGCCGGCCCTCGTCCACGGCGCCCCCATCGAGACGCTGCTTGAGAACCTGAAATTGCACGAGTATCGCTCGCGCTACCGCTCCCGCCGCGAGCTGCGCGGACGAGACACCGCTGAGGTTCTGGACGCCGTCGATACGTGGATAGCCGGGCTCAATCCCGCAGACGCGCAGTACGAGCACAATCTGCTTGAGGCCCTGTGGGTAACCTGGGGCTGCGACCGGGCCGATGACGGCCTCTTGCGCACCCTTCTGTCCGCCGAAGACCATCGCGCTCGCGCGGCGGCCGTGCGCGTCCTGCGCTACAACGGCCATCGCGTGCCGGATCAGGCGAGCCTCCTGACCCAAGCGGCCGGCGACCCCCACGGACGCGTCAAGATGGAAGCCATCACGGCGGGTTCCTGGCTCGGACGCGAAGAGGGCCTCGGCGTCATCGCAGCCGTAGAAGCCTCCTACCCGCCCAAGCCTGAGCCCGCGGCCACGCAGCACGTCACCGTTGAGAACAGTGGGAGACGGATCAGGATCCATCACCCGACCCTGACCGCCGGCCTGGTCAACTCCTTCCGCATGACGGTCCCCGGCAACAACCGCGTCATCAACCTGGCGGAGATGGAGATCACCTCGGGGGGCGCAAACGTCGCTGGTAAGGCCTCGCTCACCCAGTCCTCTGAATACAACGGTGGGACCTACCCCATTTCGAACCTTGTGGACGGCGAGCGCTCGAACTTCAGCCACACAGCCTTCCAGGCCAACCCGTGGATCGAGGTTCACATGGACCCGCCTGTTGCCATCGAAGCCATCACGATCTGGAACCGCCCGGGATTCGAATCCCGTTTCAACGGGGCGCAGTTTGAGTTCTTCAAGAAGGACGCGTCGGTAGCGACCCTTGAGGTGAGCATTGCGGAAGACGCCGGACCCCTGGGCGACCCGTGGTTGAACGCGCCATTCAAGACGGCCCAAGCCCACCTATCCGGGCAGACCCTCAAGGAAGTGGTCGTCGTGCGAATTCCCGAGCACCTAGCCGCCGCCGACCACGAACAGTACCTGCGCGGCGCGGAGATCTACTCGCTCGATGGGCACTGCTCGACCTGCCACCAACCCGATGGCCTGGGCCTACCCGCGGCCGGATTCCCGCCCCTGGCCCATTCACCTTGGGTCATCGAAGATGAAGAGCGGATGATCAAGCTGACGCTCAATGGACTGCTCGGGCCGATGGAGGTCATGGGCAGGTCCTATCCGGGCCTCGTGCCGATGACGCCCTTCGGCGACATGCTGAGCAACGGGGACATCGCGGCCGTGCTCACCTACGTACGCAACTCCTTCGGCAATCACGCCGGGCCCATTACGGCCGAGAGGGTCGAGCAGGTGCGAGTCACGACCCAAGGCAAGGTCGGATTCTACTCGCCCGATGAACTCCAAGGAGGCGCAGCGACCGTCTCACGCCCCTTCGTCAAGTTCTGGGAGATGGCGGACTTTGAGTTGGCTATGCAGGAACCACTGCAGGGTCGCAACTTTGAACGCGGACGAGAGATGTTCGAGGTGGCGACCTGCTCGACCTGCCACAACATGGAAGGCCGGGGCGGAAAAGTCGGCGCGGACCTGTCCCTGGCGGGCAGCCAGTTTCCGGGGTCCAGGCTCCTGCGCCAGATCCTCGAGCCCTCGGCACTTATCAAGGAAGAGCACCGCCTGCACTATTTCGAGTTGAGCGACGGTAGCGAGTATCACGGCCAGATCGTTGAGCGCGACGACGACTCCTTGACCATTGCCGAGTCTCTTCTGGAGCCCGACGCGGTCGTGACCTTCGATCTCGAGGAGATCGTCACCAGCTCTCCCCTCGACACCTCCCCCATGCCAACGGGCCTGCTGGTCACCTTGAGCCACGAGGAGATCCTCGATCTGCTGGCCTACGTCGCCTCCAACGGTGACGGCAGCCACCCGGCGTTCAAGCGCTGAAGTAATGCGGGGTGGATAACGGGTGGGACTGGTACGGCGCGCCACGGGTGCGGTACCATCCCTCCCCTCATGAGTGAAATCGTCCACATCCACGGGCGGGAGATCTTGGACTCCCGCGGGAACCCGACCATCGAGGTCGACGTCGAGTTGGCCAGCGGAGCCATGGGCCGGGCAGCTGTGCCCTCCGGTGCCTCCACAGGCATCCATGAAGCCCACGAGTTGCGCGATGGCGAGGGTCGCTACGGCGGCAAGGGCGTACTCAAGGCCGTGCGCTCAGTCAACGAGGACATCGCCCTCGAGCTGGGTGGCGTCGAGGCCCTCGATCAGGGGGACCTCGACCGGCGGATGATCGCCCTCGATGGGACGGCAAACAAGTCGCGCTTGGGAGCCAACGCGATCCTCGGGGTCAGCCTAGCCGCGGCCAAGGCTGCAGCAGATGAGTGTGGCTTGCCCCTCTATCGCTACGTTGGGGGCTCAGCAGCCCACGTCCTGCCGGTGCCCATGATGAACATCCTCAACGGAGGGGAGCACGCGGATAACAACGTGGACCTGCAGGAGTTCATGATCATGCCCTTCGGGGCGACCTCCCTGCCGGAAGGCCTGCGTATGGGGGTCGAGGTCTTCCACGCCCTCAAGTCCGTCTGCCGGGCGCGTGGGCTCAACACCGCCGTTGGGGACGAGGGCGGGTTCGCTCCGAACCTGGCCTCCAATGAGGAGGCGATCACCTTGATTCTGGAGGCGGTCGAGAAAACCGGGCTCCTCCCGGGCCAGGACATCCGTATCGCCATCGACGCCGCCAGCAGCGAGTTCTACAAGGACGGCGTCTATACCCTCGACGGCAAGGCGCACTCGTCACAGGAATTGTCCAACTACTACGCCGGACTCTGCGAGAAATACCCGATCTTCTCTATCGAGGACACCCACGACCAAGACGACTGGGCCGGCTGGCAGACGGTGACGGCTGCGATCGGCGACCAGGTTCAGATCGTGGGCGATGACCTCTTCGTCACCAACGTCGAGCGCCTGCGCGAGGGCATCGACAAGCAAGCCGCCAACGCCATCCTGATCAAGGTCAACCAGATAGGCACCCTGACCGAGACCCTGGAGACCATCGCCCTGGCCCACCGCCAGGGCCTGAACTGCGTCATGAGTCACCGCTCTGGAGAAACCGAAGACACCACCATCGCCGACCTCGCGGTGGCGATGGCCACGGGCCAGATCAAGACCGGTGCCCCCTGCCGCAGCGATCGGGTGGCCAAGTACAACCGCCTCCTGCGCATCCACGAGGAGCTTGGAGCGAGCGCCCGCTACGGCTCGCGCAACCTGCCCACTGCCAGCTAGTCCATGGCCCAAAACCCTCTCACATCTTCAACGAGCCATGCAGCCCCCGAGGCCGTGCGAGGCGTGTGGCGTTCGGCTCTGCATTGGGCGCCGGTTTGGATCCCCGCGCTGCTCCTGGCGCAGATCCTGGTGCTGGGACTGCGACCTGCCCTGAAGAGGCACAGCGAACTGAACGCACTTGCGCCCCAAGTGAATGAGCGCTTCCAGATCACACGCACAGAGCACGACTCCCTGGAGATGCAGAAGCAGGCCTGGGAAGATCCGATGTTCGTCGCTCGCTACCAGCGCGCCTTGAACCAGGGCCGCTAGGCGCCATGACTCCCGCGCTGCGCTGCAAGCGCGTGGCCGCACTCGTGGTCCTTGTCCTGGGCACACACATTGCCGGGGCGGCTACGGCTCAGGAGACCCTGACGGACCAAGGGTCACTGGGCGAAGGTCCGCTGCGCAACGACACCCACCTGTTCCGCTCGCCATCCGCCCAGGCGGCTCTTGAAAGGGGCGACCGGGCATGGATGCGGGCGATCGCTGGCGGAGCCCAACGAGACCTGGACCGCACCCAAGCCTTCGAAGGCTGGCGCGCCGCTCTCGTGGATTCCTCCACCGGCGACTCGGTGCTTCTGGCTCCGCCCGGATCAGACGTCAAGGGGCCTTGGCCCGACCCCCACTCCACCCACGCCCGGCGGTCCGAAGGGGTGAGCGAGGCGGTGCTACGCCGGCTGCTCTCCATCCCCGAAGGAGAGCTCGAGCTCTGGCAGGAACGGCTCGAACCCGAGGCCAAAACTCTGCTGAGCGCGACGCCCTACAGTCCCGCCCGCCTGGCCCGCATCGAGCGAGACATGCCCCTGACCCGGGCGGCCGCCCTAGCCGCCCTGCGCCTGGCTGACTTCAGCCTAGAGGGGGGCCGCCTGGAGGACGTTCGCACCTGGCTGCGGCGCGCGCGCCGGCATGCGAACGCCCAGCCCAGAGGCCGTTCCCCCATGGACGACCTGGACGCGGGCCTCGATCAGCGCGAGGCCCTCCTGGCGTCTCTGGCCGTGAGCCGGGATGAGGGTTCAGCGCCCTGGGAAGAAGCGACCGAGCTCGAGGCCACCCTCGCCGTACGCCTGGAGAGCGCCTACACCATGTCCCCCGATGTCAGACCGGTGCCCTTGGGCCGACGGGTCGCCCCGGGAGCGGCCTTCTTTGAAGACGGCTCGCTACTGGTACAAAGTCCCCGCGGCCTGGCCCTCTTCCGTCCCGACGTGCTCAGCGGAGCAGGCGGAGATAGGACGCGCCGACACCAGTATGAGGACCTGCTCACGGTACCTCCCGTGCGCCCCTTCGCCCTGCCCTCGTCCGGAGGCTGGCCCCTCTTGCCATGCACCGAAGGAATGCACGCCGTACTGGTGGTGGATCGCGGTCGAGCTGGTCGCACCGTGGGCAACATTCCCCTCTCCGCCAACGGGAACCACCTGGCCTGCCTGATCCTGGGCCCCGGCGGACAGTTGCGCTTGGGATGGCGTCTCTCCCAAGAAGGCTTGGTGCGGCCGGGCCGCGCCACGCTGCCCTGGAACGAGGCTATGGGAACGCCGGGGCGCTTCGAATTCCAACCCGGACCCATCACCGGGGAGGGTCGCGTATTCGTCCAGGCCAGAGGACTCCCCCACCCGGATGAAGGCGGCGCGTTGAAGAGCGCCGACGTGATGCTCTTCGCCTTGGACCTGGAGACCGGGGGCCTGATCTGGTCGAGGCCCCTCACACGCCCCGCCGACCTGCGCCAGCCCGGCAGCGCCATCGGAGTGGTGCCCACGACCGGCATGCCCCTGTCTCTGGCGGGAGGGGTACTGATTGCAGGAACCAACATGGGCCTGATGTGCGCCTTCGAGGCCCTGGATGGTCGTCACCTGTGGAGCGTGCGCACTCAGCGGCGTGAGGTGGGCGAGGCCGGTTGGCCGGGATCGCGGCGGCCCCTGGTCACAGAGTCGGTCGGTGGCCCCGGGGCAGTGTTGGTCGCGCCTTTGGACTCAACCCACGCCTACGCCTTGACCCTACGGCCCGGGCCCGACTTCCCACTCTTCACCAGCGTGCCCCAAAGCAAGGGCACCTTGATCGATCTGGCAGCAGGAGATGCACAGGGTGGATGGCTCTTCCTGGGTCGCGATGGCCGCCACCAAGCGCTACGGACGCTGGACCCAGAGCATGGTCTGCGCTCCTCCCTGTACCTGGGCGCTGGAGAGCTGTTCGAGGGTCCCGCTTTGACGTCTGCCGAGCGCGTTCTGGTCACATCAGACCGTGGGCTCTATCTGTTTGATCGCACGCGGGAGTGCTACCTGATGGCGGTTGGCCGCATGCAGCCCCTTGGAGCTGGCGCGGGTGGACG
>LWDU01039975.1_pt1 | contig 24171 bp, 24 predicted proteins | sample 727161 | NCBI WGS metagenome assembly LWDU01 (sample SAMN04566230, study PRJNA314399) | hydrothermal vent metagenome | isolation source: deep sea hydrothermal plume seawater | place: Mexico: Gulf of California, Guaymas Basin | collected 2004-07-11
CAGGTTATTGCAGGTTAAGAATAACTGGGGGTAAAGTGTTATTTCACTCTGATCCTATTTTTTAATTCGCATTCATCATGGCACTCACTTCCTGTTCGGAGAAATGCACCATCACATGCTCGATGGGTGTTTTTGCCGCCATGATCCAACTGGCACCCGGATTGTCCGTATCATATTTCGTTGACATTCCAGCTGTCTTTTCGTTCACGGGGAACGGAAGAATCATCAGATGCGGGGAAATCCGAACGATTTTGACCCCGGATTTTGCGGCCGTCACTTCTACCGGATTCCCTGAACCGAAGTCTACCATGCCTCCTTTCACTGCCATTCCAGCCAGCATCCAGACCATTCCGGGTTCAGTCGGATAGGGACGTGAGGGCTTCATGGGGTTCTTTTCGGAACTGAACTGCTTCATAAATTTCCAAGCATTTTGGTCAGCGCAGAAAGGGTCCGGGTAGGGCAGTGGCGGCTTGCCAATGCGTGTGGAATTGAGGCCGCTTGCGGCGCAAACATAAGAACCGGTTCCGGCCCGAAGCATGATCATCTGCCCCTTCGCGTCCCAAGCATAAATGCTCGCATACTTGGTGACTGCCGATGGTGCCGCAGTCAAAGCGTCTGCGATCATTTTCGCCTTCCAGTCACCACCTCCGGCATAAGCTGAATTGAAAACGAAGGCGAATAGTACAACAAAAGCCGTTGCGACCATGGCGATTTTTTTAAGCATCGAAACCTCTTTTTGAAAATTATTGAAAAAATGAGGATTTAGTAAAAATTACCTAAGCCCTTAAATTGTGTATTCCGGTAACGATACATTTCACTACCGTTTCAAGATTCATTTTCTTCTCCTTTGTTTGAACTATATGATGAATAAAGCGCAATGAAAATCAGTTAAAAATGAACAGAAATTCATCACGCTTAGCCTTTATAAAAAAATTAATTATCAGGAATTTGCAGAAAAACTACAGCTACTCTTGATTCTTGAACTAACCTAAATCACGGAAGTTTGTAAGTGCCCCCCATTGTGGCGGTTATTTGGAATGTTCCGGGTTGAATCTCAGGCAAGGGTGTGCCTTTGTACCATCCGCTTCCGGTGATACCCTTGTATTTTCCTGTACCATGAACAAAGGTTGTAGTTCCTACAGCTGGCCCTACGAGACTGCCTTTTTCAGAAGCCCTCATTGTGAAGAGGTCTCCATCAGCATCACGCACCGTGCAGTAGCCATTGCCTACCGTTTTCGGCATTTGTACCACTTCACTTGCAAAAGTGCATTTGAACGAACCCATGTGGAAAATTCCGCTACCAGCATCATTTGTTGTGCCTCCAAAAATTTCCGCAAGTATGAAGACTGGAGCCTCACCCAGCATATGCATTGCTAACGCTTTGCCGGCAGCATTAAATGTTCCACTGAATTTTCCACTCTTGGCGAGTTGAGCTTCAGCAGTCATGCCAAAGGAGAGGAACAGAACCAAACTGAGAGTCAATTTTGAGATTAATTTTTTCATTGTAATTTCCTTAATTGTAGTTGTTGATAAAGGTAACAGATATTTTAATCAGAACGGATGTTTTCCGGACGAATTATGGAGGTCGCATCTTAGGGAGGAACCCCAAACGAGCAACGAAACAAAACGAGGTGCCATTCCGGAAGAGTACCGGAAAATCTTGAAAATTCCGGATGCTGTTTAAAGATGCGGAAATCCGGAATGCTGGAAAAGCAGGAAGAAAAGAAAAGGAGAATTTCTGCCCGAGAAAAAATAAACCCCGGAAGTAAAAACTCGCGTTTTGCGCGGGCGGGCTAAGCTTGGCGCGTTGCGTTGCGTTGCGTAAGGGCCGCATGGCGTCTTGAAAAGAGAGGTGCCTCCACAGGCGAAACTGGCCGTTCGCTCAGACTTTCCCCTAATTTATAGCAGGTTGACGAGGGCTGTCAACCCCTTTTTTAGAAAAAATCATTCGGAAATGCCCTCTCCACCTCAAACCCCTGTACGATCTCGGAATGCAACGCATCCGGAGGTGATACCCGATTCCCCCATCACAGGCCCGGAAACCTCCCGGCGCCTTTCTCATCCGGTCCTGTTGCGCGGCGCTTTCTACGCAATAGGCTGCGCGGTCACTTTTGGAGTGATCACCTCGCTGGCAAAATTCACCTACGACCACGGAGCCTCGCCGCAAACCGCCGTCTGGAGCCGCATCCTCGCCCCCGCCGTGCTGATGGGCGGTGGCATGTGCTTTCTTCCCGCAAACGAAAACCGCTCAACACGCCCGTTGCTTCCGAAAAAACTTCGGCCGCGCTTTCGGTGCTGGTGGTCGCCATCTCCGTTGCGGTGATGAGCTTGGGCTACCTCGGTTCGGTGTACTTCATTCCGGTGAGCTTCAGCACCCTGCTGTTTTTCACCTTCCCCTTCGTGAGTCAACACAATAATGCGGGGGAGGTCTTTTTTTTCAAACCCTGCACAATAATCCGAAATCGTTCCTGCACTCCCCACCTTTCAAGGGGCAACTTGTGTGGAAACACCGTCTCGGAGGTTTGTTGAGGGTTGACACGGTGGACGGGTTGGTCTAAAACAGTTTGTAGCATCGTTGCCCCACCCTCGGACCAGAACTCTATCGGAGCACCGGACTCTAGGCTTCCAAAACCCTCTTGCAAGAAACTTCCATGAGCTTTTCCGATTACTTCACGCAGAAAGCAGGCGGCGACCGTATTTTTTCGGTGGAAGCCCCCAAGATCAAATTCGGACGAGGATCGCTCCAAGAAGTCGGCGATGACGCCAAGGCGCTCAGCATGAACCGGGTGGCGGTGTACACCGACCCTCGTGTCGGACAACACGAATCCGTTGCCAAGGTTGTCGAGTCACTCAAGTCACGGGGGCTGGACGTGGTGGTGTACGATCAGGTTGCGGTGGAACCAACCGACATTTCCTTCAAGCAAGGAACCGAGTTCGCCTGCGACGGGAAGTTTGACGGGTTTGTTTCCGTCGGTGGCGGCTCGGTGATGGACACCTGCAAGGCATCCAATCTCTACTCCTGCTACCCTGCGGATTTCCTTGATTATGTGAACGCGCCCATCGGCAAGGCGATTCCGGTTCCGGGAGAACTCAAGCCGCACATCGCTTGTCCCACCACCTTCGGCACCGCCAGCGAATGCACGGGCATCGCCATTTTTGACCTGCTGGAGATGGAGGCCAAAACGGGCATCGTCAGCCCCCGGATTCGTGCCAGCCTTGGAGTGCTGGACCCGAGTGTGCTGGCCTCGCTACCTGCATTGGTGCGAGCAGCGAACGGTTTTGACGTGTTCAGCCATGCCTGTGAATCCATCACGGCCCGGCCCTACACGCACCGTCAGGCTCCGGAAACCTCACAAAAACGCCCGCTCAATCAAGGCGCAAATCCGTACAGCGACCTCGCCTGTCTAGAGGCGATCAACCTGATCGGGACTCACATCGTGCAGGCAGTCAATGACCCGGTGGAGGAAAGCTACGACGCGCTGATGTTCGCCGGAATGCTCGCGGGCATCGGCTTTGGCAACGCAGGCTGCCACCTGCCCCACGGCATGTCCTACGCCGTGGCCGGACTTGTCAAAGATTATGCTCCGGAAGGCTGGCCCGACGATCACGCGATAGTGCCACATGGGATTTCCGTGATCGTCAACGCCCCGGCGGTTTTCCGCAAAACTGGCCCCGCTTGTGCGGAGCGTCACTGGAAAGCTGCCGAAGCGATGGGGGCCGATCTCAGCGGCACCAAGGTGGAAGACGGTGGCGACCTCCTCGCTGATCAGATCACGGGCATGATGCGCGCAACGGGGATTCCCAACGGACTCTCCGGAGTGGGTTATTCGCTGGATGATCTCGACGCGCTCACCGACCGATCCTTCCCCCAAAAACGGCTAATTGACAACGCACCTCTGTCTATCTCCCGCGATGAGTTGAAAGAACTCTTTCGGGATTCGATGAGCTATTGGTGAGGCACTCTTTTTATTGGGACAAACATGACAGAACTTGCCTTTGAGTCGGCATTGTCGCTGGCAGAAAAAATTCGGCACAAGGAAATCAGCGCGGTGGAATTGCTGGAGTTCTACCTCCAGCGTGTGGAGCAGTACAACCCTGCGCTGAATGCGATCATCTTCACACAGATCGAAAAAGCTCGTCAACAGGCAGAGGGTGCGGATGCCGCCTTGGTCCGAGGCGAGAACTGGGGGCCGCTGCATGGCGTGCCAATGACGATCAAGGACAGTTTCGATTGGGTCGGTTCTCCCTCAACATGGGGGAATCCCAAGCTCAAGGACAACTATCCGGAACGCGACACTGAATCGGTGGAACGCCTGCAAAACGCGGGAGCCGTCATTTTTGGCAAGACCAACATTCCACTGATGTTGGCGGACTGGCAGAGTTTCAACGAGATTTACGGAACCACCAACAACCCGTGGGACATGACCCGGGTGCCGGGTGGCTCGTCAGGTGGTTCTGCTGCGGCTTTAGCCTCAGGACTCACCGGATTGGAGATCGGCAGCGACATTGGTGCGTCGATCCGCAATCCCGCGCACTACTGCGGGGTTTTCGGACACAAGCCCACCTACGGAATTGTGCCGGGACACCCCCTGCCGGGAGTTTACGCGGAGACCGACATCACCGTCTGTGGCCCGCTCGCTCGTAGTGCCGCAGACTTGGCCGCCGCCCTCGATGTGTTGGCAGGAGTTGCAGGGGCTGATGCGGCGGGCTGGAAGCTCGATTTGCCAAAAGCGCGCAAACACGCCCTGAAGGACTACAAAGTCGGAGTGCTGCTCAGCAGCCCGTGCTGTGCCCAGGACGATGAATTGACTGATCAATTGCAGAATGCAGTGGATCGGTTGGCACAAGCTGGGGTTCAGGTGGACGACACGGCTCGACCATCGTTTGACTTGGAACGCAGCCACCATGTTTATCTGATGCTGTTACGAGCGGCAACGGGGACAAGGCTTGCAGATGCAGAGTTTGGCAAGCATTTGGAGGGCAAGTCCAACCTGACAGACGAAGATTTGAGCTATCGGTCCTATATTTATCGGGGAGTGACGCTCTGCCACCGCGACTGGTGGCAGTTGCACAACGAGCGTGAAAAGCTGCGCCTCGCATGGGCGGAATTCTTTCAGGAGTACGATCTGCTCTTGTGTCCAATAGCGGCCTCAGCGGCATATCCGCATGATCACGAGGGAGAGCGCGCCGATCGCACCATTCTGGTCAACGGCAAGCCGGAGCCAACCACAGACCAACTCTTCTGGGCTGGACTGAGTTGCAATGTGTACCTGCCCTCCTCAGTTGCCCCTGTCGGTTTGACGCGTTCACAGCTTCCTTGCGGATTGCAAATCGTTGGGCCGTACTTGCACGATCACACCTGCATCGAATTCGCTCGCTTACTTGAAGAAGAGTTCGGCGGGTTCATGCCCCCGCCCGGCTATGAGTGATGTCGTCCTTTTGCAAGGAACTCTTTGCGCTTTCCGGAAAAGTCGCCCTCGTCACCGGGGGCGGTGCCGGCATCGGACGGACGATGGCAACAGCCTTGGCTAAGGCCGGAGCGTCCGTGGTGGTCGCGGCTCGTCGTGAAGAGCAACTTGCCCAAACGGCTGCACAGATCGCCACACAGGGCGGAAACTGTGAGTTTGTTGCAGCCGACTTGAGTGAAGCTGATCGGCTTCCAAAATTCGTTGAGCAAGCTTCGCAGCCGTTCGGCTCTCCGGACATTTTAGTCAATGCCGCAGGAGTGAATCTGCGACAACCCGCCGACAAGATCACCCTGGAAAGCTGGGAGCAAACGCTGGGGATCAACCTGCGGACCCCGTTTTTTCTCGCACAAGCCCTCGTTCCAGCAATGCGCCACAAGGGTTGGGGTCGGGTCATCAACTTGGCCTCGCTGCAATCCCAGCGGGCGTTTCCGCATGGACTGGCTTACGGAGCCTCCAAGGGCGGAGTTGAGCAACTGACGCGGGCGATGGCAGAAGCATGGTCCAAGCACGGAATTGGCTGCAACGCGCTTGCCCCCGGATTCTTTCCCACAGAACTGACGGCGGCGGTGTTCAACGACCCGGAGCGCGCTGCCGGCAACGCCGCACAAACCGCGATTGGCCGCAACGGGGAATTGCGTGACCTGGAGGGCATCACCATTTTCCTCGCTTCATCTGCCTCAGACTACATCACGGGGCAGACAATTTATCTGGATGGAGGATTTACGGCAAAATAACAAGGTCGCTGCTCCCATAAAACCTCGCCTACTGCTCCACTGCAAACTCAGGGATCATAGCCGCCAGACCACTTCCAAAAACACTCCTCCGCTTACTGCCGAAACCTATTGAAAATACCACTGAAATCCCGTAGACTAGATAATTTTTCCAACCCCAAGCTATACAGCATTTCAGACATGCGTATCATCCTCCTTGGTCCTCCGGGGGCCGGCAAGGGTACTCAAGCGAACAACCTCATCCGCGACTACGGAGTCGTGCAGTTGTCCACGGGCGATATGCTGCGGGCTGCAGTAAAATCGGGCACCAAGATTGGCCGCAAGGCTAAGGCGGTCATGGAGGCGGGGGAATTGGTGTCGGACGAGATTGTCGCTGGAATTGTCAGGGAGCGCATTCAGCAGACGGACTACGCCAAGGGTTTCATGCTTGACGGCTTCCCACGCACACAAGTTCAGGCGGAACTGCTCGACCAGATGCTCGCGGAACTCGGTGTCGGCATTGACCGTGTGATCGAGTTTCAGGTGGATAATGAGACTGTGGTTCAGCGCATTTCCGGACGTCGCATTCACCAATCCAGTGGGCGGACTTACCACGTCGAGTTCAATCCGCCCAAGCAGGAGGGCAGGGACGATGTCACGGGCGAACCGCTGGTGCAACGCGAGGACGACAACGCCGACACCGTCCGGAACCGGCTCAACGCCTACCACGAGCAAACCGCGCCGCTGGTTTCGTACTACAGCAACAAAGGCAATCTCGTTTCCATCGACGGCATGCAATCTCCGGAGGAGGTGTACACCTCGCTCCGCAACACTTTACCGAATTGAGCAGAGGCTTCCCGACGGAAGGTGCCATGATCACACATTCCACCACCTACGACGTGCTCGTGATCGGCGGAGGCCACGCCGGTTGTGAGGCCGCGCTTGCGTCCGCCCGCATGGGTTGCCGCACCTTGCTGGTCACGATGTCTCGCGACACCATCGCGCAGATGTCGTGCAACCCGGCCATCGGTGGCATTGGCAAGGGCCATCTCGTCAAGGAAATCGATGCGCTCGGTGGAGAAATGGGCAAGATTGCCGATGCCACCGGAATCCAGTTCCGCGTCCTCAACGCCTCGCGGGGACCAGCGACTCGCGGCTCGCGCTGCCAGTCCGAGATGTATGCGTACAAGGCGGAGTTGCGCAAGGTGCTGGAAGGCCAACCCAATCTTGAAATTGCCGAGGGTTTGGTGGAAGAGTTGTTGTTCCGGAACCAGCGCAGCGCGGGCATCCGTACCCAAACTGACGAATTCCTCAGCGAAACGGTGATCGTCACCACCGGAACCTTCCTCAACGGCCTCATCCACCGGGGTGAGCAGCGCGAGGCAGCCGGACGGGTGGGCGAGCCTCCAGCGCAACAGCTTTCGCTTGCGCTCGCAGGACATGACCTTGCGCTTGGACGCATGAAAACCGGAACTCCCGCCCGCATTGACAAACGCACCATCGACTGGAGCCGACTCGAGGTGCAGTCCGGAGACGAGCCGCCCCGGCGTTTTTCGTTCTGGGACACGGAAATCCGCCAACCGCAGGTCTGCTGCCACATTGCCCACACGAATTCACGCACCCACCGCGTCATTCAGGACAACCTCGGACGTTCGGCGCTCTACGGCGGGCGCATCTCCGGAATCGGCCCGCGCTACTGCCCGTCCATTGAGGACAAGATCGTCAAGTTCGCCGACAAGCAGCGGCATCAGGTGTTTCTGGAACCGACCGGACTCGCGGACGACAACTTCATGATTTACCCGAATGGACTTTCCACCAGCTTGCCCACCGAGGTGCAGTTGGAATTCCTCCGCACCATCGAGGGGCTGGAGCAGGTGGAAATCCTCAAGCCGGGCTATGCGATTGAGTACGACTATGTGGACCCGATCCAACTGCGGGTGACGCTGGAACTGAAGTCGGTTCCGGGACTCTTTCTCGCCGGGCAGATCAACGGCACCACCGGCTACGAGGAAGCTGCCGCACAGGGTTTGATTGCCGGAATCAACGCCGCCTTGCAGGTGCAAAAGCGTGAGCCGTTCATCCTGCGGCGCGACGAAGCCTACCTCGGCGTTTTGGTGGACGACCTTGTCACCAAGGGTGTGAGTGAACCCTACCGCATGTTCACCTCCCGTGCCGAACACCGCCTGCACCTCCGGGAGGACAACGCGGACCTGCGGCTTTGCGAACACGGCAAAACGCTGGGGCTGCTTACGGATGACTGCTGGCAAAAGTTTCAGGAAAAACGGCGGCAGGTCCATGCGCTTTCCGGGGTGCTTCAGTCAGAAAAACTGGTTCCCAATGCAGAAACCCAAGCTGAGTTGGAGTCACTGGGGGAACCACCACTCAAGCATCCAGTTTCCGCCGCCGAACTGCTCAAACGCCCCAAGCTCACACTGGCTCGGCTCCGGACCACCCAAATGCTTGGCCAGCGTGTGGCGTGGGAGTTGTATGCTCCAGAGGCCACGCAACAGGTCGAAATCGGCATCAAGTATGCGGGCTACCTCGTTCGGCAGACGCAGGAACTCAAGCACCACCGTGAATTGGACCGTCTTGCGATTCCGGAGGATTTCTCGCCCAAAGGGATTTCTGGATTGTCACGGGAAGTGATCGAGAAGCTGGAAAATATCCGGCCCGCCACACTCGGACAGGCGAGCCGCATGGACGGCATCACTCCTGCCGCCATCACCATTCTGCGGATTTACCTCAAGGCACATCAGCAAGACGGGCGGGTTTCAAATCCGCCCCAACCAGTACAGGCGGTCTCTTGAGCCTGCACAAATCTGACGAGTCCGAAAGACATGAACTCAAGCAACTCCTTGGGTGGGGTGGCCAGCATCCACGCAGCAACCCTCGCCGTTGGTATGGCGGGACTGTTTGGGAAATTCCTGGAGCATTCGCCCGTGCTGATCACACAAGGCCGCTCAACGATTGCCGCACTGGCACTTGCGGTCGTGCTGAGCCTTCAGCGCAAACGTCCGCGGCTTTCCGGATGCCAGTGGTTTTGGCTGGCGGTGACGGGCGGGATTCTTGCTGCCCACTGGGTGACATTTTTTCACGCGATTCAGGTTTCGACGGTGGCCATTGGCCTGCTTTCCTTTTCGAGCTATCCGCTCTTCACAACGCTGATCGAGCCGTGGGTGTTCCGGGAACGGCTACGGCCCATTCACCTCGGTTTTGCACTGGCGGTGATGGTCGGAATTGCACTGATCGCCACTTCGGAATCCGGCAATTCTGCAAATCCGGACGCCCCCGATGTGCTGCTCGGCGTGGGTTGGGGGCTGGTTTCCGGATTCACCTTGGCCGTGCTGACGATCCTCAATCGGCTGCATGTGCAAACGCATTCCCCGCTTCTGATCAGCTGCACCCAAAACGGATTCGCCGCGCTGGCTCTGCTGCCGTTTTCCGCAGGGTTGAACTGGCACTTGGACGGGCGCGACTGGAGCCTCTTGCTGGCCCTTGGTCTGATTTGCACGGCGGGAGGCTACGCTCTGTTCCTTCACGGACTCCAGCGGGTGCGTGCGCAACTCGCCAGCCTCATTCTCGCAGGCATGGAGTCCGTGTACGCAATCCTCTTTGCCATGCTGCTGCTCAGTGAAATCCCGCCTCTTCAGACCGTGCTGGGTGGCATCTTCATCATCGGGACCACGGTCGTTGCCAGCTTTCAATCCTCCGAACCTACCACCCCAACCGTCACCTCCGGATGAATTCCGACGACTTTGAAAAACCAAATCCAGCAGATTTCCCGGTCTCTCATGAGAGGCCGCTCCGTGTGCGCAAACGCCCTCCGGAACCGCCACCTGAAGAGGAAACTCCGCAGCACCAGCGGCGAGAGCGCCCAAACCGAGATCGGTTTGACCGTCAGCGTGGCCGCGATGGAAACGATCAACGAGAGCGTCGTTTTGAGCGAGGCCGCCGGGACGAAGGCGACCGGACAGGGCGCAGGTTCGACCGCGACGGGGATTCTCACCAAGAACGCCCCCCGCAGCGTCGCCGTTTTCTGGAGGATGGGCTCGTGGATTCGGAAAGACCGGAGCGTCGGTTCCAGGAGGAACGCCCCCGCCGCGAGGACAGGCCGCGCACCTCAAAAATCTCTCGCGCTCCACTGCCCAAGGAATGGCACCGTCCGGGCAAATCTATGCCCCCGGAAAGGAAGGGCAAGCGTCGGGCGGCCTCGCAGCAGAGCATCAAGGAGCGGTTGCGTGGTAAGGATGCCGAGTGGCTGATGACCGCGCTGAAAACCCCGAAGCCCGAAAAGGCGATCCGCGACTGGACCCACGGTTTCCACACCTACCCCGGACGCTTTCATCCCAACCTGCCCCGCACCCTGCTGCGCTCCATCTCATCGCGGTCACATCCGGTAGTGATGGACCCGTTCATGGGCGGAGGCACCGTGTTGCTGGAAGGACTGTTGCGGGGGCACCGCGTGATCGGCAACGACCTCAATCCGGTTGCTCAACTTGTGGCGCAGGAACGCTGCCGCTGGCTCAGCGAATCCAACGCCGAGCGCGTTTGGGGGGCGCTGGAGGCCGTCCGGGAGCGTGCAGAGACACGTGGCCGGGAGGAAGGCCCAATCCGCCGACCGTACATTGATTGGCTCAAACTCCAGCACCCACCGCACCTCTTTGTGGAGATGTTGCACTGGATTGACGCGATTGATCAACTGCCCTCCACTCCGGAGCGTGACACTCTGCGGGCGGTGTTCTCCAGCCTCATCGTCAAGTTCTCCACCTTCAAGGCAGACACTTCGCTGGAGCGTGTCATGCCAAAGTATCCTCGTGGCGCGGTGGCACGCTGGATGACCGCAAAGACGCAGGAGTTGCTTGACCAGCAGATGCGCATGGAGTTCAAGCTCGCCAAAGTTCCACAACCCACATTGCTCAACGAGGACGCACGAACGCTCCCCTCGGTGGCAGCAGGTTCGGTCCACTGCATCATCACCAGTCCACCATACCCGGGGACTTACGACTACTTTGAGCATCACCTGCTGCGCATGAAGTGGCTGCAAATGCCAACCTCGGAGATGAAACAAGGAGAGTTGGGCGCAAAGCGCAACTTCACGCCCAAGCAGTGGAAGCAGGCGTTCCGGGAGTCCATGCTGGCGCTGCGCCGCAGCATGGTCCAGTACGGCCACTGCTACCTTGTGCTGGGTGACTGGCTCGATCACGACGAGCGTATCAATGGCATCGAGTTCGTGCGACAGTACGCCCCCAGCGTGGGCTGGGAGGTCGGCAGTGCGGTTTCGCTGAAGTACCCGCTGCGTGACGAAGAGTTGATCGAGTTGTACGGTGAGGCCGGACGCTGGGAACACCTGATCCAGCTTCAGAATCCCTACCGCCCGGAGCCGGAACCCCGAATGGCCCCCGAAGATAATGCAGATAATGCAGATAATGCAGATAATGCAGATAATGCAGATAATGCAGATTCGGAAGCGGAGGAGAACGAGGGGTGAGTGTCTTTGAAGCCTTGGTGTTGGGTATCGTGCAGGGCTTCACGGAATTCCTGCCGATCAGCAGCACCGCCCACCTGCGGATCGTGCCGCACTGGCTGGGTTGGAGCGACCCCGGCGCCGAATTCTCCGCCGTCATTCAACTGGGGACTCTGCTTTCGGTGCTGCTTTACTTCCGGGAGGATGTCGTCCGTCTCACACTCGCGGCGTTCCGGAGCCTTTCCGCCCGTAAGCTGTTTGAGACGCAGGATTCCCGACTCGCGTGGAGCATCACGGTCGGCACGCTTCCGGTCGTGATCCTCGGCCTCGGTTTCAAGGATTGGATCAAGACCGAAGCCCGGCAGCTTTGGGTGATCGGCGTGGCCTTGATCGGACTCGCCATCCTGCTCTGGCTGGCCGAACGCTACTCCCGTCGTCGCGGCAATCTCGACACGCTCGGTTTCTGGTCGGTTCAAGTGATCGGCCTCTGCCAAGCCCTCGCGCTGATTCCGGGCTGCTCGCGTTCCGGTTCCACAATCATGGGCGGCTTGCTGGTTGGACTCGACCGCGCCGAGGCTGCCCGCTTCTCCTTCCTGCTCGGGCTCCCGGCGATTCTCGGCAGCGGCCTCTTTGAGCTGTGGGAACTCTCGCACTCCGGATTTGGAAACCACGGCACGCTCCCCTTGTTGCTCGGCATCGGCAGCGCCTTTGTGTGCGGCTGGGTTGCCATCGAATTCCTGTTACGCTTCCTGCGCACACATGGTACCTTGGTCTTCGTCCTCTACCGCCTCCTGCTCGGCTCCGTGATCTTGGCGACCTTGCCCTAAACATTCCACGGGCTTGCCAATGAACCGCATATAGATTATCATCATTTGATGTGTGTTTATAGTTAAAGCTACTGGTTCTAGGACACATTTGGACTGGGATACAAACATCCAATTCATTGATATTCAACAATATTTATTAGATTTTATCGCTAGGTCATAGTGTTCGATTTTTAATGGATTTTACTATAGTGTGACCTTTGCAAACAATACCTACATGAGAACTACCTTAAACATTGATGATGAACTGCTGACTCAGGCCCAACAAATCACAGGAATGGCGGAAAAAACAGCCCTTGTCCGAGAGGGGCTGGCGCCCTGATTGAACGGGAGAGTGCCCGCAGACTGGCACGTTTGGGGGGAGCGAGCCTCAATTACAAACAACCCCTCGTCGACAATCCTGATCGACATGGTTCTAGTTGACACGTCCGTCTGGATTCCTCACCTTCGAGTTGGCCATCCAAACTTGGTGTCATTGCTCAATCGCAATGAGGTTGTGATCCATCCCTTTGTAATTGGTGAACTGGCATGTGGGAATCTCAAGAACCGAATCGAAGTGTTGTCCATGCTTCAGGATTTACCCAAGGTTTCCTCTGCTACCGATGCCGAAGTCTTGTGCTGCATTGAGCAACACCAGTTGATGGGTCGGGGAATCGGGCACATTGACGCACATCTGATGGCCGCTACAGCATTAACCTCGCCAACTCGCCTCTGGACCCAAGACAAACGCTTGCGTACCGCTGCTGCTTCCCTGAAGCTGGCTTACGAAACCGACAACAATTAAAGCCGTGCCTCGGCAAACCCTGCTTGCCAAAGGGTGACCAAACGTGAAAACCCTAGAGTACTTGTTTGAGAGGAACCGAGCGTGGGCCGCTGCGGTCAAGGAGGAGGATCCCGGATTTTTTTCCATGCTGTCCCAGCAGCAAGCACCGGAGTACCTCTGGATTGGCTGTTCCGACAGCCGAGTTCCCGCGAATCAGATCGTCAGCCTGCCTCCAGGGCAAGTTTTTGTTCACCGCAATATTGCCAATCTGGTGGTCCACACCGACCTGAACTGCCTGTCGGTCATCCAGTATGCTGTCGAGATTCTGAAGGTGAAGCACATCATCGTCTGCGGACACTATGGGTGCGGGGGCATCAAGGCCGCAATGGAGAATCAGGATCACGGTCTGATCGACAACTGGCTCCGGCACATCAAAGACGTGATCCGGTTCAACACCACCAAACTCGCCGGACTCGATCAAGAGCAGAAGTCCGACCTGCTCTGCGAACTCAACGTGATCGAGCAGGTTAAGAACGTCTGCAACACCACAATTGTGCAAAACACTTGGAAGGCCGGAGTTGAACTATCTGTGAACGGATGGATTTACAACATCAACAATGGAATCCTGAAAGACCTCGGCACCTGCATCACCTCAACGCAGCAGTTGGAGGCGCAGCATGAGAAGATTTGAGCGTTTCCCAATGCGCCTAGCCCTTCTGCTTAGCCTTTTCATCATTGCCGCCTCGCCACTCCACGCCGCACCTCGCGAGCGGCAGACGGTGGAACAGGCCGTGGTGCGCCTCACGAACTACCAGCAGAGTCCGAACTGGAACGCCCCGTGGCGCATGAAGCCTCCGCAGCCTAGCACAGGCACAGGCTTCCTTGTGGAACCGGGGTTAATCCTCACCAGTGCGCATGTGGTCAGTGATTCCCGGATGTTGTTGGTTCACAAACCTTCAGTTCCCGAACCCTTCATCGCTAAAGTCATGGCAGTTGCTCATGACTCCGACCTCGCACTGCTTCAGGTGGAAGATCCCTCGTTTTACGAAGGATTGACACCGCTGCCCTTCGGAGGACTCCCAGTGCTTCAGAGTCGTGTTCAAGCCTACGGGTATCCGCTCGGCGGAGAGGAATTGTCGCACACCGCAGGGGTGGTGTCGCGTATCGAATTCGGCACCTATGTCCATCCGGGAGTGGACTCACACCTGCTCATTCAGACAGACACCGCGATCAATCCCGGCAACAGCGGAGGCCCGGTGGTCCAAGAGGGTAAGGTCGTCGGGGTCGCGTTTCAGTCCAACCTCAAGCTCAACGATGTCGGTTACTTCATTCCGGTGCCGCTCATCCAACGGTTTTTGCGCGACCTTGAGGACGGCTCCTACGACGGTGTTCCAGAAATCGGCATCCAAACTAGCACCCTGCTCAACCGCAACGAGCGAGCCTTCCTTGGCCTCCCGGAAGGAGCGGGTGGCGTCCATGTGGACCGCATCCTCTCACGCTCTTCGGCAGCGGGCGTCTTGCAGGCAGACGATGTTTTGCTGGAAATCGAGGGCTTGCCCATCGACCTCGCGGGTATGGTGCATCATCAAGCGCTGCTCGTTGATTTCTACATTGTCGCCGAAGGTCGGCAGGTGGGAGAGACACTGAGCTTTGTGATTTGGCGTGACCACCAGCGCCAAACCGTTGCCCTTACACTCAAGCCCCCGCCGTTTGGACACGAGGTGCGCAACAGCTATGACCGACTTCCGGAGTACCTGATTCACGGTGGACTGGTCTTTGTTGCGCTCACCCGCAACTACCTGCAAGCGCAGGAGCAGTTGCATCCCGTGCTTGCCTACGAACACTGGTACCGAGAAATCGAGCAGCCCAACACGCGCCGCAAGCAGCGGGTCGTGCTGGCTCGGGTGCTGCCTGCTTCGAGCAATTCCGGCTACACGGAGTTACGCAACTTCGTCCTCGATCAATTCAACAACACCCCCGTGCAGTCGCTGGCTCACCTCGACTCGCTGCTGCGTTCGCTTCCATCCGAAACCGAACATCTCGTCTTCACCAGCCACTGGAATCCACTGCCCGTAATGCTAAACCGACACGAGATTGCATCAGAACACGATGCAATTCTCCGGACCTATGGTATCACCGAAACCAAGCGGCTGCATCGGAGAACTGACTTATGAACACTTTTCGGAAGCGACCGCTTGCTTCCATCTTTTTGATTTCTGGACTTCTACTGATGGGTTTCGCGGCAACAACGGTTTCCGCCACCGAGGTGCAGCACGCCGTCTTCCTGCGCGTGTATCAACAGCCCTACGACTGGCAGATGCCGTGGAACCGCAAGCCCGTTCGTCGGCAAACCGGACTCGCACTGGTCACACCGAATCAGCGGTTGCTGACCACCGCAGAACTCGTTGCCGAACACACATTGGTCGAGGTCTATCGTCCGGGAGATCGCTACCCGTCCAAAGCCACCGTACTGCGCACTGACGATGCCCTCAACCTTGCGCTGCTGGAGGTTGAGGACAACGCCTTCTGGTCCGGACTCGAGTTTCCGGGTTGGGGCAAGGCTCAGAAGGGAGAAGTGCAGGTAGCCACTGCCAAGGCTCCGGACCGGTGGGAGCAGCAGGCGGGGATGCTGGATGAATTGAAGGTGGGCTATCGCCTGCGCACCGAAACGTGGATTCCGGTGCTGCAAGTTCAGGACGTGAAGGATTCTGGTCCTGCCGGTGCGCCCGTCTTGCAAGAGGGTCGTGTGATCGGTCTCGCCTTGAAGCAGACTGATGAAACGTGGAGCGTTCTTCATGCCACGCACTTGCAGCAGTTTCTGGAGCATCCACCCAGCAATCCCAACTCGGCCCTCACGCACCGGGGTTTTTTGTGGACTCGCGTCCCCCAACCCAGTGTGACCAACCACGCGGGGATTCCCGCTGCTACAGTGGGCATCTGGATCACCCGAATTTTGCCGTTTGGCACGGGGTCGCAGGTGCTGCGTCCGGGTGATTTGCTCACGCAGCTTGGAGCATGGACACTCAACGCCGACGGACACATCAAACATCCGGTTTGGGGTTCCGTCCTCTTCGATGCCCTCTTTCTGGAGGAACTGACGCTGGGCACTGCGATTGAGCTTCGCATCTGGCGAAACGGGCGTGAGCAAACTGTCACCGCAACCGTCCGGCCCTTTGAGCCAAATCAGGCGTTGGTGCCAAGCGAACCTGCTGGTGCCGCGCCGCATTACCTCGTCCAAGGCGGGCTGCTTTTTCAGGAACTTTCCCTCAACTACCTGCGCTCGTGGGGGAGCGAATGGAGCAAACGGGCACCCCTGCGCCTGCGACTCTACAAGGCACTCGAACACGCCGCTTTGGAAACCCCCTCCCAGCGCGTTGTGCTGCTCACGCATGTGCTTCCGGATGCGATCAATCTTGGCTACCAAGACCTTTCGCATGAGGTGGTTGAGCAAATCAACGGCCTCGACGTTTCCGGACTGGAGGCCGTTCATAAAGCATTTCAGCAACCACAGGGCAAGTATCATGTCATCCGGTTACGCCCCGGAGCCGACCGTCGGCGACTCATCCTACCTGCCCGCGCTCTCGAATCTGCCAACCGACGCATTCAGGAAACCTTCCGGATTCCACAGCTTCAACGCCTCGGTTCATGACCACCGCTTTACCTCGCGCTTCCGCAACTTCTGGAGTCACGGAATACCTGAGACTTGTCGGGCAAACCGTCACCGCCGCAGTGCTGCGCCGCATCCCGCAAACTTCCGACACGGACTACCTCTATCCACTGATGCGGGACTACCCCTCACGGGGCGGGAAGGGCTTTCGTCCTGCACTGCTGCTGCTCGGCTGCGAACTCTTCGACGGAAATCCAGAGGACGGATTGACTGCGGCGGTTGCGCTGGAATTGTTCCACCAGTTCGCGCTCGTCCACGATGACATCGAGGACAGCTCGCACACTCGACGGGGGCAACCCGCACTGCACCGCATCCACGGAATTCCGCTTGCGCTCAACGCGGGGGACGCGATGCACGGCCTCGTCCACGTGACCCTGCTTGATAATCACGAAACCCTTGGACCAAAACTCGCCCTGCAAGTGCATCGGCACCTCTCCGCCGTGATGAACCGCACCTTCGAGGGGCAGGCGCTCGACATCGGTTGGGTCGCGCAAAACCGCTTTCCGACCCGCGAGGAGTACCACGCAATGATCGTGCGCAAGACGGGGTGGTATTCCGGACGCGGGCCGTGCCAGTGCGGTGCCTTGATCGCGGGAGCGTCCGCATCGGAATTGGAAGTGATCGGGAGTTTCGGGGGGGCGTTGGGGATGGGCTTTCAGATTCGGGACGACCTGCTCAACCTCACAGCGGACAGCGAACATCAGTCGCCCAGCGCCGGGGCAGGCGGCTATGGCAAGGAACGCGGCGGGGATTTTGCGGAGGGCAAGCGCACCCTCATCGTCATCGAAATGTTGGAACGGCTTTCCTCGTCAGACACGGAGCGCGTCCGCAACACCCTGCTCGCCGAACCGGAGCAGACTCGTCCGGAAGACATCGCGTGGTGCATCGAAAAAGCAGAGGGTTCCGGGGCACTGGATGCGGTGCGGCAAATCTGCCGAGAACATGCCGAAACCGCCCGCTGTGCCCTAGAAACCCTCCCGGACGTTCCCGCCCGTAAGCAACTCGCCGAACTGACCGACTACCTCGCCCTCGACCGTCAATCTTGAGCGCCACCCAGTCCAGCCAACTGTCCCAAGGTGATGGGTTTGAGGGGCGGACGCCCCCGGTAACAACCCACCTCGTGGGGGGATTTTCCTTGAGCCTTGGCGACGATCTCCGCGACCGTCAACCCGCACATTCGACCTTGGCATGGCCCCATTCCGCAACGCGTGAAGGCTTTCATTTGGCTGAGGTCCACCGCACCCCACGACACCGCTTGCCGAATCTGCCCCGCCGTGACTTCCTCGCAACGGCACACCAAGGTCGAATCGTCCGGGGGATTCAGGGTCTCCGGGCTGGGCGGATAGAGGTGTTCCAAGAAGGGGCGCACGGCTTGATGGTGCCGAATTTCCTTGCGGAAGGAATGAGCAGCCGCATCGCGCTGTGCGCTGGAAATGGATCCTAACTGGTAGGCCGTTTCCAGCGCGGCGAGGTGTCCGGAGGCTTCGGCGGTCAAGGCTCCGGCAACAAGACTTCCATCGCCAGCCACCGCCACACTTTCCACGCTGGTGTTGCCCCATTCGTCGAGCAGAGGATGCCAGTAACGTTGCAATTCGTACCAGCGATGCTCGCAACCGAGTTGCCGGGTGAGTTGTGTATTCGGAACCACGCCTTCGTGGAGCAGTAGCGTTTCCGCTGTTAGCATTTGGGGCTGCCCGCGCTGGGTGAAGCACACGGCTTCGAGCTTACTTGTGCCCTCGGCACGGAGGCCACAAATCCCGGAATGCACAGGAATCCCGGCTTGTCGCACCTGCCACTTGAGGCGCAGTCCTTTGAGCAAATACTCGCTGGCCTGCAAGGCTCGCGGGAGGTGCGGCAAGGCTCGGAGGTAAGCGATGAAGGTTGTGGTTTCCAGCACCGCCAGAATTTCAACGTCCGCCGCCGCAAGCCGGGAGGCGGTCAGCCACAGCAAAGGGCCGCTTCCTGCAAGCACCACGCGTCCGGAAGGCACGACCCCGGAGGATTTGAGCAGCACATCCGCCGCCGCCGCGCCCATCACTCCGGGCAGCGTCCAGCCGGGAATCGGCACGGGACGCTCCAGCGCCCCGGTCGCCACCAGCAGTCGCTTGGCCTTGACTTCATGGACCTCCCCGTCCCGCAGGAAATGCACCGTTCGATCCGGCTCCACTTGCCACACCGAAGCCCCGGAAAGGTGGGCCACTCCGGACTGCTGGAAGGCACTTTCGAGCGTTTGCCCGTGCTGATAATCAGGGCCGAGCAGGGCGTAGGCTTGCGGGCGTAGGCGTTGGGTGGTGCGGATCGAGCGGTAAATCTGCCCACCGGCCTCAGGTTGCTCGTCCAGCAGCAGCACTGAGAGTCCGTGCTCAGCGGTTTCCATCGCTCCGGCCAGTCCTGCTGGCCCCGCACCGATGACCACCAAATCATAAGTTTTGCTCATGATGGTTCCCCCATGCTCGACGGCTGGCGGTGGATGCGCATTTCGTCTTGGACGGCGATCAGGCAACTTTGCTGGTTGGGTTGCCCGTCAATTTCCAGCAGGCACTCGAAGCACACACCCATCCAGCAGTAGGGCGCGCGGGCCGTCCCGCTGACCGGAGCACTGCGCAAGTAATCCACACCTGCGGCCAGCAGCGCCGCTGCCACGCTTTCGCCTTCATGCGCCAGAATTGGCTGCTCCTCGAACCAGAGCGTCACCGCCTTGCCCTGCGGGGGCCAGCGTCGTTTAAGCATCAAACCTCCGGGGATGGAACTGTTCAAAACCGTCCGGGGCAACGCCCTCCACAATCCATTCCGAAAGCCGCTGCGCATGGAGCGGGGCGAGAGTGATACCGCTGTGGGACGTGACCACGAAGGCTCCCGGACACGACTCGGACTCGACATAGACGGGCTTGGTATCTGGAGTGAGGATGCGCAGTGCCCCCCAGCAGCGCACCAGTTGCAGTCTTGCGAGTTCCGGGAACACTTGAACGGCGTGGCCCGCCAAACGACGCATCTCCTCCAGCGTGGTTCCGGTGTCAAAGCCGACCTCCTCGTGGGATGCCCCGAACAGGAAGGAACCTTCCTGCGTTTGCCGGATGGTGACAAACGGTTGCTCCAAGAGAGGATGTGTGCGTTCGGTGACGAGAATCTGTCCACGCTGAGGCCGAATCGGAATCTCCAACCCGACCTGCCGCGCCAAGGGTTTGATCCCCAAGCCGCAGGCCAGCACCACTTTTTGTGCAGAAAAATGTTTCGTGGACGTCCGCACCTCAAAGTTGCCTTTCTGGAAGGAAACCGACTTCACGGGCTGTTCCGGATGATGGACAACTCCGATTTTCTGGTTGGCGGCCAGCAGCGCAGTCAGCAGCGCCAGCGAATTCAGGTGGCCATCGTGCGGAGAGAACGAGGCTCCAGAAACGGCCTCACCCAAACGCAGCTTGGGAATCCGTTCCTGCATGGCCTGACGGTCCAGCATTTCGCAGTCGCAGGTTCCGGTCGCGGACTCGCGGCGCATCTGAACGATTGACGCTTCCCGTGCTTTCCATGCTTTCTCGCCCAAGCAGACCTCAAAACCGCCGGGTCGCAGATAATCCGTCGATATCCCGGTTTGCTCCCGCAAGTGCGTTGCAAATTCGGGCCACGCCTGTGCGGCTTCCAGGCTCCACTCGGCATAGCGCGGCATCCCCAGCCCCTTGCCCTGCACCCACGCCAGTCCGAAGTTCCCCCGCGAGGCGTTGGGTGCACTGCCCCCCTGATCCAGCAACGCCACCCGTACCCCTCGTTCGGCCACGCCATAGGCCACGGACGCACCAATGATGCCTCCACCGATCACAAGAATGTCTGTGGTGCCCATGGTGCTGTCGTTCGTTGATCGGTATTGGTCGCTCTGTTGTGTCAGAATGCCCTCCTGTCATTTCGGACTGCGCGTCGCGAGGGTTCGGGAAGCATTTGTATCCGGCAATTCTGGGTGCTTGGAACGAAAAGAACAAGTTGGGAGGCTGTGGTAATTTCAACGGAACCACCATCAACTTTTTTCTCTTGACTCTGTAATCTGCTGGTATTCTATTGCTTGTGCCAATTGGCAGACCAAACATTTTCCAAAATGGAAGAGGGTAGAACGTGAGCAGCAACAACAAACAACTCACTGGTGCTTCGGCACTGGTGTGGATGCTTCAGGCGTATAGCGTGAAGCATATCTTCGGGTTGTGCGGCGACACCTCCTTACCCTTCTATGATGCGCTCCACGGTCTGGACCACGGCATGGAGCATATCCTGACCCGCGACGAACGTTCGGCGGGCTACATGGCCGATGCCTACGCCCGTGTGACCGGAAAGGTGGGCGTGTGCGAGGGGCCAAGCGGCGGCGGGGCCACTCACATTCTGCCGGGCTTGGTGGAGGCCAGCGAATCCTCGATTCCAATCCTTGGTATCACCACGGACATTTCCACCGCCGGGCGTGGACACTACACCCTCACCGAACTGGACCAACAGGGACTGTTCCGGCCCCTGACGAAGTGGAACGCGGTGATTGAACGTGCCGCTTATCTGCCCGCCCAAGTCCGGGCGGCCTTTCGTGCCATGACCACCGGACGGCCTGGCGCGGCGCATCTTGGACTACCCTTCGACGTGCAGAAGGAAGCCGTTCCGGAAACCGAAATTTGGGCGCAGCCAGAGTTCGGCAGCTATCCCGCCCTGCCGACGGCTCCCGACCCGGTGGCGGCGGACGCGCTGCTGGACGCGCTGCTTTCCGCCCGTTCCCCAGTGATTGTTTGCGGCGGTGGCGTGGTGATCGCCGGAGGCGAAGCCGCGCTGGCAGAATTTGCGGAAACGCTGAACTTGCCCGTGGCGACCACTATCAGCGGACAGGGCAGCCTGCCGGAAACGCATCCGCACTGTGTCGGCGTGGTCGGTTCCAACGGTGGCATCCCCGCGACCCGCGCAGTCATTGACGAAGCTGACTTGGTGCTGTTCCTCGGTTGCCGGGCCGGGTCCGTGACCACCGAACGCTGGCGCTCCCCGAAAGCGGGAACCCGAATTCTGCACATGGATTCCGACCCGATGGTGATTTCCGCGAACTACCCGACCGAAGTGGGGCTGGTGTGCGATGCTCGCTTGGGACTGGACGCCCTCAACGCCGCCCTCCGGAAACGCGGAGTTGCGGATACCAATTTTCAAGGAAAGCAACGCGCCCAAGCGGCGAAGTGTGAAAAAGCGAAGTTTTTCGCAGAGCTTTCCAACTCATCCGAGACTCCGATTCGTCCGGAACGCTTGGTTGCCGATTTGCAGAAAGTGCTACCGGAAGAGGCCGTGATCGTCGCCGATCCCGGAACTCCGTGTCCGTATGTTTCCGCATATTACGAATTACCCAAGGCGGGACGGCACTTCATTTCCAACCGAGCGCACGGGGCTTTGGGCTACAGCTTGTCCGCCACCGTGGGTGCGGCGTATGGTCGTCCAAATTCCAAAATTGTGGGCATCATGGGCGACGGCTCGTTTGGATTCACCGCTGGAGAATTGGAAACGATTGTGCGATGCAACGTCCCGGTCACGTTGATTGTCTGCTCGAACTCGACCTTTGGCTGGATCAAGGCCGGTCAAAAAGCCGGATTTGGTGAGCGTTACTTTTCGGTGGACTTCAGCCGCACCCGACATGCCGCGGTTGCCGAAGCCTTTGGGGTGCAGGGCTTCCGGGTGGAAGACCCCGCCGAATTGCAAACGACGCTGGCTAAGGCGGTGGCGGTGGACGCACCCACGCTGGTGGATGTGATCTGTCAGCCGCTCAACGAAGCCCGCGCCCCCGTCAGCGAGTGGGTCGCCTGATGCGTTCCGAAAATGCGACCCGCCCCAAAGTTGGGCGGATTGACCGGATGACAATCTCCATCATCGAACGCCTCGAAGCCACAGGCGACCGCATTGTACGGGTGATCACCAACCGTGGTGAGCGCGCGGCAGATTGTTATGTGCTGTGCCTCGGCAGTTGGAGTCCCTTGCTGGTCCGCAACTTGGGAGTGCGGTTGCACGTCTATCCGGTCAAGGGGTATTCCATCACGATTCCCGTAGAGGAGGGGCACACCCCTCCCGCAGTGGGTGGCATTGACGAAGAACGCAAACTCGCGTATTCGCCCTTGGGGGATCAAGTGCGACTGACGACGGTTGCGGAGTTCACGGGATACGACACCCAACACTCCCCGCAGGATTTCGAGTACCTGCTCCAGTCTGCACGCGATTTGCTCCCTAACGCCGGTAATTACGCCAACGTCGAGTACTGGGCGGGATTGCGCCCCATGACCCCGGACAGCCTGCCCGTTCTCGGCACGGCCCGTCACCACAACCTCTACTTCAACACCGGGCACGGACACATGGGCTGGACGATGGCCTGCGGCACGGCAAGCCTCACTGCCGACCTTGTGGCGGGGCGCACTCCGGAACTGCCTGTGGACCACTTGCGACTTCGTTAGCATGGAATCGAAGGTGGCAGAAAATAAGCCCGGAGTAGGCAACACGAGCAGACGTGGGGGCGGGGTGGAGCATTTGCACGAGCACCTTCAAAACATGGCTGTTGACTACACACTCAAACCCGGAGAGCGGCTCAACGAGCGCAGTTTAGCCAAGCAGTTTGGAGTCAGTCGCACCCCACTCCGGGAGGCGTTGAGCCGACTCGCCGCCGAAGGGTTTTTCGATTTTGAACCCGGACGCGGTTTCTTCTGCCGCCCCCTTGAGCCGAAGCAGGTGATGGACCTCTACGGTTTACGCGCTGCTTTGGAGCGCGAGGCGGTCAGCCTTGCGGTGGATCACGCCATGGACTCGGCGCTGGACGAGCTTGAGGATTTTTTGCAACAAACCGGCTCCGCCTACGATGACCGCGACAGCAAGGAGTTGCTGAAGATTGACGAGTATTTTCACGAAAAGCTGCCCGAACTGGCCGACAACCGGGAGATTCTGCGTACCCTGAAGAATGTCAACGCCCGCATCCGCTTTGTGCGCTGGATTGACATGGACAACCGACGCTCCACCACGCAAAACGAACATCGGCAAATCCTTCAGGCCATCCGGAAGCGGGACAAGGAAGTCGCGCTGGCCCGAATCAGCGACCACATCCGGATGCGCTTCGAGCAGATCAATGCTAACCTGAAAGAAGGCTTATCCCGAATTTATTGGGGAGAGGCAACATGACCCAAGCTCAATCCGCTTTACTTGCACCCAGGTGGCGGTGTCCACGCCGAAAGGCTTCCGCGACGTGTCCGGGCTGGTAGGCGACAAAGCCTCGGATACGAGATACCTTGAGAATTGTTAAGT